>Ga0247727_10016185_pt1 | contig 12079 bp, 10 predicted proteins | sample WisWelCaveWW1625_FD_202498 | JGI IMG/M metagenome (GOLD analysis project Ga0247727, IMG submission 202498) | Biofilm microbial communities from Wishing Well Cave, Virginia, United States - WW16-25 | ecosystem: Environmental > Aquatic > Deep subsurface > Groundwater > Cave microbial mat | place...
GCCAGAACGAGATGCCAGCCAGGAGGGTGATGGGCAATCTGCGCGCCCAGGTCGCCAAAGCCTGAGGTGAAGCCGAGCCCGTCGGCGAGCCGCAGTGCCTCGAGGTGATAGGAGTAACCGTCGCCGCCGATGACGCTGCGCGAGTCGCTTGCAACGTAGGCAAGACGAATCGCGGCGCCGAGCGCCACGGCTGCTCCAAGCCCGCGACGGAAGCTGGAATCGGCCTGGCGCGCGCGAGAGAGCCGCCCGGAGACTTCGGTGTCCGCTGGCATCGGGAACATCGAGCCTTGCCAGAAAGTGCAGATTGCGTCCGAACAGAAGGTCTGCCCCCGGAACATACAATCGCAGATCGCGGCGTTCCTCGCCCACCGTCAGCCCCAGCTCGGCGAAGGCAAGAGCCCACTGCGCACTCGACCAGTAGACGTAGGGAAGCGAGACGCAGTAGCGCTTGTTCCCGAGCCAGTCCATTGCGCGCAGAGTCGGTCGTGCCAGCGGACCGTCGAGCAGGTGGTCCTTGATGACGACGCTGCGGCTGGCAACCCGTGCCGCCTCTGCCAGCAGCACGGCGGGATCGGGGGTGTGGTGGAGCACGTCGGAGAACATCACGACGTCGAAGCTGCGTGGCGGGTGAGGGATGACGGTGCCGTCGAAGCTCGCGACGGCGATGTGTGCATGGGGTCGCACGAGGACGTCGGCGCCTTCGATGCGGAGGTCCGGGCGCCGGTCCATCAGCATGCGGTCGAGCAGTCCGTCACCACAGCCGACGTCGAGGACTCTCGCGCCGGGCGCCAGCATCTCGGCGAGGTGACGCGCCAGCGCTTCGAGACGCCGGCCATAGATGAAGTTTCCGTGGAAGGAGTCGAGGAGCTTCACGACGGGGGCAGCTTTATCCGATGAAAGAAACGGCCGCACCCCGAATCGGGTGCGGCCGTTTCCTCGAGGCCGTGTGCGGGAAACGCGGCCCCGGTGCCTTCCGGCTCTACGTTCGAGCTCGCGCTCTCGCTAGTGGTAGACCGGCGGACCGCCCGGATCCTTCTGCGCCTTGGCGGACTTCGATGAGGCCACCCACGGCCGCGCGTCGATCAGGCTGCGCTGCGACGCCGCGCTGACGTCGTGCAGCGTGACCGTGACCGTGTAGGTCGGCGTGCCGCTGGTCGCGACGCTCGGGAAGTTCATCTTGATGGTCTTGACCTTGACCGAGCCGGTCTTGGCCGGATCGGCGTTGAACTTGAGCTGGAACTGCGAGACGCCGTCGTTGAGGCCGTCCGGGTCCTTCAGCGAGAACTTCAGCCCGTCGGCGGTCAGTGTGCCGGCCGGCAGCGTTGCCGTGTAGAGCACCGTGCCGTTGATGTCCTCGACGACGATGTCGACCGAATCGGCGGCTGCGTCGAAGGTGGTCGACCCGGTGCCGAACTTGCCGTTCAGCGAGAAGGTGTCTTCGAGCCCGTTCAGCTTGAACTGGGCCTTGAACTTGAGGAAGCCGCTGCCGAGCCGGTCCTGGTCGAGCCCGTCGAGGCCGTCGTCCAGGCCGTCGTCGTCGGTATCGGCGTCGGTCGGGTCGGAGCCGTGCTCGAACTCTTCGAGCAGCGTCGAGTCGTCGCCGTCGCCGTTTTCCTTGGCGGACGGCGTCGTGGCATCGAAGTACCAGTTCTCGAAGCCGTCGTAGACGCCGTCGCCGTCCTGGTCGGGATTGCCGTCGATGGCGAGGTCTTCCGAGACGTGCAGCATCGGCAGGAAGCGCCAGTCGCGCCAGATCGGCTGGATGCTCGTCACGTGCGGATCGATCGACTTGATCGTCAGCGAAGTCGGCAGGGCGACGAAGCTGCCGCGGATATAGCCGCTCTGGCCGAGCGGGAACATGAACTCGCCCTTGACGTCCGGGCCAGCCTCGACGATCTGCTCCCAGGTGCCTCGGTTACCCAGCGGAGTCGGAGTGAACGAGAGCGCGCTGTTGAGCCCTGACAGCGGATGGTTGTAGCTGCTCTGGCCGCGCACGCCGTCGGCCGGAATCCCGCCGGTGGCCAGCGTCGAGAAGGTGTCGCGCAGCACCGTTTCCCAGTTGCTGCCGTTGAAGTAGTTGCCGCCGTACTCCTGGCCGTAGGCGTTGACCGGCGTGCTGTCGGCCGAGTCGATCGCGTGAATCACCAGCGCGAGCGCGCGCGTGCCGGTCGGCACGCCGATGGCGCCGGCATACTCGTCGCCGTAGATCGCCACGGCCAGGTTGTTGATCAGCGTGTTGAGGAAGGCGACTTCGCCGGCGGTGGTCGTGGCCGTGACCGGATCGACGAAGTGGCGGCCGAATTCCGGCGTACCGTTCTGCGCCTCGAGCGCCACCAGCACGGTGTCGACGGCCGGATTGCCGCCGTTGCCGATGGCGTCGACGGCCTGGCGGATTCTGGGGATCAGCTGGCGGCCGAGCTTGCCGCGGCCGTCGAGGCCGGCCAGGTCCTTGTTGAGCTGGCGCTGTTTGGTGCGGTTCCACGACGCGTCGGCCTGCAGGCGCTCGAGAACGTAGGTCACGCGGTGCTCGCGGCCGAAGTTGTCGCCTTCGTCCGACCACATCGCCTTGTTGTTCCAGTTGGCCGAGTAGCCTTCGGCGGGGTTGATCGCTTCGGGCATGCCGTAGACTTCGTAGATCTCGTAGCGGTCCCCGGCCGCCGGTGTCGCGCCCCACGCATACTCGATCGTGACGCTGGTTGCGGTGCTGGAGGCGATGCGCCGGGTCTGTTTGCCGCCGGTGCCGCTGATGATCGAAATCACGTACTCGTGACCGCGCAGGCCCGGGTTGTTGTAGCGGTAATTGATCGGGTCGGGCGCCATGCTGACGAACGAAGCCGTGCCGTCCACCGCGGTCGTCGACGTCGCTCCGGTCAGTGTGCCTTCGGCGACGACCAGCGGGTTCGGCGAGCTGCCCTCGATCGGCAGCAGCGGATCGGAGGAATCCTGGCGGATGCGCGCGTAGCCCGACGACCAGTAGCCGATGTTGCCGAAGGACGCGGCCGTGCCGGTGCCGTTGAAGGTCTGGTTGTCGGCCGCGTAGAAGTTGTGCGTGCTCGGGATCAGGCGCACCGCAGCGCGCATGTCCATGACGTCGCCGGCCTCCTGGAACAGCGAGAAGCCGTAGGCCGTCGTCGATTCTTCCAGCCACGCGCCGCTGTCGAGGGCGACGGCAAGGATCGTGTTGCCGCCACCCGTGGCCGCGACGTAGACCGACGTAGCGCCGGGAATCGTCGTAAAGGAAGTCCCCACCGTCAGCGTGGTGCCGCTGGCGCCGCTGATCGTGCGAACCTGGCCGGCGCCGGTGCCCGCCGTGATGAACAGGTAGCCGCCGACGTAGGAAGGACCGAAGGAGCCGGTGCTATCCACCAGCGTCGTTGCCGTGCCGCTCTCGGCCGTGCCCTCGGCGTCACCGAGGAAGTCGAGGATCGAGCGCGAGCCGCCGTTGCCGCCGCGCTCGTGGGTGCGCCAGAAGGTCTGCGGCACGTTGAAGGGCGGCGCGCCGCCCATGATGATGATCTCGCTGCGCTTGCTCATCGGCGCGGGCGTGCCCTCGTCGCTGTAGCGCGCCGCATCGATGTTCTCGCCGACCACGGTCTCGACGAAGGTGTCGATCACCCGCAGCTGCGCCGTCGTCGTCGTGAACGCCACCGAGTCGTTGTGGCCGATCAGCACGTAGGGAGCGCCGATGAACTCCATGCCGTTGCCCGAGACGCCCTCGCCGCTGCGGTTCTCGACGTAGTGCATCAGCGACGGCGTCTGGATGCCGGTTTGCGGGAAGCCGCCCAGCCACGGGTGGCCGGTCGCCGAGCGATCGGCTGAGATCATCCATGCGTAGCTTCCGAGCTTCGGCCAAGCGCTCCATTTCTTCAGCAGCTCTTCGCGCCTGCTGGCGCGCTCGCTGATCAGGTCGGCCGAGGCTTTCCACGACTTGCCACGCCATCGGCGGACTTCATCGGCGAGAGCGTGGGCTTCGACGATCGCGCGGTCGGTTTCTGCGTTTCGCGCCAGCGGGCCGCCGAAGCCGGGCGACTGCGAGTCGGGCACCGACGACGGAGCGAGCGGATCGACGAGGAAGTTGTAGTCGTGCCAGAGCTGCTCGCCGGTGGCGCCGCCGTGCACGTTCTCCAGCGCCAGCAGCTCGCTCAGTCGATCGATCTCTTCGAAGGTGTTGAGGCCGAAGTTGCGCACCTGGATCACCGCGACCGACAGCGCCATCTCCGGCGTGAACTGGTAGCCGCCGTTCGGCCGCGCAGGATCGGCGCCGCCCGGAGCCTTGTAGAACGGATCGACCTGGTCGGAGAGGTTGTTGGCGTTGCCGAACAGGTCACCGGACAGATCCGAGAGCGGCAGACCCTTGAGTACCGTGATCTCGATCGGCCGCGGATCGCCGGGAGTCCCCGCGGGGATGGTGTAGAACTCCTCGATCGTGTCGTTGACGCCGTCGCAGTAGCTGACGAGGTTGGCCTGCGCGGCCGGCGGCAGCTTCTCGAACATCGACTGGAACTCGGAGGAGGTGTAGCCCGCGATGCGGGTTTCGATGTCGGTGTCGAGGAAGCTCGGGTCGAGAAGACCGAAGGCCTGCGCGAGCGTGCCGCGGCCGGCGCGCGACAGCAGGATCAGCTGCGCGAGGCGGTCCTTCGAGATTTCGCGCCCGTTCTCGTAGGCGAGCTCGAGGTTGGTGTCCGCGTAGATGTGCGGCAGCCCCCACGCCGGCTCGCGCACGGTATACGCAGCGGCGAGCGCGCCGGTTGCGGAACAGACGAAGGCAGCCGTGCTTGCGGCCGCGACCCAGCGTTGGGGCACTTTCGGCATCATGGGTAGCTCCTCCCGGGCGAGAGTCTGTGGATGGAGCTTCGCGCCGCAGGGCAGGCGACGAGACTCTCGAGCGGGTCGGGCGACTCTTACAGCGCCGGCCGAGGCAAGGTCAACGGTTACCCGATCGGGGACGGTTCTCCCGGTTCTCAGAACCGTCCCCCATTGGGTGGTCTACGCGTGAACCGCCGGCCGCCGGTCCTTCCATGGCATCGCCTGCTCGAGCTGCGAGGCGAGTCTTACGAGCAGGTCCTCGCGGCCGTAAGCGGCGACCGCCTGCACGCCGATCGGAAGCCCCGCGTCGTTCCAGAAAAGCGGAAGCGAGACAGCGGGCTGGCCGCTGACGTTGAAGGCAAAGCAGAACGGGCTGTAGTGCGTGAAGCGTCCGAGCACTTCGAAAGCCTGCCCGCCGTGCGGTCCGAGTGGGCCCAGGGGCCACGGCGGCTCGGCCAGCGTCGGAGTCAGCAGCACGTCGAAGCCGCCAGCCCACCACAGCGCCAGCGCACGAGAGTAGCGGTGCAGGTTCTCGCTCGCTTCGACATAGCGAGTCGCGCTGAGCGCACGCCCCATCTCGGCGGCCACCGCGGTAGTCGGCTCCACTTCATCGAGCGCGATGGTCCTGCCGATGCGTTCCGACCAGCGGTCGAGCTCGCGGGCCATGCACGCCGCGAAGACGGCGAGCACACTGCCGTCGTCGGCATCGTCGAGCACCGACGGCGCGCTTTGCTCGACCTTGTGACCGAGCCCTTCGAGCACGCGCGCCGCGGTCGCGACCGCGCGCTCGCAGTCCGGATGCGAAGGGGCGCCGGAGCCCGGCCGCCGTGTATGGAACCCGATTCGCAACTTGCCGGGATCGCGGCCGACTTCTTCCGCGAACGGCCGCGCCGGCAGCGGCGCCGTGTACGGATCTCCCGGCGCAGCGCCGGCAATTGCATCGAGGATGGATGCCGAGTCGCGCACCGTGCGTGTCAGCACGTGCTCGTGCGTGGTTGCCCACCAGAGCTCGCCGAAGCCCGGTCCCAGCGTCGAGCGTGCGCGCGTCGGTTTGAGGCCGACCAGCCCGCAAACGCTCGCCGGTGTGCGGATCGAGCCGCCCATGTCGTTGCCGTGCGCCGCTGCGACCATGCCGGAGGCAACGGCGGCTGCTGCGCCGCCGCTCGAGCCGCTGGTCGACAGCTCGGTGTTCCACGGATTGCGCGCCGGGCCGTACGCCAGCGATTCGGTGGTCGGGGAGAACGCGAGCTCGGGCGTGTTGGTCTTGCCGACGAAGACGAAGCCGGCCTTGCGGAAGCGCTCGGCCAGCCAGGTGTCGGTCTGCTCGGTCCAGCCGATCTTCTTCAGCACGCGCATGCCGCAGTGAAACGGATCGCCGGCCGTGTGACAGACCACGTCCTTGACGAGGAAGGGCACGCCGCGAAAGGGACCCTGCGGGAGCGGCGAGGCCGCGGCGGCGCGCGCCTTGTCGTAGAGACGGTGAATCACCGCGTTCAGCACCGGGTTGAGCCGCTCGATGCGCGCGATGGACGCTTCGACGAGCTCGATCGGTTTGGCAGCGCCGCTGCGGACGAGCTCGGCCTGTCCGGTGGCGTCGAGGTCTGCGAGAATATCAGTGCCCATCTGCCGCTCCGTCGGTTCGAAGAGATCGGGGTCTGACCCCGATCTCGCGTTCAGAAGGAAAGAATGTAGCCGCGGCCGGGATCCGCGCGACCGTCGAGCGTGTCGAGGTAGACGCGCTGGATTGCGTCGGGTCCCGACGAGCGATCGACGCTGATCCATCCGTCGACCTGCGGCAGGAAGGACGTCCACGCTTCGGTCATGCGGCGCTGCAGTCCCGCCGGCCCCCAGTCGGCCATGCGCTTTTCGATCTGGGACGGTGCGAAGAACAGCGCGGGACTCGGTCCCGGGAAAGTCTTGCCGAAGGCGAGATCGTTCCAGTGCGTGCCGCCGACGCTGCAGCTGTAGCGCAGCGAGCCGCCGAAATGCCCGTGCACCGCGCCGGTCACCGAACCGTCGCCTGCCATGTCGACGAACACGGTGGGCACCGAGGCATCGAGCGACGAAATCTCGTCGTAGGCCACGACGCGGTGATAGCACCCGAGGCTCTCGACGAAGGCCTTGTTCGCGCGCGAGGTCAGCCCGACCACTTGGCAGACATCCGAGCCGCGCTTGCCGAGACAGAACGCCAGAGCGATCGAGGTCTTGCTCGACGCGCTCGACAGCACGATCGAGCGCGCGCCGAACAGGCCCGCGTCGGCAAGGAAATCGTCGATCAGGAAGCCGGTCAGGAACAGCGGCCGGAACAGCATCTGCTCGGCTTCGCGCGCCGGGTCGTAGGCGGGGTCCCCCGAAGCGCGCAGGTACTGGTTGTAGACCGCAGGCAGGGTCCTGCGATGCGCGGATGCTTCGGTGAAGCTGCCGGCGGTCACCTGGACGGGCTCGACGACGAAATGCGTCGACATCGGCAGATAGCCGTAGACGCGCTCGCCGCTGGTCAGGTCCACGCAGCCTGCACGCGCGACGGTGGCGTAGCCCCACACCGGAACGGTTCCCCAGCCGTCGCGAGCCGGGAAGAAGTTCCAGTAGTTCATCATCTCGCCGAACACCGCATAGGTGATGTTGTTGGCGGTCAGCGCGAAGGTCTCGACCTTCATCAGCGCCTGGCCGGGCGCGAGCTCGACGGTGGCGGGATCGGGCCGATCGAACCATGCGGTCTCGTGCAGGTCGGTTTTCTTGACGAGGAACTCCCGGGACTTTTCGGCCATTGTACTGTCCTCCTTAAAAGCGATGCTTGCGCTTACTCGCCGACTGCGGCGGCCACCAGACGGCGAAGGCCTGGGGCATCGACAATCAGCAGGCGTCCGTAGTCGACCTCGACCATGCCGTCGCGCTCCCAGATCTTGAGCTGCTTGCCGGCGCTCTCGCGCGTGACGCCGGTCAGCCGCCCGAGCTCGTCCTGGCTGATGCGGATCGAAGGTCCGCGCGCTGTAGTATCCGTGCGCGCCGCGTCCGTGGCCAGGGTCAGCAGCTTCTTCGCGAGCCGCGCGCTCAGGTTGAGAAACGACGCATCGATGATGATGTCCTCCGCGACGCGGATGCGGCGCGAGAACAGCTCGAGGAAGCGCAGAAGCAGGTCGGGCTGGCCCCGACACAGCGCCAGCAGCTCGCGGCGCGCCAGCACGAAGAGGCTGGTCGGCTCGGCCGCCAGCGCGTCCACCACGCGCGGCCCCGAATCGAAGAGGCCGATCTCGCCAAACCATTGCCCGGGCCCCGCGTAGTCGAGCACGAGCTCCTTGCCGTCGATCGACGCCGCGCTGAAGCGCACGCGGCCTTCGGCCACTCCGTAGAACGCGAACGCCTCGTCGCCGCGCAGGTAGATGGACGCGTCGCGCTCGAAGCGGCGCGCGATCAGCGCCTGGCCGATGCGGCTGCGTTCCTGGTCGGAGAGGCCGGAGAAAAGCGGGCTGGCTCCGACCAGCTCGTTGCGTTGCAGGGGCACCGGCGCCGGTTTCGGCCATGCGGAAGGCCGGATCAACCTTTTTCCGAGATTGCGAGGTTCCTCGCAGTCGCGTCGGCCGCCGGCGGGGTAGGGTCCTTCCCCAGCCAACCCGATCCCGGAGGACCGATCATGCCGACCAACCTCAAGCTTGCCGAGCCAAAACCCCTGACGATTCGCGAGCAGGTTTCGGGGGCGGACATCCGGCGACAGGTGTCGCCGGCAGAATGGAAACTCCGCGAGGATCTCGCCGCGGCCTACCGCCTGGTCGCCCACTACGGCTGGGACGACATGATCTTCACCCACATCTCGGCGCGCGTGCCGGACGAGCAAGGGCACTTCCTGATCAACCCCTACGGGCTGCTCTTCGACGAGATCACCGCATCGAGCCTGGTCAAGGTCGACCATGACGGGCACGCGGTGATCCAGACCGGCGCGCTGACCAATCCCGCCGGCTTCACGATTCACAGCGCCGTGCACATGTCGCGCCACGACGCCGGCTGCGTGATGCACCTTCACACCGTCGACGGAACCGCCGTCTCCGCGATGAAGGAAGGCCTGCTGCCGCTCAACCAGACGGCTCTTCTCGTGCGCGAGACGCTGGCCTACCACGACTACGAAGGCGTCGCGCTCGATCACGACGAGCGCCCGCGCCTGGTGGCCGATCTGGCAGGCAAGCAGACCATGCTGCTGCGGAATCACGGCACGCTCGCGCTCGGGGCAACGGTGGCCGAGGCGTTCACGAAGATGTACTTCCTCGAAAGGGCCTGCTCGATGCAGGTGCGCTCGCTTGCCGCCGGCCGCGAGGCGCTCGCGCTGCCCACCGCCGACGTCATCGCGAAGACGGCCGAGCAGGGCATGGATGGGCTGGCGTTCGTCGCCAACCACCTGTGCTGGCCGGCGCTGCGCCGGATGCTCGACCGCAGGAACCCGGGCTACGCGGACTGACGGTCCGCGGCGGGATTGTCGCTACATCGGCGGATCCGCCGCCGACGGGCGCGCCGAAAAGCTCTTCCACCAGCGCGCGAGGTTCCTGGCCGCGGGATCGATCTCGATTCCGCCGATCTCGGCGAGCTTGAAGGCCGCGAACAGCGTGCAGTCGGCAATCGTCGGGGAGGCGCCGGCGATGAACTCGGAGCCTGCGACCATCGCGTCGAGCCTCGCGAGCACGCCCGGCAGTTCCGCGCGCGACCTTTCGGCCAGCGCCGGGATCTGATTCGGTCCGGCGAACATCGGATGGGAGTTGCGAAACACGCCGCCGACGCGCGTCAGCACGCTCATCTCGCAGAGCCGCTCGAGCGCGCGCACGCGCTGGCGCTCCAGCGGCGTCCTGCCGATCATCGGCGGATCCGGATTGCAGTCCTCGAGATACTCGATGATCGCGAGCGATTCGGTCAGCACGGTGCCGTCGTCGAGCTCGAGCACCGGCAGCCCCTGCATCGGATTCAGCCTGGTGAACCACTCGCTGCGGTGCTCGCCGCCAGGAATGCTGACCGAGACGTAGTCGAAAGCGAGGCCCTTCTCACGCAAGTAGGTCAGCGTCTTGCGCGGGTTCGGTGCGAACGCGAAGCCGTAGAGCTTCATGGTGTTTCCTCCGCTGCTTCGCGGCGGCTGCCGAGGATTCGTTTCCATCCCTCGATCTCGCGCGCGAACAGGTCTTCCAGATAGCGCCGGAAGTGCACGGGCACTTCCGAATGGCCGGTCGGATTGACGGTGCGGCGCAGCAGCTCCTCGCGGGCGAAGCGCGGATCGTCGGAGACGCCGAGGAAGCGCGTCACGCGCCGCAGCAGCTCGGCGGGCCGCTCCTGCACCTCCTCGAAGGTGCCGACAAACACGTTCCCCGGCCTGAGGCACGCGCGCCAGCGCGACAGGTTCTCCTCGTAGCGCGCGCACTGCAGCTGGTAAGGGTCACGGAAGAAGCTTTGCCACTCCTGTTCGCTGACCTCGGAGGCGTCGCGGCCGCGGTTGCGTGCGAGGTCCTTCTTCGCGTGCGACCAGGCGCGCTCGACCGGATCGCGCATCATCATCAGGGCCTTCACATCGGGTCGCAGCAGCGCGATCTCTTCGATGAGATCGCCGTCCATCGCGGCATAGCTGGCAGTGGCCTCACCGCGGATCCTCGGCCGGTACGCTCTCCGGTAGCTGATCAGCGAGCGCGCCTGCCGGGCAACCCAGCGCGGCCACGGATCGCGGAAGTGGTCAAGGTACCAGTCGAGCAGCGCCGACTCGAAACGCGGATCGTCGCGGCGCTTGAGCCGGCTGAAGAAGAACAACTCCTTCGGTTCGGCAAGGAAGACCTCGGGGTGCCGCGCCAGGATCTGGTGCAGCCAGGTCGTGCCGGTGCGCTGAGGGCCGATGATCAGGAAATCGGGAAAGCGCGCCAGCGTAAGCCGCTCGCTCTCGATCTCGCAGTAACGCAGCCGCTCGCGTATCGCCCAGGGAATCAAGATCCACTCCTTGGCCGGAAATCGGGAAATCGGGGACAGGTACCGGTTTCGCAGACTTGCGAAACCAGTACCTGTCCCCGATTTCCCGCCCTAGGTACCCGGTAGCGACTGTCACCGATTTTTCAAATTGACGGGGCGACTGGTAGCAGGAGCGATGCCGCGCGACTTCGTCACGGTCGTGTCCGGGCTTCCCCGCTCGGGGACGTCGATGCTGATGAGCATGCTCGAGAGCGGCGGCATTGCCGCGCTCAGCGACGGCGAGCGCAAGGCCGACGACGACAATCCGCGCGGCTACTACGAGCTCGAAGCCGTCAAGCTCCTGCCTGCAGGGACGGACTGGCTGGCGCGCGCGCCGGGCTCGGCCGTCAAGGTCGTCTCGGCGCTGCTCGACAGGCTGCCAGCAGGCCACGACTACCGTGTGCTGTTCCTCGAACGCGACCTCGGCGAGGTGCTGGCATCGCAGCGGCGCATGCTCGAGCGGCGTGGCGAGCCGACCGACCGCGTCGGCGATTCCGCGATGGCCGGGATGTTCCGTCGCCACCTCGACCAGGTCCTGGCCCTTGCGGGTGCGCGCAGCGAGGTCCGGCTGCTCGTGCTTCGTCACGCGCAGGTGCTTGCGAACCCGGCCGCCGCGGCGCAGCGGATCGATGACTTTCTCGGTGGCGGACTCGATCGCAGCGCGATGGCTGCGGCGGTCGACGATGGGCTGTGGCGCCAGCGCAGGTCAGCGTCGCCGGGCGCTCGACGGTAGCGCGACCGAGCTGTCCGGTCCCGGCGTGCCCGCCGAACGCGGAAGCCCAGCCTCTTCGAGACTGGTCCGGTGCAGATCGGTGCGGTGGCTATCCGCGCCGCCGCCGCGGCCGTACTCGATGATCCAGCGATACCAGAGCACCTTGCCGCGCAGCGCGCGCGCGGCGTCGCCGTCGATCGTAAAGGCGACCTCGTCGTCTCCGTTGCGGTAGCTCACGTTCTCGGCGTGGCCGCCCTGCAGCTCGAGGACGTTGGAGGCCGGGCTTGCCGGCACCGGCTCCGACGGGCTGCCGATCTTGTACTGCAGCGTGGCGCGTGTGATCGGATAGATGCCTTTTTCGAGCCTGCCGACGATGCGGATGCCGCCACCGACCCGCTCCGACATGCACAGCACGACGCCCGGCTCGCTGCGCCTGGCCGTAAGCGGCGTCGTCGCGCGACCGACCAGCGCGCTGCAGCCGGGCAGCAGCGCCATCAGCAAGACGGTGGCGACGCGCGTCGCCAGCTGGTTCTGCGAACGGGTACTCATGCGATCCCCCGGATCATCTTGCGTGCTTCCTCTGCCATCTGTTCCACC
>Ga0247727_10016186_pt1 | contig 12078 bp, 14 predicted proteins | sample WisWelCaveWW1625_FD_202498 | JGI IMG/M metagenome (GOLD analysis project Ga0247727, IMG submission 202498) | Biofilm microbial communities from Wishing Well Cave, Virginia, United States - WW16-25 | ecosystem: Environmental > Aquatic > Deep subsurface > Groundwater > Cave microbial mat | place...
CCGGGTTCTGACCTCCAGTTCCGGCTTTGGCGGTTTTTGTTGGGCGCCCGACGGACGGATCATCTTCTCGATGGTCGAGCCTCCGCCGAACCAGAGCGAGAACCTGTGGGAGCTCCGCACCGATGCCCGGACCGGTGCGGCCACCGGACAGCCTCGCCGGTTGACGAACTTGGCCGGTTTCTCGCTGGCCCACCTGAGCCTCAGCGCCGACGGCGAACGTCTGGCCTTTCTGCGCGCTCGCCGCCAAACTGACGTCTGGGTAGGAGAACTGGCCGAAAAAGGCGCGCGCCTGAACGCCCCCCGGCGACTCACGCTGGATGATCGTACGGACTGGCTGGGTGGGTGGACGCGGGACAGCCAGGCCGTGCTGTTCTCCTCCAACCGCAGCGGCAACTTCGACATCTTCCGGCAAGGTCTCGAGGAGCGCGCCGCCGAGGTGGTGGCCAGAAGCTCTGAGGAAGGGCGGTGGCCGGCCTCGAGCGCGGATGGCCAGTGGGTCCTGTACTTGACCCGCCCCTATGACCAAACGCAGGAATCACCCGATTCCGACCGCCTGATGCGAGTTCCGGTCTCGGGCGGGCCGGCCGAACAGGTGCTGAAGGCGGGAGGGTTCGCCGGCGCGTTCGCATCCAGTGTGGAGCGCGACTACACGAAAAGATACCCCGCGTTTCGCTGCCCTTCGCCGCCCGCAACCTCTTGCGTGCTGGCCGAGGCCGACCACAAGCAGGTCATCTTCACTGCCTTCGATCCCATCGAAGGCCGGAAAGGCGAGCTGGCCAGGGTGGAGATGAACCCTTTTCTGCAGAGCTACTGGGACCTTTCCCCGGATGGAAAGTGGGTCGCAGTCGCCGCTCAGGAGGCGGACGCCGCGCGGATCCGGATTGTGCCGCTCACGGGTGGCCCGCCAAGGGAGGTGAGCGTCCCGGGATGGAATTACCTCGGCGGCGTGACCTGGTCGGCCGATGGGCAGTCGCTTTATGTCACTCGCTGGACGTCGCGGGGGAGCCGGCTGTGGCATCTGCCGCTGAACGGCGAGCCGCGGCTGCTGTATCAGAAAACCAAGTTTTTTGAGCGACCCTCGGCCTCGACGGACGGCCGCCACCTGGCCTTCACCGAGTTCGACTTCGACAGCAACGCCTGGATTGTAGAAAACTTCCGCTGAAGCATCACCATTTACGGTTCAGCCGTTCGGGCCTTGTTGCTGCTCCCGCCGGACCAGGCCATTCACAATCGCGATCAGGGCATCCATGCGCTCATCGGCGCGCCGCTGGGCGTCGACCAGCCGGTCCCAGCGCTCATCGCTTCGCCGCAGGCTCTCCTCGTGCTTCAACCCCGTCTGCACCAGCGTCCCCTGAACGGTCACCACTTGGCGCAGGATGTCGCGGATCTCCGCGAACTCCTCGCTGGTCTTCTGGCGAAACTGGATTTGGTCGGCGCGGTCCGCCTCCAGCGCGGCCCAGAACTTCGCCTGCTGTTGCAGCAGGAAGTCGATTGCCTTCTCGATGTCCATGGCCATAGGATAGCAGGAGCCTCTTCCGGTAGGCGCCGGCTACAGCGAGTAGGGCGCCTCCACAAAGTCGAATCGCTCCGGAGGGAAATCGCGGACGTTGCGCGTGGCGAGCGTCAGCCCGTGGCGGCGGGCCAACGGGCCTGAAACGCGTCGGGCAGTTTCCAGCGGTGGGCCCGGCGCAGCGCGGCAGCCAAATCCGCCACCTCCGTATCGATTCCCAGCACCGGAAAGCGGGCCAGAATCCGCACCGCCAGTGGAAGCTGGGCGGCTTCGAAACCCGCCAGCACTTCGGCTCGCGTCATGACCGAAATCAGGCTTTGCCCTTGACATAGCGGACCGCTCGGAGCCGACGCACCCTGGCCTATATTCTATATTGACTTCTACTATAGGCAGGTTATTATGTAATTATGTTTGCACGTTGGGCCGGATTGCCTTCTGGGAACCTTCTCCTCCTCGGGCCGCGCCGATGTGGCAAGACCACCCTGCTGCGTCAACGTTTCCCGGAGCGTGTCTACATCACCCTCGACGATTTCGATGCCCTGAGCTGGGCGCGCCGGGACCCCAAGGGTTTTGTTGGCAGCCTCCGGCCGGCGGCGATAATTGACGAAATCCAGCGCCTGCCGGAGCTGCTCGTGGCTGTTAAGTACTGGTCCGACCGTGGCGAGCTGGAGGTTCTGATGACCGGCTCGAGCAGCATCGGGCTGCTGGACGCCGCCACCGAGACGCTGGCCGGGCGCGTGTGGATCGAACACTTGCCCACCGTCTGCTGGGGCGAAGAGATGGGCCCGCCGCGCCACCAGTTTTTCGAAGGGGAAGCCGGCATGGCGCACCTCACCGAAGCCCGGCGGCATCTGGACCGGTGGTTGCGCGATGGCGGGTTCCCAGAGGTCGTCACCTGCGCCTCTGCGGAGGAGCGCGCGGCCATCCTGCGCCTCTACCGCAACAGCTACTTTCTGCGCGATGTTGCCCAGATGTCCGCTATCGAGAACGTCGACGCGCTCCATGCTGTCTTTCAGCATGTGGTACGGTGTCTCGGCTCGCCGGTCGAGGTCTCGAACTTCGCCCGGGAGGCGGGGCTGAGCCATCCCACCGCGAAGCGTTATCTCGGCACGCTGCTTCAGACCGGTCTCGGTTTCAGGCTTTATGGCGGTCAGTTCGGCGCGGTCAAGCGGCTGATCAAGGCCTCCAAGCTCTATTTCAGCGACAGCGGAATCGTCACCGCGTTTCAGGCCGGCGTCGACGACGGCGCACGCTTCGAGTCCTTCGTCATCTCCGAGATCGAAAAACGGCGCAAACTCCGTTTTTTTGAGGCCGAGCGGTTGCTTTATTATCGCTCGAAGGGCGGGGCGGAGGTGGACCTGATTCTTGAGGACTCACACTCGATTCGCGCAATCGAAATCAAGTCCAGCGAACGCGTTCAGCCTAAGGATATCCGCAACTTGAAGCGGCTGCGGGAACTGGAATGGCCCAAGCCGCTGAAGCTCTATCTTGTCTATCGCGGAATGGAGTATCTGGACCTGGAAGGCGTTCGCGGTTTGCCGATCCACGCGCTCTGGCGCGCCCGCTGAGACGCGGGCCCTCAAGATGGTCCGGCTGCTCACTTCAGTTCTTTGATGCTCAGGTTGCGGTAGTGCACTTCCCAGCCTTCCGACTGCAGGCAGATATTGCCTTCTCGCGGCTGGGCGTCGATTCCCTCGTTGACCAGCTTCCCATTGAGGACCACCGAAACTCTTCCGTCCAGGGCGGTGATCTCATAGCGGTCCCAATCGCCGAAGGCGGGGCGGTCCTTGACGAAAGGTCCTCGTTGGGCGCCGGTGATGCGCCCTCCGCGGACGCCAAACAGGCTGCCCGCCTCTCCGAAGTGCCCCTGCACCTCGAGAGAAACCGGCCAGCGATCCTGGACCTGGCCGGCGTGGATGAAGAATCCGGCGTTGGGGTATTGCGGCGGCGCCGCCGTCCAGCCCTCTTTGCGGAAGCGCCACTCGGCGCGGAATATGTAGTTTCGGTAGGGTTTCCGGCTGCGGAGAAAACCGTCGGGCTTTCCGGCGCAAACGATGACGCCGTCGCGCACCGTCCAGGTCCCGGGGGGCGTGCCCTCGATGGTCCAGTGCTCGCCGACGTCTTGGACCGGGCTGAGGGAGACGAAACCATCGGTCTGGGCGGCGAGCGCCGCCGGGATGCAAAGCAACAGGTGGAGCCGGCTGTGGAGAGTCATAGGCGCACCTCGTAGTATAAGCCGATCCCGATCACAGTGTGTCGCTACCTGCGGTTAAGGCTGCCGTGTCGAGACTAGTTTCTAGCCGGGAAGATCTGAGAATTCATCTCTGAGAAGCTGTCAGCAGTCAGCGATCAGCAGTCAGCAGCCGAGGCGGGAGATTTTTCAGGCAGCCAGCAGATCCAGGAGCTGTTGAATGGAAGTGTCGGCTCTGTGGTGGGCAGCCTCGATCTTGCTCGGCGGCTGGTAGTTGGGATCAGGCCGGCGATGGAACAGACTGTTGGCCAACGGGCCGCAGAGCCGGTTGTGGAACAGCACGAACAGCAGCGCGACCCGAGATCCCTTCTCGCTGAGGCGGTAGGTGTAGCGGCCCCCGTCGCGCTCCACCAACCCGTGGGCCTTCATCTTGCGCAGGTCATAACGGAGCTGGGTGAGGGTATAGGTCTCGGGGGAGAGGCCAAAGCCGGTGAGAATCGCTTGGTGAATCTGGGTGCTGCGCCAGCCAGCGACCTGGGTGGGGCCGTGCAGCAGGACTTCCATCCGGCGGATCATTCGGGTGTCGTGAATCTTGATACCGGCGATCTTGGTGTGGCCACAGAGGATGGGAAGGGCCAGGGGCTGGAGCAGGGGAAAACCGACGTGGACGTTGAGGGCTTGGGCTTGGAAACCGGCGAAGCGCTCGGTAACGGCTGCCAACTGGCGGCGCACGGCTTCCAGGTTTCCGGGCCCTTGTTCAGGCCGAAGTCCTTCACCCGGTTACTGCCTGCTTCCAGCCGCAGGAACGTAACAAACTTCTCGTACCTCCGCAGAAAGGAACTCTTGCCATACGCCGGCAGGAGGTGATGGCCATGATCGAGCTTCTCCAGTACGGGCCGTACTCGATCTGGTTGATGGAATAGTGGCGGCGTAGCGAGATGGCGGCACGGTCTTTCTTCGAAAACTTGGGACCCACCACCAGAGTCCAGTAGTCGAGGCGCTGGCGGATCGCCTCGGCGGTGAGCCGGTCCGCAGCGGCCTGCAAGGCTGGTACATCTTCGACCCAAAGGAAGGCGTTATCATCCTTGCGGTACCGGATTCCCAGGCGTTGGAGTTGGCCCTCGATGAAGTGATGACCGTTGAGATAGTAGGTTGTCTGGAAGGGAAGAAACGAGCTGACACAAACGACCATCGGGCCGAGCACCTCATCTCGAATGTAGAAGTAGTAGTGGGTGAACCGGGTTCGCTGGCGGCGCAAGATCCGGTTACGGGTGAAGGCCTCGACCCACTGCTGGTACTCCCGGGTTCGCTGGCCCAGGACCTCCTTGGTAATCGGGTAGATCCCCTGGACGTCCCGAAAGAAATGGACGATGTTCTCCGGGCGGGTCAACAGCGGCAGGTACCCCTGGATGACGATGCGGTCGAAACAGTGGTATACAAAAGCCAGCAGGCTGGAAAACAGCTTAGCGAAGGTTTCCATCGGTCGTCGCCTCCGGACGTTCTTGGTTCGACAACAAGATCATCGGACAGACGACCGGTGGAAATCCAAGGGGAGCCGGGAAAGACTTCCACGATCTGAAGGTGTGGCAAAAGGCCCATGAGTTGACCCTAGCCGTCTACCAACTTACAGCCCGCTTCCCGCGGGAGGAGTTGTACGGCTTGACCACCCAGATCCGCCGTTCCAGTTCGTCGATGGCAGCCAATCTGGCGGAAGGATGCGGAAGGAACGGAGATGCCGAGTTGGCACGGTTCTGTTCGATCGCCCTGGGGTCGGCCAGCGAGCTGCAATACCACCTGCTGCTGGCCCAAGACTTGAATCTGCTCCAGGCCAAGGACCATCGCCGCCTCACCGAGCAAACCACCGAGGTCAAGCGCATGCTCACCGCGCTGCTTCAAAAGCTGAAAGCCGACCGCGGAATGCTGAATGCTTCCCCGCCCAGAAATTTCAAATATTTTTGGCTATTCTTAGTCTTAGGCTTAGTCTAGTCGGTTTGCTTCAACGGCTTTCTGGCGGCTTACTCACGGTCTGATCGCCGGAGTCTCGGACGTGGAGAGGCACCTGTTGATGAATCACAAGCTGGCCGGCAACGTCAACTTTTCCTACATCACCCAGCACGTAACGCTTGACCAACTGCTTGTGGCCCTGGAACGGATCACCCGGCATTTCCCCGACACGGTCTGCGGTGGTTGTTTGGGCGGCCGTTGCTGCGCAGGGTTACGGTGCCCTTGACACGCCGTTCAGTTGTATCCACACTGTTAGGTCGCGGAAGGGCGAATCCCCATGCTGAATCGATGCCTCTGGCTGGCGCTCCTGCCGGCGCTGTCGCAAGCGCAGTTGGTGCTGACCACCGACCCGGCCGAAGCGTTGATGGATCAGCCCGTCCGGATCACGGCGCGCGGCGTGCCGCCCGGCAAGACCGTAACGATCACCGCCACCATGCAGCGTGGACGGGCCCCCTGGAAGGCGCAGGCTTCCTACGTCGCCGATTCTGACGGTGCGGTCAACCTGACGCGCCAAGCGCCGGTCACCGGATCGTACTCCGGCGTCGACGCGATGGGGCTGCTGTGGTCGCTCGCGCCGGCCGCGGACGCGCCGCCGGCCCCGCCGTTCACGATTATTGATCCCGTGGACACCTCGCTCGAGGCGGCAATCGAAGGAGAATCGCAAACCGCCAAGGCGCGCCTGCGCCGCTGGTTTGCGCGGCCCGGCGTCCGGATGACGGAGATCCGGGAGAGCGGGCTAGTCGGCCGCCTCTTCGAGCCGCAGGCGAGGGGCAGGCACGCCGCCATTCTCGTCCTCGGAGGCTCGGAAGGCGGCTATAGCTCGATCGCTTCCTCCATCATGGCCTCCCGCGGCTACGTAGCGTTCTCACTGGCGTACTTCGCCATCGAGGACTTGCCCAAAGACCTGATCAACGTCCCCATCGAGTATCTTCGCAAAGGGCTGGATTGGCTGAGGGCGCGTGAGTCGGTCGATCCGGCGCGGCTGGCGGTGATGGGTGGGTCGAAGGGCGCGGAGGCGGCGCTGTTGCTCGGCTCGATGTTTCCCGACATGCGCGCGGTGGTAGCGATCTCGCCGACCCATGCTGCCTGGCAGGGCATCGCCATGGGTGGGGATTCCGGCGGGCGGCCGTCCTGGACTTGGCAGGGGAAGCCCGTGCCGTTCATCCCGTACGCCAACGTTCCTTCGTTTACCGCGCAGTTCAGCAAGCCGGGTCCGTACAAGCTGATCGAGCTCTACCGCGTGAGTGCGGAGAAACCCGATCCGGCCGCGGTCATTCCCGTCGAGAAGATCAACGGACCCGTGATGCTGATTTCCGGCAAGGACGACCAGATGTGGCCCTCGGCCTGGTCGGCCGAGCTGGTGATGGCTCGACGGAAACAGGCCCAGGTCCCGTTCCCGGATGAGAACGTGTCGTACGAGGGCGCCGGCCACAGTCTCTGGAGCGCGTACCTGCCGATGGGCGCCTCCCGTCCGGGACAGTGGGACCTCGGAGGGACACTGGCGGCAAATTCTCGAGCCTTCGCCGACGCCCGGCCGAAGGTGCTGGCGTTCCTCGAACAGAACCTCAAGGCGGCCAAGCGCTAGCCTAGTCGTCCTTTCTTCACCGCCGATCTAGTGACCACTGGTCGCGGCCTTGGCGTCGCTTCAAGCGCATGCTCACCGCTTGTTCCAAGCGGAGAAGCCGGTCAGCCACCCGGGGATCCGACAGGACTTTCAGGGCAACCTCGCGGCCCAGCCGCGGGTCACGGGCGCGGTAGACTTTGCCCGTGCCGCCGGCGCCGAGCAGGGAGGTAATCTCGCAGGGGCCGAGGCGGGTTTCCGGCCGGCTAATTGCCAGCCGCCTCACGCCGGTTCTCGAGGCCAGCATTACAATGGGAGTTGTGCTTCGCCAAGTAGCCGAAACCATCGCCCGCCAGGGGATGTTCCGACCCGGCGAGCGGGTCGGGGTGGCCGTCTCCGGAGGTCCGGACTCGGTCGCCCTGCTGGCCGCCCTTTGCGAGCTGGCCCCGCAACTGGGAATCCTTCCGGGCGTCGTTCATCTGAATCACGGCCTGCGAGGAGCCGAGTCGGATGCCGACGCGCAGTTCACCCGGGATCTGGCGGGGTCGCTGAGGCTGGATCTCGTCGTCGAGCGGGCCGACGTCGGCCAGGCCGGGGAAAACCTGGAACAGGCGGGCCGCCGCGCTCGTTATGAATTCTTTCGACGCCTGATCGACCAGAACCGCTTCCAGAAGATCGCGGTTGGCCACACCAGAACCGACCAGGCCGAGACCGTGCTTTTCCGCTTCCTGCGCGGATCGGCGACGGCGGGGTTGGCGGGAATCTATCCGGTTCTGGAGGGGGGCATTGTACGGCCCTTGATCGAGGTCGACCGCGAGCAGGTCCTGGAATTCCTCGGGGCCAAGGGACTGTCCTGGCGAGAGGATTCTTCCAACGCCAGTCTCGACCTGGCGCGGAATCGCCTGCGGCTCCAGTTGCTGCCCCAACTGGCCCGCGACTGGAATCCGGAGATTTCCCGCACCTTGGCTCAGGTTGCCGACTGGGCGCGGGACGAGGAGACCTATTGGAAGCAGGAGATCGACCGTATCGCCGCGGACTGCCTGCGACGGCGGGGCTCGACCGTACTGGTGGAGACGGCGCGGGTAAGGGAAATGCCCCCGGCGGTCCAGCGCCGGCTGTTGCGGAGGGCCATTGAACAAGCCCGAGGCGATTTGCGGCGAATCGGGTTCCATCACGTCGAGCAGATCAGGGGCCTGGCTGCCGCCGGCCCGGGCGATGGCCGGCTACAGATCCCCGGGGTTGATGTTTTCCGTTCCTTTGCGCTGTTGCGGCTGGCCCCGTCAGAGCCCGGCGCCGGATTGGAAAACCGGAACTTTTCCGTTCTGCTGACCATCCCGGGCGCCTGTGAAGTACCCGAAACGGCCAGCCGATTCGTCTTCAAATTGGTAGGGCCGGAGGCGGTTCAACAGGGTTATAATGAAATTGGGGGGGTAGTGGACTGGGAGCGGCTACCCCGGCCCTTGTGGCTGCGAAACTGGCGTCCGGGCGACCGCTACCGCCCGGTCGGGCACGCCGGGCCGGAGAAACTCAAGACCCTGTTCCAGCAGAACCGGGTGCCGCTGTGGGAACGGCGTCGCTGGCCAGTGATTGTGGCTGGGGATCCGGCAGGACAAGGCCAAGCCGAGGCCAGGGTAATCTGGTCAAGGACATTTGGGGTCGAGGCGGAGTACCAAGCGGGGCGCGAATGCCGCCTCGCGTTGGAGATCCTGGAGCAGCCGAGGGATCTGGAAGCGGGCTAGCCGCGTCTAACCATTAGGAGCGGCGAATCGGCGGAGGAACTCTGTGAATTCTACGGTGAAGACGGCAATCTTCTGGCTGGTCATGATCTGCACCGCCATCCTGCTGTGGGCCGTGGTGAAGCACGGCAGCCCAGGGCGGGAAAAGAACTTCACCTTTACCCAGTTCAGCGATGAGGTGCAGAACGGCAATGTAGCCGAGGTGGTGATCTCCAACGGGAACCTGGTCACCGGCAAGCTGAAGAACGGGGAGGTTCCCTTCCGCACGGTCATACCGGCCAACTACTCAGAGGTTTACAAGCTGTTGCAGGAAAAGAAGGTCAACATTGAGGTGAAGCAGGCCGAGTCCAGCCACTGGCTGACCCTGCTGGTGAACGCCTCGCCTTTCATTCTCCTGATCGCCTTCTGGATCTTCATGATGCGGCAGATGCAGACCGGTGGGAACAAGGCGCTCAGCTTCGGCAAGAGCCGGGCGCGGCTCCTGACGACACAGCAGAAGAAGGTGACCTTCAAGGACGTGGCCGGGGTGGAGGAGGCCAAGGAGGAACTGCAGGAGATCATCGAGTTCTTGCGCGAGCCCCAGAAGTTTCAGAAGCTCGGGGGACGAATACCCAAGGGCGTGCTGCTGGTGGGCGCTCCGGGGACCGGCAAGACGCTGCTGGCACGGGCGATCGCCGGCGAGGCCAACGTGCCGTTTTTCTCCATCTCCGGTTCCGACTTCGTCGAGATGTTCGTCGGAGTCGGCGCCAGCCGCGTGCGAGACCTGTTTGACCAGGGCAAGAAGAGCGCGCCGTGCATCATCTTCATCGACGAGATCGACGCGGTGGGGCGCCACCGCGGAGCGGGTCTGGGAGGCGGACACGACGAGCGCGAGCAGACCCTGAACCAGTTGCTGGTCGAGATGGACGGGTTCGATTCCAACGAGGGCGTGATCCTGATCGCCGCAACCAACCGGCCGGATGTGCTCGATCCGGCGTTGTTGCGGCCGGGACGCTTCGACCGGCGGGTCGTGGTGCCCCGGCCCGACGTAAAGGGTCGCGAGGCCATTCTGCGGGTCCACACCAAGAAAGTCCCGCTGGCCGACGACGTGGATCTGATGGTGCCGGCACGCGGCACCCCCGGCTTTTCGGGCGCCGATCTGGCCAACCTGGTGAATGAGGCGGCCCTGCATGCGGCCCGGCAGAACCGCAAAGTCGTGACCATGGCCGACTTCGAGCTCTCCAAGGACAAGGTGATGATGGGGGTCGAGCGGCGGTCGATGATCATAAGCGACGAGGAGAAGCGGGTCACCGCCTACCATGAGGCCGGTCACGCCCTGGTGGCGACCATGGTCGCTCACGCCGACCCGCTGCACAAGGTCACCATCATACCTCGCGGCATGGCCCTGGGCTTGACCCTGCAGTTGCCCATGGACGACAAGCACACCTACTCGCGGCCGTTCCTGGAGGGGCAACTGGCCATCCTGATGGGAGGCCGGGTGGCCGAGGAGCTGTTTCTCAAGCAGATGACCACCGGGGCGGGCAACGACATCGAGCAGGCCACCGAGCTGGCCCGCCGCATGGTGTGCGAGTGGGGCATGAGCGACGAAATGGGTCCCCTGACCTTCGGGAAAAAGGAAGAGCAGATCTTTCTCGGACGCGAGATTGCCCAGCATCGGGATTACAGCGAGCACACCGCCGTGCGAATCGACAATCAAGTCAGCCACCTCGTCAAGTCCGGTTATGATTGCGCCAAGCAGATCATTCAGGACCGCTCCGACGCGCTGGTCCGGATCGCCGGTGCGCTTCTGGAAAAGGAAGTTCTGGACGGATCCGAAGTTAAGCTGCTCATCGAAGGCCAGCCCCTGCCGGACCTGGCGGTGAACCCCAGCCAGCCGGAGTCAGGAACCCAGAAGGTGCTTCGTCCCGAGCCCGGCAAGCGCCTCCCCGGGTTGGCCGAGGGGGAGCGCCCGCAGCCGGCCTGACGTTTGACAAGCTTTTCACCGCCGCGGTATCCTGAAGATTACCAACACGATAGAGGGAGTCGAGATGTACGCCATCATGGAGACAGGCGGGAAGCAGTATCGCGTCGCGCCGGGCGACGAAATCCGCGTGGAATTGCTGCCCGGCGAGCCGGACACGCCGGTCGAGTTTTCCCGTGTCCTGGCCGTCTGCCGGGACAGTGGGGAGGTGCTGGCCGGCCAGGAGGCGGCGGCAGCGCGGGTCCGCGGGACCATCGCCGGCGACGGCCGCGGCGACAAAATTCGGGTGTTCAAGTTCAAACGGAAGAAGCAGTATAAGCGCACCATCGGCCACCGTCAGAGTTATACGCTGGTGCGGATCCAGGAGATCGTAGCCTGACAGGCCAACCTTATGGCGCACAAGAAAGGACTAGGCAGCTCGCGCAACGGGCGCGATTCCCAGGCGCAGCGATTGGGCGTGAAGCGCTTCGGCGGCCAGTGGGTCTCGGGCGGCTCGATTCTGGTACGGCAACGCGGAACGCGCTACCAGCCGGGCCGCAACGTCGGCCGCGGCAAGGACGATACCCTGTTCGCCAAGATCACGGGGACCGTCGAGTTTGTCAATCGCGGACGACATGGAAAGTTCATCCACGTGCGCCCTCAAGCTGAACAGCCGGCCGCGGCTTAACTGAGTCAATCCTGGGCCGTGTTCATTGACGAGGCGCGCATCTACATCAAGGCCGGGGATGGTGGGGACGGCTGTATGGCTTTCCGGCGGGAGAAATATGTCCCCCGCGGCGGGCCAAGCGGCGGCGATGGGGGAAAAGGCGGCGACGTCCGTTTGCGGGCCAGCCAGCGCCACAACACGTTGGTCCACTACCGGTTTCAGCCAGAGCACCGTGGCGAGCGCGGCGGTCACGGCGAGGGGAGCAACCGAACGGGCCACCACGGCCAGGATCGTGTGCTGCCAGTTCCGGTGGGCACCCTGGCCTTCGACGCCGACTCCGGGGAACTGCTCCACGACTTCGCCCAGCCGGACGAATCGGTGGTTCTGGCCCGCGGGGGCCGGGGGGGCCGCGGCAACGCGCGGTTTGCCACTTCGATCCGCCAAGCCCCTAGAAGGTTCGAGCGGGGCTT
>Ga0247727_10016187_pt1 | contig 12077 bp, 7 predicted proteins | sample WisWelCaveWW1625_FD_202498 | JGI IMG/M metagenome (GOLD analysis project Ga0247727, IMG submission 202498) | Biofilm microbial communities from Wishing Well Cave, Virginia, United States - WW16-25 | ecosystem: Environmental > Aquatic > Deep subsurface > Groundwater > Cave microbial mat | place...
TTATTGTCAGAACCATCAAAAACATGGACCTTGTTGGTAGTTTCACTTGTAACGTAAATCATGTTGGTTGCTTCGTTGACTGCCACTCCACATGGTTTATCGACTTGAAAAGTTGTCACAATTTCATTTTCATTACCGTCGACAACAAAAACTGTATGGGTCACGTCACTTGTAACATAGGCCTTGTTTGTTTTAGAGTTTACCGCAATATCATAAGGATCAGGAAGTTCCAAGTTCTTGATGATCTTATTAGTGACACTATCAACTATTGCAAGAGTGTTATTATGTTCTCTTGCCACAAACAAAATCTTAGTTTCAGTGTTAATTCCTATTCCATATGGTGAGCTACCAACTTCAATTACTGATACTGGTTTGTTTGTAGTACCATCAATAACTGTAACTGTAGTTGATTTGAAATTTGTGACATAAACTTTGAAAGTATCTGGATCAACTGCTGTAACTCCCCAGCCATCACTTTGTTCTATTATATCGACTAGAACAGAGCCAGAAGCAGTAGCACTTGGCATATCTGTAAAAGTGAAGTAAATTAAAGAACCACCTATTGTAATTAGTGAAAACAGTGTTAAAATTTTCTTAAAACTTACTTTATTCAATTTTTGTATCATTTAGAGTATATACCAATGTCTTATGAACAAAGTTATCTCTTTTTTAATATTTTAGAGTTAAAATATACTTTTTTGATTTATTTTATCTAATGTGGTTGAATTAATCCCATATCTCTTAGGTATTTGACGCTCTTTGTAAATTCATCATCTGTTATTTTATCGTCTAGCCACCAAGCTGCCGTCTGTTTAAACCATGACGGCAATCCAATTTGGAGATCATCTTCATAAACCCTGTTTAGATCTGATTCAAAATCATAAGGTATTATTGAAAATAATTCTTCTTTATGGTTTGAGTCTTTGTATTTAATTAAATCAAACCAATTTGGGCCAGGATCATCAACTGGTCCATCTGCGAACATTATATCCCTTGATTTGAGATCAGATAATTCCTCTTCACTCACTAGATACCCAAGTGCATTACCATAATCTGCTTCATTTATTTTTCCTTCTGACCACCATTGTGTAATAAATTTATTTAATTGAATTAACTGAGGAGAAATAACACCTTTTTGTGTCTCAGATTCTAGAACTCCAATAGCAGACTCGTATGGTGGCATTACAGAGTAAGAGTACGCTGCATTATCAACACGTATTTTTTCAACTACCTTACTACATTCTGACGAATAAGACTCTCTACATTTATCATATGTATTATCATACCTGTGAACTAGCGTCTCAATTACTTCTGAATTATAGTTTAACGAATACAAAACAAAATGAGATAACTCATGGGATATTGTCCACACTGGATCTGAATAATAAAAGTTAGAACAATCACAGACCATGATAACGTGGTTAAGATTTTTATCAAGACCGCTATGAGCGTATAGTCCTCCTAGTTTTACAGAGTTTAGTTTTTCTTCGCCCAAGTCATTATCAAGCATTATAATTAGTAAATCTAGGTCTTTTGGAACGTTATAATTATATGATAATTTTCCTAGAGTTGTACAAATCGAATCATAATTTGAATTTGGAAAATGATATGACTCTAGATATTTTGCAGTAATTTCAGTATATTTTGATGCACTCTGAAAATCATAATTACTACATGTTGGATTATGAGTAACAAAGACTAACTGCCATTTTGTATCATCGGATAAATGTGTAGCGTAGGATTTTTGGGAATTTAGAGGAATTATCAAAATCATTGCGACAAAAAATACAAATGTAATACTTAGTAATTTAGACGTCATTTATGCTGCCACCTGTATTATATTATTTGAGATCATCCATTCAATTGCTGTGATAAATTCATCCTCACTAATCATTCCATCTGCCCACCATCCTGCAGTACTTTTAATCCAAGGTTGTATTTCTGAAATAGAATTATCAGTTCCCTCTGGCAATGATACTTTGATTATTCCTTCATTTACCAAATATTCTAGTCCTGAAATAAAATTGTCATTATCTATTTTATCATCAGACCACCATTTTGCGTTACTTTTCACCCATACTGGGATTATTGTATCGTCAGTCACATCTTCTGTAAAGGTATCAACTATTGGCTCTGATGCAGTCTCTTGAACAATACCTGAAGAGATTACCTCAATAGCGTTAGGGATTTTATTTAGTGTTGACCATTTTTTTGTGTTCCATGATTCTTGTATAAGGTCAGATGTTGGCATGGGCTTTGCAAAAGTTAGTTCATATTTTAACACAAACTTTGTAACATCGATTTGTAAAAGTTCAAAGTTTGCCTCTGAGAATAGTCCGTTTGGATCATGAACAGTAACTGGTGGCGATTTTAAAGGATCATAAGAGATGGAAGCATCACTGTCTTGTCTTTTTTGGCCATCTCGAACGTTTGTGAACAGTTTAATGTGTTCAATCTTTCCTATTCCTCCTCCTTCGGTAAAGTCAAATCGTAGAACAGCCTTTTCTCCTACCTTGAATGTCTTTGTTTCCTCTAACGTGTTTGCGTCATTATCATTTAGTATTCCCCCAAATCCTTCCTCTCCTCCAGAAATTATTGCAAACGAAGATTGGCCAAATGATGGAGGGCTATTACCAGCACTACCACCTTGAGTAAGTGTTTTAGTAAAGCCAAGTGCATTTACTACGAAACCGGCGCGACTAATGCCTCCTCCACCTCCGCCTCCAGATCCAGTATTGAACCCTAGGAGATAATTGCCTTCTACAATATGACCACCGAGATACACAGGACCGAAGTCAGTTTCAAAAGTAGGGTTACTAACTACAGTCTTTAAATCAGCACTATGAGAACCATCATCAAAGTCTGATGTGATTACATCATAACTAGTTTCAGGTCGTAGGTAGTACATTTTCAAAAGTGATTCGTCATCAGCAGATCTAACTGCAGTACCATCAGAGAACCCCCGACTTGCGGCATTTGCAAATCTTATATCACCTGCAGTAACCACGTCATCAACATCAATAGATAAATTAAAGTATACTGTTTCGCCTACATCAAATGCAAGTAGTGCTCCGCCAGAATCCTCATGCATTTCATTAGGTGCGAATGCTACAAGTTCAATGTCCTCATCAGAATCACCGGCAATAACTTTAGAACCATCAGTGTAAGGCCCCAAACTTGCGGCATTTGCAAGTCTTATATCATCTACGCTAACGAAGCCATCACCATCTGCATCTAGGTATACTGTTTCGCCTACATCAAATGCAAGTGGGGCTCCGCCAGAATCCTCATGCATTTCATCACCTGTAAATTCTGCTAGGGGTAATGTCTCATCACCGTCGCCAGGATAAAGATCAGCATCTGCATAAGACATTGTTACAACAATATCTGTTCCATCTTTTACCATGCCGCCATTATCAAATGCTATTCGGACTGGGTGGGTGACTGGGGTAAAGCCAGCACTTCCTCCCATTTCTTCATCAGTTAGTAGTACATCCTCTATTATTATATCCCCTTTGCCATCAACATCAGTCTCAAAATCAATCACAATTGTAGCTCGTGCTACTCCAAGTGTTCCTGGGTTATAAGAAACGGAATTCTCAGATGTTATCGGTCCTGTAAAGATACCTGTATTATCACCAGTTTCTACTAGTACTGTATCAACATCATTTATCTTAACAGTTATAGTTTCAGGTTTTTTGAGATCAATATTGGCATTGTGATCTGTTACAGTTAAAGTACCAATCTCAAAAGGAAATAACTCTGCTACAACAATATTCGGACCAATGTTATCTGTAACTCCAATGTCTCTAAACTTTATTGTGATTAAACCAGGACCTACATCGTTTAACACTAGGATTGCGGCATCTGGCTGTACAAAAGGTTCGAAGTATACATTAGAAGAGGTAAGATCAACGACGTCAGTTAATACGGTTAGTCTTACATAATAAGATGTAAGATCTGTGAGAAATGCAGTGCTAATTATATTTTCCATACCATCACAAAACAAACCAGATGTTGATACATCTACACTATCAAACAGTGGGCTATCATCAATTTCTAAAAGATTTCCAGTAATGCTTGCTCCAATAACTACTGGGTCTGTGCATAAAACAAGAATACTTGAGGTACTAAAAGCTGGATTAAAAGTTGAAGGTGGACTATTAACAGCCATGAAATCAATATTTACAGGAGTCTCAATAAACGGAGGAGGAGGTGCACCAGCAAATGCTTGCGGAACAGTAAAGGTTGCTAAAGCAAAAACTAGAATTGTTATTGAAACGTATTTTGTGTTTTTAAAATATGGGTTTGGCATTCCAGTTTAGGTCAGAGTAAATTTCATGCTCATAAGTTTTCCATCATTAGTTCTGTATGGTTGTTTACCCGCAGTATTTGGATCCGCGTCTGTATCAGGATCGACTGTTATTGTGTGTACCAAGTCTCCAGGCAAATCAGAAACAATTATCTGAATATAGTAATCGCCTTTTTGTTTTAGTGAATTGTAATCTGCATGCCAATGTCCGAGGCCCAATTGTAGATCGCCAGTGGCTATTGGTTCGCCTCCACTTGCTTTATAGACTTTGTACTTAACTGCTACAGTACTATCATCTACGATTGCAATATTTTGCCCAGAATACACTGTTGGCTTTATTGGGATATTAGAACCAGCGTTAGCTGAAAGGAATGAAACTGCATTCCATGGCGATACAGTTTGGTGATAAGCTGATAAAATATCCAGTTGGCCGGTAATTGTACTATCTAGTTCTTGAGGATCATCGCCGACAGCAGCATCAAATTGACCACTTGGACCTTGCCTATAGTTAAATTCAATGTTAGCCCACTCATTGTAGTTTTTGTAAAAGGTGGATGTGGGGCCAGTGGCTTGACAACCATAGAATCCAAAATTATTGATATCCCTTGCTACATTAGTTGCATTAATTACACCTTCACCACTCCAGTCAATATTAGCAGGAGTGCCGGCACTTAGTCTAGAAATTTGTACTAAAAATGTCTGTGGTTTTCCAGGAGTTCCCCAGATAATCCATGGCAATGGGTCAGTACCTGGTCTAATTGAATTATCAATATGAACAAGATTACCAACACCAGTAGTACCATTCTCAGCAAGAGTTGATTCTCTTAGACCTCCAGCAGGTCCAAGATCCCCATCTGAATAGTCTAACGTCCAATTACCAGCCAACAAATTCGGTAGCTGTCTTGAATAACTCATTACACTATCATGGTTTGGTTTGCAGTTCACTGCCTCATCTGCAAATGAGGTCTGGGTAGCATCTGTTATGTTGTACCTAGGGCCTCCATGATTTAGATTGACAAGATGGCCTAATTCATGCATAAAGGTTCCAGCTGTTTGATTTCTAGTTCCCTCAGTTCCTGAATGAGTCGCATTTACTTCTCCAAATCCTACGCCTAAAGTAATTATGGCATCATTACCCCTTTGTTCTGCTACACCTGAAGAGCCCCCTACACTATGAGCAAATAATACATAATGATATGCCTGTGCTTTTGCGGCAATTGTCGCTGAGCCGGCTGCTCGTTCTGAGGGAGTGCCAAAGTTTGCTGACTTTAGAGAATTAAATCCACTCCACATACTAGTGGGAGTAGAATGTGTCAGTGACTCTCCTTGGTCTACATGAAGGGCTATGCCGGTGGCACTAGTTGATACAGTAGCATTTGGGTTAATAACAGGAGCTTCTCCAAACTTTTTCATTACATCCTCAATTGCGTCATTAGGGGATGCCGCAGAACCAGCAGCAACAAATGGATTGTGGGCTTCCATATAGTCTACTTCAACGTAGATGTCCTTTCGGTTAGGATCAGAACCTTGAAGAATATATCTATTATTAGGATTACCACCAATTGGAACACCGGTACCTGCTACTCCTCCTTCCCAGTCATTACATAATGCATCTCTGTCCCAATCATTACCTGCTGCACACAAAACACTTGTGACGTTTGCACCAGAAACTTCAGTTGCACCACTAGCGGCACCATAGCCTCCATTAGTGTTATAGAAAATTGAATATGTTCGAACATTTTCCAGCTGATCTGGTGGAATGCATGGAGCAGTAGCGCCTGAATTGCATTTTTCAGACACTGATGCTAAATAACCTGGAGCACCATTAAATTGCGCGTTTACTACCAAGTCAGTTGCAAGAGCTAGTGCCGTTGTTTCAGAAATGAATGTGCCTTCTGAAAATGATAGTGTTGTTGGATTGGAAGATATTATGGAGCCAAACTCTTCATCTATTATTCGAGTACCATCCAAGGTAAAAGTCTCAACTCGCGTGATGCCAGCTTTGCCACCATCAGAAACAGATTCAATTTGAATACTTTTTATTCCTCCAGGATCAGTAAATGAAAACAACCCAATGTTTTGTCCCTGACCAAACGCTGAAGCTGGGTTGGGGTAATTTGTACCATTTAAAAATGTAACACTAACTAAACTTGTTCCCATATCTTTCAACGATAGGGTTACAAAGATTGGCTTTGATGTGAAGTTAAGATATGCTCCTTGGCTTAGACGAAGAATGTTATCTGATGGAGAGCAACATGCATCAATGACTATTCCAGAATTATCAGTAACAGTAAAACCACTTGTTATTGCAGAAGCAAGGCCTACTGCACCAGTCCCAGTAAACTGTACTGTCTTGCCTGGCACACCAGTTCCAGTATCATCATCAATTAACTTTCCAGTGACAATAAAATTGTCTCCAACATAATGATCTCGAATTGTGTCAAGTATGACAGTTGTTGGGTGAGGGTTTACTATAGTGACCGTTTGTGTAGCAGATATGCCTACATTTCCAGCAAAATCTCTTACAGTATATGTTATGTAGGTAATTCCAATTGGATAAATATTATTTTCTGGAATGCCGCTGATAGTTACAGTTGGGTTTGGATCAATGTCATCATTTACACTTGGAGTTCCCAAGATGAGTATCTCATTACCAGAAGGAGGATTTGTAGCAATTTGTTCAATGTTAGCTGGTGCAACAATTGTTGGTAAAACTGTATCATCGATTCTACAGCTGGATGTGAAATTGACAAGGTTAGATCTTTTGTTGTCAGTTGCCTGTTCAACTCCAAATCCAGTATTAGAAAAATCTGCTAATATCCAAGGGCGGAGGGGCTTTGATAGAGGATTATTTACTTCAACTCTTTCAAAGTTCTGAATGCTATCGGTGATAAAATTATCAGTTCCCCTGCTAATTTTTTTACTTGATTGCTCAATAATTACGAAGACTTTGGTTGCACCAGAGAATGTATCGCCTTTTACCATCCGTGCAATAATTTTACAATCTAGTATGGTTGGATTTCCCTTCATTTTGAAATCCACTAAAAATGTATTCCTTTGATTGTTAAACTGTGCATATAATCCTGAAATGTCTGCACCCAAACCAGTATCATTAAGAACAAGGAATCTATCTGGTCCACCAAATAGGGTCCAGGCATTCATTCTTTCAGAGACTAGTGTACCTTGGCGATCTGCAATTAAAGCTTCGGCAGAGGGAATAGAAGTGAAAATAATTCCCACTAAAAATAATCCCATAATGATACTACTATAACCTACTTCTCTCCCAATGCCCCTTATTCCCATCTTATACAAAAAGCGTCTTTTTACTATATAAGAATTATGAAATTATTAAAACAGATTTGAAAATCTAGTATAAATTATACTGATCTTTAAAAAAAATGAAAAAATTAGGCAAAATATTGGATTTCCAATTATTGATACTGTAGTATATTATGCAGGGATGATGATATTATTTAGGAAGGGGTTCTACGTTTCATTACCATTGAAATTGGTAGGCATCATATGCCTTTAGATTTTGCTTTGACCAGCTAACAATTGTTTTATCTTCTAAATGCTTTACAATTGGCGAAGGTTCTGCAAGTATCTTTAATCCTGATTCCATGTCGACTTTTAAAACACGAATTTTGATATCAACGCCCTTTGGTATGGAAAAGATATAGGAGAATTGTTTACATTCTGATGGGGTACGGAAAACAAATGACTTGTCAGGTTCTTCCCAATCATATTGTAATTTAATTGATTTTGTCTTTTTTGGAAGGATTGGTGGCAGTTTTACAACGAATTCTTTGTGGTAGGGCTTGTTTACATTTAGGCTTTGAATCTCAAGCTGCTTACCTTTGTCATCTGATATTTTCACATTCATCTCAGCAAAATCTTTTTCTGAATCACCATCAAGATGGTAAAAGATTTGGTCTTTTGTTTCCTTTGATACATTTCTTAATATCCAAGACCATGTATGGTGTGTTAACATTGTTTTTACGTCAATAACATCTAATGCTATTTCTATTGTTTCGAATTTGAAATTGTATACACTTCGCATAGATTGATCAAGGGTTACAGTCTTTACCTTCTTTAATCGGGGAGCAACTTTATTGCCAAATCCTTCTCCATAAATGTTGAAAAGCTGCAACTCTTCTCCATGTTTTATGCTATAGTTTCCAATTGGGTGCAACATTTTTTTGTACTCTGCTGAAAGTTTCAAAACATCATCAGCTATTCTTGCTGAAGCAAAAATATTCATGTCTCCTGCTAGGTCCATTACTCGTCTTGTAAGAATAATTCCTGGCCCCCAGACATTATCCATATTGTTAATGTCTTTAATTACATATACTGGACCCATATCAATTCCTACTCTAATCAACAATTTTTCATGTCCTCGTTGAGATATGTTATAGCGATTGAGTGCCTTGTGTAACTCCATAGCAAGATGAATGGGTTTTTCAGGACTATCGCTAAACCCTATTGCATAGCCATCTCCTGTTGGAAGAGCTACTGTTGATGCAGGATCCCTTTTTGAGAATGTTTCGGTTCTTAAAAGCAGCTCATTTAATACAATGATTTTTTTTACTTGGTTCTTAGTTGGAATTAGAGGATTAGAGCCAGCTACAATATCTGTAAAAAACCAGTGGTAAGTTTTAGTTAATGTTTTAATCTCTTCAAAACCTGCAATGTCCTCACCTTTTAGTGAGCGCAGCATCTGGGACACAAAATCATCTGGACACTCCTTTAGTATTTCAAAACTATTAATGGAAGTTTTTGTGGAAATTTTGTGTTTTTTTAATTGATCAACTAGCCATTGTTTGCCTCTGCCTGTCTCATCTAGTAATCCCAAAATCTCTGCAATCTGAGATAGTTTAGTAAAAGACAGTTCTTGTTTTCCTTTCATAGTATTTTTTTCCACAGATTATTTAAAAAACTATAAAATTATAAAGTTATTTTTTTAGTTCTCAAAAGTCAGTCTGTAATTCTTCTAGTTCAGTCTTTGTTTTTTTGAACATCATTTTCAGGTAAATCATTTGGAGAGTAAACCCACATGTCTTTATGGATAAATCCATCATTTTGAGGATCATACTCGCTAATCATACCATAACCACTTTGTCCATCAGGCACAGGATATTCAAAGTACAAAGCCGAAAAAATTTTTTCAGATCCTTCCTTTGCTTTTTTAATTAAACTAGAATCAATGAAAACCCAATAGTGTTTTTCCATGTTTGGCAAGAGAGGTCCAAGATTGAAGGTTTTACCAGGATTTGATTTGAAAACGTCTCTATCCATTATTTTAGTATCAATTTTGCAGTAGGCTTTAACATATTGAGCAGGAATTTCACCATAATTTTTTATCGTACAATCATATTGATTTGTTTTCTCACTTGATGATAGGGCTTTGATTGAATTAAGCGGTCCTATCCATGGACGAAATCGATAGTCTATCTGAATTTTGCTTAGATGAGCTGTAGCTTCAAACTGCTTTATTGTTCTATATAACAGAAAAACAAGTGCAATATTAGCTGCTGCCGATCCAAGTACCCCTATTAACTCTAAAAGGGCTAAATCCACCATTCCTAACTAAATCAAATAGTAGTATTCAAATTTATCTTAGACTGGAGGATTTTGCCAAATAAAACAAAAACTACCATTCAATTCGAACGGTTTCTGACGGGATTATATCTAGTACTAAATTACTCTACAACGTGGTATTTTGTAGATGAGACTTTACGTAGTCTGACTTCAACATCCATTAAAATTTCTGGGAGACTTTTTTTAATTTCAGAAATGTCATGCTCTAAGCTTTGAATTTTTGATTCTGCATCAGACTTGTCAATATTGGTTTTTGCCAAAAAATCCTCATTTTGTTTTAATTCATGTATGTTAAAGAGTTCAAGTTCTTTTTGCAGATTATTTTTCTTTTCTGTAAATTCTAATATTTCTTTTATAAACCCGCCAAGCATCTCGATTGTTTCATCTATACTTGCAACAGATTTTTCAGGATCCTTTACAGATATTGTTCCTCCTTCTACTCCTTTTCGAACTGCTGAAAGTATTTTTATAATGTCATTTTTGTTTTCAGGTGTTAAAACAGCAAATGGATTTACAACTAATTTTTCCATCAAAACTTTTTGAGGTTTTTCAAGTGATGAACCATACTCGTATCTACCTAATGGTCTTGATATTTTTGTAAATTGAAAATCAATGTTGCTTTTAATTTGATTTTGTTCTGATGATAATGAATCTAGTTTTTTTTGCGTCTCTTGATATTTTGAATACTCTATTCCAGATTTTAGTTTTAAAATGATTTTCCTAGTCTCATCTATTTTTTTCTCAAATCCTTCAATAGAGTTTTTCATATCTGTAACGCGTTTTTCAGTTTCTTTTAGTTTCATTTTTGATTCATCATAGTTTGTAATTTTTTGAACAATTTGAGTGGCTTCATCGTTTAATTTTGTGTGTTTGTCAATCATAGTTTGCATCTCGCTTCGGTCAGAATTTAATACAGCAAGATGGTCTTTTAGTTTATTTGCATATTTTTTTGCAAAGATATGTATGACTCTAGATTGCCTCCCAAGTACATCGCCGATTCGTTTAAGCCTTTGCGAAAGTAATTCAGTTAGAGCCAAAACATCATCATATGATTTAATGTCAGGGAGTTTCTCGGAATTTTCTTTTTTTATTGTATCAATTACCTGTTTTTTTCCACGTACTACTAGAATTTCCAGGTGTTTGTCAATGTCATCTACATGAAGATTATCTTGTTCTAGTTCCTTGATTATTTTTGAGATCGCATCTAGGTTTTCTTCGATTTTTTTTCTAAATGACTTTATCACTGTGATTATAGTTTTTGCACGCAAGCTTTGAATCTCGTCTATTTTGGATTTAATTTCAGATGGTTTGATTTTCTTTTCTTCGTGAATAGAGGTTTCTGGCTCTTGATTTTTCTTTTTTCCCCATCCAAAGACCATTAATAAAATCAGGTTAAAGGGGATTAAATGTGTTAGAATAGTTTTGTACAGATGCCAATATATCTAGAGTAAAAGTTTTCAAAAATTTAAAAACCAATCAACTGCAACACTAAAAATGACAAAATCTACAAGACAAAAAAAGATGAATTATTCAGGCAGAGTAAAAAAATCAATTCTCATAAATGCTACAAGGGATAAAGTTTGGAAAAAAATTAGCAACATTGCAGGTTTATCTGAATGGGTTTTAGATGTAAAAAAAACTGTTTATCTTTCAAAAATAAAACGAGGAATAGGAACAATTCGTAATATTACATTTGAAGATGGTAATCAGATTGAAGAGCATGTTGTTGCATGGGAAAATAAAAAATATTTTTCATATCTTGCTGTTAACGGCCTTCCATTAAGGGTGTATCATGCCACAATTGCAATAGACCCCCAAACTAGAAAATTAACTCGCGTGACTTGGCAATCCTATCTTAATAGCAAAAAAATGACAAGAAAAGAGTTTGCCGAGTTTGTATCCTTTATTGGCAGCTTTTATCAAAGCTCACTTGAGAATCTCAGATCAAAATTAGAAAAATAGCGTGTCTGTACGCTTTAAACAAACAGGAAATTATTAGAATTCTAAAGCAACAAAAATTGGATTGGCTCAAGTTTCTAATGATGAGGATCCAAAAAAATTGGAGCCTCTTACTGTCCCCAGGATTATTGAGCAGCTAGAACGTGCTCTAATGGATATTAAATACAAGCAAACAGATGATGAATTAGTTTTTAACAATATTGAAAAT
>Ga0247727_10016188_pt1 | contig 12077 bp, 9 predicted proteins | sample WisWelCaveWW1625_FD_202498 | JGI IMG/M metagenome (GOLD analysis project Ga0247727, IMG submission 202498) | Biofilm microbial communities from Wishing Well Cave, Virginia, United States - WW16-25 | ecosystem: Environmental > Aquatic > Deep subsurface > Groundwater > Cave microbial mat | place...
TGTCGGTGTCGACCTGGCCCACCAGATTCAGCTCCGTGCGTTTGCCGGCGTTGCCTTCTGGCGCCGCCGACGGCGAGTTCGCGGACGGTGCGGCCTTTTCCTGGGTCGGCAGTAGGCGGGGATCGCTCTTGGTCTGGGGATCCACGAAGCAGGCGAGCAGAGCGAGCAGCCAGGTCACGACTCGTACACCCACCGGCCGCCGGCCATGGTTCGCTCGACTTTGATCTTGACGATCGAAAGCGGGTCCACTCGCTCGGGATCCTGCTCGAGCACGACCAGGTCGGCGAGCTTGCCCGGCGTGATCGAGCCCTTGCGCCGTTCCTCGAAGGAGGCATACGCCCCGTGCAGCGTCCCCACGCGCAGCGCCTCGATCACGCTCACGCGCTGGCGGGCGCCCCAGACGTTGCCGTTGCTGTCCGTGCGGGTGACCATCGACTGAAGCGCCATCATCGGCTCGAACGGTCCGGGCGGGTAGTCGGAAGTCTGCGTCACGCGGACACCGGCTTCGAGGAAGGTCCGCACGGCGAACATCCAGTCGAGCCGCTCGGCGCCATACTCGCGCATTTTCTCGCCGTGATAGTAGACGTAAGTCGAAAACGGGTTCGGGATGACGCCGAGCTTGCGGATGCGCGCCACCAGCCCGTCGTTGATCAGCGTGCAATGCTCGATGCGGAAGCGCGGATCGTCGCGCGGGTGCTCCCGCTGGAGACGCTCGAAGACGCGGAGCGTGATGTCGATCCCGACGTCGCCGTTGGCGTGAACGCCGATCTGCCAGCCGGCGATGTGCGCTTTGCGCGCCCATTCGTACAGCTCCGCCTCGGGCATGACGAGGATGCCATAGTCGTTCGGGCGGCCGATGTAGGGCTTCGAGAGCCGCGCCGTGCGCTCCGAGATCGAGCCGTCGCAGACCAGCTTCATCGCTCCGACCCGCACCCACTCGTCACCCTGTCCCGTGCGTTTTCCCTCGGCGATCATGCGGTCGATGGCGCTGAACCCGATGAGGCAGTAAACGCGCAGGCCGAGCTCGCCGGCGTCGCGCGCGTCCTGGTACGCACGCAGATCCTCGGGCGTGCCGTAGGCGTCGTGGACGCTGGTGACCCCGGTGCGAGTCATCATTTGCGAAATCAGCTTGACGCCCTCGCGATAGTCGGCTCGGGTGAAGCGCGAAGGGATCACGCGTTCGAAGGCAGCCGTGCCGCGCTCGCGCAAGCCGCCGGTGAGCCGGCCGGTGGCCGGATCGCGATCGATGTGGCCGCCCGGCGGATCCGGCGTCTTCTCGTCAACCCCCGCCAGTTTGAGCGCCAGCGAATTTACGTAGGAGGTATGACCGCCGCGGTGATTCACGTACACCGGATGATCCGGAGCCGCCACGTCCAGATCCTCGCGGGTGATCTTTCGTCCTTCGGCGGTCTTGGTGTCGTCGTACTTGAACCCGAGGATCCACTGGCCTTTGGGCGTTTCCGCGGCCCGCTGGCGGATGGCTTGCTGGATGTCGCGGATCGAACGCAGGTCACAATCCACTTCGCGCAGATGACGGCGCCCCGAGCTCGCCGGATGCGAGTGCGCATCGATGAAACCGGGCACGACGGTGCGCCCGCCGAGATCGATCTTCCTGGTGGCGGCCGTCGCCAGCCGCCGGATGTCCTCGTTGGAGCCGGCGGCGAGAAACTCACCGCCGGTAATGGCGACCGCCTGAGCCTTCGGGCGGGCGGGATCGATGGTAATGACGTTGCCGTTATGGAGAATGAGATCCGGCGACTTCCGGGTTTGCGCCGCGGCGGGCGCGGCGATGGCGGCGCCGAGAAAACGGCGGCGGAGCAGGTCCTTCATGGTTTCCCCAGCGTACCACCGCCGGCGAACCCCTACAGCACGAGGATCGGATGGTAGACACTGGGCAGCCGCGCTTCGCCGATCGCGAGCAGCTCGCCCTCCGGATCGATCGCCTTCACGTACCGGGCGCTCTTGGCGACACGGAACGGCGAGACGCGGAAATCGCGCCCCTGCCGGATCTGGCCGGCGGTCAGCGCGTCGACCGGCTCGCTGGGGAATTCCGGCAGCAGTTTGGCCGCTGGAATCAGCGCTTCGCCCACGCGGTCTTCTCCGGCGAGTTGTTCCAACTGGGCGATCGTCCTTGCCTGCTCGATCATGAAGTGACCGGAGGCGAGCCGGCGCAGCGACTGGAGAAAAGCGCCGCAGCCGAGCGCCTGGCCCATCTCGTGAGCAATAGCGCGCAGATACGTCCCCGCCGAGCAGTGCACCTCGACACGGGCGTCGGCGTCTTGAACCTCGCGAAGCTCGAACGAGTAGATGCTCACCTCGACCGGCTTCAGTTCGACCGCGATGTTCCTTCGCGCCAGCTTGTAGGCCGGTTTGCCCTTGATCTTTTTCGCCGAAATGGGCGGCGGGGTTTGCCGAATGACTCCGCGAAATCTTCCGATGACGGATTCGAGCGATTCTCTTTGGAGGATGAGCTCGGTGATGGGAGTGGTCGGCTGACCCTGGGCGTCGTAGGTGTCGGTCGCATGGCCGAAATGAATCACCGCGTCGTAGACCTTGTCGTTCCGCATGTAGAATCGCGCCAGCCGCGTGGCCCGTCCGATCACCAGCGGCAGCACTCCGGAGGCGCCGGGATCGAGAGTGCCCAGGTGGCCTACGCGGCGCGTTCCCGCCAGCCTCCGCATCTTGTTGACGGCGTCGTGGCTGGTCCAGCCGAGCGGCTTGTCGACGACGATCACACCGTCCATGAATTCCCAGGGTAGCATCGGGCCGCCTCGGGCCCGGCGCGCGCCGCGGCCGTCGGGTCAGCGGTCGAAAAAGTAGGCGCGGTACTCGGTCGCGCCGAGCCGTTGCCAGTGAGTTTCGGGAACGGACTTCGGAACGTTCTTCGAGACGACCACTCGGGCGCCGGCGTTTTTCAGGGCTTCCAGCGCCGACGAAGACCGGGCCGCGTCCAAAGCCCAGAAGCCGGCCGTCTCGCCGATCGGTATCTCGGCGACGATTCTCACCCTGGCCACACGGGCCCAGTAGGCGTTGAAAGTCTCTCCGATAAACGCAACCGGATCTCCCGGCCGGACGCCGCGCCCATGAATCGCCTGGGCCACCTCCGCTTGAACGTGTGGCCATGGTTTCCTTCCGCCGGCCCACACCAGAGCCGACCGCGCCGTCAATGCCGCCGGCGTCATGACGGCGATCGCGAGAAACGTCACGGCGGTGACGGCGACCACTGCGCCGGCCAGTCGTCTCACTTCCGCCGAATCCGGCAGGCGCACGCCCGCAAACAGACCACACCAAAGCAGCGACAGGAATCCACCAAAAAACCGGGCCTCCGTATGAACCAGCGAATACAGCGCAAGAGCACACAGGGGCGGCAGGAGCAAAGGCCAGCCAGCCAAAGCGTCACGCCATCGCCGGCTGCCGATGGCATATAAAAGGGCGCAGGCCGTCAGCCATGGCGCCTGGTGCAGAGTAAACAGGCTGAAATAAGACTCGAGGTGGACGGCAATGATCTCGAGCTGGCGCCGGAGGTTGAAGAATACGGAGAGGCCGTCATACCAATAGCCGGGCGAGAACCAGAGAGGATAGGTCACATTCGGGAATGGCCCGCTGAAAGCAAATGCCGCCGGCGCCTCGCTGATCTTTCGGGGAGGGTGGACGGGTTTTCCGGCCCGAGGGGTTTCTCCCTGCCAGTGGGCGAAGGGGCTGGTTTCGTTGACGTACCAGGCGTAGTTCAGTTTGCCGCTGTCGCCGAAGGTAAATCGGCCCGTCGAGCGGGACAGGGCAACGACCCACGGCCCGCAAACGATGGTGAATGAGACCAGCGACAGCAGCACACCCCGGATGGCCAGCCGGCGATCGGCGGCGGAGAAGAAGGCAGCGGTCAGGAATGCGCCGGCGACCAGGAAGAGTACCGCCTTTGCCAGATAGCCAACGCCCAGCGCGATTCCCAGGAGGCACCAGACGCCCCATCCGTTCCCCCCCCTCGCCAGCCGAAGAAGGATCGCGCCGGCTGCGTAACAGAAGCCGGTTACCAGCAGGTCGGGCGTGACGAGCCGGAGCCGAACAATATGAAGCGCCGACCAGATGGCTAAAGAGTAGCCAAGCAGCACCCAGGCCCAATCCGGCAGCCCGTCATTGGAAGGCTCCTGGCCGGACGTCCGGAACCGTCGAAACCGGATCATCTCGATGATAAAGAGGTGCGCGATGCCGAGACCGCCGAGAAAGATCAGGAAGTTCAACGCGTGAACGACGGTGAATTCGCCGTAGGGGGTGGGCTGCGCCACCGCCAGCGCCATCGCGATCAAGGCGGGGTACAAAGGGCTCCAATAGGAATTCACCGCCAGTTCCGACTGTCCACGGCGAAGTGCGTCGGCGATATCCAGATAAGACATGCCGTCGCCGTTCATGGCATGCCGGAACTCGGACACATCCATCAGGCCCGCCGCCGCGGCCAGCAGCCACAAAGAAGCCAACAACCACCGTGGGCAGGAGATATCGGAAGGGAACATTCCTAAGAGATCGGGAGCAGGACCCAAGTCTACCATGATTCGGCATCGTGCCCGAAGTCGGCGACATCGAGCGCCCTGGAACGTGGCTCGACCGGACGAATGAGTGGCGTCGATTGTAAAATAGCAGATGATGAGTGAAGCGGATTCACAACCGGAGCCGGAGCGCGAATACCCGCTGCCGGAGGCCAACCTCGAGTTCCTGGTTGCCTCCCTGAAAATGCAGGCGGAAATACAGCTTGGACTGGTCTATTTCGGCGAGGAGAAGGAGAAGCCGGAGCCCAACCTACCGCTGGCGCGGCATACGATCGACCTGTTGGGGGTGCTCAGCGAGAAGACCCGGGGCAACCTGACGCTGGAGGAGCAGCGGTTTCTGGAGAATTCGCTGACCGAGCTTCGATTCCGGTTCGTGCAGGTCTCTGAACCGCGGGGCCATTCCTGAATGTCGCCGCCGGGGACCGCTTCGATCACCGTGCTCGGTTCGGGGACGAGCATGGGCGTGCCGACCATCGGCTGCCATTGCGATGTGTGCGTCTCGAAGGACCCGCGCGACAACCGGCTGCGACCGTCGATCCTGATTCGCATCGGCGGCCACCGGGTCCTGATCGACACCACGCCGGATTTCCGGCAGCAGGCGCTGCGCTCGAGCCTCGAACGGCTGGACGCGATTCTGTTCACGCATGCGCACGCCGATCACATCATGGGCCTGGACGACGTGCGTCCTTTCAACTTTCGCCAGAAGACATCCATTCCGGTTTACGGATCGCCCGCTACCATCGAGATGATCCAGTCCTGCTTCCGGTACGTCTTCGAGAGCGACCGGGCGCAATCGTCGATTCCCCGTCTGTCCGTGCACACCTTTGACGGTGACGCGTTCGAGCTGTTCGGATTGGAATTTCTCCCCATCCCGGTGTTTCATGGCAAGACGCCGATTCATGGCTTCCGCTTCGGCCGGGCGGCCTATTTGACCGATCACAGTCACATTCCGGAGGAATCGCTGGAGAAACTTGGCGGCCTGGACGTGCTGTTTCTGGACGCGTTGCGGCACACGCCGCATCCGACGCATTCGACCGTCCAGCGCTCGCTCGAATATGTCGAGCGGCTGGCTCCGAAGCGCGCCTTCTTTACTCACATCTGCCACGATCTGCCGCACGGGCTGACCGAGGAGCGGCTGCCGCCGCATGTGCGGCTGGCCTATGACGGGCTCGAGATCGAGGTCGCGCTTGGCTGAGCTGATCATCCACCGCAGCCTGGGTGAAGTGCCGCCGGGTTTCGGTCCATGCGCCTTGACGATCGGGAATTTCGACGGCGTGCACTGGGGTCACCAGGCGATCTTCCGGCGGCTCGTCGAAGTCGGCGAGAGGCACGCGTGGACGCCATCGGTCATGACGTTCGATCCGCATCCGACCCGGATCGTGGCGCCGGCGCGCGCTCCGCGGCTCCTGAGCACGCCCTGGCAGCGCTGCCGGTGGATCGGGGAGGCCGGAATCCGGCAGGTGCTGGTGCTGCCCTTCAGCCGCGAAGTCTCGCAACTGGAGCCGGAGCAGTTTGTCGGCGGTATCCTGGTCGAGAAACTTCAGGCGCGCGCCATTCTGGTCGGCGAGAGCTTTCGGTTCGGCAGAGGAGGCGCCGGCAACGCAGGAATGCTCGTCGAGCTGGGCGCCAGGTATGGTTTCGCCATCGAGATCGTGCCCGGGGTCGCGCGGCGGAGCCGTCTGATTTCCTCGAGCGAAATCCGGAGGCTGGTTGAGACGGGCGCCGTGTCGATGGCGGCCCGCTTGCTGGGACGTCCCTATTCGCTGGAAGGGGAAGTGGTCGCCGGGGAGGGAGTCGGCCGTCGGCTGACGGTTCCCACGCTGAATATCGCGACCACAGCCGAGGTTCTGCCCGCCGTGGGGGTGTATGTGACGAGAACACAGTTGGGCGGCGACGACCGGGGAAGGCCTTCGGTCACCAATGTCGGCTACCGGCCCACGTTCGATGGCAGCCTGCTGACCATCGAGAGTTTTATCTTCGACGGCTTCCCGGGAACCCGCGATCGCTCGATTCGCGTCGAGTTCCTCCACCGGCTCCGGGAAGAGCGGAGGTTTCCCGACGCCGCCTCGCTGAAATCTCAAATTTTGCGCGATACCGGCAGGGCGCAAGCGTATTTTCGGCGTCGCCAGCGCTGGGCGCGGGCTGCCGCGGCGAATGCGGTCACGCCGGTCATCTCACAAGGAAGCCACGATACACTGGAGGAACGGCCATGAAAATCTCCGAAGCAAAACTGAACCATTTGAATGCTCTCTCCACCGAGCGGGGTATCATCGCCGCCGCGGCGATGGACCAGCGCGGCAGTCTCCAGAAGGCGATCGCCGCCGCCAAAGGCGTCGACCCGAAGCAAGTGACCGTTGCGGTGATGGAGGAGTTCAAGACCGCCGTCACCCGCGTGCTGACTCCTCACGCCAGCGCGATCCTGCTCGATCCGGAATACGGCCTCGAGCCCGCCAAGGCCCGCGACAAAAACTGCGGGCTGCTGCTCGCCTACGAGGAGAGCGGCTACGACAATACCCGGCCGGGACGCCTGCCGGACCTGCTGCCGAACATCTCCGCCGCCCGGCTCGCCGCCTGGGGCGCCAACGCCGTCAAGATCCTGATCTATTACTCGCCGTTCGACGATCCGCGGGTCAATGATATCAAGCATGCTTTCATCGAGCGCATCGGCGCCGAATGCGAGACCGTCGGGATTCCTTTCTTCCTCGAATTCATCGGTTATGATCCGGCCGGCGCCGACGAGAAAGGCCTCGAATACGCCAGCAAGAAGCCGGAGATCGTGATTCGCAGCATGGAGGAGTTCGCCAAGCCTCAGTACCGCGTCGACGTGCTCAAAGTCGAGGTGCCGATCAACGCCAACTACACCGAGGGCAGCCTCGTGTATCAGGGCCAGAAGGCTTACTCGAAGGCCGAGGCGCTGGATCATTTCCGCCGCGCCGCCGCGGTGACCGCCAAGCCGTTCATCTACTTGAGCGCGGGAGTCGGCAACGAGCAATTTGTCGAGTCGCTGAACATGGCGGCCGAGGCGGGAACCGATTTCTCGGGTGTGCTCTGCGGGCGGGCCACCTGGAAGAATGGCATCCCGGTCTATGGGCAGAAGGGGGCAGCCGCCCTCGAGGACTGGCTCGCCAGCGAAGGGGTGAAGAACATCCAGGCCGTGAACAACGCACTGACGGCGGCCAGGCCCTGGCGGAACAAGCTCGCCGCCGCGGCCCAGCCGGACCGAGTGGCGTAATCGGCGCGAGCTCAGTCCACGATCAGCTTGAGATCGACGGCCTCGCTGGAATTCTCGCGAATCGTAATGGCTTTCGCGCGCGATTGAAACCGGGTGAGAAACTCCGCGTCCTGGTAGCTGCCGTCCTCGACTTCGGGCTGGTCCGCCGTCCAACTGAAAAGCAGGAACTCGCCGGGAGGGATTCCGCGGATTGAGAAGCGTGCCGCCTGGTCGCAGAGAATGGAACGGCCGAGCCGCGCGGTCTTCTGCCTCTCCTTAGGCATCAGCGCCACGAAGGCGTTGGCGGCCGGCTGGCTCTTGGCGTCCAGCACGCGTCCGTCGATGCGGCCGCCGGCGGAACTGACCGTCACCTCGAGGGCGCCCGCCGATTCGCCCGTGTATTCGAAGCCTTCTTCGAGAACCTCCCGATCGCTCCATCGGGCTTGCGTGAGGAAGAGATCCTCACTGCCTCCGCCGGCGTTCACGCGATATCGCCCCGGGGGAAGGTTCCGGATCACGAAGCGGCCGTCGTCCTTGACGGCGGCGTGCATTCCCTCGAACAGCGCGTCCATCGAGACCAGGGAGACACTCAACGGCCACTTTCGACCGGCCTCACCGGCGCCTTCGATATGCGCGCGGCCCTCCAGATCCACTCCTGCCCGAATCGTCAGCGTACCGGCGTTGATATCAGCTCTGCCGACCTCGACGCGCATCGCGGCGCGCGAGAGGTTCTGGCGCTGCTCCTCGGCTTCCAATCTGATCGCGTTCACGGTGAGATGATAGGAGCCGGTCAGGACGCCGCAAATCTCGAAATCCGCGCGGGATCCCTCGATGGGAACCGCCTGATGGCTGGACCAGCCGGGCGGAGCATCGACCTGCTCCAGCGCGACCGCGGCCACGAGGGGAGAGGAATCCGACCCGGGCCCATCGACCTGCCCTCGGACGCACCATCCTCGCGCCGCCGTAAGCCGGAAATCCATCCCGCCGAGTTGCACGCCAGGGGTCAGGACCACCGGCGCGGCGCCGGCCGCGTCAGGCGAAGCCGGATAGAAGAGCCGGCCGTAGCGGAATTCGCCACCGGTATCAAGATTGGGATCGGGCGACGGGCTCACGGCCAGGTTATCGGCCGATGTGTGCAGGTAATACCTGCCGGGCGCCAGCCCGCTGAGGCGGTACTCACCCAAGTCATTCGTCGACGCGCCCGTTACGGGAACCAATTGGCGCCTTCCGTCGCGATAGAAGTTGCGGAGAAGCGACACTTGGACACCCGCCACCGGCGTCCCCTCCGTGTCGGTTACTTTGCCAGCGACAACCGCTTGTGGGTCTAGCCGGAGGAGAAACTTCTCGAAGCGCTGCTTCGGCGCGAGAACCAGCCTGGTCTGACCAAGCCGCGGCGCGACGAACCCCGCCCGGGCAACGGAGATCGAGTATTCGCCCGGCTCCAGTGACGGGAACGAAAAGTTGCCGGTGGCGTCGGAGGTGGCTCGCGGCATTCGGCCTCCGCGGTCGGCGGAGAGCGTAATCGTTGCCGATCGCAGGGGTTCTCCGGTGGCCCGATTGACAACGTGCCCGCTAAGGGACGCCTTGGGAGGGGGCTCCGGCTGTTGTGCCCACGACATCAGGCCGAGCAGGACGAAAGCTGGGGGCAACGGCGTCATTCCTACAGTTAGAATGACACACCGGCCATCGAGGTGCGATCCTGGGAAACGGCACCACCATGTTGCGCCGCGAACTCCTCACCGCACCCATTGCCTTGGCCCTCCGGCGCCACCGGCTGGACGAAGCCGTGGCGCTCATCGAGCGTCAGACCGCAGGCGGCGGAATCGCGGCCGCCAGTCTTCACGTGCGCCAGCGGTCGTTCACTTTCGAGCGAGCCTTCGGCAAGGCGATGACGCCGAAGGCCGTCTTCTTGCTCGCTTCGATCACCAAGCCGATGACGGCGGCCGCCATCATGATACTGGTCGACAAAGGCGAGCTCGCCCTGGCGGACCGGGCCGGCAAGTACATCCCCGAGTTTCACGGCGGCGACCGAGACCTGATCACGATCCGTCATTTGCTGACGCACACCTCCGGGTTGCCTGACATGCTGCCGGAGAATACCGAGCTGCGCAAGCGCCACGCCCCGCTGAAGGACTTCGTCGCCGGCGTCTACCGCACGCCGCTGTTGTTCCCGCCGGGAAGCGAGGTTCGATATCAAAGCATGGGCATTCTGCTTGCCGCCGAGATTGTCGAGCGGATCACGCGGCGCCCGCTGCGCGAGTTTCTCCGCGAGGTGCTGTACGCGCCTTTGGGGATGAAGACCGCGTCGCTCGGTTTGGGCGGGCGGAGGATTTCGGAAACCATGCTCTGCCAGGTCGCCGGCGACGACGATTGGAACTGGAACAGCCCCTACTGGCGCGATCTGGGGGCGCCCTGGGGCGGAGCGCACGCGAGCGCCGCCGACGTGGCCCGATTCCTCGAATACTTCCTCAAGCCGGACACGCGGGTTTTGCAGCCCGCAACCGCGGCGGCGATGATTGTGAACCAGAACCGTGGTCTCAATGAGCCCTGGGGAATCGGCTGGATGGTCAAACCCGGCCGTTTCGGCAAAGCCTGCTCGGCGCGCACCTATGGACACTACGGCTCGACCGGTACGGTGGCGTGGGCCGATCCGGAATCCGGATTGGTCTCGGTGCTGCTGACGACCCGGCCGGCGTCGGATTCGCGCGACACGGTGCTCGGCCCGGTGTCCGACGTCGTCTCGGCCGCCGTCTAGGCGGTCAGACTTTCACGATCTCGGCGGTTGCGGCGGCGGTGAAGTACGCGCAGTCCGGATGATGGAACACCAACGCGCTGACGCTGGCCTCGGGATCCATCATCATGCCTTCGGTCAGATCGACGCCGATCTCCCCGGGCCGGAGCAGTTTCCAGATTCCCTGCTGGTCGTCCAGATTGGGGCAGGCCGGGTAGCCGAAGCTGTAGCGTTTCCCGCGATAACGCGAGGTGAACCGCTCCTGCATCGTCATGGTCGGCGGATCCGGGAAACCCCACTCCTCCCTCAGCCGGCGATGCAACCACTCGGCGGCCGCTTCGGCGGTCTCGATCGCCAGCGCCTGGAGCGCGTGGGTGAAGAAATACTCGCCATCGCGCTTGGCATTTTCACACCGCTCGCGGATGCCCTCACCGGCGGTGGTGACGAACAGGGCGAAGTGATCGCGGCGGCCGGCGTCGTCCCGCGGCAGGATGTAATCGCTCAGGCAGAGGCCGTCTTCCATGGCCTGGCGGCCGAACCGGAATGCGTGCACCGGAGAGGCCGCCCCCGGCTCGAACAGTTCGACGGAGTTTCCAACGCGCTCGGCTTCGAAGAAACGCCACACGGCGCGGACTTTCAGGAACGAAGCGGCTGTCCGCTTGACTTCCTCGACGCGATGGTAGAGATCGAGCGCCGTCGGATCGCGCTCGGCGAGCAATCTCTCGAGGTTGCCCTTGAACCCCAGGTGACGGCCGTAGAGCATGTACGGGTTGATGTAGCTCCAGATCTCGGCGAGATTCCGCAGGTCGCGCACGCGGTGGTCCGAGTACGGCGCCACGGGAACCGGAAGGTCGGCGCGCACTTTCCTGCTGCGGGTCTCCGCCACCGGTGCGGGCGGCTCGGCGGGGGTCTCGACACCGGCGGAGACGGCGCTGAAAGTGTGGGCGTCGAGCGCCGCCTCGCGCGTGAGTGGATTCATGATCTCGTTCATCAGCCGCAAACCCGTCATCGCGTCCTTGGCGTAGAACGTCGGCGCCGTGTAGGCCGGCGCGATCCGGGTATGGGTGAACTTCTCCGACAGCGCCGCGCCGCCGACCAGCAGGGGTAAGCCAATGCCCGCTTCCCGGAAGGCGTCGGCGGTGACGACCATTTGCTGCGCACTCTTCACCAGCAGGCCGGAGAGGCCGATCGCGTCGGGGCGGTGCTTCTCGTGCTCTCGAACCAGCGTATCCGGCGGCACCTTGATGCCGAGATTGATAACCTGGTAGCCATTGTTGGCGAGAATGATCTCGACGAGGTTCTTGCCGATATCGTGGACGTCGCCCTTGACGGTGGCGATGAGGATCTTGCCCCGGGCGGCGCTCTCCTTCCTCTCCATGAACTGCTCGAGGTGAGCGACGGCGGCCTTCATCGCCTCGGCCGATTGCAGCACCTCGGCGACGATCAGCTCGTTGTTGTTGAACAGCCTGCCGACCTCGGTCATGCCGGCCATCAGCGGCCCGTTGATGATCGCCAATGGGTCGGGAGTTTCTTTTCTCTTGAGATCGAGATCGGCGATCAGGCCGTCCTTGGTCCCTTCGATGATGCAGTTAGCCAG
>Ga0247727_10016189_pt1 | contig 12076 bp, 17 predicted proteins | sample WisWelCaveWW1625_FD_202498 | JGI IMG/M metagenome (GOLD analysis project Ga0247727, IMG submission 202498) | Biofilm microbial communities from Wishing Well Cave, Virginia, United States - WW16-25 | ecosystem: Environmental > Aquatic > Deep subsurface > Groundwater > Cave microbial mat | place...
ATTATACGTTCCCTGCGTGTCATGAACATAATTAAAGGAGCCGGGGGTTCCCGAAAGGTCAACAATTAAAGTTCCGCCACCGGCTTCATTGGTGCAATATGCATAATGCTGCCATGTTTTTATTTCATGCCAGTTGGAAACCTGTGTGGCAATAAACTGAACCTGCACGGGGCTGTAAGGATTGGTTACATCCACAATGGATAATCCGTTGTTCGCACCTACAAGGGCGTACTCTTTGCCGGTGCCGTCAGCCCAGCCCCACAAGCTGGCAAGGGTTGTGGAACCATAACTAAGATTGCTTTTTAACGTCATGTTCAGTTGTGCAACCGAAACGAGCACCGAAGTGACGAATGCGAGTGTGAGTAGCGTTTTTTTCATGCGGAATTGGATTTAATTTGGTTTAGAAAAATATAATTGTTCAGGTTGAAAAGGGGAAAATAAAGTATAGTTTTTTTTATACGCGCTTAATTTTTATAAGATGCAAATATGAACAATGTTTTTATTGAAACAATAATCTGCTGCACCTTTCTTATCAACGGGGCAGAGTTGCAATCCGTAATCCCTGCCGGCTGGCGGGCAGGGGTTCGGAGTAGGGAGTTCGGAGTTCGGAGACCGGGTACAGAAAAATATTGGTTGAAAAAAATTTTTGAATTATGTTATAATAATTTTTTAATTCTATCGTTAAGAAGAAATCTTTTCGGAAATTTTTGCTGGCAGGAATTTATTTACTCTAAAAAAAATGTAGCCATGAAAAAAATTTTACTCGTTTTGTCAATCCAGTTTTTATGTTTACTGGTTGCAGCTAAAGAACCACATTTTTATGTTTATCCTTTAAACGGCATTCCAAGCACAGGCCCTTTAGAAGACATAGATTATTGTACGGTTGGCTGTGGTGAACCGCTAAAAGTCACTGCGGTCTATCATCCTCCGTTGGGTTCTCCCATAAGTGGAGGTATAGTTGACTGGTATCTTGACGGAGTGTACCAGTTCACAAAAGGCGGTATCGTAGAATTTGAGGAACAGGGGCTTGTCACATTTTCATGCTGGGCCCCGTTTGGAACAGGGATTTTTCTTTTTACCAGCGAGAATAAAATAATGCCGAGCTTTCTTCCGCCCGGCCCTTATGTAATCGGCCTTCAGGTATATAATTCAAACTATACAAGTTTTGATGACAGCATTTATTCATACCACATTCCATACAACGGATGCCTGCAAATAGCACCGTACGCTTTTAACGAATGCGCTGTGTTCGGCCTTGAAACAAAGTGGTATGTTGATGATATTTATTATGCTTCCACGCCACCGCGTGGAATTGTATGCATTGACCGTCCCGGATTAATTACTGCTTACGACACATCGCTTTCCATGCGTTCACGGTATAAGATTTTACTTAAAATTGATCCTGCCGAGGTGTCTTCTACTTCCGGTATTTTTCCATTTCCCTTTTCGCAACTACCCGGCATTTCCACAGATAATCTCCGCTACACAATTATCAGTGCAATGGGGCAAATAATGGAGCAGGGAGATTTCTCAGGCGAAATAATTTTAAGAAATAATAATCCTCAGCGTTCGCTGCCCGAGGGAATTTATTTTGTAATTTATTCTGATGCGCTTGATAACCGGCAAGTGCTGACAGATAAGGTGTTTGTCGGCAATTAGTAAATGAAAAAATTCTAAAAAAATAAAGCCATGAAAAAAATTTTAATTCTTGTCCCACTCTTTTTTGTGTTCTCTCTGGCGGAAGGCAAATTAGTTTATAGAATACATGCGCTCAATGGCATTAACACCGGTAATTCCGGAAATATTAATTATTACACCATTTCCTCGTGGGAGAATTTGCGGCTTATAGCTGTGAAGCATGGCTCCATGTTTTCCTGGTATGGCATAACTGTAGATTGGTATGTTGACAGTATTTATCAATTTACACAAGGAGATACCGTTGAATTCAGTCAGCCCGGATTAATATCTTTTATAACCGCTTCGTACTCCAGTGATAATAAAGTTCAACTTACTGTCGTCACTGACATCAACGACCTCTCCTCATCAACTCTTCCATTCCCGTTTTCACAACTATCACCAAACATCAACACAAACAATCTCAATTATACCATCATCAATACAACAGGGCAGGTGATGGGGGAAGGAAAATTTACAGGAGAAATAATTTTAAGAACTGCAAAGCCCCAGCGCCCGCTGCCACCCGGAATTTACTTTGTGATTTATTCTGATGCGCTTGACAACCGCCAAGTGCTGACGGATAAAGTGTTTGTAGGTAATCAGTAAATGAAAAAAGTATTTCTATTTCTCCTGTTTCTGTTTCCGGCTCTGGCAGGGCAGGCAAAATGGTACACCACATTAGAGGTGCTTAATGGAAATTATACAGGCACCATCGGCAAAATAAAATATTACTCTGTTTCCTGCGGTGAAAGCTTAAAGCTTAGGGTTGACCTTCATAATGTAAGCGGGTATGTTGTTGAGTCCGGTATTTCAAGCGCGTGGTATGTTGACAGTGTATATCAATTTACTCAAACAGGTGTTGTTGAATTTAGCCAATCGGGATTAATTTACACCAACAATTATAATAAATACGCTATTCAATTAACTGTTCCTATTCCAACAGCTTTTTCATTAAACTTAACCGTACATAATTATAACAGCACGCAAATGGAAAATGGAGCACTGGTATATACAATTCCTGAAAATGAATTTCTGAATATAACCGCCAGAGAAATTAATAATTGCGGCGCACGAAGTGCTCCCGTAAAATGGCTTATAAACGATGTCTATTATGCATTAACATTTACGGATGAAGCTATCTCCATTAATCAACCCGGATTAATATCGGCTGTTGACACCGTCCATAATATTTCTTCTACATTCAGCATTTTGCTTAAGTTGGACGTTATTACTCTATCAAATTTCCCTTTCCCGTTTTCTGAAACATCCAACCCCAGCCTAAACAATCTCCGCTACACGATTGTCAATTCTTTAGGACAAGTAATGGAACAGGGGGATTTTTTCGGGCGAAATAATTTTAAGAACTACAAAGCCCCAGCGCCCGCTGCCACCGGGAATTTATTTTGTGATTTATTCTGATGCGCTTGACAACCGCCAGGTGCTGACGGATAAAGTGTTTGTGGGCAATTAGTAATCTGATCGGGAGCGCGAGAAAAAATTCACAGTGATATGTTCACTAATTTTTGTAATTTTGCCTGCGGAAAATCAAGATGAAATATTTTTTTTCAGTATTGCTTTTTTTGCTGTCCATAATGGCGTTTGGTAAAAACAATGATGCCGCATTGAAGCAGGAGAATACAGAACTAAAAGAAAAAATTACCGCGCTTGAAAAAGCGAACATGGTATTGTCAAAAGATATTGAACGAATGGATAAGCAAAGCGAGATGAGATATAACGAAGTAAACACCCGCTTTGCGGACAATCAATGGTGGTTTCTTCTTTTTGTTGCCCTCCTTGCCGGGGCGTTCACCGCCAATTGGGTGAACACCAGAGATGTTGCAAGAAAGCAGGCGCGGGAGGAAATGAAGGAAACAAAAGATGATTACATTGCTTCCTTCAATGGTATTAAGGATAATGCAATGGAAGTGTTGGTTCAGATTACCAAAATGAAATTTGATGCGGAACAGCAATTGAAAGAATTTAAAAATGAATTAGAAGAACTTAAAAACAAATCATGAAATGATAGAGCAGGACATTCAGAACAGAATTAAATTTCTTTCAGACAAAATAGAAAGAAATGAAGCGACGCTTCAGGATTATTATGCGTATGAAAAACTTCTTATAGCTTCGGGGGTTGACCAATACAAGATTCAATCAAAGTTAAACGAAGCGGGCTTCGAAAGTTTGGAGGATTATTACAACAAAAGGCAGGCGGCAAAAACATTACAGCAAAAACGTGAAATAAATGATGCCGCAGTATTAGGAGCATTGGTAGGATTAGGGATTGGTGTTTTAATTGGTCTCTCCACCAAAAGTAAATAAATTTTCTCTTTATTTTCCCGGAACTTATTTTGTTATTTACTCTGACGCCCTTGACAACCGCCAGGTGCTGACGGATAAAGTGTTTGTGGGCAATTAGTAATCTGAGCCCGACTGTTTTTCGTACTTATTTACGCCATTTGATTCCCCTTTTTCCTTAATTAATTCTGTCTTATTGAGAATTAATTCTATTTTTTTCTGAATTGATTCAGCTTCAACCTGAATTAATTCACTCTAAAGATAAATTCATTTAATCCAATCATTAGTTCAAACATCGTTTTGCTAATCTTATTCAGCATTAAACTGAATATATTTACCATTCTGCCGAATTAAATCAGCTCTGATAAGAATTATAATACGATTTTGCTGAACTCATTTAGCACGATGCTGAATTGATTCAGGTTTTAAGAATAAAAAAAGGGCATTTCCGAAGAAATACCCTTCTCTCATGTTAAGCGGAAAAGAAATTTACGGAGTAAGCGGTGGCGGCTGCGGACCCTGACCTTCAAAAAGCTGACCGAGGTCGTCAACAATGGCATCGGTGCCGGGAACATTGTTTTGCGCGGCACGCTGGGCGGTGTCATAAAACTCGCGGCTGAAGGTGTACGCTTCGGAGCCGGCTACCTGTTGCGTGTCCTTGTAGATTTCAATGATGCCGGCAAGGCGCCCGATGGGGAGTTCGAGCTGGCGATAAAGCGTCAGGTCTGTTGCGGCTTCGGTGCTTGTTCCGGCAAATCCGCTCACCAGCGCCGGGTTTAGGGGAGCGTAATTGTCAATTACTTTTTCAACGAAAGGCAGCCGCTCGTCAGCGATGTTGGGCAGCGAGGTGCGTTCGGTTTTCGTCAGATTGACTGCGAAAGGAATATTGGCGATGAGCGCGTCAATGGCGCTGCCGATGGCTGCAACTTGTGCAGGCGTCAGCGTGATGTTGAGTTGGTTAAAAGGCATGGTGTTTTGGGTTTAAGGAGTTTGATTAAAAAATATTTTGCTGATGTAAACGTAGAGCGAAAAACGATTGCTGATTTTGAAAATGGCGAAAAAAGTTTTTCACAAAAAGGCAGGGTTATGAACAGGGGAGGAGGGGTAATCAGTAATACGTTCGGAGTAGGGGAGGAGGGAGTTCGGAGACAGGTGAGAGATATTCACCAAACTTCGTAATGAATGTTACTGAAAACTCCGTCGGTGATTATGATTGTATCCCCCGATACATCCCCCACAACAATTCCGCTAAAAGTTCCTGAAACTTTTTGATTGGCAGCATCGACAGTAGTAATAGTAAACTGAGCGGTTGAAGAGAAATACTCATTAATAGTGTCACTCCCATGATAGTAGCCCAAGCTGCCAAAACCAAGGGGACTATTACTATAATCTCCCACGGCAGGGACTGTGGAATTTATTGTATCTATAAATCCCGGCAAGATTGTTTGCGTATCGCATAATGCCGCAATAACAAGCACGCGAAACGGAATTCCTAACGAGGTGTCAATATTCAATTGCGCCACGACAGTATCTGCATAAACAGTATTCCCGTTCACTTTAGCACTGAAAGATGCTGTTGCAGCCGGCGTTGCCGGAGCAGCAGGCCCCGATGAAGATTCATCTTTTTCGCATGCATAAAAAAATACAACAAGAATCAGAATAGCTGTGATAATTTTTCTCATCATTACGGTACAAATCTATAAACTTTTTTTTCTATTACCTATTTTTACCCCGCAATAAATTTTTGTAGTAGCAGGTGAAAGGAACACCTGCCAGCACAGGAATCCTGCCATTAAAATCAATAAAAAAAGGGAAGTGAATCCGTTCACCTCCCTTTTTTTATTTTTTGCAATGTCAGCTATTACGGAAAAAGGTTTTGCGTATTATTGTGAAACCAAAAATCTAAGCATTGAAAAAATCAGTACTGTTTATCCTGCTTATGCTCACCATTCAATTGGCAAATGCACAACCGTGCAAAACCATTAAACCGGGTATGGCAAAACCGGAAGCGTCAAAATTAATTGGCGACCCTGAAAGCATCGTAATGCTCGGTGTGGATAATGGCACAGACACTCTTGTGCTCTGGAATTATGACAATCAGCAAGTGGCGTTCAGCGGAAACAAAGTTGACCGTGTTGTGGCAGATGTAAAAAGAGAAAGTGAATTGGCGATGGAAATGTCGCAGGGAAAAATTTCCAAAAAGGAATTCTCGAAACGACTTGAAAAATTAAAAGAGATGCATGTAAATAATCGGTCATGAAAAAATTTTTTATGATGATGCCGATACTTGTGATATCCGCAGCCCATGCGCAACGGCAGGCATTTGCCGTTTGCAGCACCGGGATTCTTGAGAGTAAATACCGGGTTGATTATAACCCTAACGACAGGAATCAGCGGTCTGTTAATATCGCTTCCGATACTATTTCAATAGAAGAAGCCCAAAGCATTTTTGCACTGAATGTTCTGGTGACAAATGCAGATAAAATATTGATAAAGCTTCCCGTAAGAAATTTTGATTTGTTTCTGAGAAGCGGGCAGGATTCGGCAACGTATAAAGGCACATCGGATATGCTGACGGATGAAATGAAAAATGCGCTGAAGAAAATCCGCTCCGGAACACAAATTTATTTTGTGTATATAAATGCAATAGCTCCTGATGGTACTTATCCTGGAATTAAGGCAGTTGGATATTATGCAAGATGACGGGCGCCGGGAGTTATTATGTATCAAAGTTTTTTTCTCCATTGCTTATTTTTACCCCGTATAAAATATTATGCTGAAAAAATTAGAAACCATTCTTGAGACGCTCATCTTCTGGAGCCGCTGGCTACAGGCGCCTCTTTATGCAGGACTAATAGCAGCAGGATTATTGTATGCGTACAAGTTCACCAAAGAACTCATCCATCTTTACGTCACTATAGAAACCATTACCGAAGCCGAACTGATGCTTGGCGTGCTTACCCTCGTTGACATAACCATGGTTGCAAACCTTCTTATCATGGTCATTATTGGCGGATACTCAACATTTGTAAGCAAGATGGATATAGAGAGCCACGAAGACCGACCCGAATGGTTAAAGAAAGTGGATGCCGGAACACTGAAAGTTAAGCTTGCCGGCTCGCTCGTTGGTGTTTCGGGTATTCATCTTTTGCAAACGTTTATCAACATAGAAAACAAAAACATGGAGCATGTAAAATGGCAGGTGGCAATCCATTTGGTTTTTTTGTTGTCGTCTATCATGCTTGCCTATTCCGAAAAAATTCTGCACCAAAGAGACCATTAGAATCTCAATTTTTCGTAAAGCTTACATCTCAAACTAAAAACCAACCTAACATGAAATACCTTCATAAATTATTCCCGATTCTTTCCTGCATATTTTTAGTGCCGTTTGCTGCAATGCTCTCCGGCTGCACCTCGCAGGAAGAAAAACCCGTCCTCACCAAAGAACAAATGATAGAGCGCGGAAGATACCTTGTTAATATCGGAGGTTGCAACGACTGCCACTCGCCGAAAATTATGACATCGGAGGGACTTCCTATTCCCGATGAAACGCGGCTGCTTTCGGGCAGTCCCGGAAATGTGAAATTGCCGCCCATTGACAGTACGGAGATAACACCCGGTAAATGGTATCTCGCCAGCAGCGATTTGACCGCATGGGTTGGTCCATGGGGAATTTCTTATGCAGTCAACCTGACTCCCGACCAGGCCACCGGCACCGGCGCATGGACCGAAGAACTTTTTATCAAAATCCTTCGCACCGGCAAGTTTATGGGAGCCGATGCAGGCAGACCTATTATGCCTCCCATGCGGTGGCAGGCAATCGGTAAGTTGACTGATGAAGACCTGAAGAGCGTATTTGCTTACCTGCAATCTTTGCCGCCCATCAGCAACAGCGTTCCGGCTTATGTTCCTCCAAATGAAATAACCGCCATGAATTAATCGTTATATATTCATGAAAAAATTTCTTTACATCCTGCTTTTATTTTTTCTCTCCTGCGGGTGGGCTAAACTTGACCCGGAAAAAGCGCGTGCCGTTGCTGAAGGTTTTTTGACCGACCAGAAGAACGAACGGTACGATGATATCAATGATTATTTTACTCCCTCGTTTAATGAAAGCGAACCGCTGGAGCGAAAAATAGAAAAGCTGAAGAAGATTAAAGAAGCATTAGGCGCCATTGAGTCATTTGAGCTGACGGATACTAAGGTAACCGAGCGCGGATTGGATGACCCCTCTACTGTTCAGCTTACTTATAAAGTAAAATATGCTCTTGCCACAGCCGAACAAACTTTCATCATCATGAATGATGAGGGTACACATAAAATTACATTTCAGAATATTGAGACGAAAAATTAGAAATTTGTCGCAGGAAGAGACAAATATTTTCTGCAAAAAAAAGAGGATGACGTAAAAGTATTTTTCTCGCAAAGACGCGAAGCGCGCAAACCAAATTTTAAACAAAAAATAAACTCTTAGCGTTCCTTGCGGCTTTGCGAGAGATAATTTTTGACTATTAAGACAGCTCTTTTCCGTATAACTAATCCCGAGTACTCGGGATGACGTAAAACTTTTTCTACTGCCTGTTGCGCGAGGTTGAGGTAAGATTGCCTATGTCGCCTGCCAGCGAGCGGCTGTAGCGCAAAAGAATGTTTCCGAGCTGAACAATTTCGTGCGGGTCAAGCTTATCCATGATTTTAGGATAGAGCTTCAGCACAATGGAGAGGGCTGCTTTTTCAAACTCCGAAGCGAAGCGGGAATTGATGCGCGCGCTTTTTTCACCGGCATTAAACAGGCGCCTCATTTCATTAAAATCATTATCGGGCATCGGTTTCATGAAGCAGTATAACGTACACAAAATGAGAAAGGTTTGGTTTTCACAATTCGTCCCGTATATTTGGAGCAAACCGAAAAGCTATGCGCATTCTAATTCCCTGTATTTTGTTTCTCTTTTTCTCCGCTGCTGCGATTGCAGAGGGGCCAAAAAAAATTACTGTCAAAACTAAAATTTACTGTAACCATTGCACGGCATGCGAGACCTGCGGCTTTTTATTTCTCAACACGCTTGCCTTTGAAAACGGAATTAAAAAAGTGGAGCTTGATGAAAAGGAAATGCTGGTTACCATTCTTTACAACCCGAAAAGAACGAGCCCTGAAAAAATCCGCACTGCTATCAGCAAGCTCGGCTACGATGCTGATGATATTCCTGCCGATAGGGCAGCGTATGAAAAGTTAGACGGCTGCTGCAAAAAATAACAGCGCGTTCGCAGGCAAATATTTTTCCTTCAAAAAAATCAGACAAAACTTTATGCAGCGAAAACATCCCAAGGCATTAGCGTATTTATTTTTATCGGAGATGTGGGAACGTTTCGGGTTTTATCTCATGCTCGGAATTTTTTTCCTGTATATGACCGACACGCAGCGGGGCGGCATGGCGCTGGACCGTAAAGAAGCGGCAGACATTTTCGGGACGTATATTGCACTGGTTTACCTTACGCCCTTTATTGGCGGACTGCTTGCCGACCGGGTTTTTGGGTTGCGCCTCTCCATCACCATCGGGGGAATTCTTCTGGGTCTTGGTTACTGCGGGCTGGCGCTGCCGGGCATGACGGCATTTTATGTTTCGCTGCTGCTGCTGTGCATCGGCAACGGATTTTTCAAACCCAACATTTCCACTATCCTCGGAAACGTTTACAACGACCCGCAATTCAAACCGCAAAAAGACGCAGGGTATAATATTTTTTACATGGGCATAAATATAGGCGCGTTCATCTGCAATTTCTTCGGGGCGTACCTGCGGAATACATTTTCCTGGGGACATGCATTTTTTGCCGCCGGCATCGGGATGTTTATCGGTGTCATCATTTTCTGGCTGGGAATGAAACATTACAAACATGCCGATGTCATTAAGCCCACCCAGCCGGAAGACATGTCTATCCCCCGCATTCTCGGTGTAACATTATTGCCGATGTTTATTGCCGGATATTTAGGATGGCTCATTCCCGGAAATATTTTCGGCAGCGATTCGACCGATGCATTTATTCTGGGCGCTATTCCTATTGTGGGATACTATGTAACCGTCCTGCTTCGCAGCAGCGTTGAAGACCGCAGACCATTGGCTGCCTTGCTCGCTATGTTTGCTGTGGCAATCGTGTTCTGGGGCATATTCAAACAAAACGGAACCGCGCTTACCATCTGGGCGGAGAATTATACCAACAGAAAAGTCCCGGAGGCGCTCATCAAGCCCGCAGCCGTGCTGGGCATGGTGCAGGAAGTAAAGTATGCGAAGGATTCTGTTCCTGTTGCCGATGAACAATTCCGTATTCAGCGCGATGCAAACAACAAGCCCGTTAAACATCTGGATTACCCGCTCTATTTTAAAAACGAAAGGGGTGAAGCCCTGCCCGCTGAAGGGGAGAGCGCCAAACTTATTTCGACAGAAATTTTTCAGTCGGTGAACCCATTCTGGGTGGTAGCGCTCACCCCTTTGATTGTTCTCTTCTGGGCGATGCTCAGGAAAAGAAATAAAGAGCCATCAACTCCATGGAAAATTTTTTATGGGTTGTTCATTACCGCCGTGTCAACACTGGTGATGGTGGGCGCGGCATTGCTGTGCCATAACGGAGTGGAAAAAAGTTCCATGCTCTGGCTCATCGGAAGCTACATGGTGATTACGGTAGGGGAGTTATGTCTCAGCCCCATGGCGCTGTCACTCGTTTCAAAACTAAGCCCTCCGCGGCTGACTGCACTGATGATGGGCGGCTGGTTTCTTGCCATTTCCATCGGCAATAAAATGAGCGGTGTGCTGGCAGCGCTGTGGGACGGCTACGAACACAAAGCGAATTTCTTCCTCGTAAATTTTGTTCTCGCGCTGCTCACTTCAGGCATCATTTTGCTGATGGTAAAGTGGATGAATAAAATTGTGAAAGAGCACGGAGCATAAAAAATAAGTCCCCCGATATATCGGGGGACTTTAAATCGCTGCTTGATTTTATTTAACCGCAACGAGGTTAAACTTCAGCTTGAACTCATCGTATATTATTTTGTCTCCGATATCGGGGAAGAATGATTTTGAACCATAGCGCACGTCAAACTTTGAACGGTCAACAACCGCTGTGCCTGTGCAAATGATTTTGTCGGGCTCCATGCTTACGACAGCATCAAAAGCAATCTCGTTTGTTTTGTCCTTGATGGTAAGATTTCCTTTTACCTTGTGAGTGGCTTCTCCCGGTTTTGCATTGGCAATCGGGGAGATGGATGTAATCACAAACGTTGACTTAGGATATTTTACCGCGTCAAAAAAGTCAGCGGACTTGAGATGCCCTTCCAGCTTTGCCTTGTAGGTTTCATCCTTCAGGTCGAGGTCTTTGATGGTGCTCATATCCGCATCAACGGAGCCGCTGAACTGACCGTGGTTGTTCCTGATTTCCCCTCCCGAAAAATCAATGGTGCCGTTGTGCTTGCCGGTGAGTTTTTCTGCAAACCATTCCAGCTTGCTGAGTTTGACGTCAACCTTGTAAATATCGGTATGCCATCCTGAGTGTTTAAATGAAAGAAAAGTAAAGCAGGTAAGCGCTGTTAACATGAGAATTGTTTTTTTCATAGCATTACGTTTTTATGGTTTGGCGGATTAATTTTCTACGGTCACCCCGAATTTTTGGTCGTTGGTCAAAATTAATTGATACCGAAGAAATTTTTACTTTTATTTGAATTAAAATTAAGTCAATTACGGAAAAGAATGGCAATGTTAAATATCAGGAATGAATATGAAATTAAGCATGTGCAGGCATTTATAATTAATATGTTGATATTGTTATATTTTCCTTTATCTTTGATGCGCTAACCATTTCATGCGCATGTTTTAATAATGCCTGAGATGAAAAAAAACTAATCAGCAAGTAAGTGACCTAAACAAAATTTCAACATTCCGGTGTTCAAAATCGTTAAAAACAGTGCCTGTAAATTGTATGGAAATAATTACTATATTTGTCGGTTCGGTTTATTCGAAGAACGATGCATTTAACTTACTACAACAAAAAACTATTTTTTCATTTTAAAAAACATTGCTCATGAAAAAAAAACTACTCTCTTAAATTTGGCGGATTT
>Ga0247727_10016190_pt1 | contig 12076 bp, 17 predicted proteins | sample WisWelCaveWW1625_FD_202498 | JGI IMG/M metagenome (GOLD analysis project Ga0247727, IMG submission 202498) | Biofilm microbial communities from Wishing Well Cave, Virginia, United States - WW16-25 | ecosystem: Environmental > Aquatic > Deep subsurface > Groundwater > Cave microbial mat | place...
GTTTCGTGCGCCAGGATATTCCGAGCGGTTTCCGCCGGATTGCCGGATACGATCAGGCGTTCGAAGATGCCGAAATTGACCGCGACCACGGTGACGAACGAGATCGGGCAAGCAAGTCCTGCGATCCGTGCAGCTTTACGTTGTGATCCGTCGATAGTGCTGATCGTCATTTCATTCCCTCCCCAGAGTTCGGGTGCAGCGGGTTGTCACGTTCGATCAGGAGGCCGCGGCGGCCAGGGGTTGCACCTTTGCGCCCCTAATCAGGAGCCACAGCATGATGGCGATCTCTCCGAGCGTGGCGGGTAAGGCGCTGTTGAAGACCATCGACTCGTATTCCGGTAGCAGAAAGCCCGTGAAGCTAATGGTCAGATAGGCGAAGCCGTTGATGATCAGCCAGACGCCCAGGACGCGGGGCAGGAAGCGCGACCTGTACACAAGGACCCCAAAGGGAAAGAGCCAAAGACCCCAAAAGATTTCGTTGGCAACGACTCCGTGGTGATGCAGACGGAGGAACAGCATGGCCAGGGCGTCCCGCTGCGGTTTTTCGAATACGGACAGGAAGTCGGCGCCGCGCACGAGCAGCAGGGCAGCAGCGTCGTTCAGCGTGTTGAGGAAGTAGATGGGGACTACCATCAGACCGCCCAGGATCACCATCAGCACAGCGTAGTTCTGGTCCACTCCCTTGAGCAACCGGTAAAGAGCCAGCACGACGAAGAGCGCGATGGTTCCGGTGAGCAGGTCGGTGACGATGCCCATACGGAAGAGCCACTCGTGCGTGGCGATGTTGTTGGCCGTCGCGGTCGCGTTCCCCCGCACGAACAGGGTGCTGGGAATATACATGAGGCGCAAGGGCGCGGTGATTACGAGGAGCAGGTAAAGGAATCCGGCGACTCTCCCGGGGTTGTGGGTCGAGCTCATGTGTCCTCCCTTGTGAGGGTCTGGCCTAAGATACGGCGGAGGCAGCCAAGAAGTTTCGCATCCTGTGGAGCGCGGGGTGCGGGAACCGAACCAAGGTCCGAGGGTGCGACCGGGCCAGCCTACCTGCGATCACGCAGTCGGTTTCGAATCCGGCGGCCGGAATGAGCCCCAGCGTCCCCGCCAGCTCTGGCGGTACTTCTCGCGCTCCTCAGGCGTCATCTTCTCCCAGCGCTCGGCCATACGCTCCCGAACGCGCTCAGCCATTCGCTCCCGCATCCGGGAGCGAGAACCGCCGCCACCACAAAAGCCTCCGAACAGGATCCGGCAGAGAGCCAGCAGTCCGAGAGCTTGCCAGAAGGTGATTTGCCGCCATCCGAACAACGTCGGCAGCAGCCAGTTCCACAGTAGCCACACCACTTCGCCGCCGATGGCGATGAAAATCGCCATCCCCACGATCGCCAGGGGTGCTATCCAAATCAATCTCTTCAATCTCGGTCTCATGTTCAGTCCCTCATGCTTTCGTTGGATTCGTCGTAAATGTTTTGCAATCGTTCGCGCAAATGCAGCACCGCATAGCGCTTGCGCGAGAGTAGGGTGTTGACGTTTACGCCGCTTTCTGCCGACAACTCTTTGAAGCTGCGCCCCTCCAGTTCGTGAGCGACGAAGACTTCCCGCTGCTCATCAGGCAGTTCATCGAGCGCAAGTTCCAGCTCATCGAGAAGCACGTTGCGGGCGTAAAGCGCCTCCGGTCCGGCATCGGGCGAAGGGAGCAGGTCTTCGAACTGCAACAGTTCGTTGTCCTCGTTCGTGACGGCCGTATCGCTGAAGCTCTCCGGCTGCTTCTTGCGGAAAAGGTCCGTGATGCGATTGCGCGCCACGCGGAACAGCCAGCCGGTGACGTGCTCGATCGGCATCAGCAGGCGATTCGCTTCCACCAGCTCGTAGAAGACGTCCTGCAGAATGTCCTCAGCGTCACGCGGCTCGGGCACGCGCCGGCGGATGAAATTGTGCAGCCGGGATCTTTCTTCCTCGATGATTTCGGAGATTTGACGGTCTTGCTCGGTCATCGAGGTGATGCTCGACCCCTCATCCATCCATTCCTGTAGACGAACGGGGGCCGGAAATATTGTAGGGATTTGAATGGCTCAAAGGGCGCAGACCGAATGGGAGCCAAAGCCGCCCTTCCTCGTCCGTGTCACGCCCGTCGGTTCGCCGGCGCGGCGACTCCTTTGATGAGCAGCCACAGTCCGCGCGCCGAGAGGATGAAGGTGAAGCCCCCGAGCGCACCGAGCGCCCAGAGTGTCCAGACGAAGAAGAAGCCGCCGGGGGACTTGGCGATCTCGGGGTAATGCACCCCCCTCATGTGGATGACGGGCATGGCCGCCGCGAAGATACCCACGAGCAGCATGATGACGTGCCCCAATCGCCGTTCCGCAAGCACCAGCGTCCCATACAACAGCACAACTAACACGGCCAGCGCAATGTTTGAGGGCTCAGCCTTCGAAATCCCGCGGACGATGTCGTCCGTTACGTGAAGCGTCAGCAAGAGGATCGAAAGCAGAGATGCGATGGTTAACATAACGTTGTGTTTCATTTGATATTCTCCTTGTTAGATTTGTGTGTGCCTCTCAGTGGGGCACATGATCGGTTGACAGATCATGGTCGTGGCGACGTCACGGTGACCCAGCAGCTCATGAACCGTCCGGATGTCGTGGCCGCGCTCGAGCAGGCTGCGAGCAAAGAGATGCTCCTGTTCACCGGCTTAAATAACTCATAGAAGAGAGCCGTCACCACGATATACCACGCGGTCGCGATGAGGTTGCTTACAAGCCAGCGCGAGCTGCCCCTAACGAACACTAGGGCAAGTATTCCCGTCAGAAAGGTAAGCAAATAAAAGACACCGGCAATCCTGGCCTTGAGGCGCGGCGACGCTTCTGCAATCCATTCCATCATTACAGTTGTGCAACTCCCTCTCTGCAATTAGTTGTGCGGAGCAAATGTACTGATGTTGAACCAGCTTTGCCTTGGCTTATCTTGGCCGCTGTCGCTCGAAGAAGGCCCAGATCACTACCGGTCCGTTCGGTTGCTTGGGCGTCGGGCCTAAAATTCGCGGATAGCGCCAGTATGGCTGAGGGATGCCATGTCCACCGCCGTGAATGGGAACGAGTTCCACCTCCACCGTGGAGCCGTTGCGCCAGAGTACCTGCTGGACGTGAAGTCCGTCGGTCACTTGGGTCTCGTTCGTTTCGGGCGTGCCTGTGATGTTGTTGAGGTCCGCAAGATATTGCCCTGATTCTCGCGACGACCGGACCTTGCCGCGCCCGAACAAACCGAAGAGTCCGACCTCTCCACCGTCGAACGGGTTCAAGGGATCCTTCGTACCGTTCATGATCATGACGGAAGAAGTGCCTTGCCCCGCGGGCTTGCATTTGAAGTTCTCCGGCGCCGGCATGTTGGCCGATACCGCAGCGACTGCGCGAAAGCGGGAAGGAGCTTCGAGCGCAAGCCGAAACGCCATATGACCGCCACGGGAAATGCCGGTCGCAAACACGCGGCCCGGATCGACACCGATTTCGGTGATGAGCTTGTCGACCATCCTCGTCAAGAACCCCACGTCGTCGATGTTGAGCTTGTTCGCGCTGTAGTCACCGACGATGTTGCACGCGTTCCAATAGCCCTCGTACCCATCGGGATAGACGACCACAAAGCCACGTTCGTCGGCAAGGCGCTCGAACCCATACCCCGTCCATCTTCGCATTTGCGCACTGTCTTGACCCGAGCCGTGCATCACCACCACAAGAGGTACTCCTTTCGTCAACCCATGCGGCACGTAGGTCAGGTAAGTCCGCCTCAGTCCACCCACCTCAATGGTCCCCTCGGTCAGCTTGCCGGACAGTCGTGGAACCTCCGGAGTAGACGAAGTAGACGAACAGCGCACCACCGACCGCAACAACGACGATCAAGCCCCAAAGCAAGAAGCGTAGAACTCTTCTCATCGCGATCTCCCTGTTTTCCTCGGACCCCGCCGCGTTCAGCCACACCTTCAAGCAATGACGGGCAAGAGCCCCCGCACCTTCTCGATCAAGCAGCTACGGCGGCCACCGCGTGCGGCTTGGCGCCCCTGATCAGAAGCCACAGCATGATCGCCACCTCTCCGAGGATGGCGGGAAAGGCGATGCGAGAGACCATTTTCTGGTATTGCGGCAGCAGTAAGCCCGTACAGCTAATGGCCAGATAAGCGAAACCGTTGACGATCAGCCAGACACCCAGGACGCGCGGAAGAAAACCCGATCTCATCACCAGCATTCCGAAGGGGAACAGCCATAGACCCCAAAAGACCTGATTCACAAGTCCCTGGCCATCCACCTCGAGCAACAGCATAGCCAAGGCGTCCCGCTGCGGCTTGTCGAATACGGCGAAGGAACCGGCGCCGCGCAAGAGGGTGAACGCGGCGATATTGTTCGCCACATTCACCAGTCCGACGGCGACAGAGACCAGGACGAAGGCTACCATCAGCGAAGCATGCGTCTTGTTGACGCCGCTGAGCAGGCGGTACAGGGCCATGACCAGGAAGATGAAAATAACCAAGGAGGTCAGGCCAGCGACGATGCTGAGACGGAAAAGCGTCTCGTGAGCCAGGATGTTGTTGGCGGTCGCGGTTGCGTTTCCAGCCACGATCAGAGTGCGGGGAACATAGATGGTGAAGGCGCCGGTCAGGATGAGTAGAAGATAAAGCGCCCCTGCGACGCGTGCAGCTTTGTCGGTTGGGTGCATGCCCTCTCTCTCTCCTTATTTCGCTGCCGCACCGGCTTCATCGCGTGGCGGGCGCGGCGACTCCTTTGATGAGCAGCCACAGCGCGAGCGAAATTTCGAACGCGAGCATCGGTAAATACATAGTGAGGGACTCTCGAACGACGCCCGCGACCTGCAGCGGAAGCATCACGACCAGCAGAACCGATGCCAGCACGCCGAGCCAGGCCAATGCGACGGGGATCATCCGGCCGCGCAAGAAGAGGTAGGAGAAGAGCGTGCTGCCCACTGCGAAGAAGGTTGCGGTGACGGCCATGTCCGCCCTCAGAAGGTACGCGCCGAGCGTGTGCGCTGCCCCGGGGTCTGGTGCATTCGCTCCGGTGGCCGTGGCGAGCCAGAGCAGTCGCAGCGTCTCCGGTAGGGAGATGCCTGAAATCACGCCCTCGGCGACGCGGCATGTCAGGGCCAGCATGGCGAGATCGGCATCCACCTCGCGCGTGATTGCGTAGAGCGTCACGGCCAGCACCAGGGCCGAGAAGCAGCCGAGCAGGGAGAGCACGACGGCGACGCGCACGTCTGTCGCGTGCTGAGCGATGCTCGCGAGCTTTGCCGCGATCCCCTCCCCGCGGGTCGCCCGGTCGAGCAGAACCATGCTGGGGTAGGCGACGGCGATGTAGAAGAGGAACGTGAATCCGGCGATTCGGGCGTTCGTTGTGCGAGTCATGTGTGCTTCTCCTTACGCGAGAAATAGAGTATCCGTTCCTTCATTACACGGGTGCGCAGACTCGTTACTTCCTTACTGATCTTCCTCCCCCTTAACGAGCTCATGCGTATCCCCGGCCGTAGCCGCGCGTGCCACTAAAGCTATAACCTCATTCAAGGCTAGGACGGAATCGCGTCCAGGCTCTGTTCGTGCCCCAAGTCTGCTGCCCGTCGAAGTCAAACGGCCCGTTCATGGTTTCTGCCAGCGCATAAAGAGAAAGTACGGAATGCGGGTGAGGTACGCAAATCGCGCGGACTTCTTTAAGTCTTGCTCCGTGACGCTCGGTTCCCGGAACTCGCGAAGCACGAAACCCACGCGCAGGGGCGCAGCGATGTAGTCCTCAAGCGGCCGGTGGCGGCGTATGACAGGCGACCGGAACGCTGGCGTGATGAGATCCTCCCATGCCAGCCGTTCAAAGTAGCGATCAACCGCAAAGAACCGCGGGCGGCCAGCGCCATCTCGCACCCACTCGGACACAGGAGCCGAGAAGCAAGGATGCGTGATGCTCATCAGTAGTTCGCCACCCGAAATCAGCACCCGGTGCGTCTCCCGTATGGCACCTGCGTAGTCCTCAACGTCCATGAGGCTCATGGCTGCCAGAACTAAATCGAACGATGCAGGTGCGATCGCGTCCAGTGCGCTTGCGTTCGCGCACACGTAGCTGACATCAAGATTTTCCGCGAGCGCCCGGTCGCGTGCCACTTCGACGAGCCGCGCACTCCCGTCGACTCCCATCACCTGAGCGCCGCGCCGGGCAAGCTCGCGAGAGTAGCCACCTTCTCCGCATCCTAGATCCAGAGCCCTTCGGCCGCCGACATCGCCAATCATCTGAAGCATGCGCGGCAATAAAAAGCAATTTCTGTAGTCGTTCGTGTCGGCATGTGCGACCCAGTCCTCTGCAACAGCTTCCCATGAACGGGTTGAGCTGTCGTCCCTTTTTGGCATGGATTGGCACCCCCAGTGATAGTCGCCGCCCAATTTGAATTGGGTTACATTCCTGCCACCGCTTAAGCCTGTGCCGGCCTGCTCCTTCCATCGCTCGACGTTCACGCGATCACGAGGAGCCACAAAGTCTAAGGCGGCAACGAGTGAACATCGCCGCTGCTTGTCACCGACTTTCTCTTGTATGCATTTGTGAAGCGAACTCGAAACAGCCAGAAAATCATCAATATCAGTGGCAGAATAGCCGGGAGAAAAAGGACGTTTGTTTTGCGTAAGAAAGCGGGGAATACTTGTTGCTGTCCTATGAAGAAGGACCCTGTGGCGATAAACAGCCCAAAGCACATGCGCCAAAGATGGCGCACGATTCGGTGTGCACCGAAAAGACCGCCGCGCACGAGCATGCGAAGATCCCCCGCGGCAGCAAGCAGGGCCACCGAACCAAGGAAAAAGTACATCCCAACGGGAATTCCATCTTTGGGCCCCGTGGGGCTATTCGCCACTTGTATGCCATAGGTCACGATCGCAGCTCCGACCGCCAAGGCAAACAGAAGCGCACCCCAATCGAAAATGCTCGTTTCCCCGTCTCGCCGCCTGGCGGTCACCCATGCTGTAGTCACCAGATAGAACGTTAGAACGCCGCCCATAACATTGTTTATTTGGTGCTTCATGAACGCCAGGTACGTCGCGGCTGTGGCCATAGTCAGCATGGATATGAAAAACACATTCCCCGCCATGCGATGCCGGTGGGAACCTTTGCGGAACGACATTGCGGCGGCCCCAGACAGCAACCCTAAGAGACCAGCGCAAATATGAATAATTAATATGGGCAATCGCACCGTTCCGCACTCCTTTAGTTAGTCAAGAACCCCGCTTTGGCCTGCTCCTTCCATCGTTGAACGTTCACGCCCTTTACGAGGAGCCACACGATTAGCAAACCTTCCCCGAGCATGCCGGGCGCCAGATTGTAAGGGGACAGATACTTTGCGAGCGGCGCCCACAGAAAGCTCAGCCAACCCAAACCGGCAAACGCCATCAACGCACCCAGAATTCGAGGCAGGAAGGTCGACCTGAAAATGAGGTAGCCGACCAGGAGGCAATAGAATCCGAAAAATACCAGAGCAATGCGGTAGGTCTGGACATACAATTTGAAAAACATGTAAGCCTGCGCTTGTAACTGTTCCGTCTTAAATACGCTCAAGTACGGCGCGTCTCCCAAGATGACCAGTGGAGCGAGATGAAAGGTGCAGGTATCTGCCTGAATAGTGCATCCCGCGAGGCTGAAGAAGGCTGCGAGCAAAGAGATGCTCCTGTTCGGCCAGCCAAGTTCGGGTTGGTGGACTACCGGGACTGGCCCCATTGCAGGCTCCACAGTCCGCGCGCCGAGAGGATGACGGAGAAGATCGCGGTCACGTCGAGCGCGATGAGCGTCCAGACCCAGAAGAAGACTCCGCTGGAGTTGGCGATCCTGCCACCGACAACTCCTGCCCCCATCATGTGGACGACAGGGACGCCCGACCCAAGGAGCGACGCGACGAGCATGATGACGCACCCCGATCGCCGTTCGGCGAGCACCAGCGTTCCGTACAGCCAGACGACCAGGATAAGCACCCCAATGAGGTTCTTGACCCCTCCCGGCTCCATCCCACGGACGATGTCGTCCGTCAAGTGAAACGTCATGAGGAGGATCGAGAGCAGAGACGCGATGGTTAACATAACGTTGTGTTTCATTTGATATTCTCCTTGTTAGATTTGTGTGTGCCTCTCAGTGAGGCACATGATCGGTTGACAGATCATGGTCGTGGCGACGTCACGGTGACCCAGCAGCTCATGAACCGTCCGAATGTCGTGGCCGCGCTCGAGCAGGCTGCGAGCAAAGAGATGCTCCTGTTCACCGGCTTAAATAACTCATAGAAGAGAGCCGTCACCACGATATACCACGCGACCATGAGGATTTCGGCTGCGAAGCTTAATAGAAACAATGGCTCGTGCGCCAGAATGTTGGTCACTGTAGCCACGGCGTCCCCATTTACAACAAGCCCACGGCGAGCGAAGGCAGCGAGTCCTCCCGGCAGGAACATGAGCAAATAAAACACACCGGCAATCCTGGCCTTCAGACGCGGCGACGTTTCTGCAATTCGTTCCATCATTTCATAGCCTCCAGGAGGGGCCCCCACATGAACGTGGCGACGCCGAATATTCCGACGCCCATAAGGGCCGTGAGCACAACGAGACCGCCCGCCATGGCGAACCGCCCGCTGGGACCAGCGCTTTCCTTTGCGCACAGGTAGAGCTCAAGAACGGCGGGGGGCAACAGGTAGCAGCCGAAAACCCAGAAGTTTTGCAGGGAATGCTGCTTTCGCGATGCGGTGCTGTTTTGCAACTGTGGCAGGTAGCGCAGGCGGATGTAAGTCCCGTGCATGAGCACACCCCCATTGTTGAACTATACGCACCGGGGAAGTGGTTTGTTTCGTAATGTATATGGGTTTGTGACTGGGCCGCCCCACTGGGCGCGTCAGCAGTTCCTCGATGTCCCGCTCCAGACCGGCGTTAGACGGAAGCCGAATCGCTTGGCAAGCGCGGCATCGGCCCGAAACACCACTTCCTTGCCCACTTCCTGCTGGCGCTCGATTTCCGGCAGAAGGACTTCGTCCCAGTCCTCGGCACTATGCACGTTGCCCGGCCGCAGCTTGCCCGGCAAACAGTTTCCTTCCCCGTTGAACAGCAACAGCGGGTGATAGCAGGTCGATTCAAAATGCCCGTTGTAGGCAGTCAATGATCCGATGATTCGTTGAAACAATCTTGTCTGGCTTCAGAAATCCTCCAGGCGGAGGGAGACGTCGGCGGATTTCCAGGCGGCGTCAAACTGGCGCTGGACCATGGCGGCTTCGGTGGGCTTTTTCTGAGCGAGTAAAGTTTGCCAGAGGCCGAACAGCGAGCGGCCGTTGCGGGGGTTCTTCTGCAAGTCGGCGCGGAAAACGGCCTCGGCCTCGGCGGGCTGACCCTCGGCGAGAAGAGCGGCACCGAGAGATTCACGCACGGGGTAATACCAGTCGGGCGGCTCGCCGTAGGAAAGGGTGTCCTGAACGGCGACGGCTTTCCTCCAAGAGGCGATGGCGGCCTTGCGGTCACCGCGAGCAGAGGCCAAGCGAGCGGCGAGCACGGCGTCCGCTATTTCGTAAACTGCTTTTTGATCGTTGAAGCCAAATTTGAAATCGGGAGCGACTTTTTTGCGGTCGGCGCTATAGGCGACGCTCTCTTTCTCTGCCTCGGCAATCTGGCCCTTGGCGGCGAAAGCGATGGCCCGGGCGAAATGCCAGAAGGAATCCGCCGGGGGAGTGCTGGGATCGGGAGCGGGAAGCTTGAGGATGTCGTCCCAGCGGTTGAAGCGCAGATACATGTAATCACGAACGGGCTGAAAGGAGGCGGCCATAGGCATTGCTTTGGCTGCGGGAGCAACATTGGTCACAAGTCTTTCGACGGCTTTCTGAGTTTGCGCGAAGTTGCCGGCCATGCTGCTGGACATGGCCAGGCAGTGGTAGTTGTGGCTGAGGTACATGTAGCGGTAGATGCCCTGGTCGCCGGAAGCCCGAACGTAGGATTCGTCGGCAGCGGCGCCGGCAGCATTGACGCGGGCAGCGGCGTCGTAAAAGCCGGTCTGAAAATAGACATGGAAGGGCATGTGGACGAGGTGTCCGGCGGCAGGAACGAGCGATTCAAGGCGCTGGGCACTGGCCAGAGCGCGAGAAGGATTGGTGGAGGCTTCAACGGCGTGAATGTAATAGTGATTCGCGCCGGGGTGATTGGGGTCGCGCTTTAGGACACCCTCCAAAGTGGCGACGATTTGTTCCGTGCCGGGTGCGGGCGTTCCATTGGGAGTCCAGAGCTGCCAGGGGCGAAGGTTCATGAGGCTTTCGGCGTACAGCGTGGCGGCGTCGAGATCGTCGGGATACTTGCGGACAAGCTCGGCCATGGCCTGCTCGTAGTCACTGTCGAGCTTCTTGCGGTCGGATTTGGGGTCGGCGGCGTAGCGACGGGAAAGTGCGGCGACATAGGCGCGCTCGTTTTCGGGACCCTTGGCGGCGAGCGCCTGAGCTTTCTGAAGCGCTTGATAGGCGCGGGCGAAGCGATCCACGTTGGCCGGGTCGTTGTAATTTGCGCCGAGAGCAAGAGCGATGCCCCATTGCGGCATGGCGGCGTTGGGGTCGAGCTCGGCAGCGCGCTGGAGCATGACGATGGCCGCATCGTGATTGAAGCCAAAGATGAGAGTAAGGCCCTGATCGAAAAACTCCTGTGCTTCGGGATCGGCAGCGGCGATGGGGTGATGGAGAGTGCCCAGACCGGGCATTAAAGCAGCTTTGGCGGCCGGCGCCGCCGGGGTCGGGTGATGTTGCGCTTCGGCAGAAGTGAAGGAAAGCACGGACGCGAGCAGGATGACAACGTAACGCATTGTATCTTCCCTCCAGCTAAGGGATTTGTACGGCGAGAAGGCTAGCACAAAAGGTTTGTAGATTGGGGCGAATGGAAGCCCGGCGGGAAGTGTTGCAAGAGCAGGGCAAAGGGAATAGACTGTGCGGGTTCTCGCAGTCAGCCCTGACCGCAGTGGCAGAACTTTTGATGTTCCTGAGTTTACGAATCCTAATTCTCCGAAAGAGGAGCAGGCAATGCGCAATGTGAGAATCTTTCTGGCGATCTTCGTGTGCGCGTGCGTGGCGACGGCCCCGGTTGCAGCGCAGGCGCCAACCACCAAGCCCGCCGCGTCGAAGAGCATCACTATTCCCATCCAAGAGCACAAGTTGAAGAACGGCTTGCAGGTGATTCTGTCCGAGGATCACTCGGCGCCGACCTACTCGATCGCGGTGACCTACAACGTGGGGTCGCGGGACGAGAAGCGCGGGCGCACCGGGTTTGCGCATCTATTCGAGCACATGATGTTTCAAGGCTCGGAGAAGGTGGGCAAGGGAGAACACTTCATCCTGGTCCTGAACAACGGCGGCGGAATGAACGGTACGACGAATGCGGACCGGACGAATTATTTCCAGACGCTGCCGGCGAATCAGTTGGACCTCGGGCTGTTTTTGGAGTCGGATCGGATGAGGTCGCTGGTGATCAACCAGGCGAACCTGGACAACCAGCGGAACGCAGTGCAGGAAGAACGTCGGCTGGGAATTGACAATCAGCCGTACGGGAAGACGTTTGAAGCGATTACCGAGACAGCGTACGACAATTTCGCGTACAAACATTCGACCATCGGCTCGATGGAGGACTTGAATGCGGCGACGGTGGAGGATGTGTCGTCGTTTTTCAAAACTTATTATGCGCCGAACAACGCGGTGCTGACGCTGGTTGGAGACTTCGACTCGAAGTCAGCGCTGGCCAAAATCGAGCAGTACTTCGGGAACATTCCGGCGCAAACGACCCTGCCGGAGCCGGATATGACCGAGCCGGAACAGAGCGCCGAGCGGCGCAAGAGCCTGGACGATTCCTTTGCCCAGTTGCCGCTCGTGGTCATTGTTTACAAGCTCTCGCGAGGCAATGCGCCGGACTGGTACGCGCTGTCGGTGATGGGCAACATCCTTGCAGGCGGGCAGTCCTCGCGTCTCTATCAGACAGTCGTTAAGGAGAAGGAGCTCGCGGTGAATGTGGGCGGAGGCGTGCAGGAGCGACGCGGCCCGAGCCTGGGGCAGTTTTTCGCCATCGCGCGCC
>Ga0247727_10016191_pt1 | contig 12074 bp, 9 predicted proteins | sample WisWelCaveWW1625_FD_202498 | JGI IMG/M metagenome (GOLD analysis project Ga0247727, IMG submission 202498) | Biofilm microbial communities from Wishing Well Cave, Virginia, United States - WW16-25 | ecosystem: Environmental > Aquatic > Deep subsurface > Groundwater > Cave microbial mat | place...
CAGTTTTTGGACGCTGAAAAACGCTGATTTTCGCTGATTCAAAAAAGAAAAATCTGCGTTTTCTGCGTGAATCAGCGTCCCGATTTAATTTCCGATAAAGTCTATTACTGATAACTGACTCACTGTTCACTTTCCTACATCACGCTCAACAGTGTTTGTTTTTGCTCCACGCTTTCACCGGCTTTGACTTTAATCCGATGTACCTTGCCATCGCGCGGAGACTTCAATTCGTTTTGCATCTTCATCGATTCCAAAATCAGAAGGACTTGTCCTTTTTTCACTTCCTGATCTTCCTCAACATTCACTGCGACAATCAACCCGGGCATGGGCGCCTTGAGATGGAAGTCGCCGCCCTCCGCAACGCCTCCGCCCGCCGCATTGCGCAATCGTTTTTCGCGTTCATCTTCCACAGTGACGGGATACAGCCGCCCGCGCAAAAGCACCTGCCAATTCTCGTCGCCTTGCGCAACATACGACTCGTGCGATTTGCCATCCACGATCAGCGAATACACGGGTTGCCCGCTCACCGATTCGAAATCAACGCCATATAACTTCCCGTTCACGTTGACGTGTCTTTCGTCAATGATCTCGACGATAAATTCCTTATTGTCAACCGTTGTAATATATTTCATAATTTTGCCTATATGCTCAAGCCGCCGTCCTCGGCGGCGAGGACGCCGCCGAAAGCATATGACCTACCTGTGCATTCTTTCCCAGCGCCCGACCCATTTCCAGTTGCTGGCATCGCGTTCGTTGCGTTGCACAGTATTGGCGGAACGTTCGGTTTCACGATGGGCAACCATCGTCGCAAGGATGGCGGCAATCTCTGAAAAATCCTGCCGGCTTTCTTCGGCTTCCTCCATCGAGAATCGCTCCTCAACAAAGCGCGTGTCGTATTGCCCGCCCATGAAGCGATGCGAGTCCATCATGGTTTGATGGAACGGAATATTCGTGCGCACGCCAACGATGCGATATTCTTCCAGCGCGCGGCGCATTCGTAAGATGGCTTGCGCGCGCGTTTCACCCCAGACGATCATCTTCGCGATCATCGGATCGTAAAACGGCGTAACCTCAAAACCCGGGTAAACACCTGTGTCAATGCGCACACCGGGACCGGTGGGGATGAGACTGTGTGTGATCCGCCCGGTGGATGGGAGGAAATTATTGTACGGGTCTTCGGCGTTGATGCGGCATTCAATCGCGTGACCGTTAAATTTCACGTCTTCCTGTTTGTAACTCAGCGTTCGTCCGCGCGCAACACGGATCTGTTCTTTCACGATGTCAATTCCGGTGATCATCTCTGTGACCGGATGCTCCACCTGCAAACGTGTATTCATTTCAAGAAAAAAGAAATTCTTGTCTTTATCGAGCAAAAATTCAATCGTACCCGCGTTGACGTAATCCACTGCCTTTGCAGATTTCACCGCCACGTCGCCCATCCTTGCGCGCAATTCATCGTCGAGCACGGGGGAGAGCGCCTCTTCAATTAATTTTTGATGCCGCCGTTGCAACGAGCATTCGCGTTCGCCCAGATGGATCACGTTACCGTGTTTATCAGCCAGGATTTGGATTTCGATGTGACGCGCGCCCTCGACCAGTTTTTCCAAATAGACGTTGCCATCACCGAAAGCGGATTCCGCCTCGCGTCTCGCGGACAGGAGGAGGCTCGGCATTTCCTCCAGGTTTTTCACCTCCCTCATGCCTTTTCCGCCTCCGCCCGCAGTGGCTTTGATCAGCAAGGGGAATCCGATCTGCGGGGCTTTGGCTAGCAGTTGATCGTTGGTCATATTGCCGACATCTTCGGTACCGGGGACAACAGGCACGCCTGCTTTGATAACGGTTGCACGCGCTTCGGCTTTGTCGCCCATCGCCGCAATGGACGACGGCTTGGGTCCGATGAAGGCAATCCCTGCTTCTTCACATGACGCGGCAAAATCGTCGCGTTCTGCCAAGAATCCATAGCCCGGGTGGATTGCATCCGCTTCGGATTTACGTGCGATATCTATGATCTTATCTGCACGTAAATACGATTCGCGGGAAGGCGCGGGTCCAAGTAAATACGCCTCATCCGCATAGCGGACGTGTAACGCGCGGCGATCTGCTTCCGAATACACAGCCACGGTCTCGATTCCCAACTCGCGGCACGCGCGAATGATGCGCACGGCGATCTCTCCACGGTTTGCAATCAATACTTTTTTGAACATGACACCTCATTCAATGACGTGGTTACAACGGAATATTCCCGTGCTTCTTGGCAGGATTGCCATCGCGCTTGTTGCTGAGCATTTCCAGTGCGTTGATCAGGCGTGGGCGTGTTTCCTTTGGCTCGATCACGTCGTCAATGTAACCGCGCTCCGCCGCAACGTATGGACTTGCAAACTTCTCGCGATATTCAGCCACCAACTCTGCCTTTTTCTTCACAGGGTCTTTCGCTTTTTCGAGTTCCTTGCGGAAGATAATATTGACCGCGCCATCCGGTCCCATCACGGCAATTTCAGCGGTGGGCCAGGCGAGATTCAAATCGGCTCGGATGTGCTTGGATGACATCACGCAATACGCCCCGCCGTAGGCTTTGCGGGTAACGACTGTCAGTTTTGGAACCGTGGCTTCGCAATAGGCATACAATAATTTCGCGCCTGAGCGGATGATGCCGTGATGCTCCTGAAAGGTTCCGGGCAAAAAACCCGGCACATCTTCAAAGGTGATGATCGGGATGTTGAACGCGTCGCAAAATCGGACGAAGCGCGCGGCTTTCTCGCTCGCGTCAATATCCAACACGCCCGCCAGAACCGCAGGTTGGTTTGCCACAATCCCTACGGAATGTCCACCGAGCCGCGCAAAGCCAACAACAATGTTCTGCGCGTAATTCTCATGGATTTCAAAAAACTGTCCGCTATCCACGATCATGCGAATCGCTTCTTTGATGTCGTATGGCTTGTTCGGGTCGTCAGGAATGAGGCTGTCCAATGCCTCATCCATTCGGAGAGGATCATCCGCCTGAACGAAGGGAGGATCTTCCATGTTATTTTGCGGCAGATACCCAAGCAATTTACGGATCAAGAATAATGTATCCGCTTCGCTTTCCGCCGCGACGTGGCACACACCCGATTTTTCAGAATGAACACTCGCCCCGCCTAATTCTTCCTGTGTTACTTCTTCGTGCGTTACTGCCTTTACGACATCGGGTCCGGTAACGAACATGTAGGATGTGTTGCGCGCCATGAAAATAAAATCGGTCAGGGCAGGGGAATAGACCGCGCCGCCCGCGCAGGGTCCCATAATGGCTGAGATTTGCGGGATGACTCCCGATGCCATTGTGTTACGCAGAAAAATATCGGCATACCCGCCAAGCGCAACGACGCCCTCTTGAATCCTCGCTCCGCCTGAATCATTCAAGCCGATCATCGGCGCGCCGTTCTTCATTGCCATATCCATGATCTTGCAAATTTTTTCGGCATGAACTTCACCCAGGCTTCCTCCAAACACGGTGAAGTCCTGCGAGAAGACGTACACGAGTCTGCCATCAATGGTCCCCCAGCCTGTGATCACCGAGTCGCTCATGAATTTTTGTTTATCGAGATCGAAATCATGCGTGCGATGTTGGACGAAGGCATCCACTTCGCGGAACGAGCCTTTATCCAACAGGAGATCAATGCGTTCGCGCGCGGTCAGCCGTCCCTTTGCGTGTTGGGCTTTGATGCGCTCTTCGCCGCCGCCCATGCGCGATTTTGCTTTCAGGTCATGTAGTCGTTGTGTGTTCGTTTTGGCGCTCATGTTCCTCGCTTTTTGTGAAAAAGTATTTTGTGCTTCGATGAAGTGTGATTGCGATTGTCACGCTCAGTAACAGAAAGGATGCGATCAGCGCGAACGGCAGGTTTGCCCTGGGTGATTGAAAAAATATCCGCTCGACCCAATATTGGATTTGCCATAATAAAACGGATAATAGCACACCGGATCGTGACCATGATTTGCGACTCACGATGCCCCACAACAGGACGCCTCCAGCGACGCCCCAGCCTGCTCCTGTTATGGACAAATATACCGGGCTGAGACGCGCGTCGAATTCGTACAGCACGTCCCACCAGCGCAGGGCGGCAAAAAAACGAACCACTTCCCACGCTGATAAACATAACACCAGCCATAGGAGCAGGGTTACACCGAAAGGACGTTTTGGGGACACGATTCGCTTTCCATAACGGAATCAGGTATAGGCTGAGAGAGAGCCGCGTTTCCAGTCATCGCGGCGCTCGATAGCGCAGGAGTTGTTTCCCGCCGTAGATCACATCCGTTGCTTCCAAATATTCATTGAACTGTCCATTGTAGGGCTGGCGGTCAAGGATGCCGGGGTTCGCCAGCACGTAATCGAGACCGATGCTTTGAAGAAATTCATCCGCCTTGCCAGCCTGGAGCGCTTCAAAATATTCATGGCTGTTGATCAACCCATCCATGTTGACGATGGTGCGCTCATGAATGAAATATCCAACATTCCCTCCTCCTGTAAACCCGATGAGGCTTCCGGGCTCGGTATTGTTTTCGAGGAGAGTGGCGATTTCCATGAGCGGCGTATCTGCCGACCAGCGATTGTATCGCATGACGTTTTGTATACCAGCCCAATAGGACTGACCCATGTTGAAGCCGAAATAAAGCGCGATTGCCCATGCAACATATTGACTGTATTTTATTTTTCGGATTAATGTGAACAATAACCCGATGACCAAACAAATTGCGAGCACGGAGGTTATTCTTTGAATGACCCAATACCATTCTTTGTACGCCGAATATCCTCCGGCATGATAGTACACGGTTTGCAGAATCGCGCCGCTTACCAGCGGAATGAGACTTAATTGTGTGATGACTGTCCTGCTTTTCTCTCTGTTGAGGAACAGCAGCAAATAAATGACAATCAGCAAACCCGCAGTAAGGTATGTATAAAGTGACTCAGTTTGAGTCGTACGTTCGGTAAACTTTTTAACCCAATCGCCGAGTGAGTTTGCGATGGGTGTCCATGCCAGCCCATCATCCTGGTAGGAAACCCCAAAAAACTCAAGCGGACTTCGAGTCGCGCCGCCATACACGCGCGCGGGGAACGATCCCCACCAGCGTTTGACCTGCCCGCTGACGGGTGAGAATGTCCCAAAAGCAAATTTGCTCCAGAGCATGTAAATTCCCAGCGCGCCAAATGCAACGCCGAAATACGCGAGACTGTCTTGCATCCATTTTTTCCAGCGCGCGCGTAATTCGGCAAAAGGCGAGTCGTTGGAATACTCGTGATCGCGGCTTGAATGAAGACTCACGTAAATCAATCTGCTTAACCCGAAAAAGAGCAAGGTGAATCCGAAGTCCACGAGAATGATCGTGCGCGGGAAACCTGCAAAATTGCCGAACGACGCGATGATCATCATGATCGCGCCGAGAAGGGCGGAACTTGTCAGCGTTGAACCAACAAGGCGAATTAATAAAGCGCGAAAGTTCGATGTGGCTTTGCGTTGATATAACCCAAATGAAAAAGCAGAAAGGAGTTTGATCGCAAGCCCCAGCCCAGCCATGATGATCGCAATGTCTGAAAATTTATAATACTGTGGCAAATCAAGTCGGATGATGAATGCCAGAAAGACGGAGCCAACTGCTGAAATAATATCCAGCGGGAGGAAGAATCTCAAGATGTGACCGCGAAGCACAATCCACAAGCCTGCGATGCCTGCAAGAAAAACGAGATCGAGTCGGCTAAAAATTGTGAGGGCGGCGATCAAGCCAAGAGAAGCAAGTTGTTTCTTTGAAACATCCCCTTTTCGCCACGATTGTTCGAATTGATAAAGTTTGTATAGAAACAGAACGACGAAGAATGCCGCGATGCCTGATTCCAATCCGTTTTGGTATAGGCTGATCAGGATATCGAAATTGAACACCCAATAGAGCGCGGCAATGGCTCCAATGGCAGGCGCAAAGACTTTACCGAGTAGACGATACAGCAAAATCGCTGTCGAGACTTGAAGCGCGCTCATAACGAGGAGAAGGACGCGCAAGGGGAGAACCAGATCGAATCGCGCAAGAGAAAAAATAGGGACGCAGACCAGCATCCACAGCGGGTGATATCCGTTGGTCTTGTTGATGCCATCGAAGGTACTGCCATACCCTTCGCTGATGTTTTGCGCGACCTTGAAGTAATAGTAGGCATCGTCACGCGTGAACCAGCGCAACGAAAAATTTTGCGCGTCCGAGAGCGCGGCATAGACGCTAATGGACATCACAACAACAATCAGAATAATTTCAAACCAGGGGAGTTTTTTCATCGAAACCCTCACCCTAACCCTCTCCCAAAGGGAGAGGGGATATATCCAGCGTAATCTTTCCAAAATTTTCATTCTTCCACAAGCGTTCCTGTGCGAGCGCGGCTTCTTTGAGTGGAAATGTTCTATCCATCACGGGTTTAAGTTTTCCAGCTACGACTAAATCCATCACTTCTTTGAAATCATCCCGTGTGCTCATCGTTGAGCCGATGATGCTCAGATGTTTTGCAAACATATAACGATTATCAATTTCAAATTTAGGCGCGCCGCTGTTGCCAACGGTGAGCAACCTTCCGCCTTTTCGTAATGCACGCAGGCTTTGCATAAACGTCGTGCCGACGTTATCAACCACAACATCCACGCCGCGCTTATTTGTGGCGAGAAAAACTTCCTTCGACCAATCTTTCACCTTTGAGCGATCAATCAATATGTCCGCCCCGATAGACTCCGCCATTGCCAATTTTTTCGCATTAGACCCAACGACGATGATTTGCGCGCCGATATATCTGGCGATCTGCACGCTGGCGGTATTGACTCCGCCTCCCGCGCCGACAACGAGCACCGTTTCGCCCCTTTGCAAATTTCCGCGCTTGACCAGTGAATGCCACGCAGTTTGATACACCAACGCCGAAGCCGCGGCGAGATGGAAATCGAATCTCTTTGGCAGTTTGTAGAGTTGTTTTATCGGAACAGAAACAAATTCGGCGTACGTCCCGCGAACCGTCTCGCCAAGCAAATGCCAATTACGACACATGTTGTCTTTGCCATCCATACAAAATTCACATACGCCGCATCCGAGATTGGCGTTGATGACAACATGGTCGCCTTCCCTCACCCCTAACCCCTCTCCCTCAGGGAGAGGGGGATTCATCGCAACAACCTCCCCTGCGCCATCTGCGCCGTTGATGTGAGGCATTTCAAGTTTGAGTCCAGCCCAGCCATTACGCACCATCACGTCCATGCGATTGAGCGACGCGGCTCGTAAGCGGATCAACGCCTCGCCGGGTTTTGGTTCGGGCGCAGGAAAATCTGTGTATTCTAAAACTTCAGGTCCTCCGTGCTTGTGAAAGAGAACGGCTTTCATCTGGCTCTACTTCAACCCCAACTCGCTTCTTGAAATCACATGCCGCTGAATCTCACTTGTGCCCTCATAAATCTCAGTGATCTTCGCATCGCGGAAATATCGTTCCACGGGCAGTTCCTTGCTGTAGCCCATACCGCCGTGAATTTGCACAGCCTGATGTGTCACGTACATCGCGGTTTCAGAGGCGAACAATTTCGCCATGGATGCTTCGAGAGAATAACGCCCGCCGTCCTTCTTGGATTTTTCTTTTGCCATCGCCGCGTTGTAGATCAATAAACGGGATGCCTCGATGCGCGTTTTCATATCCGCGATTTTGAACCCTGTCCCCTGGAACGCACCGATGACTTGACCGAACGCTTCCCGCGTCGCCGCGTATTGGCGCGCCGCTTCGTAAGCCGCCTCCGCGATCCCAAGCGCTTGTGTCGCGATGCCAATGCGACCGGCATCCAGCACGGTCATGGCGATCTTGAAGCCTTCGCCTTCCTTGCCGAGTAAATTTTCAGCAGGTACGCGGCAATCTTCAAAGATCAGCTCACTCGTCGCAGAAGCGCGGATTCCGAGTTTGGGTTCTTTCTTCCCGCGCGTAAGACCAGGTGTGCTGGCTTCCACTATAAACGCGCTTACGCCTTTTTGTTTTTTATGCGGGTCTGTCATCATGAAGACAACATAATAACCGGCGACAGGTCCGCTGGTGACCCAGGATTTGCGTCCATTCAAAATATAATAATCGCCATCGCGAACCGCACGGCTCTTGACCGTCCCCGCGTCCGAGCCGGATTGCGGTTCAGTGAGCGAATACGCGCCAACAGCTTTGCCTGATGCAATAGGCGTGACAAATTTTTTCTTCTGTTCTTCCGTGCCAAACTTCATGATGCCGTGACAGTACAACGAATTATTCACTGACATGATCACGCCATGCGACGCGTCTGCTTTGCAGATTTCTTCGAGGGCAAGCACATACGCAAGCGAGTCCATGCCCGCGCCGCCATATGCTTCAGGAATTTCCAATCCCATGAAACCCAGCGCGCCCATTTTTTTGATGGTGGCGTGCGGGAATTCCCCGCTTTCATCGAATTCTGCGGCGATGGGCACGATCTCATTCTGTGCGAAATTGCGCGCCGTATCGCGAATCATTTTGTGTTCTTCGCTGAGCGAAAATAATGCAAGTTCGGTCATGGCTCCTCCAAGGATTTGTTCTCACGCGATTATACCCTTTTGATGGGAGTGATTTATTCTTGAGTCTCTCTGATAAAATAAGCAGGAGTCTCATTACCTTACACAATGGTTTTGGGACGCAGAAAAACGCTGATTTTCGCTGATTCAAAAATAAATCTGCGTTTTCAGCGTGAATCAGCGTCCAGATTTTAAGAGTGTAAGGTAATCAAAGCAGGAGTATAACGTGGGGCGGATTGTTAATCCGTCCGTACATGCGGGATATCATCCCGCTCCACGAAGAAATCAAGTAAGAAGCGAAACTAAACTAAACTAAACTAAACGCTATGACAAATATTCCTTCAACTGAAGACCGGATTTGGTCAGTACTCTCGCATCTCTCGGCGCTAGCGTTTGGTATTGGTATTCTTCTGCCGGTCGTTGGCTGGTCGGACCAGCGGCGGAAATCGAAGTATGCGTCGTTTCAGTGTTTGCAGGCATTGGGGTATCAATCATTGGGATATACCATTTGGATTCTTCTTACGCTCGTTGTCATACTTGCGCTGATATTTATCATGATCCCCCCGATCCTCAACGCGGATGCCAATGGGGGAGATGTGGACTCGGTTATAGGGAGGTGGATGATCGTTATTTTTATTGCCATGTTTGGGTTGATGGGCCTTTATGTAATATTCCCGATGATGGCGGCGATCCATTCTGTACTTGGGCGCGACTATCGCTATCCGATTCTGGGGAACCGTCTGGCTCGTTATTTGGACTATGACTCAACAAATGAAGAACGGCTCAACGAAGACCATGAAGATCGCTGGGTGGCGGCGATGGGACATTTCAGCGTGATCATTGCGATTTGGGGAATGCTCGCACCGCTCACCACGTGGATGTTGCAGGGAAAACGAAGCCTGTTCTTGAAATTCCAATCCATTCAGACGCTTGTGTTTCAAGCTGGCACGTTCCTGCTTTATTTTGGCGCAGGGTTCGTATACATGATCGGATTCGTTTCGTTGATCGCGACAACTGGATTGATCGGAGAATCTGGATTGGGTTCACCGGCAGGGATGTTCGGCTTCATCCTTTTTATTGCGGCTTCGCTAATTACTATTGTGATAATTCTGCTCATACCGTTTCTTCACATCCTGGGTCAATACGCGGGATATCGCGTGCTCAAAGGCGATGATTATCGTTATCCGTTAGTAGGCAGGCTGGTTGAGAAATGGATTTCTAAAACTACGCTCAAGCCGCCGTCCCCGGCGGCGGAGACGACAGCAAGACTATAATAGGATAATTAACTCAACCTACGCAGACCTGTTCGTAATGCGACATTTATGTCGCAAGTTAGCCAAAAGCGACATAAATGTCGCGCTACAGCGAATGATCGGGTATACGAAAAATCAAAATCGGAGGAGAATCTCAAATGAAAATTTTGATCGCAACCGATATGGAAGGAATCACCGGCGTCACGACGTGGGATCAGGTGACACCGGGGCACGCGGAGTATTCCCGTTTTCGCCGGTTGATGACGCAGGACGTAAATGCCGCGATCCGCGGCGCGTTGGAGGCGGGCGCGGATGAGATCATCGTTGCAGATGGGCATTGGAACGGCTCGAATATTCTGGTGGAAGAACTTGACCCGCGCGCACGGTTGAACGCAGGCTCGCCATCTCCGTTTTCGATGATGCAGGGAGTTGATGAAAGTGTGGATGGCGTGATGTTTTTGGGTTATCATGCGCGCAACGGCACACCCAATGCCATTCTTGACCATACATGGTCTTCAAAGACAGTTACCAATCTTTGGCTGAATGATATGTTGACGGGGGAGTTCGGTTTGAATGGCGCGGTGGCAGGTCACTTTGGGGTTCCGGTCATTATGGTTTCCGGCGATCAAACCGCTTGCATGCAAGTGGAAGAGCAACTTGGGGATATGGAGAAAGCCTTTGTGAAATTGGCAACCGGACGATTCTCAGCCGATTGTTTGACTCCGCAGGTGGCACAGGAAATTATTTTCATGTCTGCGGCGCGGGCGGTGGGACGGTTGGCAGAGGGTGATATGCCTGATCCGTTTGTGCTGGATGCGCCGATTCGCGTGACCGTTGAATTCTTTACATCCGATATGGCGGATCGCGCCGCGCTGATACCTGCCACACAACGAGAGGGGACGCGCGTCTCCCTCGCGGCTCAGGAGATGACTTCGGCGTATCGCGGATTCCGCGCGATGGTGTCCCTGGCTTTGGGGTGAAGAAAATTTGTGGAAACAGAATCAGGCGTCGGCTAAGGCTGAGGCGTTTCGTCCACAAATTCGGAAATTCCAGATTGACGTTTCACCCCAAACTTCCATATAATTAGGCATGGCACATCCAAAAGTCCAATCTAGTGTTTACATGGTAGATGTATGGAAGGAGGTGGCAGTTCGGGGTTAACTTCATCGGCTCGTCGAATTGTATTTCCGATTCAAGTTTCAACTAAAAGGAGAGAGAATGAAATCCAAGTGGTATATGTTGTGTAGTGCTTTGGTTCTCGCCAGCATCGTGCTTTCTGCGTGTGGCGCGGCAGGCGGGGGGGGGCGGAGCTGGCGGACCTGTGACGTCCGTTGGTGAGGGCGAGGGTGAAGTTTCGATCATTTCCTGGGCTGGTTACATCGAGCGCGGCGAAACCGACCCGAATTTTGACTGGGTGACCGAGTTCGAAAAGAACCAGTTGCAAAGTGACCAATAAGACCGCGGCAACCTCCGATGAGATGGTTGCCTTGATGAATGAAGGTGGTTTTGATCTTGTGACGGCTTCTGGCGATGCATCGAACCGTTTGATCTCAGGCGGACGCTTGCAGGAAATCAATCTCGATTTGATCCCCAGTTACAGCGAGATTGACCCGCGCCTTCAGAATGCCGCCTGGCATACCGTGGATACCGATGGCGATGGCACAGCCGAACATTATGGCGTGCCGTATTCATCCGGTCAAAATATCCTGATGTACAACACCGAAATTTTCGGCAGTGAGCCGCCTACAAGCTGGAGTGTGGTCTTCGAGGAGACAACTTTGCCGGATGGTGAATCCAATGCAGGACGCATTCAAGCCTATGATGGTCCGATCTATGTTGCAGATGCCGCGCTATACCTGAAGTATCACAATCCCGAACTGGGCATTACTGATCCGTATGCGTTAAACCGCGATCAATTCAATGCGGCGATTGATCTTCTCCATCAGCAACGCAAGTTGATCAATCGCTACTGGCATGATGCCTTCATCCAGATGGATGATTTCACGAATGAAGGTGTGGCGGCTTCGGGTTCCTGGGCTTTCCAGTCCAACCTTTTGAAGGGTGGCGGCGCGCCAATCGAGAAGGTCGTTCCGATTGAAGGCGCAACCGGCTGGGCAGACTCGACCATGATGCATGTGGATGCACCTCACCCCAACTGCGCCTACAAGTGGCTGGAGTGGTCGCTCAACCCCAAGCTTCAAGGCGATTTGGCCGCCTGGTTCCAGAATGTCCCCGTACGCCTGGATGCCTGTGATGGCAACGAGTTGCTCGGGCCAG
>Ga0247727_10016192_pt1 | contig 12074 bp, 10 predicted proteins | sample WisWelCaveWW1625_FD_202498 | JGI IMG/M metagenome (GOLD analysis project Ga0247727, IMG submission 202498) | Biofilm microbial communities from Wishing Well Cave, Virginia, United States - WW16-25 | ecosystem: Environmental > Aquatic > Deep subsurface > Groundwater > Cave microbial mat | place...
GTAATCGACCTCGGTCGGCGCCATGCCCGCATCCTTGAGGGCAAGACGCATGCACCGGGCGCCGCCCTCCCCCTCCGGCGCCGGCTGGGTGATATGGTTGGCATCGGAGTTGGAGCCGTAACCCACGAGCTCGGCGAGCACCGTGGCGCCACGACGCCGGGCGTGCTCCAGTTCCTCGAGCACGAGCACGGCGGCGCCCTCTCCCATTACGAACCCATCCCGATCGCGATCGAACGGCCGCGAGGCTTTTTCGGGCTCTTCATTGCGCTGGGAAAGCGCGCGAGCCGAGCAAAAACCCGCCATCCCCAGCTCGCAGATCACCGCCTCGGCGCCACCCGCGAGTATCACGTCGCAATCCCCGCGCTGGATCATGCGGAAGGACTCTCCGATCGCGTGGGCGCTGGAGGAGCACGCGGACGTGGTGCAGAGGTTCGGCCCCTTGAGGCCATACTTGATCGACAGCTGGCCCGCCGCGAGATTCGAAATGACCGAGGGAATGAAGAAGGGGGAGATCCGACGCGGCCCGCGCTCAAGGAGGTCGCGGTGCTGGGCCGTGATCTCGATGAGCCCGCCCATGCCCACTCCGACCACCGTGCCAAAGCGCTCCGCATTTTCACTCGGGAGGTTCAGACCCGAGGCTTTGACCGCCTCGCCGCCGGCCACGAGGCAGAACTGAATGAAGCGATCGATACGCTTCAGCTCCTTGACTGGAAAATGATCCTCCGCGCGGTAGCCTTTGACCTCTCCCGCGATCCGGCACGTGAGCCGCGACGCATCGAACTGGGTGATGGGCGCGATGCCGGACCTGCCGGCCATGAGCGATTCCCAGTTCTGGGCCGCGGTCATTCCGATCGGGCTCACGGCCCCCAGCCCAGTGACGACCACCCGGTTCATGGGAACCTTAGTTCACCTTCGCCTTGATGTAGTTGATGACGTCGTTGACGGTCTTGATCTTTTCCGCGTCTTCGTCGGGGATTTCGAGGTCGAACTCCTCTTCCATGGTCATCACGAGCTCGACGATGTCGAGAGAGTCGGCGCCGAGGTCGTCGATGAAGGAAGCCTCGGGAGTCACGCTTTCCATGTCCACGCCCAGCTGCTCGACGATAATGTTCTTAACCTTCTCTTCTACGGACATACCGTTCCTCTCCCAAAAAATGATTCCGAGGACTGTAGCAGCACTCCCCAGCCTTCGCAAGCTCCCTACAAGCCAGGCGAATTCGCGACGCGGGTCTCTAAAAAACAAACGCTAACGCTTGTCGGGCCGCCGCTTTGACGCCCACGTCAGCGCCGCCCAACAGTGGGGTCGAACGATCGCGTAACGCCGGGAAATGGGAGGGGGAAACCCACCCGGTCCGACGTTCCGCTTCAGGGGGGTGTGAATGAAGCTCAGCAGCCTTGCTGCGGCCTTTGCCGCGCTTTGCCTCGGTCTGTCCCTTTCGGCGAAAACCTTGACCCCGCAGGAAAAGGCCTCGGAGTTCCAGGGCCTCGCGAACACGATACGCAGCCAGTATGGCCCGTACACTTATAAGCAGGGGCACCTCAAGCTCGATCTCGACAAACTGGTCGCCGACTACTCGCGAGAAGCCGCAACCGGCACCAATTTGGCGTTCTACTACCTCATCAACCGGTTCGTGGCGGAGTTCCAAGACAGCCACTTTGGATCGCGCCTGAACACCACGCACGAGTCCACGCTGGGAATCGTGCCCGAGCTGGTCGACGGCAAGCTCTACGTGGACTCCATCAATCACCGGCTGGTCCCCTTTACCGCCGGGATCAGGATCGGGGACGAGATCGTGTCCCTCGATGGAACACCGGCCCAGGATGTGATCACAGACCTCGCACGCTTTGTTCCCGCGGGCTATTCAGGCACCGCCCGAAGGCTCGCCGCCTATCTGGTCACGCACCGGCCCAGCACGCTCGTACCGGCGCCCACCGGGGGCACGGCCAAGCTCGTTCTGCGGCGGCCCGCGACGCCCGAGCCCAAGGTCTTTGACGTCGAGCTTTCCTGGCACGAGCAGGGTGAGCCCCTGCTCGACGACGACCGCAGGGAGACCGAGCCCGAGTGGGCGGCGGGAGGCGCCTCCTTCCGACCCGACTACCTCTCGCTTTCCATCGAGGACGTCTACCGGGACATTCCTCGGACCGAGCGCAGTTTCCGGTGTTCGGGAGGGACACGGATCGCGATTCCCGAAGGGGCGCGGATCCTCCTGCCCAGGCCCTTCGTTGCCTACGTTCACCCGACCCCGAAAGGGAACATCGGTTACCTGCGCATTCCGCACTACTCGTGGACCAATCCGGTCACCGGCGCGGATGAGTCGGATCTGCGTTTCCAGCAGTACGAATGGGTGATCGATCAGCTCGAGAAAGACACGGTTGGCCTCGTCATCGACCAGGATCACAACTGCGGCGGCAGCGTGTTCTTTCTCGAAAGGATGGTCTCCCTGTTCGCGCACAAGCCCTTCCACGGGCTGAATTTCCAGTTTCTGGCGACGCGTAACGAGTACCTGACCTTCAAGGCCTGGAGTGGGGGCGAGGCCGCCACGACGCTCGCCGGGGCAGGCCTCACCGAAGTGCTGGAGACCATCCGCACCGCATGGATGCTTGGGAAACCACTCTCCGAAAAAACATCGTTCCGCGGCTCCCAGCTCATCGCGCCCAACAGCGTGCGGTACACCAAGCCCATCGTCATGCTCATCGACGAGCTTTCGGGCTCCGGTGGGGACGCCTTCCCGGGCATGCTCCAGGGACTTGGCAGGGCGAAGCTGCTGGGTACGCGAACGATGGGTGCCGGGGGACACGTCGTTGCGATCCCGCCGCTGGGCTACTCGGCGAACCAGCTCCGGATCACGAAGTCCCTCTTCTACCACCCGAATGGAACGGCGATCGAGAATAACGGGGTCACACCCGACGTCCCCTATACGATCACGCGCAAGGATTTCCTCGATGGCTACCGGGACTACCAGAAGACCTATCTAAAGGAGCTCGCGGCGCTCATTCCCTGAGTTGATTTTCCACGGGGCGAGCTCCATGCTCACCCCGTGAACGGCTGGGACGGTTTACGAGAACAGATTACGGGCTGTCGACGCTGCCCCCGGCTGGTGCTCTACCGCGAGCACATCGCGCGGACGCGAAAACGGGAATTTCGCGACTGTGAGTACTGGGGCCGCCCTGTTCCCGGTTTCGGCGATCCGAAAGCGCTCTTGTGGGTTGTCGGCCTGGCGCCCGCCGCTCACGGAGCCAACCGTACCGGCCGCATGTTCACGGGGGATCGGAGCGGTGACTGGCTTTACCGCGCGCTCTTCGATCACGGGTTTGCCAACCAGGGGGAATCAACCCGTCGGGACGACGGGCTGTGCCTGAAAGGCGCTTACGTGGGAGCGGCCGCCAGGTGCGCCCCACCCGACAACAAGCCCACCCCCGAGGAGCAGGCGAACTGCGCTTCCTATCTCGACGATGAATTCGAGCTGCTCGGTGTACTAAAACGCGGTGTGCTCATCCTGGCCCTCGGCGGCATTGCTTTCGGCGCCGTCCTCCGGCTACTGCAGCGGCGGGGCATCGCTTTGCCCCGCCCCCAGCCACGCTTCACCCATGGGGGATTCCACGATCTCGGCGGAGCGCGGATCCTGTGCTCGTATCATCCGAGCCGGCAAAACACTCAAACCGGGAGGCTGACGCGGGAGATGTGGAACGCCCTATTCCGCGATGCGGTCAGAAAATCATCCCGTTCGTGAAAGCAATCTTGTCGGTACCCTGAGCCTTGATCGACGCGATATACCAAAGCCCCTGGTTCCGGGCGAGCTCCACCTCGCGCTCGTTCGTCTCCCGGGTGGGATCGGTGCCCTGACGGTTTTCCACCGAAACCTGGTACCGGACCTTCGCCACGTCTTCCTTCGTGCTGGTCTCGACTACCTTGATATCGAGGATCTTGATGCTCCCCCCCAGGTAGGAAAGACGGAAGACGTCGTCTGACATCTGCGCGAAAGCGTCGCGCATCTTCCCGTAGCACATGCCCTCGAGCCGCTTTCTGTCCTCGCCGCTCTTCGCGCCCGCGGACAGGCTGAGAAAGTTGCGTACCGTTTCGTCCGGATACCGCGCCGCCTGAAGCGACTCCGTGGTGGACCGGATACAGGCCGCGGAAAGAAGCAGGAGACCTATTGCGAGTGCTGAACAAGAACGCATCTCGTGATTGTAATCGGTGTTGGCGGCTGCGCATAGTCCCTGGGAGCTGGCGCCCGGGCTTGGCTGCCCGCGAGCGGGATACTAAGCTCCCCGGCATGTATTGCGACGGAGTCATCATCGGTGCGGGGATCATCGGCAGTGCGCTGGCCTACGAGCTGGCCAGCCGGGGGGCAAAAAACCTCCACGTACTGGACCCGGACCTGGCGGGTGCGCTGTCCGCCACCGAACGAAACGCCGGGGGCGTGCGCCACCTCTGGCAGCACCCCATCAACGTGGAGCTCTCCCGAGCCTCCATCGCGCTTTTCCGCCGGATTCACGATCGCATCGGATTTCAGCAGACCGGGTATCTCTGGCTGCACGCCAGGGGCTCCGAAGCGGAGGCCCGACAAACGCTCGAGGTCGCTCGGGCACGGGGCCTGGACTACGAGGAATGGAGCGTCGCCGACATCCGGACGCGTTACCCCTTCATCGACCGGACCGACGATCTGGCGCTGGGAATCTTCGGACCGAGAGACGGACTCATTAACTCCAACGCCCTGAAGCAGTATTACCGGGACGAGGCGAAACGGCTGGGCGTCACCTTCCACGATCGACGCTGGGTGACCAGCATCTCGGAAGCCGGAAACTCCGCGTGGGTGGAGGCGCTTTCCGTGGGCTCCGAGGAAGAGGCCGCCACGGCGCTGGGTCACCCGGAGGGCGTGCGCCGTGGCCGGGCAACCCCCGAGGTCATCGAGTGCGGGTTCGTCGCCCTGTGCGCCGGGGCGTGGATGTCCCGGCTGCTCTCGGGTCTCCTCGACAAGCCCCTGGTACGCCCGGTGCGTCGGCAGATCTCGGTTTTTCGCGCGGAAGGTTTCGACATGACCCCGTACGGGATGGTCGTCGATACGAGCCGGGTCTACTTTCACCCGGAGGGGGGCAAGATCCTCGCCGGGCGGGTAGTCGCCGACGAGCCGGACGGCTTCAGCCAGGGTTACGATCCCGATTTCTTCGAGACACAGCTCTGGCCCGCGCTCTACGAGAGAAGCTCCTCGCTGGAACGGCTGCGTCACGTGACCGGCTGGGGAGGCCTCTATAGCTACACTCCGGACATGACGGGAATCCTCGGGCGGCTGCCGGGCTACAAGCGGATCTTCGAGTCACACGGGTACACGGGCCGGGGGGTGATGCAGAGCTACGGCGCCGCCCTCGCGGCGGCTGACCTGATTTTGGAAGGCCGGTTCTCGCGTCTGGACGGAAGTGTATTGTCGCGCGAGCGATTCCGTCAGCCAGCCTCCGACGGGTGGCTCTCCGAGGGCCTTCATATCTAACGCTACGTTCCATCAGCTTTCGAAGCCCTCCACCGATAAGTGGATCGCCCTACCGCAGGAGGACGATCATGGCTAAGGAAATCGCCGAAAAGAAGCCCAAGAAGACAGAAACCGCCGGAAAGGCCGAGACGGCCAAACCGGCGAAGGCAGCAACAGCCAAGGCGAAGCCCGCCCCCGCGGAGGCCCACGCGCACGGCCCTCACCATAAGGAGGAGAAGAAGAAGTCGCACATGCACGCTTCTTCCGCGGCGCGCGATACTCAGCACTGCAAGATCAAAGGCTGCAAGCGCGCCTACCGCGCGAAGGGCTACTGCCACACCCACTACACACAATGGCGCCACGGAAAGTATGGAATGGGCCGCTATAAGATCTGCCGCACCATGGACTGCCGAAAGCCGAAGGGACTGAACCGCCACGGCTTCTGCGAAGATCACTACCAGAGCGTCTACGTGAAGGGCGAGAAGACGGCCAAGCCCGAGGCCGCGGCTCCGCCGGCCCCGAAGGAAGAAAAGGCCGCCGCCGCTTCCTGACGCCACTCTACTCTTTGTCTTTCCGTCACGATCCCGCTCGTGTAAGACGATCCCAGAACTTCATGGGCCGTCTCGCCGACAAGCTGACCTCAGGTGACCGCGTCATCACGGCGGAGATTACTCCTCCGAAAGGCGCCGGCATCAAGAAGATGCTCCGCAACGCGCAGATCATCGGCCCGCACGTCGACGCCATCAACATCACCGACTGCCAGCGCGCGCTGGTCAAGATGTCGAGCCTGGCCGCGAGCCGCGTCCTTCTCGACGCGGGCTTCGAGCCCGTTTACCAGCTCACCTGCCGGGATCGGAACAGCATCGGGCTGCAAGCCGACCTGATGGGGGCGGCGGCGCTTTCGATCCCCAACCTGCTCTGCCTCACCGGAGATCCGGTGAAGGTGGGAGACAGCCCCGGATCGAAGTCGGTGTTCGAGGTCGAGGCGGTCCGGCTTCTCGAGATCGTCGCCTCACTGCAGGGCGGCCACGACGCCAGCGGCATCAAGATGAACGCCCCCACTCGCTTCTGCGTGGGTGCCGTCGTGAACCCCACGCTGAAGAGCTTGGGACAGCTCTCCCGGATGCAGCGAAAGATCGCGGCGGGCGCTTGCTTTTTCCAGACCCAGGCCAACTACGACAACGCGGATTTCCGCGGGTTTCTCGTGGACGCACGCAAGCTCGGAACCAAAGTTCTGGCGGGGATTCTCATCCTTCATTCGGACGAGGTCGCGCGCTACATACACGAAAACATCCCGGGTATCTCGCTTCCCGACGCCGTGCTCGAGCGTTTCGCCCGATCCTCGGACGTCGAAGCCACGGCCATCGACGTAGCCGTGGAAACAATGCTCGCGGTGGAGGACGTCTGCGACGGGTTTCATCTGATGACCGTCCGGATGGAAGAATTCATTCCCAAGGTGTTGAGTGCCTACCATGCCAGAAAATCTGAGACGAACTCCGCTATATCCCCGGCATCTTGATCTGCACGCCCGGATGGTGCCCTTCGCGGGCTACGAGATGCCCGTACAGTACCAGGGAGTGCTGGACGAAACACGGGCCACCCGAGCCGCGGCCGGGTTATTCGATGTCAGCCATATGGGCCAGGTCGTCGTGCGGGGGAGCGCTGCTCTGGACGGCTTGCAGCGTCTGGTCACGGGTGATCTTTCGAAGATCGCCGTGGGGCAGGCTCAGTACAACATGCTTTGCGACGAGCGGGGAGGCGTCATCGACGACCTGGTCGTTTACCGGCGGGAGCCCGATGAGTTCTATCTTTGCGTGAACGCCTCCAACCGCGACGCCGATGTCGCGTGGCTGCGCGCGGGGCTCCCGCGCGGCGTGGAGCTCGTGGACGAGAGCGACGACACGGCGCTGCTGGCGCTCCAGGGGCCTCGGGCCGAGGAGTTGCTTGCCCCGCTGGTTTCGGGGACCGACCTCAAGGCCCTGCGCTACTATTGGGGGGCCCGCGCTGAGCTGCTGGGCGCACCGGCGTTCATATCACGCACCGGTTACACGGGGGAGGACGGCTTCGAGATCTACCTCCCCGCTTCCGCGGCCCTTGGAATCTGGGATGGCCTGCTCGAGCGCGGTCGGGCGCTCGGGGTGGTACCCGTCGGCCTCGGCGCGCGCGATACCCTTCGCCTCGAAATGGGGTTCCCCCTTCACGGTCACGAGATCTCGCGGGAGATCTCGCCTCTGGAAGCGGGCCTGGGCTGGGTCGTGAAGCTTGCGAAGACTACGGCGTTCACGGGACAGTCCATGCTGGCCGCCCAGGCCAAGGAAGGGCCCCGCCGAGCGCTCCGAGGCCTGGTAACGGACGATCGCAGGATCCCCCGTCAGGGTTATTCCGTGGTGGATGCCTCGGGAACGACGGTAGGTCAGATCACCAGCGGCACGTTCAGCCCGCACACGCAGACACCGATCGCGCTTGCCCTGTTGAACCGCACGGCACCGACCGACGGCCTGGCCGTCACCGTACGCGACGCCCGAGTCCCGGTGAGCGTGGTCAAGCCCCCATTCGTGCCTTCCCGGGTGAGAAAGTAGCGCCTTTTGGGAAAGGTGCCTGGCACCCTTCCAGCGTGTCGAACTTCCCTACACGGCCGGCGACAAATTACCGTTCCCTACTGACACCCTGACAAACCTCGTCACCTCTCTCGTGAGGCAAGGCGGGATCCTCGCGTCGAAACCGAGTGGCACCCCGGTTGCACAAAGCCATTCCCCAGGGAAGGGGCTGGGGTTCGAAAGGCTTTAGGAGAGTGTCATGACGGCGTTACGTATTCTGGTTGTCGCGGTGCTGGTCACTCTGTATCCCATGTCCGGCTGGGCCGAGCATGCGGACTCGCCCGCCGGTTTCTGCGGGACCTCCGGTTTCTGCGCGACCGACGGCAAAGGACACACCACCGCCCCGGGCGGGATCAAGGACACCCACGCGAAGCTCCTGTCGGATCTCTTCTCCGTGCCCGAATCGTTCGTTCGCTCGCGGTTCGGTGACACGCTCAGCCCGGCAATCGAAGATTCAATCTCGGGCAACGAGACCAAGATGTCGGGCGTCCTGGGCGAACTGTTCAACTACGTGAACAAGGCCCAGGTCGAGGAGATCGTCGCCAAGGTGAAGCCGATCCACGACGCCGCCGCGGGCAAGTCCAAGGAAGACGGCCGTGACGATCGCGAAGTCACGCTGCTCAACCGGATCTTGCGCGCCACCGGAGTCATCAAGGGCGGGGACGCCATCGATGACAAGCCCGAGGCCAAGGCGTTCAACAAGGAGTTCGGACAGGCCTTCGACGCGCACCAGGCGAAGGGCAAGGAAGTGCTGGCGCAGATTGCCAACGCGCCCACCAACGCCAAGGCCAAGGAATACCTCCGCGCGAACATCAACCGGGAAGCGTTCGCGGCCTTCACCGAGGGCCAGCTCAATAAGGGCAACACCAAGCTCGCCACGGATCTGGCCCGTGCCCTCGCCTGGCAGACGGATCGCGGCCATAATTTCCTCGATTTCTGGGGCCCGGGCGGCGAAAGCCGGCGCCTCATCATGGGCAAGTCGGACGCGGACATCAGCGCAGCCCTGACTGCCATGAGCAAGGACAAGGGCCTGGCGGGCAATCTTCTCGTTGAAAAGCGGCATTCGACCAAGCCGCAGAAGGAATGGTACGTCGAAAACGGCAAGCTGGTCCCCGGCCGACCCGGTGATTTCTCCCTGCCCGAGGACGCGACCGCCGTGCCGGCACAGGCGGCAGCCGCCGCCGGAGCGGCAGGCGCCGTCGGAGCGGCAGCCGTGGGCGCTTCCGGAGCCCCCGGAGCGGGTCCCGCCGCCGTCGGGGCCATCGCAGGCCCGGGAAATGCGGCGACCGATACGCTGACCCTGATCAAGGGCCTGGGCAGCCGGTGCCTGAGCTGTCACGAAAACTCTTCGTTCGAAGGCAACTCGCTGAAGGACCTCGTCTTCAAGAAGGGCGGCTCACCCCGCCGCGCGGCAGCCATCGAGATGGCCGTGAATACCGAAGCGAAGATGAAGCAGTTCAGGGACGATCCCGCGTTCATGCGACTGCTCGCCGAATGGAAAAAGGCCCAGTGATTTTTCGGCCCCCGGCCGGCTGATCCCTCGACACCGACTTTCGTCCCTGGACTCACTTGAATGATCCGCGCGGGCGACGGCTTTTGCCGCCTGCCTTCGTTGCACCTCCTCGGCGTACAGAAAGTACGCTGTCGTCGGCGCGCCTCGACAGACGTCAAAATCCGCACGCCGGCGCGGATCATTCAAGTAAGTCCAGGGACTAAGCTATCGCTCCCACACGCTCCGGGCCTCCCGGCCCCGAGATCCGCGTGTATCCCGACGGAACTCAGCGCACCTGACCTGGCCCCCGACGACACGGCCGCATTCTGGGCGGTGGCCACCCGCTTGCCCAGCCGATCCGGGGACCTGCCGCCGAACGTCGCGGAAATGGACACCCCGGACGACACGCGGCACCCCCCTTGCAACTTCTCCCCCGAAGCAAGCGCAAGCAGGATGTGGAACGTCGTTAACGGCTCAAGGGGACGTATGCTAGGACGCTCGTGGGTTCGCTCTCTTTTCATGGTCGTTCTTCTCACTGCGGTTTCCGCCCACGCGGAACATTTGGAAGCCGAAGGGGGAGAGCTGACTCCCGCTCCGCCGACCCGCCGCATAGGCTCCGATCCCTTCGAGCTGAATAAGGCCAAGGAGTTCTTGAAGACCCACGACAACGTCGGATCCGCTGCCTGGTGGAATACGGCGCACGCCGTCCTGGGCGAGTTCCTCAAGCCCGAGACCAAGGAACGTTTCCCGGCTCTCGTCGACGCCCTGGCCAAGGAGCTGGGCGACGCGAAGGACCGCAGCAAGCTTTTCACGGCCCTGGCCACGGCGCGCGTCTCCGACGACGTGGCCAAGCTGCGCCAGGCCGCCTCCGCCGGCGGCAACTCCCCCGATCGGCTGGCTGCCCGCGAGGAGCTGATGCGCCGGGTGTCCGATCCCAACGTCGCGCTCGTGTCGAAGCTCTTCTCGCGGCGACCGGAGCTGGCCATGGGGGACGTGACCCAGCTCATCAAGGCCGATCCCGCGAAGGGCGCGGATCTGCTCGCGACGATGATGGGGCGGCTCAACACCCGGCAGCGGCAGCTCGTGAAGGACGAGACCGACCGGGAGCTTCGCCAGGACTTCAAGGCCAAGGGACTCGACGAGCGGTTGCTCAAGTGGATCAATGCCGCCGCGAAGATCTCCCTGGGAGAGAAGCCCGACGAGAGCAACCCCTTTCAGAAGGAGTTCAAGCCCAAGTACGACGTGGTCCGCGCGCAGAATGAAAATTTCTGGAATCTGGTTTCCAAAGCGAAGGGCACCGACGCGACGGCGCAGGCCGCCCGGGCCGAGCTGCTCGCCAAGTACCCGCCCGAGGAGCTTACCGACTTCATTCCCGCGCAGATGCTCTCCGGCAACGACGGAGCGGCCGTGGATCTGGCGCGCGCCACCGGACGCCGCGACGCGGCCGGCAACGTCGTTCTCGATGTGGTCGCGTCGAACGCCGCCTTTCGCGAGCAGGGCAGGAACCAGACGCTTTTCCTGGGCGCGAGCGACGAGCAGATCCGGGCATCGCTTACCGCGTTCCATCTCGGCGGAGCCGAGGATCACGACGAGACCGGCGGCCGTGACACGGGCACGCAGAGCCGCTTTCAGAGGTTCGCCCTCAACCCTTCGGGCCCCGGCGAGAACCCGGTTCGCTTATTCGCCGCCAAGGGCACGGGCGGCCGCCCCGAGCTCAAGCGCCGCACCGAGGCCGGCTGGCCCGGGGCCGGCGATCTCGGGACCGAGCCGGTCGTGACTCCATCGCCGGCACCCGCCACCCCCGTGGCCCCTCCCGCCGACAACTCCAAGCGGCCACCGGGCGTTCCCCCCGGCGAGGCGGAGACGGCGCGCGGGTTGCTGACCGACGCCGTTGCCGCGGGTGTCATCCAAGCTAAGTGCGCCGGGTGTCACGTGAGGAAAGCCGAGGGTGGTTTCGCATTCACGGCAAGCGACATTCAGGGCAAGAAGGCCGCGACTCTGGAAACAATTCTGAACTCGATGGTGCGCGACATGACCGACCGGGCGCGCGAGCCCATGCCCAAGAACGATCATGGTTTCCGCGATCGCCCCGAAGGCGCGGCCCTCTGCCAGTGGCTGCGCACCGTGCTGGGCAAGCCCGAGGTGCTCGTGAACGGCAGGCCGTCTTGCGTGGCGGGGCGGTAGTGGCGACAAAACAAAAGTGATCACAGTGGGTCTTCTCCAGCCGTTCGTGGCATCGAGGGAAGGCGCACGGCGATGTTTCTGAGCCGCGGGTACACTTCATCCCGGAACCATACGCCTGGCTTGGCCTTTGATTGCTGGCTCGATTCCTTCCGCTCCAGCTCATGAAGATACCGATGGTGGCTCGCACAGAGCGTGGTGAGATTTTCGAATACGCTAGTGCCTCCCCGTGAGACGGGCGTGAGGTGATGAACATCAACCCAACGAGACTCCCGGCACTTGCCATGCGCGCCCGTGAACGTGCACTGGCCGCGGTCTCGCAGGCTGACCTGATGCGCG
>Ga0247727_10016193_pt1 | contig 12074 bp, 15 predicted proteins | sample WisWelCaveWW1625_FD_202498 | JGI IMG/M metagenome (GOLD analysis project Ga0247727, IMG submission 202498) | Biofilm microbial communities from Wishing Well Cave, Virginia, United States - WW16-25 | ecosystem: Environmental > Aquatic > Deep subsurface > Groundwater > Cave microbial mat | place...
AGCTGTGCCGCGTGCCGCGCACCGAGCAGGGCGAGGAGTTCGACCTGAATGCGCTGGTCGAAGCGCATTCCGACCGCCGCGGCCGGCGCACGCCGAGCGATCGCCTCTACGTTGCGCGCAAGCCCGAAGAGCGCGACGTCGCGACGCTGTTCCTCATCGACATGAGCGCGTCGACGGACGAGCCGCTGCCGGGTGTCGATCCGAAGGCCGGCGCTCGCCGCGTCATCGACCTCACCAAGGACACGCTGGCCGTGCTCGCGCAGGTGCTCGGCGAGATCGGCGATGCCTACGCGATCTACGGCTTCTCCGGTCACGGCCGCGACAACGTCGAGATCTACCACGTCAAGTCTTTCGGCGAGCGCCTCAGCGACAAGATCAAGGCCCGCATCGGGGGAATCTCGCCGAAGCGCTCCACGCGGATGGGCGCGGCGCTGCGGCACGCCGGCGAAAAGCTCGCACGCACGACCGCGCGCTCGCGACACCTGATCCTGCTGAGTGACGGCTTTCCGCAGGACTTCGACTACGGGGAGGACCGCCGCTCGAACGTCTACGGGATACGCGACACGATGCAGGCGCTGCGCGAGCTCGAGAAGCGCGGCATGCAGACCTTCTGCATCACCGTCGATCCTGCCGGCCACGATTACCTGGGCGAGATGTGTCCGACCGCGCGCTACGCGGTGATCGACGACATCCACGAGCTGCCGAGCGAACTGGTGCGGATCTATCGCAAAATCACTCGCACGTAAGTGCGAGTGTTGCGCACGATCAGGCGCACCTTCCCCAGACCGCGCGGCGCCACGCCGCCAGCTTGCGCTCGAAGGACCACGACGCGTTGGCCGGGCTCGTCGAAGGGAGCCGCGCGAATTGCAGGTCCGCCCCGATGCCGGCGGCCAGCACCTGCCTTCGAAACGCGACTTCGGCGCCGCCACCGTTGAACAGCACGCGGCCGATTCGACGGTGCGTGCGCAGGAACGCCGCGAAATCGTTCGCGACCTGGCCCTCGCGCACGATGCTGCTGTCGAGACTGCCCGGGCGAGTGCACGACTGCAGGACGTCCCACACCGCGATGCGCGCCGACTTCAGCGCCGCGAGTCTTCGTTGGTAGGGCGCAACCGGATCGAGTTCCAGAATGCGAGTCATGATCGGCCAGAACGCGTTGCGCGGATGCGCGTAGTACTGGCGCGCCGCCAGCGAGGCCACTCCGGGCATGCTGCCGAGGATCAGCAGCTCGGCGTCACGGCCCGCGATCGCAGCGAAAGACTCGATGCGACCCGGGGCGGCGATGCTCGACACGCGCTGGCGAGCCATCGGCGATCAGCCCGCGGCAGCGAGCAGTCTGGACGCACCGTCGCAAAGCTCGCGGATGATCTCCGCGGCCGGCGCAACCGCGCGCACTTCGTTCACGGATTGCCCGGCGTACAGCGCCATCGCGTCCACGCGGCCCTCGGTCTGGCGAGTCGGAACCGGCACCGACAGGCGCGGTACCGGAAGAACCTGGTCTCCGACTGTCATGCGGGCGACGATGTCGTCGCCGATCGCCTGCGCGGCCTCGATGCTCGAGCGCAGCACCCGGTGCGGAGCGTCCGGCCACATCACCGAGAACGCGGTCGTCAGCTCGGTGTCCTCGGCCCGCGCCGCAACCAGGCGCCCAACGTAGTCCGGATGCGCGCCCGACTCGCGCGACGCGACCAGCCGCGTGCCGACGCGCACGCCGTCGGCGCCTGCCGCCAGCGCCGCGGCCATGCTGCGCGCACCGGCGATTCCACCAGCGGCGAGCACCGGAATGCGCACGGCATCGAGCACGGCGGTGAGCAGCGGGAGCAGGCCCGTCGTGCCGCGTACGTGACCGCCTGCCTCGACCCCCTGCGCGATGACGAAGTCGCAGCCTGCCGCCTCGGCGGCAACCGCTTCTTCGAGCGAACCGATCTGCCAGGAAGCCAGCGCGCCGGCGGCGTGCACTGCCCGGACGATCGCCGCGTCGGGATCACCGTAGAAGAACTCGACCACGCGCACCTGCGAGGCGACGCTCGCGACGATCTCCGCATCGAGGAACGGAACCAGCACATTGACCCCGACAGGCCGCCGCGTCGCCGCGGAGACTTCGTCGATCATGCGTTGGAGCAGCGGCAGCGGGAGCCCCGCCGCCGGCAGCATCGCCAGCGCTCCGGCGTTGGCGACTGCGATGGCCAGTTCCACGGTGACGACACCGGGCATGCCGGCCGCCTGCAACGGCAGCTCACAGCCGACCAGATCGGTAAAGCGCGTGCGTCGCACCGGGCTCAGCCACCGAGCCGGGCCGCGTTTCCCCACTTCTCTTCGAAGACAAGGGAAGCCAGCGGGTTTCGCGTGCGCAGCGCGCGGTCGCGCTCGCGAAGCGCATCGGCAAGTCCGCGGCCGTCGCCAAGGTAGCCGACGGCCACTGCGGTCAGCGGCTCGGCGTTGTCGGGAACGGCGTAGAGGTCGCGGACCTTCTCGGGAACGATGCCGATCATCTGGTGCACGTGGAGACCGCGCGCCGTGGCCTCGACGCAGATGTTGCCGGCCGCAAGGCCGAGATCGTGATGGGCGGCCTTGTTCGGCTTCCCGTTGCGCGAGAAGCTCATCACCGCGATGCCGATCAACAGCACCGGAGCGTTCGACGCCCAGGCCTGGTTGCCCTCGACGAGGCAGGACAGGAGCTTGTCGAATGCGGCGCCATCGCCGCGCCGGGCGACGATGTAGCGCCACGGCTGCTCGTTGTACGACGACGGCGCCCAGCGCGCGGCTTCGAGCAGCGCGCGCAGGTCGTCGTCGGCAACGGGACGGTCGGAGTATGCGTAGGGACTCCATCGCGCCGACAGCAGCGGGTGGATGGCGGTTTCGGTCTTCGCGTCTTTCTCGTGACTCATCGATGAGCTCCGTTGCGCGCGGCCGCGGCTAAGGCAGGTCGAAGAGCAGCAACTCCGATTCGCTGCGGGCGAGAATCTCGAGCGACGCCTCGTCGCTGACCGCCAGCCCATCGCCCGCCGCCATCTCGATGCCCGCCGCCACGACACCACCGCGAATGATCTGTAGCCACTGGTGGCGGCCGCGCGAGATTTCGTGGGTCAGCCTGCCGCCAGCATCCAGAACGGCGTCGTGCACCGCCACGTCCTGATGGACCTGGAGCGAGCCGTCACGGCCATCCCGCGATGCGATCACGCGCAGCCGGCCGTGGCGTTCGTCGATCGGAAAGTATTTCTGCTGGTAGGCGGGCTCGAGCCTTTTTTGATCCGGCAGGATCCAGATCTGCAGGAAGTGCACCGACACGCTGTGCGAATGGTTGTACTCGCTGTGCGTCACTCCGGTGCCGGCGCGCATCATCTGCACCTCGCCCGGGCGGATCACCGAGCCATTGCCCATGCTGTCGCGATGCTCGAGCTCGCCTTCGAGCACGTAGCTGAGGATCTCGATGTCGCGGTGCGAATGCGCGGCGAATCCCTTGCCGCCCTCGACTACGTCCTCATTGATGACGCACAGCGAGCGAAAGCCCATGTGCGATGGATCCTGGTAGCCGGCAAACGAGAAGGTGTGCCGGCTTTCGAGCCAGCCGTGTCGCGCGTGACCTCGCTCGGCGGACTTTCTCAGCGTGACCGGCATGCCTCGCTCAACTGCTTCTGGCGGGCCCAACCGGATCGTCTTCCGGCTCGGGCGAACCGGTATCGTCGCCGCCCTGCTCACACATCTTTCGCGCGGCCTCGGCCAGGTGCTCGTAGCGGATTCGGAACCTGTGAAGCTGCGCCTCGTCCAGTTCCTCGAGATCGAGCAGCGCGTTGTGCGCGCCGCTGGTCGCGCGGATCAGTTCGTCGAGCTTGACCTGGATCGCCTCGGTGTCGCGGTTCTGGCTGCTCTGGATCAGGAACACCATCAGGAAGGTCACGATCGTGGTCGAGGTGTTGATCACCAGCTGCCAGGTATCGCTGAATTGGAAGATGGGGCCGGTGACGATCCACACGACGATCGTCGACGCCGCAAGGAAGAAGACGATCGGGCGGCCACTGATTCGCGAAGCTTCCTTCGCGAAGTGGGAGTACCAACTCGCGTGCTCCATGCCGCTGCTCTTACGCCCGACGCGGCGTCCAGGCTACAGCGGCCCGAAGGGGCTCACGCAACGACCGGGATCCCGTGCTCGCCGCGATCGGTGAGGATCTCGAAGGCGGCGCGGTGCGCAGTGGTGAACTGCTCGGGCGCCCGGCGCGGGCGCGTCAGTGTCAGCGCGCAGGCGGCGAGCTTGGTATTGAGGCAGGTCTTGCTTCCGCCCGGGGGGTTGTCGTAGTTCAGCGCAACGAAGGCGCGGCGCGGCGCGTGAATGCGCAGCGTGACGGTTGCCGCCCGCGAGCGCGACCTGATCCGCCAGTCGAAATCATCGACGCGGCCCCTGGCGATCAGCGACTGGGCGAGACCGTTCAGGGCAATCTCCTCGCCACCCAGGCGCAGCACCACCAGCGACATTCGCGGCGTCCACAGCGGACCTATGCGAAGCTGCGCGGTCGAGCACTCGAGAAAGACATCGTCGGCGCCGTCAAACCCTGCGACCTGGCCCCACGCGTAGGAATCGGTGTGCCGGCTTCCCCAGTTGTGATTCTGGCTGCCGCGCCATCCGTCGACGGAAACCGCTTCGCCGTTTACCTCGATCGTTCCGTCGAAGCTGGCGTTCGGTGAGCCGACCAGGGCCTTGGCTCGCGGCAACGGACGGTCGTAGAGAGCGCGCGGCAGCAGCAGCAGCGGCGCACCGCCGCCGTGGTAGTCGAGCATCCATCGCAGCCGGTTTCCGCGCAGCGCGGCACTGCCTTCGAGGCGGCTCGCATCGAGCCTGGCCGCCGCGATCCGCGCAAAGAGACCCGCGCTGTCGAAATGACAGTCCGCGATCGGCACGGCTTCCTTGACCGCTGTCTTGCGGTTTCGCTCCCCGTCGAAGTAGATCGCCCACAGTTCGCCGACAGCATCGGCGGGCCTACCGGCAGGCGAGAAGATGGTATAGCGGATCCAGAACGCGAGCGGCCGCGTCGGGTGGTTCGCGCGCTGGAACCAGCTCTCGTAGTGCCCGGTCGCAGCGCCGCTGCGATAGCGGCACGCGTTCCAGCCCTGCCGGCTCGTCGAAGCCTCGGCGGCCATCACGCGGGCTCCGCGGATCGGCAATCGGTGCCGGCCTTCCACTGGCGCGCGTCGATGCGGAACTCGTCGCGCGCGAGCTCGGCAACGTGGCGGATGCGCGAGAAGCCGGCCTTGGCGAGGACTCGCGTCGAAGCGAGGTTTTGCGGCCGCAGATAGGCGCCGACCTCCGGCAGACCCAGCTCTTCGAAGGCGAGCTCGAGCGCCGCCCGGGCGAGCTCGGTAGCGAAGCCGCGTCCATGAAAGGCCGGATCCAGGAAGTAAATGACTTCCACTCCCCACTGCGGAGCGTCCGGGTCGCGGCAAAGTCCACCCCAGCCGATCACCTGCTCGCCAAGCAGGATCGTCCACGGCGCGAAGCCATCCTGCGTACGACGAGCCTCGTACTTCGCGAGAAAGGCGAGCGTCACACCCCGATCCGCAGCGCAGTAGGTGAACCGCATCGCGACCGGATCGCCCTGGATCGCGAACAGCGGATCCACGTCGGCCTCGAGCGGCGCGCGCAGCAGCAATCGGGCAGTCTTTCGTGCGGCGCCGGCAGCCATCAGCCTTGCAGCCACGCCGCGGCGGCACGCAGCATCATGAACCAGAGTGCGAGTGTCGAGACCAGGTACAACCAGAAGCGCAGCACCACGATGTTGATCCCGCAGTGCACCGCGCTGTGCAGCGCGCGGAACGCAGCGAAGGTCCAGCCGGCGGCGAGATAGGCGGCATCCACCTGCTGCGTCTGGTAGAGATAGAGCGCCAGCGCGTAGAACGGCACCGGCATCTCGAAGAGATTCTTCAGGTTGTCCGACGGATTCGAAACCTCGGGCGGCGACAGGCGCGCCAGCTCGCCAGGTATCGCGAGGTCGACACCCCGACCGAGCGACCGGATGAAGCGGATGCGCACTGCGTACATGTAGATCCACACGACGAGCGTCACGAGCATCGTCGCGAAGAAGGGTCCGAAGATGCGGCTCTGCTCCATCATCCGACGCCTTCGGGTCACTGCGGAAGATCGTCACGGATTTCCGTCCACGGTGCCCTGGTTGCGACCCAGGCGTGCCACGCGGGTCGCAGGCCCGGATCGGACTTCAGCGTTCCGCAGCGCACGCTGACCACCTGCGCAGTGTGCTCGCTGTGACTGTAGATCGGAGAGCCGCAGCCCGAGCAGAACCAGCCGCGCTTGCCGGGGCTCGATTCGTAGGAGGCGAGGCGCTCGCGGCCACCCACCACTTCGAGGGCATCGGTGGCGACCAGGATGTTGGTTGCGAACGATGCGCCGGAAGCCGCCCGGCAGCTGCCGCAGTGGCAGTGGTACATCAGCATCGGCTCGGCGTGGATCTGGTAACGGACGGTGCCACACAGACAGGAGCCTTCGAGCATCTGGTCCTCCCGTTTTCGCGCCCTCTTGCTCGCGCTCGCGTTAGCACGGTCACTGCTTCGGGTGAAGCCCGGACCGGCACGCGCCTTGCGTCCTAGGTCCTTCGGATGAATCATCGCCTCCTCGAACCAGCCACCAGGAGGAATTCCATGACTCTTCGCATCGGCGATACCGCCCCCGACTTCCAGGCCGACACCACGCAGGGATCGATCCACTTCCACGACTGGATCGGCGATTCGTGGGTCGTGCTGTTCTCCCATCCCAAGGATTTCACTCCCGTCTGCACGACCGAGCTCGGCTACATGGCCAAGATGAAGCCCGAGTTCGACAAGCGCGGCGTCAAGATCATCGGACTCAGCATCGATCCGGTCGACTCGCACACGAAGTGGGCCGAGGACATCCGCGAGACGCAGGGACTTGCGCCGAACTATCCGCTGATCGGTGATCCCGAGCTGAAGGTCGCCAAGGCGTGGGGAATGCTGCCGGCCGAGACGCCGGGAAGCTCGCAGGGGCGGACCGCGGCCGACAACCTGACGGTTCGCAACGTGTTCGTGATCGGCCCCGACAAGAAGATCAAGCTCGTGCTGGTCTACCCGATGACGACCGGGCGCAATTTCGACGAGGTGCTGCGCGTGATCGATTCGCTGCAGCTCACCGCCAGGCACAAGGTCGCCACGCCGGTCAATTGGAAACACGGCGACGACGTGATCATCGCCGGCTCGGTCTCGGACGAAGACGCGAAGAAGCAATATCCGCAGGGCTGGAAGGCGCCGAAGCCTTACCTGCGCATCGTTCCTCAGCCGCGCTGACCGTCAGCCGCCGATTCGGGACGGGCCTCGGCCTTGCGGGCCCGTTGCGACTCTTCGCGCCGCGGCGGGTCGTGGCGGAACACGCCGTGCTCGAGAAAGCGGATCGTCTCGTCGATCGCGAGCTGCTTGCCCATGATGAAGGTGTGGGAGGCCGGGATCACGAGAAAGTCCTTCATGCCGTCCAGGCGCGCGCTCGCGACCGAAACCTTGCCGTCGTTCTCCCGCGGCAGAAAAGCGGACAGCAGCAGGTTGATGGTCCGGTCGCCGGTGATCACGCCGACTTCGAAAGGGGCCGGCCCGAGGGCATTCGGCAGCGAGTCCGGCCCGGTACCGAGCTCGTTTGCGGCCGGCCCGTAGATGCGGCGGAAAATCCACCAGCTGCCGAACTCGTCGACGAGCTCGCTGCCGTGGTTGGGTGGCGCCAGCATCACGACGCGACCAAAGCCGGCGACCGCGCGGGTCTTGGCGAGCTGGCGCACGACGATCCCGCCAAGCGAATGCGTGACAAAGTGAATCGGAGCCGTGCTGCCGGCAAAGCAGCGCGCGATCGCCGGTGCCACGTAGTCGGCCGCCAGCACTTCGATCGAATGATGCCGGGCCGGATACGAAACGTTGCAGACCTCGTAGCCTTCGGACACGAGCGCCTTCTGGATGCGCAGCATCGACGACGAGCTTCGCAGCAGCCCGTGCAGCAGCACCACCGGCGCTGCGCCGCCCTGGGACCGCAGCGGCCAGGCCGCAGCCGGCGACGCCGCCAGCAGCATGGCCACGCCGATCGATACGAAGGTCTTCGAGGTCCGCCAGGTCATGCCCCCTCTTCGCCTCAACGCGTCCGCAAAAGCGAACACCCCGGCCTCCCCTTCCCTGAGCGCCGCCTGCCTGCCGGGCGGGGCCGTCGAGCCCGAGGAAGTACGGCCGATGCGGCCGTGGATGCGCTGCAGGAGAGGCCGTTCCATCATCGCCGCTTCGTCACGCCGATCTTCGGACACCACTCCTCGATCGGACAGACGCTGCAGCGCGGCGAGATCGGCCGGCAGATCGTCTGGCCGAACGAGACGAGCAGGTCGTTGATCTGCATCCAGTAGCGCCTCGGTAATCGCGCACGCAGGGCTTGCTCGGTTTCTGCCGGGCTTTTCGTCTGCACGTAGCCCCAGATGTTCGAGATGCGGTGGACGTGCGTGTCGACGCAGATGCCGGGCCTGCCGTAAGCGGCCACGACGACGAGATTGGCAGTCTTGCGGCCGACACCCTTCAGTTCGAGCAGATCGTCGATGTCGTCGGGCACGCGGCCCTTCCATTCCTTTAGGATCCGCCCCGCCATCTCGACGAGCTGCGGCGCCTTGGTACGATAGAACCCCACCGGGTAGATCGTCTTCGCAACCTCGTCCGGATTCGCCTTCGCCATCGACTCGATGTCGGGCCAGCGCTGGAACATGCGCTCTGCCGCCTTGGCGGTCACGGCGTCCTGGGTGCGAAGGCTGAGAATGCAGGACGACAGCACCCGCCACGGCTCACGCGTCGAGACCGCGATCAGCGTGACGATCGGCGCTTCGTTCTTTGCGAACTCCTTGCGCAGCCGCCGCAGGATCCCCGGTAGCGTGCTGTCGTCGACCGGGTGGGTGCGGGCAGCGCGAGGCATGGCCCCGCCGCCATAGGAAGTCATCCATCGGCATGCAAGCCGGCGCTGTGGTGGCGTGCATCTTCGCCGGTTCCCGCCTAGCTTCCGTCCATGGCCGCGCTGCCCGGACGTGCGAAGATCCGCATCGGCGTCGTCGGCGCCGGCAAGCACGGCAGCCGCTATGCCGCGCACGCGGCGCGCGATGTCGAAGGCCTCGAGCTGGCCGCCGTTTGCCGGCGTGATCGCGCGCGCGGCCAGGCGCTGGCCAGCGAGCTCGGCTGCGAGTTCGAGGGCGACGCCGAGACGCTGATCCGGCGCCGCGACATCGACGCGGTGGTGCTCGCGACCGTGCCGCGGCTGGTCCCGGCCTTCCTGTCGATCGCGATCGACTCGGGAAAACGCATCATCGTCGAGAAGCCCGTCGCACCGACCCTGGAGGGCGGCCTGGCGCTGGCGGCGACGCTGGAGAAAAGCGGCGCGTACTGCATGGCGGGACACACGCTTCGCTTCAACGCAGCCGTGCAGTGTCTCAGGCGTGAGCTGCCGAGCCTCGGCCGCCTCGATTCGCTGATCTTCTCGCAGAGGTTTCCGCCGCAGCTCGAGCTTGGCTGGCTCGACGAGCCCGAGGAATCCGGCGGTGGCAATATTCTTCACACCGGCGTGCACTGCTTCGATCTGTTGCGATGGCTGACCGGCAGCGAAGTCGAGCACGTCGCCGCCGCCGCGCGTGTCGTCAGAACGAGGCGCACGGAGGATCACTTCGCCGCGGTCCTGGCGATGCAGCAGAACGGCATCCTGGCGCAGGTCTCGTGCTCGCGCTCGACCGACAGCCGCAACGGGCTCATCGAGGTGAGCGGCGAGCACGGCCAGCTCGTCATCGATCACGTTCCCGGTACCGGGTACCGGATCGGCGCGAAGGGACGCGAGCCGCTGGCCACCGGCGCAGCGCAGATGACGGTCAAGGCCCTGCTCGAGCGCTTCGTCGAGGACGCAAGGGGCGACTGCGCACCGGCGATCTCGTACCGTGACGGACTCGCCGCGGTCGCGATTGCCGACGCGTGCTACCGCTCGATGGCGTCGGGCTCTTTCGAGAAAGTTCGCCCGGTGCCGTGAGTGGGCCATTGTCTTGCCTTTGCGAGCGGCTAAAGTGCGCCGGTGAACTCCGGCCGGCGCATCACCCTGATCAGTCACGGACCGAACTGCCTCGACGGGCTGACCTGCGCCGTAGTCGCCGCCCGGCACTTCGCCGGGCGCGACTACCACCCGACGTGGGTGAACAACAAGCAGATCGACGACACTTTGCAACGCTATTCCCCTTCGCACCCGGAGCGCGACGAGCTGTGGATCACCGACATCTCGTGGCGCAACGCTGAAACCACCGACCATCTGAACGCCCTGGTCGACCGCGGACTCGAGCTCTACTGGGTGGACCATCACAAGTCGGCGCTCGAGGCGCGCGAGGAAGGCAGGCTGGACGCGCGCTTCACCGACCATGTGCTCGACATGAAGTACGCGGCCAGCCGCTTGCTCTTCGAGCATCTGTGCGAGCGCGAGCGGCGCGAATCCGGTCAGGCCAGCTCCGAGCTGCTCGCGCTCCGTAACCTCGTGATGACGGCCGACGACAACGACCGCTGGATCCTGGCCATCGAGGGATCGCGCGAGCTCGCGCTTGCCGTCCGCGCGATGGAGCAGCACGAAGCCTACCGCGCGCTGCTCGCGCTGGACGCCGACCTTGCCTACGGACCCGAGCTGCGCCGCGCCGACGATCGTGTGCGCAGCGACCTGATCGCGACCTTCCGGCTGGCCGAGAGCACCTGCGTCGTGCACGAAGTTCCACCGCGCGACCTTCGCGTGGTTGCCTGCGAGTGCGATGGCTATTCCGGCGAGATCGCCGACCGCTGGCGTTCGCGCTTCAAGCGCGCGGTCTTCACGCTCTACGACCGGCGCGGCGGCGGCATCAGCTTCAGGCGAACGCCCGATTGCCGCGTCGACCTGTCGCGTCTGGCCGGCAGCTTCGGTGGTGGCGGCCACGAAGCCGCCGCCGGCTGCGAAATGGAAATCCCGGGCCCGGACCGCGCCGACGCGCTCGCGCAGCGCACCGCCGATGCGCTGCGCCGCGAGGTCGACCTGTGAATCGCCCGCCCGTCAACGGTCCGCTCGAGATCACCTGCGAGCTGCCGTCGATCCAGTTCCCGCCGGTCAGCGAGCGCGCGCACGGCGAGGTCTGCATGGCGATCCTGCGGCGCAGTGGCCGTCTGCTGCTGCAGACCAAGCAGAACTACCCCGGCTCGGTGATGCGGCTTCCGTCGGGCGGCATCCAGCGCGGCGAGAGGGTGGAAGGTGCGCTGCTGCGCGAGGTCTGGGAAGAGACCAACCTGACCGTGCAGATCGAGCGCTTCATCGCGCGCATCGGCTACCGGTGCGGGTCGGCAAGGTCGCGTTTCTCCACGCACCTGTTCCTGGTGCGCGAGCTGTCGGGCGTGCTGCAAAGCAACGACCCCGACGAGAAGATCTCCGACTGGCGCGAAGTGCTGCCCGATGAGCTGCCGGCCTACGCCGAGAAGTTGCGCCGCATCACGCCGTCGTGGCGAAGCTGGGGCATCTTCCGCGCCGCTGCCATCGATATCCTGTCCGAGCACGCTGCCGATCTGATCCGCAAAGGCTGACGCCGGGTGGTCGCGCGCCTCGGTTTGTTGGCGGGCGTGGTCGCGTTTTTCGCGATCGGTTTCGCTCCGGCGCCTGCAGGCTTGCCGGTTGCCGCCCAGTGGACAGCGGCAACCGGCGCGCTGATGGCTACCTGGTGGCTCACCGAGGCGATCGCACCGGCCGTAACCGCACTCGCGCCGATCGTGCTGCTGCCGCTGGTGGGCGCGATGCCGGCCGACGACATCACGCGCTCTTACGCGAGCGAAACGAATCTGCTCTTTCTCGGCGGCCTGATGATCGCGATGGCGGTCGAGCGCTGGGGACTGCACCGCCGCATGGCGCTGTGGATCATCCACCGGTTCGGCCGCACGCCGTCGGGACTGGTGTTCGGTTTCATGGCGGCCACCGGTGCGATCTCGGCGTGGATCTCCAACGCCGCGACCACGATGATGATGCTGCCGATCGCAACCGCCGTGCTCACGCACTTTCGCGATGAGGACCCGGG
>Ga0247727_10016194_pt1 | contig 12073 bp, 7 predicted proteins | sample WisWelCaveWW1625_FD_202498 | JGI IMG/M metagenome (GOLD analysis project Ga0247727, IMG submission 202498) | Biofilm microbial communities from Wishing Well Cave, Virginia, United States - WW16-25 | ecosystem: Environmental > Aquatic > Deep subsurface > Groundwater > Cave microbial mat | place...
AGGCAGTGGTGGAGAATCCGGGGGGCGGATGGACTACTGGAATGACCCAAATGAATGTGATAAAGCCGATAGCATACCCGGTAACACTAAAATATACTTATACGATGGCAGTATCATCGTCGGAGGGATTGTCAATGGCGACACTATCCTGTCGATTCAAATATTTGGTCCGGAACCAATGCAGAAGACATCAATTTATCAGTTAACACCAAACACTCCCCCGACTACCGAGGGCGTGTTCCAATACTGGAGAAGCGGCACGCTTACCAATCACGACACTACTTTGGGTATGGAGATTTCATATTATGCGCCGCAAATAACTCAAAATTGGGGGACGATACCCGGTAAGACCTGGCACGCCGACCAGCATTTTATTACCCGCGAGTTCAAGGTTTGGTCAATGGACGGATTGCCGCATGATAGTTTGGTAGTCGGCGAAGTTGTTGACTGGGATATACCATCAGATTTTGGCGTTCGTAATTCAGGAGATTCTTCCAGTGTGAGGAGATTGTTATACTGCAGGGGCAGTGATGAATATAATCAGGATGATAATCTAAAATGTCAGGAAAATAGCTCCCGCTATGGAGGTTCGGCTTTCGGTTATTTTAAGAAATACAACGCAACGACCGGAAAATGGACAATCATCGATTCGGTCGGCTACGGGGGGTACCAGGAGCCCAATTCACGTATTTCGATCGGCAGCTGGGAGAATAACCAACTATATGCCAATATGGCAAATGCTGTAGGATATCGCCCTTGGAGGTCCAATCATCCTGATTCAGCACTGACTGACTTGCATACTGTAATGACTTATACTTTAGATAATCAATTGCAGCCGAATGATACTCTTACATTTTATTCAGTGTTGGCGACGGTTCGAGAGGATTTTTTTGGGCCGATTCAGATCCAACAATTATCTGAAAGGGGCCGCAACTTCACTTATTACTTTGGCTGCTGCCGCGGCACAAAGGGCGATCTCAACGGAGATGGAGCGGATTGCAACATAGTTGATTTAAATTTTCTGGTTAATTATGTGTTCCGAAATGGCCAGGTGCCCACCTGTCTTGGGGAAGCCGATGTCAACTCCGATAAATCACCCGGCGATATTTTGGATTTGAACTTTTCGGTCAATAGAATTTTCCGCGGCGGAATGCCTCCCGCCTCTTGCGGTATGCCGCCCTGCAACACGCCGGGTTGTCACTGACTTTTTGATTTGAGTTTATTTTTCAGGCGCGGCTTGAGCATACTCTCCGGCGAAAGCAGCCGGTTGAGTTCTTCTTTCGACATAAGTTTCTTGGCCAGCACCAGTTCGTACACGCCCTTGTTCTTCTCCAACGCTTCCTGCGCCAGTTGGCTGGCTTTTTCATAGTCCAATACGGGTGATAAAGCCGTCACTAATGAAAGGATTTTCAATTACAGGAAGCGTTTGAACAGTTTCAGAATTCCCTGGTCCCATCCTGTTCGGTGCGTTACTCCCGCCTTTTGGTGCGAGAGTTCTTCTTTGTGCTCCAGATACCATTTGTGAGAGCCAATTAGCGCATCCTGATTTGAATTTTTGGATTTCCAGCCAAGTCGTTTCTCAATCTTTTCGGTCGAGACATAAGAGTCCTTATCAGCCGTTCCATAAACCCATTTATATAATGGAGAAATTTTCAAAAATTCAAAGACGGCCAAAGCCGGTTTCACCAGTGCAGCCGGTGTCGGCATTACCCTGGCGCCATTGCCCGCAAAATCGCATAAAGCGCCAACATCGAGTTTGACCTTTTCAAATTTTTGCGCGCCGACATTGAAAATATCGTTGGCCACATCACGCGGGGCAACACTCGCCAGATAGATGGCCTCTATCAAATCAGTTACTTCCAAAAGCTGATAAAGATTGTCGCCTTTGCCGATAATGGGAATCCGTTTACCCGAATCAACCCAGTCGTATAATATCTGAAACACGCCTAACCGGGCCGTGCCGATAAAAGTTTTTGGTCTTATCACCGGCACACACATCCCCTTAGCGCGAAACTCGGCGCAGAGCTGTTCACCCGCGATTTTGCTTTCGCCGTAAGCGCCCACGCCGACCAGCGGGTCGTTTTCGACTAAAGGATGTTTATCAGGGACGCCGTAAACTGCTGTCGAGCTGATAAAAATCAAACGCTCCACATGACATTTTTGCGCTTGTTCCAGAGTATTGCGAAGCCCCGCAATATTAGTGCTCATGATTTCTTCACGAGGCCATAGTGGAAGCGCCGCGGCGCAGTGAATTATCAAATCAATCTTGTTATCGCAAATCAGATGATACATGCCATCGGTATCGCGCACATCGATTTGCGCCAATAGAAAATCTTTAGGATATTCGTCGGCAAAAAACGGGGCAATGTCATTCATCGCCACAAATGAAACGCCGTAGCTAGGGAGATTTCGTGCCAAATGATAACCCAAAAACCCGGCTCCGCCGGTGACAAGAACTCTTTTATTTTTCATATTGCGGGGGAATATAGGGGATAATGGAGAATTGACAAGGGTCGAGTATTGAGCAGGTCAAAACCCCCGCGGTTTTGACAAATTTATTGGCATCAACTTAAAGAGGTCGAAACTACGGAAGTTTCGACCTCCGAGTATTATCAACCCGAGCTACCCTCAAAATGCTGCGCCACTAATACCCGCCCCAGCTAAAGCCGGTGCTGTCGTTCCAGTTACATTGTATGGGCTGTATATTTCGATTCCAGGTAATGGGCAGATTTATTGGCAGAGGCACTCGAATGGCCACAGTCTGGTTAAGTACGCCCAGAGGAGGCCCAACTGTCCAGCAATCGTCCCCCGGCTCCATCACAGTGTAGTCGATGATAGTGCCACTGGGGGTAACATCAAATCGGTCAAGCCAGATACCGCCGCCCCAGCGCGTCTGGTTCCCGCTTCGGAGAATGATTACGGCATGCGTAGTGAAATCAACTTCGGGGCTGAACCATATTGGAAAAGTCGGATTAAAGAAGCCGGAGTCATACCAGTAGCGCAATTTCAGCGAATCGCACACATTGGCGGTAGCCAACCAGACGGCGAAGCTTGCAGAATCTGTAAACACTGTTTCACCTGAACCCAATTCACAGGGTGCATCTGTATAGTATAACGTAGCTGGTAGATTGGGGTCCGGCTCCCAGATGCAGTTGAATACTGTATCTGTTCTTATCCAGATAACCGGCTCAACTATGGGTCTTGGAGCCATCACTGCTATTACTTCGGTGCCGGCAATCAACATCGGCCTCATAAGAATTTGGGCGCAGTCTTCTCCCAGCGTGGAAACCGTATAGCGCACGACAGTTCCTCCCGCGTCAGAGTTAACTTCGTCCACCCAAATAAAGCGTCCGAAAGTATTCGAATCCAGCGCGAGACTAATGACCACGACGACAAAACTGTCAAAGTTTACCGGTGGCGCACCATAGTAGCCGGTATCAGGCGGCATCGTGTCCCAGGGATAAGAATCATGCGGCATCGTGTCCCAGGGATAAGAATCATGCGGCATCGTGTCCCAGGGGAAGGAATCATGCGGTATCGTGTCCCAGGGGAAGGAATCATGCGGTATCGAGTCCCAGGGATAAGAATCAGGCGGCACCGTGTCCCAGGGATAGGAATCAGGCGGCACCGTGTCCCAGGAATAAGAATCGGGCGGCATCGTGTCCCAAAGCATAGTGTCCCACCAGTTGCTGTCGGGCAGCCAGGGCTCAATAGGTGGATAGACATACAAACAGGAATTGGCTACCTGCCACCAGGCTTCCCAATCTGCTTGATTGGTGATTATTATTTCACCCGGATTTTTGGCACAGTCGATATAAGAAGAAAACAAAGGAGTTAAGCCGGAAAGCGAATCGAAAGGAGGCATCGCAGGGCTGTTGCCGATATTTCCGCCGGCCGGGTCGTTGTCGGTCAGCCGGCCGCCGCCGGCCAGAGGGGTGGACTGAATCGGATTGGACGAGGTGGGATTCTTATCGTTACTGCAACCCATTATTGCAATCCCGATTATCAGGGTTATTGCGCCCGTCAAAATGTGCTTCAACATATTCAACCGCCTTTAATTATAATTCTGCACTTTGATTTGACTTAAATAATGTACAATTATCGTGCCCAAAAGCAACCATATTTAGGGTATAGACGTCCCAGGCGCAGGATTTGTGCAATCTAAAATTCCCTATCTGGTAGGTCAAAATCCTCGCGGTTTTGACAATTGCCGGGTGGCCCACCTTTCAAGTGGGTCCCAGTCAGTTTTACTTACTCAAATTTCTGGAAATTCCAGCTGGGGTCAATGAAATTAGAGTTTCAATTGCATTGGTGTTTTGTGGAATCAAATGGTTTGTGCGAATCTTCATGATGTTAATATAACCTGCTGGCTCGTTGCTCCAATCCTCTCTAGAATTCCGTTCATACATGTAAATCCTAATTCCGTCGGTTAATATTATCTTTTTCGCCTTAACTAAGTTCTTGTCTTTTACATAGGCTTTTGCTTGCTCCAAGGTATTTTGAAGCCCATGCCCCTTGCCTTTCGCTTCGCAAAGTAAAATGCAGTTGTCTTCAGATGTCGGTGTACTCTCGAAAGCAGCCAAGTCGATTTTCAGCCATTCTATAGCGATTAACTGTTCAGACCAGCCCAACGCAAGTAATAATGGAACGATCAAATATGCGACTACTTCATGTTCAGTTGGCCGGAACTTGTCAGTGTACTTATTGTACCAATTGACTAATCTACGATGCCGTTCGATAAGAGAAATTACTTTATCAACCGCATCATTTGGTAATCCTGCCTCAAAAAGCCCAATCCCAATTTCTTCCAGATTTAGTTCTTCAGGCATGTTTCCAGGTGGAGACTTGAGTTTTCGAAATTTAATCTTATCAAATAAGCGCCGAATTGGATCGAGAACTGTAGGATCTTGAACCGCAGTAAATGCTGGTATTTGTTTTCTCGAGTGAAATAGACCATTTGTTTCTTGAATTCTGTCTAGCTCATTTTTCAATTCCGCCTGCCAAATAACTCTTCTTGTGTGCTGTAAATCCCAACCATAGACATCGTCAAATGTGCTATCCCAAAAATATTTGCTGTCATTTTCATCACTGGGAATTACACCAATTTGTACAACGCGGTAACCTTCTCTTAAAAGCATAATGTCGCCACTTTTGAGATTACTCTTAAACCGAATCAACTGGTCACGCTTATTCTTCGTTAACAAACCAGCTTTGACGCTCTCATCGTATTTAGCAATATTTGACTCTATATCGCCAAAATCCCCTGGCCCAATACACATGACATCAAAATCTTCAAATAGTTTTGAATAATTTCTATCGGCTTCACCGGATCCAATTTGCCAAATATTTCTCATTGATGATTTGAAACTTCAAAACTTGTTTCGTCAAAGGTGGTTACAATTCATATCGTTATTTAGATCAAAGTGGTTCGCTTAATCCCTAACCCCCCTCCCCCCTCATGCAGCTTCAACTCCAAAATCTTCAATCAGCCGCCCTATACGGCACTTCAAAAGATGTCCCCAAGCCCGGGCCGTAGAGAATGGCGTTAATCAGCATGCGGCGAGTGCCGTAGAAATAGGCGCGCATATTCGGCTCATGCGCAAACAGAATTATCTGACCCTTGCCCAGCGATTCGCGAGTAGTATAGGCGGTCTGGGACCAACGTTGGCGTGCCTCCGGCCATAATAGTCCGGCTATACGTAAACTATTTTCAGAAGCAAACCGGGCGGTAGTGTGCACCGGCGGACCGGCCAGAAAAGCATTGTCGGTGTACATCATTACCGGCACTTTCTTTTTCAAACCAAACGCCAGCCAATCTTCTGTGTCTATTTCGGCCTCCAAAATAGCGCCCCGCGGAAAATACCGCCGCACCCATTTGTCGTTTTCTTCCAGCTTTTCTTTCGCAAGAGGCGCCGCCTCCTTTTTTTCTTCTTCCGGTTTTTTTGGCAAGGTGTCGGGATGCCAAATCGCCATCGTGTCAATCACCGGCCCATCAGCGGCGCGCTCACGCTTTACGGCGGTAACGTATTTGTCCAGTTTATCCAGCGTCTGATGCAACAGCCGCACCTGCGATAAGCCGGTGGCAGTATCAGCCGCCCAGGCGGCGGATTCATCCATGCATATCAAAGTGCCGCCGTCTTTGACCCAACCCTTGATTGACTCTGTTGCAGATTTGCCGATACGTTCCTCAAGTTTCCCCCCGGCGGCAGGTATTATCAGCACGTTATACTTGGACAAATCGATATAAGACAAAGCATCGAAATAGACCAGCGAATGCGAAACCTCAATCTGCTTATCCAGGGCAAACCAGATGGTGGCAAAAGTAGTCCAGCTTAACGGACTTCCTGCCAACAAGGCAATTCTCGGCTGCCGCAGCACTCTCATCGTGGGAGCTCCCAGATAGGAGCCGGCCTGTGCGCTGCCGGTATTGACGCCGTGAATGTTGATGCCGATATCGGCGGCTATCCCGCCAAGAATATCAACTAGATTGTCGGGATTGCCAAGTTTACGAACCACCAGCGCACCGGCGTTATAATTGTTGTTCTCAAGTTGAAACGGTTTTTCGGAGCCGAACACTGTAATTTCCTCTTGAAACAGCCGATTAAGTGCGCGATAAGTTTTTTCTCCTTCCATATTGACAATGAATGCGAACTGTGCGCCGGGTTCAAACAACAGACCGGCGTCATCGGTGACTTTTGTCACTTTTTCTGTCGGAGCATTTATTACAGAAGTTGTACTGTAGGCGTCAAGGTCGTAAGCGATCGGAGTTGACCAAGCGGTGACTTCGTAGATACGCGTTTCTTCGCGCTTTTCAATTTCCTTGCGCTCCTCTTTCAAAAACTCCAATGCAAAATGCGGGTCGAACTCGAAAATTGTCTTGGCCAAAGCGCCATTGACTTGCGCCGTGCTTATCAGGTACGTTCCTGCCGGAAAGCTTTTGGAGCGATGTTCTTGGCCATAGAAATCTTTGGCGACGCCAGCCGTGAACGGCTGCGACGCTCTCTGAACGTTAATACCCTGGTCCAGCAATGATTGCAGGAATCGATTCATTTTCAGTTTATCGATCTCCGGTGCCACCAAAAATGTCAGTCCGCTTTTTCGCCCCTTTTCCAGAATGCCGATTCGAGCGCTGCGGTAATCAACCAGCATGTCTTGGCGGTGGTTAGCCACTGTAAATAAATTGGCGAGTGATGAAGTAAATTGATGATTGACTGCTTCGTGATAAGTCAAAAGATAATCATCGGGCTGTTTGACGAACGCTCCATCAACGCCGGCCTGCTCGTAGAGTATCCCCACCGAGCCGAAAAATGTTGACCAGGCCGAACCGTAGCCGGGATACCACTGCTCGTGCCATTCACCGGTATAGTAAGGCCAGCGGCGCCGGTCAAAAGCTCGCGCCTGATCCTCCGAGAAAACCTGCCACCACTTTTTGACATTGTCCGGAGTGTTGGCGTTAATTGGTTCGCGCGGGGGAGTGAACAAATACGTTTCATCCGAGCCCATCTCATGGGCATCCACGGTAATCACCGGATTGTATTTGAGAATTGTATGAAGTTTCCCTCTGGTTTCGGGTTGATTTACTAAAATCCAGTCGCGGTTGAGATCAAACAGATAATGGTTACCGCGGCCGGCCGGCCAGATGCCTCCATGCTGCAAAGAATGACGGTCATAGCTGGGAACGGCACTTTTGTATGTTTGCAGCATCGACAGATATCTCTCGCGACCGTCCGGGTTTTCGATCGGGTCAATGATTACAACTACATTCTCTAACAGATGCAGTGTTGCCGAATCCTGTGCGGCGGCGAGATGGTAGGCCAGCTGCATGGCCGCGTCGACTCCGGATATTTCATCCCCGTGTATGCTGTAGCCCATCCAGGCAAATGCCGGAAGTTCATCCACAAGCGCCTTCAATTCAGTGACGGACAATGCCTGTGCCGGGTCTGCCAGCCGGGCCATCTTTTTTCGATTTTCTTCCAGCAGACGGATATTGTCTTTCGTTGATACAAAGAGATTGAATAAATCACGGCCCTCGTGTGTCTGACCATGAGTTTCCAGATAAACTCTGTCACTTTTTTCTGCAAGTACCTTTAGGTACTCCACCAAATTGTGGTAGCGCACCGGCCATTCGCCGATGACATGCCCAAACACCTCTTTTGGCTCGGGAATACCGGGATTATAGCTGGCGTTGGGATAATACGGAATAGCACTAATTTGCTGAATCTTCTTAGGTGAATAAGAAGGATGAGTGCCGGCCTTGGCGGAATTCTCGAAAAGCGCGATGAGAATTAAGCCAAGCCAGACGTATTTGATCCCATTTTGTTTGAAGGGCATATTGAACTCCTTGATATAGTTGAAAGTTTAATTTCAATTTTCCCTACGCGGCGTCAATTGTTTCATCGTGCAGCTTCAACTCCAATATTTTGAGCAGCGTCACAAACACCGCCGCTATGAGCGGGCCGAGGACGACGCCCAATAAGCCGAACAAAGCAATGCCGCCCAGCATGCTGAAAAATAACAGGAGCGGGTGCATCGAAGTTTTGCCGGAAATCAAAAACGGGCGGACGATGTTGTCCACTTGGCTAACAATACCTATTCCCAGCCCCATCAGCAAAATTCCTTTAACATAAGCGCCGCTGAAAATCAATACCATTCCTGCCGGTATGTAAATCACAAACGCCCCCACAAACGGAATAATCGACAGTAGCGCCATCACCGCCCCCCAGAACACCGGCGATGAAATTCCGAATATGGCAAACAAAATTCCGCCCAGCAGTCCCTGTAATAAGGCCACCACTACGCCGCCGTACATCGTGGCATAAATAACTTCGCGCAGCTGCTTAAAAATCCGGTTGACCTGCTCTTTGGACAGAGGCACCAGTGTCTTGACCTGCTTGACTACCGCTTCGCCGTCTTTGAAAAAGTAGTACATCGTGAAAACCATCAAGCCGAAATAGAAGATGAATCTGGTCCCGTTGGAAATCAGCCAGCCGGTCTGGCTGAAGAGGAATTGTCCGACATTATCGGCTACCTGTTTGACCAAATTGTTCAGGTTGAACTGCGATAAATCAAAATATTGCGAGAGTTTTTCGGTGATCGCTTTTATCCAGGGAATCTCAAACGATAAAAACGCATCCAGTTGCCCGCTTTGATACATGGCATTGACTTTAGCCACGGCCAGGGCCGCTTCGTTGACCAAAACCGCAAACAAATAAGCGAACGGGCCGATTATCAGCACAATTATAAAGAAACACATCAGAGCCGAAGTCAGTCCCCGGTATTTCAGCTTCTTCAAAAGTTTTTGATAAAGAGGAGAGAAGCTGATGGCAAACACCGCGGCCCAGCAGATGGGAATGAAAAATCCGATGACCATCTGATAAAACAGATAGAAAAACAAGGCGGTGAATAACAAAAACAAAACTATGAGTATCTGGTCGCGTTTCATGTGAAAGGCTTTCGGAATTTTTTTATAATCTACTGCCGCGATATTACAATCGCAATGCATAGTTCCCAGGTTGGGCGCAAGTCAGGGGCGGTTGTTTACGTTATATAATGTACAAAGCGCGAAAAGGCGAGCCGGCCCCGCCTTCTCTGAACAAGTAAGCTATTGAATATCTGCCGGTTAGACGGGTTTGAGTGTCTTTGAATGCTGCCGATGGCATTATCATTATTTGATTGGTGAAGTCACTTTCAAAGTTACCGGAATCAGCCGGCGAATAAAAGTTGCACGGCTTTGCAGAATACTTAAGCGATTGATGTCAAGTATTTTGAGAAACAGACGATTATTAAGAGTGAAATATGTGAATGGGTGCAGGAGACTCTGAACGGTTTTCTGTTCCTTTGGATTAATGATTCAAAAAAGGAGTTTGAAAATGGCTTTTCGTAGGAGTCGCACCACCAGACGCAATGTTCGTCGCAGTGCACGCCGCAGAAGCACACGCCCCTGGACCAGAGGCGAATGCGCCTTCATGCGCAAATTCTATCGCAGACACGAGACCAAATGGGTCGCCCGTCAGTTGGGACGTACCGTCTATGCCGTACGTTACAAAGCCGTCGATTTAAGTATCGGCAAAGCACAGCCGTCGGTATGGAAAGGGAACAAAGGTTCCAAAAATGCCTTCCGCAGATTCGGCGGCAGCACCACACCGGCCGCCCGTCATTCCAAACCGAGACGCCGCACGAGCCGCTCACACAGCTGGCGCGCCACTTCCCGTCGTCGTACCCGTACGACCCGCAGAAGCCGCACCCGCCGCTTTGGCCGTCGCTCTCGTTAAATCGGATTTGAAATCCCGACCAGTGGTCGGGATTAATTTCTCGATAGCGACCCGCTTTTTTCGACTGGCTCAATACCAGCCAAATTAAAGCGGGTCTTTTTTTGTCCATCATTTTCAAGTCCAGGTACTGAACAACTTACCTGCCACTCCGTTACATTAGTAGGAACAGGTGTCTTTAGCCGGTTTCACTTCTTATATTGCTTGCTCATTCGGTCTAAAACTAACGGAGCGTGTTCTTGGGAGAACATCCTAAAATTATCAATGTCACTACGGCGGTGCCTGAACACGAAGTCAATCAACAGACCGCCCGCCAGTTCGCACGGCGCATTTTCTCCAATCGGACGGCTGATGTCGAGCGCTTACTTTCGGTCTTTGATAATTCCCAAATCGCCACCCGTTATTTTTCCAAGCCGCTGAAGTGGTTCGAACAGACGCATTCACTCTCGGAAAAGAATCAAGCTTATATCGAAAGCAGTACTGCCTTATGTGTCCGGGCGTCTCAAAAACTATTTAAAAAAAGCGGCCTGCGAGCTGAAGAGATTGATTACATCATTTATGTCAATACTACCGGCTTGGCCACGCCATCAATCGATGCCCGCTTGATCAATTTACTCGGCTTGCGCCAAAATATCCGCCGTCTTCCTATCTGGGGGCTGGGTTGTGCCGGCGGAGCAGCCGGATTGTCCCACGGCTATCATCATTTACTGGGACATCCCCGTGAAAAGGTTCTCCTTATCGCCTGCGAGCTGTGCGGACTGACTTTCCTCCGTGATGACTTTTCCAAAAGTAATTTGGTGGCGACGGCTCTGTTCGGCGAAGGCGCCGCGGCGGTTTTGATAACTGGTGCGGATATAAATCACGAAGGATTGGATATAGTTGCGACCAATAGCCGGTTCTTTCCCGACTCACTCGATGTTATGGGCTGGAATATTCTGGATTCAGGCTTACAGGTCATCTTTGCCAAACAAATTCCGGAAATTATCGAAAAACATGCGAACTCCGACCTTTCATCATTTTTGAAGGAGCAGGGTCTTGAGTTAAGTGATGTGTCTCGGTTTCTGTTTCACCCGGGCGGCGCCAAAGTTATCGAAGCTTACCAGAAAGCGCTGGGATTAACCAATGGTCATTTAGTATTGAGTTCCGATATTTTGAGCAAGTACGGGAATATGTCCTCCGTTACCGTATTATTTGTGCTGGAAGAATACATTGACCGGTTCGGTTTTAATAATGATGGCTACGGGCTCATTTCAGCTCTCGGTCCGGGATTCAGTTCTGAATCACTACTGCTCAAGCTATAAGTTCATTAAAAAACGGTCGGTTGCAAAACTGCTCGTCCTTATGTATAATCTTGCTGTTCATTGAATGAATTACAATTGCGACAAAGTCAAGGCGCCATTAGCTCAGTTGGCAGAGCAGCTGACTCTTAATCAGCGGGTCCGGGGTTCGAATCCCTGATGGCGCACTTTTATAATGGCGACACAAACGACCGATCAAATTCTGACCTATGACTGAAAACGCATTAAGCCGGGCGCTACCGGCAGATTTCAATCGGCCGGTATTTCTTCTGTATATCATTGTAATTCTCGCACTGTTTGGACTCGGCCTGGGCTATATGTTCTACAAGGGCAAGTACCTTTATCTGGGACTGATACTGGCTTCGCCGCTTCTTATAATGATTTTGACCCAGCCCAAACTGGCCGTCGGCCAGTTCATATTTGCCCTTTTTATCAGCCGTTTAATATTTGAGGGTCAGCCATGGCTCTGGGCTGATTTAAGTGGAATTATTCTTACAGCCGCAGCAT
>Ga0247727_10016195_pt1 | contig 12073 bp, 11 predicted proteins | sample WisWelCaveWW1625_FD_202498 | JGI IMG/M metagenome (GOLD analysis project Ga0247727, IMG submission 202498) | Biofilm microbial communities from Wishing Well Cave, Virginia, United States - WW16-25 | ecosystem: Environmental > Aquatic > Deep subsurface > Groundwater > Cave microbial mat | place...
TTACGAATTACCAATTACCAATCACGCCATTCAGCTGTAATTGATAATTAGTCATTGGCTATACATGTTGCAAATCAACCCGCCGCGTCTCGGCGTTCTCAAACTTGGTGAGCGCGCCGCGGAAGATGAGTTGGATGTCGCCGGTCGGGCCGTTGCGGTGTTTGGCGATGATAAGGTTGGCGATGTTGGTTTTGCTGGTCTCATCTTCGTACATGTCGGGGCGGTGGATAAACATGACGATATCCGAGTCTTGCTCCAGCGAATTGTGAGCGACGATGTTGTTCGCTACAAAATTGTGGTATCCGGGAACGGTTAAATCAAATACAGTTTCGGGCGGGCCAGACTCAATCGAAACAATCTGATCCCAGTGAATACCGGCTCCATCACCGGGCGTGTGCGATGCGGCTAAACGATCATTTATTTGCAATTCGTCTAACCGCTTCCAGCCATAAGGGGTCAAGAAGGGGTGATGGGCGGTCGCCTGAATGACGCGGCCCGAGCAAGTGGCGAGTTGATAAGCTGGTTGGATGCCCGTTGTAAAGGCATGACTGACCGGCGTGGCTTCAAGTCTCAATGATTGTAAGTTCAAAGCCCAGATCGTGAAACCTGATTGGCCCACCAGCTCTCGAATAGGCACATTGACTCCACTCTCGGCTAACGTCACTAAACTATCCCCCGTGAGACAACCTGATTCGCGCAAGTCCGAAAGAATCGGCCGCTTGTCGGTGCGTTGCTCCACCGCACGCGAGAGTTGCGCGCCGGCCAGCACCGGCACATTCAGTTCGCGGGCCAGCAGTTTAAGTTTGCGCGAGATGTCGGAGACTTCCTGCACGCGGTTTTCGTTGCGGCGGTCACCCTGCATCAATTGCAGATAGTCCACCACAATCAAGTCCAGGCCAAATTCCTGGTCGAGGCGGCGGCATTTGGAGCGCAACTGGGTGGGGCTGATGCCGGGCGTGTCATCCAAAAAAATTTGCGCTTCGCTCATCACGCTGGCGGCCTGCACCAACAGCGGCCACTCGTCGTCGCGCAATTCGCCCATCCGCAAACGGCGCGAATCAATGCCGGTCTCCTGTGAAATCAGGCGTTGCACCAACTGTTCATTAGACATTTCCAGCGAGAACACGGCCACATGCTTGCGATAGGTTTGGGCCGCGGCCTTGGCAATGTTGAGCATCAAGCCGGTCTTGCCCGAACCCGGCCGGCCCGCCACGATCAGCAAATCCGATTTTTGCAGGCCGCCCAGTAGTTTGTCCAAATCCACAAACCCCGTTGGCACACCGAGAAGTTCGTCGCCATGCTCGGCCAGATACTTGAGGCGGTCATAGTAATCGCTGATGGCCTCTTTGATGGGCGTGATGTCTTGGGTGAGCTTGCGTTCGCTGACGGCGAAGATGGTGGACTCAGCCTCGTTCACCACTTCGTTGATGTCGCGCTCGTCCTCCGCCGCCAGTTTGGCGATGGCGGTGGCCGCCTCCATCAGGCGGCGGCGGGTGGCCTCGCGTTCGATGAGTCGGGCATAGGCTTCGGCGTGCAGGGAAGTGGGGACACTGGTGAGCAGGCGCGCCAGAAAGGCCGTGCCGCCCACTTCGGCCAGTTGGCTATGGCGCTCCAATTCCTCGGCCAGGGTGAGGGTGTCCACCGGCAGGCGCTGGTCGTGCAAACGCACCACCGCATCCCACACCCAGCGATGCTTGTGCAGATAGAAGTCGTCGGGCCGGAGGATGGGCGCAACGTCGAAGAAGGCCTGCGGGTCAATGAGGATACATCCCAGCACGGCTTCTTCGGCTTCGAGGGCTTGTGGCGCAGAGCGGCCTGGCCCGTAGTCGGCGCTCAAATCAGTCATAGGTCATTTAGGCGAGGTCGAAAAAAACGGACTACGGGCTACGCACTCCGCGTATGAGCCAACGTAGTCCGTAGAGCGTGACGGGCCAGGGTTTATTCGTCGCCCTTGCCCTTGTCCTTGTCCAACTCATCGAGGTCAAGCGACTCCACAAAATCCTCAAAGGCCGAGAGGCGGGCGGTGTCGCCCGCCACCTGGTCGCCCTCGACTTCCTCTTCGGGTTGCACAGCGGCTTTGCTCATCACCGCATCTTCAATGTAGACCGGCACATGCAAACGCACCGCCAGGGCAATCGCATCCGACGGGCGCGAGTCAATTTCCAGGCGTTTGCTGTTGGCGTCCAACACGATTTTGGCGTAGAAGACTTCGTTGCGTAAATCGGAGATGACGATGTAATCCACCTCACCGCCCAATTCCACGATGACGTTTTTGAGCAGGTCGTGGGTCATCGGGCGCGCCACTTCCATCTCTTGCAGGGTCATGGTGATGGCGTCGGCTTCCGAGTTGCCAATCCAAATGGGCAGGTAACGATCACTGTCAATGTCTTTGAGAATCACAACCCGATGTTGGGACATCAGGCTGACGCGAATGCTGTCTATCATTACTTCAACCATGGGAGCCTCCCGTCCATTTCAGGACGCGTTGGCATTCTAGCACAAGCAGAGGGGGGAGGCAATTGAGGCGTCAGCAGACCTGTCAGGTCTACGGAGGTGACCATGCTATAATCGCGCCCGCTTTGGCATGTTAACTCAATCATCGGAAACCTATGTAGCCTGGGCCGTGGGGCTATTGATCGGCGGGGCCGTGCTGGCCGCCCTGGGCGGGGCCGGCGCGTTGGCGCGCGCCCAGCGCACGCGCTCGTTTGAAGCCCGGCGGCAAGCCCTGCGCCAGGGCTGGCAATTAATTTTCTTAAGCGTGATTGTGTTGTTCGGGGCCGGTGTTATATGGGCCTTTGGCCTGCGGGCGGTGACATGGGTGAATCCGCCCACGCTGACTCCGACGCCTTCACTCATTCCCAGCCTCACGCCGATTCCATCGGAGACGCCGACCCTCACATTGCCTCCCACCCTCACGCTCACGCCGCGCGACACCGATCCCCCCGGGCCAACCGTGACCGCCTCCGAGACGCCCTTGCCCACCGCCAGCCTCACGCCCGTTCTACCGCTGGCCTTCATCACCCTGCCGCCCGGCCCGCTCACGGTCACGCCACCGCCCGAAGCCGTGGCCGCCGATCTCCGTTTCTCCGCCCGCGATAACTGTGCGCTGCCCACCGGCGCGGACTATTTCGACCAGATTCCCAAGACCATTTACGCGCATTTTTACTACAACAATTGGCTGAGGGGCGCGCTCTGGTCGGGGGTGTGGTTGCGCGATGGGCAAATCATTTTTGTGGAAACGCAGTTGTGGGATGGCAGTACGGGCGGGTGCGGCTTTACGAATTACGATAACACGAAGTTGTGGTGGCCGGAAGGAAATTATGAAGTGCAGATTTTTATCGGCGAGCGCTGGCGGGTGTCGGACACGTTTGTGATTGTGCGTTCCACGCCCACCGTCACCCCCTCCAACACGCGCACACCGCGCCCGCTCACCCCTACACGTACGCCACCGCCCACGGCCGCGCCTTGAAAGGTTGAAACACCGTGACCGCCGAAAACACCCTCCTGTTCAATCGAAAGTTTCTGGCGCAGTTCAAGGCCCTGATGGATCTGCATCACTCTCTCTATACACGTATCCCTCCACCCGGGCCTTATTTTGAGTCACTGGTGGAACAGACCTTCAGACGCTCCGGCTGGCCAGCCGACGGAATTTTGTTGAGCACGGCCGGGGCCCCACCACATGACCTGCGAGTGGGCGAAGTTCGTCTCGCGCTTCGGACCGAAATAGGCATTGGCACGAACCCGGAGTTGATTACCCTCGCCCGGCTGTGTATGGTCGAGACCAGCGTTTGGGACTCGCCGACCGTTATCCAACACGCCCTCGATTATTTGGCTCGTTACAATGGCCTGCTAATGTTGCGCGCCATCTGGGGGCCACAGCGGTTACATTACCAACTGCTTGAAATACCGCTGGAATTGTTGAAGCGGATGACGGAGGTCACGCTGTTGCCTGTGGGTAAACGGGTGGCTCAGCCTAGCCTGGCGGCTGATGTTTTTGAGGGAGAGGAGAAGATGTTCCGCGTGCAATTTGACGGCGCGGATGGCAAATGCCAGATTCAGCGGTTGCGGGTCAGCCGGTGTCGGCTCCTGTTGGCTTGGGAACAATTGCTGGAATAAACAGCGCACGATTCATTCAGCTTGCTTTAGCGCCAGCGCAATTTCCGCCGCCACCCGCGCATTGTTTTCCAACAGCGCCAGGTTGGCGGTTTTGCTTTCACCGTGCGTCAACTTGGAAACGCGCGTGAGCAAAAATGGGGTGACGGCTTTGCCGCGCACGTTTTGCGCCTCAGCCTCGCGCAGGGCGATGGCAATCGCACGCTCCATCTCGTCGGCGGGTCGGGCGGCTTCGGCGGGGCAGGGCACACACACCAGCAGGCCGCTGGTCGAGCCAACGTCATTCCACAACGTCTGCGCGATGGCGGCGACCTCTTCGGGCGTATCGGCGCGCGCATCCAACTTCAAGCCACTCGCGCGCGAGAAGAAGGCCGGGAACTCATCGGTGTTATAACCAATGACTGGCACGCCATGCGTTTCCAACCATTCGAGGGTCGCGGGCAAATCCAGAATCGCTTTCGCGCCCGCGCACACCACGAGCACCGGCGTTTGCGCTAATTCGGGCAGGTCGGCTGAAATGTCGGTGCCATTATCCCGATGGACGCCACCGATGCCGCCCGTCGCAAACACTTTAATTCCCGCCCAGTGCGCCGCCATCATGGTTCCGGCCACGGTCGTTGCGCCGTCCCGTTTTTGCGCCAAGGCCAGCGCATAATCTTTGCGGCTCACTTTGAGAATGCCGGAAGCGCGAGCGAGGTGATCAATCTGTTCAGCGTTCAGGCCAATGGTGATCTGGCCTCGCAGAATGGCGATGGTGGCCGGGGTGGCGCCGCCCGCGCGCACCACCGCTTCCATGCGCCGCGCGAGTTGGGCATTGTCGGGCCAGGGTAAGCCATGCGAGATAACGGTGGACTCGAGCGCCACCAGCGGGCGATGGGCCTGCCAGGCGGATTGGACTTCGGGATTGAAATGGAGGGCGGGGGAGGGCATGTGGGAGATTAACGATAAACGGCTGGCTATGTGCGCCAGTCTTTGATGGTGAGGCCGTGAAAATCGCCATAGTCGCTTAGGTTGAGGGTGACCAGAGTCAAATCGTTGGACTTGGCGACGGCCGCGATTTGCCCATCCGCGAACGCGGGTGTTTTGCCAATCTGTGTCAGTCGGGCGCGTTCAACAGCGTGCCACTCCGCCGCACGCTCATCATACGGCAGGATGACCATGGAGACGGCAACAACTTGCTGAAGATAAGTTTCAATAGCCGACCGCCGGGCCGAAGCCGGTAGACGCCGACAGCCAAACCACAACTCGTGCCACACCACCGCCGCAATCGCCAGTTCATCCTGATGTTTTTTCAATTGTGCAAGAATGTTCGGATGTGGGGCCAGGCGTAATGGCTCAGAAATGATGTTAGTATCCAGCAGATATTTGAGAGTCACCCTTGAACCTCGCGGCCCGGCGACTTGTCACGCACACCCTCAAATACGTTCGGCTCAAGCGTTAGTTCGGACAAGTTGACGGTCTGGCGAAAGGCCTCATAAGCCTCCCAAAAGCGGACCGCATTGGCGGTGAGGCGGCGGTATTCGCGGATGGAGAGCATGACCGCTACGGGCTCACCTCGTCGCGTGAGTTCGATAGAGGTCTGGCTTTCTAAATCATGCACGAGCGCCGCCAAACTATGTCGGGCTTCAGCAATTGAGTAACGGGTGGTCTTAGTCATTGAGTCTCCACATGGCTATCTGGATAGCCATTTTAGGCTGATGCCGTAATATGTCAACGGCTACAATTCCTCATCCTCGTCCAGCAATTCATCCTGCGCCTCGTCCTCATCGTCGTCATTGAACTCTTCATCCTCGGCCTCTTCTTCTTCCTCCACCTCTTCCTCGGTTGTGGTGATGGCGACGGGTTCGGGCGCGGGGTTGAGAACTTTTTGCACGGACTCGAGCAGCAGGGCAGTCTGGAGGCGTTGATAGTCGGAGGAGGAACCGTAACGTGAGCCGGAACCCGACAGGTATTCCAGCATCCGCTCCAGAATCATATCGGCCATCGGCACTTCGGCTTGCGCCGCTTCGCGCAGGCCGCTGGTCAGGCCCGAAATAAGTTCGGCCTGCATTTGTGAGCGGGTGGAGTCCTGGAGATATTGGGCATAGCCCTGCGCCTCGGCCAGTTCATGGCGGGCGGCGGCGACATGGCGTGATTTCCAGGTCTCGATAAATTGTTCGTGAATCTTGTCGTGGCCGGTGGCGTCGGCGCCGGCTTGCAGGTCGGGGTCCACATCCGGGTCGGGGCGCAGATGGCCCACGCTGACCCACACCACCTCCGCGCCGAGGTCAGTGAAGCGTTGACGGGTGGCGCGCTCGGTGAACAAGTGATGCAGGGCCTCGCGGTACGAGGAGGCCGAAGCCTCGTCGGGGTCGGTCTCTTTGGGCGGCGGGATAAGTTCATCCATAGTGCGGCGACCAATCCAAGCCGCGATGGCACCGACCACCGCGCCCATCACCGTGTCGGCCCAGGGTTCCAGGCCGTCGTCCGTTACTTTGCGATCGTAGGCCGCTTTTCGCACTGCGCTCATCAACACCGGATAAGGATTGGCGGCGCTGCGGGTCTCGCGCGCCTTGAGGCGAAAGCGCACACGCATATCGGTCAGCACCAGCGGCAGGCCATCTTTGGTGATGACTTTAAGATTGTCCCGGCTCTGCTCAATCTCGCGCAAGTCAAAGGCGGCGCGCAGCGTTTCAAAACGATGAAGAAAATGGGTGCCGGCGCCCAACACCGCGCTTGGCCCGGCCAGCCGTTCAAACAGCGCGGCGCTCCCGATGCGAATATCCACCCAGCCCGGCCCGCCAATTTTAAGCATGGGGTTGGTGGCCGGATCAGACACACTCGCGTTGCCTTCGTTGATGGTGAGGCGCGGATAATCGCCGCCAAAGAGGGTGGCGGTGAGGAACTTATAGGCGGGGCCCAGCGCGGGCAATTCGAGCAGGTTGCGAATGTAGCCCGCGCCCAGATAGAACGCCAGCGCCAAACCGGCCAGGGGCGGCAAGGCATGACGCAGAGTCGCGCGCGTAAAAAAGGAGGCGGTGAGTTCCAGCAGTTCATACACCGCCGGGGAAGTCGTCTCGCGCAAAAAGGATTGCGCGGCAAACGCTTCAAACCAGCCGATGCGCTGGATGGGTTCGGTCAGACGGCCCAGCATCACAAACACCATGACGACCACCGCCATCGCCAACCAGCGGGCCTGGCCCCAACCGTGATCGCCTTCAATAAAATACAGAAGATAATAAGCGACCTGTCGGCGCAGACGTTGAAGCGAGGCTAAACGCGGTTCAGGATTCATTTTATGAGTTACGCCGTTCAGCGTGGGAGCGCGTGGGAGCGGTTTGCAACCGCGATGACAGCGGGCTTGCAAAGCCCTCCCACGCTGACCAACTGTGTAAGTCCTATCATTTAACTAAAAAGTCGGACAACGAGTCCAACGTCCGCAACGTGTCGGTGGAGAGGCGCTCACGGGTGGCGGGTTCGGCGGCGGTGCGCTGGAGCAAACGAATCAGATTGGTGGCCAGCGCGCGCCGTTCGCCGGGGTCGTTGGTGCGGGACAGCATCGTTTGCCAATCCTGCAGGATGGTCTCCTGGGTTTGCGCCTGCCAGCGGCCGGTGGCCTTCATCGCCTGACTCTCTCCGGCGGCGGCCTGCTGGATGGAGGCTTTCTTCCAGCGGGCCTGCCAGGCGCGGATACGCTGGTTCATCACCGCGCGCGGCATCTGGAGCGCCCACACCCTCACGGTGTGAATCACAATTCCGCGTTCGCGCAAGACCGGCTGGGCCTTAACCGCCTCGGCCACCCTGGTCTGAAAGGCGGCAAAGGGATAATCTTTTTTGTTGGGCTTGAACAGGCCATCGAGCGTGGCCTCCGCCAGCCGGTTGCGGAATTGCTCGACCGCCACATCGAGCGGCAGTTGCGTCCAGGCCACCTTTTCCTGAGCGGTGGTGACCGCGCCGCCGTAAATGGCACGGAACGCGCTATCGGCATTAAATGGGAAGGCGGGCTTGTTGCGCTCCAGTTCCGCTTTGGGCTCGGCCTCGGTGTAGCCGGGCGGTGGGAGCAAGCCAAAGGTCACGCTGACCGTGGCGGTAACTTCGATGCCATCGCGGGTGTGGGCCTGCACGGTGGTGGAGCGCGTCTGCGGGCGCAAATCCAGCGCGGCCACGATGCGCTCGCCAAAGCCGATAAAGGCCACGCCCGGCCCGGCGGCGCGCACCAGTGGTTGAGCGGTGGCCGGCCGCAACGGCCCAAAAAACAGGAAGGGCTGATAGGAGTATTCCACCACAATAGCGCTGGCCGAATCCAGCAAAGCCACACCCGGCCCCATCATCTGGAGTTCGGCCTGGGTGCCCACCCGCTCGCCATCTTTGACATAGAGGATGGGCCCGTGCAGGCCGGAGGCGTAACTGAGGAAATGGTCGAGCACCCGGCGGCGCTCGCTCATCGTTTGCACCGGCAGGACAAATTGCGAGATAAGGGCCAGCCCGCCCAGGAGCGCGAGAAAAAATCCGCCGAGGTCGAGCAGGAGGCCCGACCCGCTGGGCAGGGGTTGCCAGGCATAAAAGGCCACCAACAGCCCCAGGCCGCCGACCAGGCTGACGATGGGCCAGTAGTTGGTTTTCCGCCGCGAGTACCGCATTCGCATAGGGCGGATTTTATAACAAAGTGAGGGAGAAGACTAATGGGATGGACGGGTGGCAGATGGCAGGTAGCAAGTTATTTGTGGATGACCTCCATGTTCCCCAACGGCACCCGCCCATCAGGAAAATCGGAAGTGGTGAGGCGGAGGGCGGTGTCGGGCGTAACAATTCGCCAACAGCATCAACCTTTGCGTGCATACGATTGCCCTGGCCCTGGTGCCCCTTGTATGGATCCGAGCGTTGTGATAAAGTAATTGGGAACACCAAACCCTCAAACAACCATAAGGAGACGATCAGTGAAACAAATAATTAGGAATGCGGCATCAGGTATCGTGGCTTTTGCGCTCACTATAACCACCATAATCTCAAGTAGCCAACCAGCTTTTGCAGATGATGGCCAGCCGCCCACGCAATTGAAAGAAGAAATTGTTGCTTCCGGGCAGGTTGCTTCCAAGGTAACCCTACAGGGCCCATCGCGCGGAATATTGGGGCCACTTCCAGGACCTGGCGGACAATCGGGTGTCTTAAGTTCTATGATTTCTTGGTATGGAACATATTGGGTCAAAGGAGGAAGCGAAATAAGCCTGACAGGCGGCCCAACAGCTAAAACTTGGACGACTTTAGCTATAAACGGAGCTCAAGCCGAGATGACAGGCCCATGTTGGACAACTACCAAATGCACTATTTGGACAAGCGTATGGCGACCGGCAGTTTCCGGGACCACCGTTCTGAACTTCGCAGAAACAACCGTTTATTGGTCTGGGGGCGGAAGTACCAATGCAAATGCCACTGTAACCAAGACTTTCTAACAATGTAGAACAATGTGACATCAAGAAGGGCAGGCTGATTATTCTAAGTCTGCCTTTTTTTGACTCTCCAACGAGGCGTTGACGAGGGACTAAAAAATGAGCAAGCGGACACTAATAAATTTGGGTATATTTTCATTTATAGCGTTAATGTCCTTTGCTGGGATATGGAGTGTAATCACGCGAAATTCTAATTGTCTTAATTCTGAATTATCTGAAGAGCCTGCTAGTATTCATCTTCAAAACAATAATGACGTAGAAACGGCCAAGCGAATAGTTCTCCAAACTAAAGAGGACATAGATGATTGGGAGCAGAAAATATCATTGTTTTCTTCGGAAAGTGCGTGGAGCGGATGGGCCACTAAAATTAAAATCATTCCTAGTTCCAATGTAACTTTTTTCTCGCATATAGAAAATCCAATTTTAATTTCCGCCGAAACAGAAACAACTGTTTTTCTCCTGGTACGCAATGGGTGGAAATTGCCTCACACATTGAGAATTATTACTCTGCTAGAGTTTCAACCCACTTCCGTTGTTCTTGCAAATGGTTCCGAAAGCAATTTCTACGATTTGTTGGATATGGCCCCCCAAGAAGACAGGGTATTTGTTTTTACACTACCGAATCTATCACAAGGCTTTCATCAGTTGTCAATTCTGCTTGTGGCGGACCCGGAGAGTGTGTCTTTTGATAAGGAGTATCGTCTCTTACAACAAAAATCCTTTAATGAACAGCGGTTTGATTTATGGGCGGGGCTTGAAAAGCCTCCTGCTAATACACCTTATTTTGCAAGCGCTGCAATTGGTCAATCTGCGGCTAGTCGTGTGGGGGGCATAGAATTTGTTTCTTTATCAGGTAATCAAAATGTTCTAAAGCCGCAAACATTCAGGTCGGGGGATAAAATTTGTGCTACCTTAAGATTGATTATTACAAAGGGAGATACTTATGAAGAATCTATTCCCCTTCGCATCGGTATTTTCTGGAATGATAAGCTAGAACAAATTCTTGACTATAAACTGCCTCCCAGGGCTTTTGATAATTTGTCTCTAACCATCAAAGTTCAAATCCCTCAACACTCCGGTAATTACCAATTTAACGCCGTATTGTTTACTTTTCCCGGTTACAGTCAATTTGATTCCGTAACAGAGCGAACTGGCTATCCTTTAGGTGCCTTCACGCAGCGTGTTATAGTTGAGGCAACCCCATAATAACAACTACGGTAACTCAACCATCGCATGCTGAGAAACCCTCATCTCAGGCGCTTGGGATTAAGGTGCTGGGACTAAAACTGTATTGTGCGACAACGCCAGGACGAAGTCCTGTTTGGTGGCTTTCTTTTCAAGTAAGCCAATTCGCGCTCCTGCTACTTTTTCTCATACGATGATTAATGGTTTCTGAGTTCCTTACCACTGACCTCAATATTCCCCAACGGCACCCGCCCATCGGGAAAATCGGGTGTGGTGAGGCGGAGGGCGGTGTCGGGCGAGTACATTCCGGCGAAGAGGGTGTAGGTGCCGGGCGGCGCATCGGGCGGGAGGGGGAGGGTGCGGGTCTCGGTTACAAACTCGCCGGGAAGCCAGCCGGTGGTCGGGCGGGTCCAATCGGCAGGGACGCCATCGGATTGGGCGATGAGCACGCCCTCGGGATTGATAAGATGGAGAAAGACTCGATATGACTCGGACAGAGGCGTGCGACTTTCCCAAACCAACCTCACCGAAATGGATTCGCCTGGCGCGGCTTGCGTGGGGGCGCTCAGGCCGTAGAGACTCGTCGGGCCAAAATTGGCGTTGATAATCGTCAAGCCTTCGGGCGCGGTGAAGGTGCGTTGAGGGGCGGTCAGGTGTAGCGCGCCCAGTTTAAGTGGGGCGTTGTTCGTGGTCAGTTGCCAAACGTAATCCCCGCTGTCCAGGGTAGCGGGCAAACGCATAAGCAATTGTTTACGCTGAATGTGACCGTTGGGCGAGGCCGAGGGTGTTAACGTCAAGCGCTGCTCGGCGACGGTTTGACCAACGCTATTTATAAGTTGGAGCGAAAGAGTGGCGGGCGGTGTTTGAGCCATCTGCCAGCATAGTGAAACTGTGACATCATCGCCCGGCGCGGCTTGCGCGAGATTGAAATCAGCAGATTGCAACGCAAACCCATTCGTGGCGGGCTGAAGCGGCCTATCCGCACACGCCCGTTGCGAGGGGGTCGTAACATTCACCATCCCGATTGGCGCACTGCCAATCGTCTGCAAATTGTGAAGCGCAAACACCGTGACCTGAATTGAGTAGTCGCCCGGCGGCGTGCCGGCCAGTGGGGTGAGGATGTAGGGGTCGAGGATGTACTCGTCGGTGGGCCAGCGATCGGCGCCGGGAACAAAACGCCAGTCGCGTGGGCGGGGCGGGTTGGGTTCGCTCCACGTCAGCCCATCCGCATCCACCAACCGCACATCGAAACCATAGAACACACCCAGTGGTCGGTTAGCCTTCCAATATAAATTCACCATGGTCGAGTCATCCGCGCCAATGGATTCGGCAGTCGCATCCCAACCCAG
>Ga0247727_10016196_pt1 | contig 12071 bp, 13 predicted proteins | sample WisWelCaveWW1625_FD_202498 | JGI IMG/M metagenome (GOLD analysis project Ga0247727, IMG submission 202498) | Biofilm microbial communities from Wishing Well Cave, Virginia, United States - WW16-25 | ecosystem: Environmental > Aquatic > Deep subsurface > Groundwater > Cave microbial mat | place...
AAGACGAGAGCGGGCACGATCACCGCGTCGTCAAGATGTCCAAAGATAGGGATAAAATCAGGAATGAGGTCAAACGGAAGAAGCAGGTAGCCTACAGCCAGCGCAAGCAGGATTTTGGCCACTGTCGGAGTCCTGCGATCTTCGAGCACAAGCCGATACACCGTGAGCTCGGACTTGAGCGTTTTTCCTAGGGATCGTAACCGCTCAAACATTTCCGTTCGTTCCCCCCTAGGGCTTACGCCGAACTATTGGAAAAATCAATCTGCATCCCTCCATGTTTCTGTTATCATTCAGCCTATGAAAAGATTCACGGGACTGGTGCTGTGCCTGCTGGCTGCTTTTACTATTTCTGGCTGTATCGCCTGGGGACATGGGATCACGCCGGTGGACCCGGTCGGCCGGAAAATATTCCCCTCGCCGACCATCGAGTCGCTCCAGCCGACGCTGACCTGGGAGGCTGCCGATCCCGAAGAGATGCCGGATCCACGCTACCATCTCGTCGTCTACCGGCTGGAGGGATTCCCCGCCCATGAAGTGATCGTGTATGCCAGGCGGGACCTCACGGGAACTTCCCATACGCTGGACACACCGCTTCTGCCGGACACGCGCTACCACTGGCGCGTCGGCGTCACCTATTCCAACGGGAAGGAAACGCGCACGGAATGGAACGGTTATCGCGGCTTCCACTTCATTCCCCTTCCATTTATCTGGTTTATCGGCTTCACGTCCGGGACCTACTCCTTCGACACTCCAGCCTGAGCAATGTCCCCGAAACATATCTGGCTCAATCTCGGTGGATTGCTCGCGCTGATTGGCCTGCTCGGTCTGCTTTACTGGCAGTCCACCGGCGTACGAGCGATACCGGCAATGACCGACGCGCTCAAGAATTCGGACTCGAAAGTCCGGGTTGCCGCCGCGCAGATGCTGGCGGAGATCGGCCCTGCCGCGAAACCCGCTGTCACCCGCTTGCTGGATCAAGCGCTCCACGATCCCGTGCAATACGCCAGAACGACCGCCGCCGCCGCGCTGAAAACGATGGACCTGGCGGCAGCCAGACAAGTGATGACCGCCTCGATCCGCACGCTTAAAGGCGAGGACACCCCGGCGCGCCGAGCCGCCTGCACCGTGCTGGGCAGCCTGGGCCCGGTCGCCAAACCGGCCGTGCCCGACCTGATCGTCGCTCTGAGCGATGTGGATGAGACGATCCGGATGCACGCGGCCGGCGCGCTGGGCGAGATCGGCATTCCGGCCACGCTGGTGATTCCCGCGCTCACCAAAGCTCTCCATGACCCGGCCCAGCCGGTCCGCCATCGAGCGCTTACGCTGTTTGCCTTTTCCATTCCACCGACTGAGGCCGTGACACCGCACCTGAAGCAATTGTCGGAGGACAAGGACCTGAGCATCGCGATACTGGCGACATCTACACTGAACAGTCCGCATCGCCAGACCCAGGACAGAGCCGGCACATATATGGCCATGTTCAGCTATCAGCGGAGCGCCGCAACCTATGCGCTGCCACGTCTGGCCCAGCTTGGCCCGGACGCCTCGACTGCCGTGCCGGCTGTGATTCCCATTCTGAAAGACGAACACCCGCTGCACCGCTATCTGGCCGCCGAGGTGCTGGGCGCGATCGGCCCCGGCGCCAAAGACGCCGTGCCCGCGCTGACTGCCGCGTTGCAGGATGAGGATGCCGTAGTGCGCGAGAGCGTGGCCGAAGCGCTGCGGGCGATCGGCGCAGCCGACGGCTCTCGGAAGGCCGCCCCACCGAAATGACGACGATGGACGACAGCAAAAAACTGACCTGGCTGACCGTGGCTTTCTACTGGGGCTGCATCGTCTTCGGCCTGTCTCTGCACGCAGTCATCATGGTCGCGCAGGACACCTACCGGCGCCACGGCGCATTCGCCGAGGCCTGGCAGGACTTTCGTCTGCATCTCTTCGCGCCGGGATACAACTTTTTCCTGATCGGGGTTCTCAACGCCCTGCCTTTCGTCCTGCTGGCCGTCTTCATCCTCTTCCATCTCGGCACCACCGCGACCAAAGAGCCCGTGATCGTCTCGCGCCGCCTGGCCGGCGTCGCCGGCGCGGTGGCAGTCGCCGTGGGACTCAGTACCTGGGCGCATCTCATCACCGTCCTTCATCCAGACGCCCAAGGGGCGTTGGTGTACTTCTTCCTGCCTATTTATTTGCTGGGCCTGATCCCGCTGGGCTATGCTGTTGGAAGGCTGGCGGGCAACCTGCTGTTCAAACAACCTGCTCCCACGGCCTGAACAGGAATGACAACGATTAAACAGGTTCTGACCATCGCCGGATCGGACTCCGGAGGCGGCGCCGGCATCCAGGCGGACATCAAGGCGATGTCGGCCAACGGCGTCTTTGCCATGTCCGTGATCACGGCGATCACGGCGCAGAACACGGAAACCGTCACGGAGGTGCTCGATCTGCCGGCGTCCATCATCGCGGCGCAGATCGACGCCGTGTTCGACGACTTCGACGTGGCGGCGGTCAAGACCGGTATGCTCTCCTCCGCCGAGATCGTCCGCGTCGTGGCCAAGATGCTGGCGCCGCAGAAGGTGGTCAATCTTGTCGTAGACCCCGTCATGCAATCCAAGAGCGGCCACGCGCTGCTGAAACCGGATGCGGTGGACGCCCTGCGCACCGAAGTGATCCCCCTGGCCCTGGTGATCACCCCGAACATCCACGAGGCCCAGCAGCTCTCCGGCATGGAGATCAAGACCCTGGCCGACGCGCGCCAGGCGGCGAAGATCCTCTACAAGCTGGGCTGCCGGAATGTGCTGATCAAAGGCGGGCATTTGCTTGCCGAACGAGGGACGGACCTGCTATACGATGGTCGGTTCTTCAACGTCTATCAAGGGGACTTCATCGACACGCCGCACACCCACGGCACCGGCTGCACCTTCGCCTCGGCCATCGCGGCGCAGGTGGCGCGCGGGAACGCCCTGCCGGAAGCGGTGCGGGCGGCCAAGGCCTACGTGACGGAGGCCATCCGGCACGGTCTGGCGATCGGCCACGGCAAGGGCCCGACGAATCACTTTTATTTTTTGACGCAACCGTGAACCACCCGAAGGGAACCACATGACACTCTCGTATCGCCCGCTCTCATTCCTCGTGATGGGATTTGTGTGGGTGCTGCTGGCCTGTCTGGTCGGCCTCTCGCTTTTTCTGAGCATGACGATGGGCCGCCCCCACGGCCAGATGATCCGCTCGCTCCACGTCCACGGCGCGCTGATCGGCGGCGTGATGCAGATCATCGCGGGCCTGCTGCTGGCCGGCCGCGAGCGTCGCGCGTCGGAGCCCGTGATTTTCATCGCCCTGAACCTCGGCACGCTGGGTCTGCTGATCGGGCAGGCGCACGGCCACTTCCCCTTGATGAGCCTGGCAGCCATTGTGTTGATCGGCGCGTTCGTCCCGCTCCGGGGCGACCTCGTCCGGCAGATTCGCCACAGCGTCGTGGGCGCGCCGCTGAGCTATTGGTTCTATGGCATCGCGCTGGTCTCGCTGGCCGGCGGCTTGCTGGCCGGCGCGGCCGTGCCGCTGCGGTTGCTGCCCTACAACCTGGCCGGGCAGAGCCGGCTGGCGCACATTCATCTGCTCACCCAGGGCTTTGTGCTGCTGATGATCGTGGGAGCCATGCATGCCCAGTTTCCGGCCTTCCTCAACGGACGCCTGCACAGCCCGATGCTGGGACAATTGACCTTCGCGCTTCTGCCGCTCGGCTTCCTCGCGCTGCTGGCGGGCTTCCTGCTGACGAATCTGTGGGTCCAGATCGCCGGCGGCGCGCTCATGCTGATCGGCGCCCTATGCTACAGCTACAACATCGTCAGAGCATGGCAGGACGCAGGCCGGCCGCGAAAGCCGGCGTCCGACCTGTGCCTGATCTCGACATTCTTCCTCGTCATCACCATCCTGTGCGGCATGCTGGTCTCCATCAACGTACTGCAGACTCCGCCGCTCGTGCCCTTCGGCTCGCTGCACCTGGCCGCGTACACGCATCTGGCGTTCCTCGGCTTCATGCTCCTGTCGCTCCTGGGCGCGCTCACCGACGTACTCCCCAATCTGCTGGCGGAGGACCGGGCGACGAGCAACAAGAAGCGCGGCCCCTACGAAGCAGCGCTGACCGGAATCATCGGGCGCTGGAACGCTGTCCAGCTCTGGACGCTCAGCGTCGGGACGATGAGCATGGCCCTGGTCGCCGCCCTGGTCTGGCAGTACCCGCTCAATTCCATGCCTGTCAAAGCCGCCTCGTGGGCCGGCGCACTCATGCTGTTTACAGGCCTGGCGCTGTTCGCCACGAAACTTGTGCAGCTTCTGATCGAAGACCCGGACCGCGCCTCCAAATCCTGATTTTTACCCGGTAACAACCCCTACGCGTCTTTCAGGACAACGCCGTCGCGTTGTTCAGCGCGATACGAATCTACGCGCGAGTCTGTTTGCGTTCTACAGCCATCCAGGCCATTGAATTCTTCTCTTTTTTGACTCACCGGCGCCGCCGCGCAACTGCGCAATATTCCACGCGCAAGGCCCGCCGCATCCGCCTGCTATACTTTCCCCCGCTCACGTTCGGACCACACGAGTTTTTTAACGCGAGGTGATCCATGCCGGACCGATTCACAACGCTCGTTCCTGAACCCTGGCAGAGTCTCGTCGAATTTGTGCTGATTCCCCTGTCCTGGATTCCCGACATGCAGCAGTCGCTCCTGTCCTTCGTGCTCGTCTCGGCGTCGGGGTGGACGGCGGCCGCCTATTTCCTCTTCCTGCTGTTTCCCGTGCTGCTCTGGATCAGCGCCGTGTGGTGCACGCAACTGTCGCTCTACACGCTGCCGTTCCGTTCGGGGCGCGTGGACCTCGTGAAACTGGTCCTGCTCGCCTGGTGGGACGCCGCGCTGGCCGTCTGGATGTACTGGACCGGCCTGGGGCGGTTCGTTGCGGTGCTCGTCGGCTGGGTCTTCACGCTGGCCCGCCTGGCGCTCCGGCTCGTGGCCGAGACTATACGCCAGGTCGTCATGCTGCCCTTCACAATGACGGGACGCATGACCCAGAGCTATTTCCAACCTGGTGTCCCCTGGATCGCCTTCCTTCTGCTGGTCTTCTGGTGCCTGCTGGAAGCGACGATCTTCACCTATACGCTACTGCCGACGGTGACGGAGGTCCTGGCCGGCATCGTGGGGGCCGAGGCCTCGCCGTCCACGACGACCGGGCTGTTCATCTTTCTCACCCTGCTCATCATGGGCAGTTTCGCCTGCCTCCAGACCTTTGCCGACGCCATCACGCACCGCGAGTACAAGTTCCTCGTGCAGATGATCGTCATCGAAGTGTTCGTGATGACGTTCGAGGTGATGTTCCTCTACCGCGAACTGGTGGACGCCATCACGCCGTGGATCGCCCAGCAGACCGCGGAGCGGTTCCAGCCGGGTCTCGTCTTCACGCTGACGCTGGCCACGTTCGGCTGGGTGGGTGTCCGCGGCATGACCTGGTTCCTGTTCGGCCAGTACGGCACGCCGCCTCTGCTCGCCTTCATCTCGCGGCAACCGCTGGTCAAACCGGAGGCAGAGGGCGCCGTGCTGGCACCGGCTGCGGAGAAGCCGGCCTGGTGGCAGGCGCCGGTCGAGGACTTCAAGCGCGAGGTCGGCTGGCTGCACGAGAAAGGCGACGAATTGATGGAATATCTCATGCTGCCGGTGCTCCACGTGGCAGCCGCCGCGCTGAACTTTGCCATGATCCTCGTGGCGGCTCGCCCGGTCTTCAGTATTCCCTTTAAGAGCCTGAAGGAAGTCCTGGAAGCGCGAGAGTTGCTGCCCGCCATGCGCTGGCCGCCGAAGAAGGTGGCGTCATGAACGGGCTGCGTTCGACTACCGCCGCGTGCATAACCGGCATGGTCCTGGCCGCCTGGCTCGCCGGCTGCACCGTGCAGGCCACCGAGCCGCGCAAGCCACACACGACGCTGTTCATCGGCGTGGACGCCAGCGGCTCGTTCAAGCATTCCGGCTATTACGACAATGCGCTGACGTTTCTGGCCCATTACATCTACGGCCACCTGCATGAGCTCGGCGGGCTGGAAAAACCGAAATCCCTGTTCGTGGCCAGCGTGGGCGGGCAGAACGTCAACGAGCCGAAGACGTTTCATCCGATCCACGACTTCGAGGGCAAAGACGTCGCGCAGATCGAGGCCGATCTGCGGAAGTGGTTTCCACCGTCCGACAAGGTGACGGACTTCAACCCCTTCTTCCAGGAGATCGCCCGCATCACGAAGGAACGGAACTTAGTTTTGGCGCCGATCACTCTGATGGTCGTGACGGACGGCATCCCCGACGCCGCCACACCGGACGGCAAGGCCGGGACGCGGGAACTGTACGAGCGGATCAATCTCAAGCCGCTCGAATATCTGGCCAGGAACGTGACGGTCCGGCTGACCTACGTGAGCCCAAAGGTCGGCGAGCAATGGCGGACACACGTGACTCGCCAGCGCGTGCGGCTCTGGACCGTGGACGCCGAGGTCATGAAGGGCTGGAAAAACCAGATGCAGGCAGGTACGGACATCGCGCAGCAAGACAAGTTCTGGAAGTGGGTTCAGGATAATGTGGATTTCCGCTTGCGCGCCAACAAGGTCTGACGCGCTCACGCCTTGATCGGTTTCACGTCGCCTGCTCCGTCCGGACTTTGCTAGAATGCCGGCATGGAAGAGGCGCTGACCTTTCAAGACCAGCACGGCCATCGCGTGGCCGGCATCCTCACTGCGCCCAAGGCCAAAACCGACCGCGTGGCACTCCTCTGCCACGGTTTTCTTTCCAACAAAAACAGTACCACGAACAAAACTCTGACCAGGTCGCTGACCGAGCAGGGCATCGCCACCTTCCGGTTCGATTTTTTCGGCCAGAGCGACAGCGAAGGGCCGTTTGAGGCCATCACCGTCACCATCGCCCTCGGCCAGGCCTTGGCGGCGCTAGACCTGCTCGCGGCCAGGGGCTATAAGCGGATCGGCCTCGTTGGCTCCAGCTTCGGCGGGCTGATCGCGATCCTGACCGCCGCGAAGAAACCAGAACTGGCCTGCCTGGGCCTCAAATGCCCCGTGGCGGACTTTGCCGAGGTCCTGCGCCTGGAATTCGGCGAGGCCGGCATGGCACGCTGGAAGACGCACCACGAAATCCCGGACGTGACCGGCGGCCCCAAGCCGGTTCGCCTGCGCTATGCGCTCTACGAAAACTGCCTCACCTACGATAGTTACAAGACGGCGGCCACGATCAAGATCCCGACGCTGATCGTCCAGGGCGAGAAAGACGATCTGGTTCCGCTCCACCAAAGCAGCCGCCTCATGGAAGCCTTGCAAGGCAAACGGCAGCTGGAAATCCTCCGCGGCGCCGACCACGGCTTCACCAAGGGCGAGGACTTCAAGAAGATGGCGACGCTGTTGAACGATTGGATGGTGAAACACCTCACATGAAAAGCCTGCGCGACGAACAAGTGGACATCCTGAAGGCCCTCTATCCTTCATATAAGGAGGAGGTCTATCGGCGGCGCGAGCAGATGATGAAGCTGACGGCCTTTGCTTGCTCGTTTCTAGTCCTCTTGCTTGTCACCATGCTGACGGCATCCGCTCCATCACACCCGGATGCCACCACGGCCCTCTTCGCCGTCACCGGCGTGGCACTGTTCTCAGCCCTGTTCGCCTATCTCATCCTGCAGCAGCGGAACCGCCACCGCATGGCCAAGGAATCCCTGATCGAGATCGAACGGCTCTTGGGTTTATACGACGAAGGCTTCTATCTGGAAGGCAAGTCTTTATACCCTGAGAACTGGCAGACCGACTGGCTGGGCGACCGCAGCGTGACCGTCTATCTCACGATCCTCGCCACACTTACCGTGTTAGTGATCGCGGCAGTATTCGTACGCCTTTAAGGCGCTGCGGACTTCGCACAACGAAAACCGGTGTAGCTATTTCTCGTCGTTGGCAATAATTTGAAGCGTCCGTAGGTGAGCATGTATTTCGCCATGTCCGACCAGGACCCGCCGCGCAACACCTTGAACTGCCCCTGTTCCGGCCCGGCCGGATTCTTCTCCGGGCTTTTCCCATAATAGGCGCCGTCGTACCAGTCCTGCGTCCATTCCCAGACGTTGCCTCCCATGTCGAAGAGACCGTAGGGACTTTTCGCCTTGTCGTATGTCCCGACCGGCATTAAGACCTGGCTGTAGCTGAACCGTGCGCCGAGCGCGTAGTTAGCCAGATCGGGTGTCGGCTTCTGATTGCCCCAGGGATACTGCCGCTCGTCCGTACCGCGCGCCGCCTTTTCCCATTCGGCTTCAGTCGGCAACCGCGTGCCGGCCCACCGGCAATAGGCCTCGGCATCATCCCAACTGACGCCGATCACGGGACGGTCTCCATGCTCGGCCAGCTTCACGGTCTCCCAGTAACTCGGCAGCTCGTGATTGGTGGCCGTAAGAAACCGCGCATAGCGGACCACGGTCACTTCATAGACATCCATCTGATAGGCATCCAGCCGGACTTTGTGGCGGGGCCGCTCGTCTTCCAGGCCGATCATGCCATCCACCCCCATCCAGAATTCTCCGGCTGGGATCGCCGCCATCGGTGCATCATTGCCTTGGATGGCGGCTTCTTTCTTCTGTTTGCGGAGCTTGTCGAGCTGCGCGTCGGCAGGAAGAACCCAAGCCGTGAGGAGGATGGCCAGAACACCAAAGAAGACAATGCGCGACTGCCTCATCTAATAAATTCTTCCTCCGACAACCCAATGGCGATCGTCAATCACATCAATCATCAGCCGGCTGAGATTCAGCTCTGCCAATTGCGCCGCCACTTCATCCTCCGTAAAGGCTGCCAGCAGCGAGTTATAGAAATCCCTCCGGAGGATCGCCGGTTCGTTGGCCGCGTACTGGTCCACAATGGCCTGCGCGGCCTCCAGCGATTCGGGACGCAGCAGGTCCATCACCAGCACGTAGGAGCCGGGCTTCACCTGCTTCTTGAGCCCATACCAGAACTGAAGCGGATTCGGAATGTGATGCAGCAGCGAATTGGACAAGGCGGCATCAGCCGGCTCGGCCAGCGAAAGGATCTGCATCCGTTCGCATTTGAGCGCAATGCGATCGGCCAGCCCCGCTGTTTTGACCGCCGCCTCCGCCAGCTTGATCATCGGAGATGAGGCATCCACCGCCGTTACCCGGCACTTCGGCAGAGCCTTCACGAAGCGAATGGGAATATCGGCCGGACCGCAACCCAGATCGAGCACCTGGCCTTCTGTGAAGTCCGGGTAGTATTCAATGAACCGGTTGACGAAACCCTGGTTCTCCTCCGCGAAGTCGGCCTTCGCATAAGCAATGGCCTGATCGGGGTCATCCATCAGCTCTGGTTCGAGTACGCGCTGCATCATCACTTCACACAAGAGCTTATGGCATATAGCATATGGCCTGAGGATTTAACTTCTTGCCATACGCCATTGGCCATCAGCCATAGGCTCTTCCACAACGACTTCGTCCCCCTGCTTCACGACTCCCTCGGCCAGCACCCGCGCATAGACGCGGCTTCTGCCCGGGTGGATCTTCTGCGAGATGCGGGAGAAATCGCCGTCCGTGAACCAACAGGTATTGTGACTGCACGGCGCGGTATAGCTGAGAACTTCCAGCTTCACCTCAGTGCCGACGCTGAGCCTAGTGCCGGGCCCGATATGCTTCCAGTCGAGACCGGCCATGGTGAAATTCTCGCCTGCTGCTCCCGGCATAATCGAATGGCCTTCCTTGCGCAGCGCCTCGATGACCTCCAGTGAATAGACACAGACCGCCCGATCCGGCCCGCCGTGCAATTCCGTATTGCGATGGCGATCTCCCTCCACGCCATCTTTGGTGACATGCGCCCGGGTAACGGCCAGTTTCGGCACGCCGCCATTGGACACGCTGATCTGATGGAGATACGGATGTGTCGCCTTACTCGTCATGCCCATCCTCCGCAGGAACCCGGCGTTATCACCGGTCTCCGATTGCCCGGTATCTTAGCAGGCCGCACACCTGGCTGCATCCTAGGAGCCTGTCCAACACTGACCGCTCTACTGCGGCAAACGATCTGCGGCCATCTGCATCGTTCTCGGCCCGAAAAAATCCTCAACGTATTCCAGCGAATACGCCTCCGGTTTTTCCGGGCCTGCGGCCTTGCATCTGACCGCACCTCCTTTGCCTCGTCACGAACGGCAATGTCGGACGGGCTCCTTGCTTGACAGGTCGCGGCATCCTTGCTAGCTTCGTGGTGTAGTTCGTCCGTTTGTTCGACGGCGCGATAACCCAGGAGGCACGCAATGAAGAACGTGGTTGGATTGTTCTCGATCGCGGTGTTGGCACTGACGGTGTCAGCCTGCACCTTCAAAGGCACCACGAACCAAACAACTGACACGACCTCGAATATTACCGGTACAACGTCCGGCAAATCGTGGTTCGAAGGCGGTTTGGTGAAGAAGGATCAGGAAGTGAACGCGTTCGCAGATTTGAACTTCGACAATCTCAAGCAGGATATGGCGATGGGCCGCGGAGAATACCTGGCCTCGCTGGGCTCGCTGATGGGTGTGACACCTGCCTACCAGAACGAGTTCTTCGCGCTGACGCAAGCACATTACACGACGCTGGTTGGTTTGGAGCACACGACGCCGGCCGAGATGCTGGTGGCACTGAACCAGTTGCTCGCGCTGCACGCGACTCGCTAAGTCGTCCCTTCTTCACCTCCGGCCAGGTTGACCCACGTCAACCTGGCCGTGTTTTTCCTACCGTAGAAACAGAATGACCGCCAGGCACACCGCGGCGTTGTTGAGCATGTGCGCCAGGATGCCCGGCAGGACGCTGCCGCTCCGCTCGTAGACCCAGGCCCAGAGCATACCGCTCCACAGCACGCTCGCAAATCCCAGCAACCCGTACCCGTGCGCGACCGCGAAGACAGACGCGCTGATGAGCGCGGACGCGACAAACCCGAACCGGCGGCGGAGCGTGGCAAAGAACAGCCCGCGGAAGACGATTTCCTCGAACACCGGCGCAAAGACGATCGTTTCAACCAGGCTGGATGCCAGCTTCGTTGGATCGCCCCAGATCATCGCCTCATCGAACCCTTCCGTCCAATGGCTGGAGAACCCCGCCGGCTCGGCCACCAGCGTGATCATCCACTCGCCCAGTAACCCGACCGACGCCAGCACCGCCACAAGCCGCCAGCACCGCCCCCAACTGGATGGCCGCGGAGTCAATCCGAGCCCTTCGTGCAATCCCATCCCGGTCGGCTCAAGCAAATGCCGGCGGGCCAGCAACAGCAGCGGCAGATAGGTCAGCGGGATCGCCAGCACGCGAACCGACTCGGTCCCGAGCACCAATACGGCAATCGTCAGCGAAATCCACAGAGCCCCGCCTCTGATCAGCACGACCGCCCCCACCGATCCGGACCAGGGCGGCGGCACGGCCGCGGCGCCGACTGCCAGTGCGTCCGTATCCCGGCGGCGCGCATACAGAATGGCTGCAAGGACAATACCGACCGCGATCACGCCCAGATCGAATGCCAGCAACGCCCGCGCCCGCCAGAGCAACGCCTGGCCTCTGGCTGCCAGGTTGTCCTGGGCTTCCGACAGCCAGGCCTGGTCGCCGGCCTGCGTGGCAAGACTGACCGCCAGCCGGTCGGCAAACCATCCGTCCGGCACTTTATCGGCCAACTCGTCACGGAGCGCGCCCGCCGCGTCCGCTCCGATCGGCGCCTGGTCCAGATAGGCCGCGTGCAGCAAGCGGGCGTAGATCGGAAACGGAGCCGGCAATTGCTCCCACCCCTTGATCTCGTCCCGCACCCGTTCGAGCCGGCCGGCCTCGCCCTCCAGTACGGACAGGTACACCAGCGTCAACGGCTCGTTCGACACCTCGGCCAGCTCCTCGTACCACGTGACGGCCTGAGCCAGCTCGTCCGCCCAGCCGGTCGTCGACTCGTAGAACAGATGCTCCCATGCCGGCGTCTGCGCGATGGTATATTCCAGATCCATCGTGCGATTGACGATCAGGGCCAAGGCCCGATCCTTTTCCTCCACCCGATCCAG
>Ga0247727_10016197_pt1 | contig 12071 bp, 16 predicted proteins | sample WisWelCaveWW1625_FD_202498 | JGI IMG/M metagenome (GOLD analysis project Ga0247727, IMG submission 202498) | Biofilm microbial communities from Wishing Well Cave, Virginia, United States - WW16-25 | ecosystem: Environmental > Aquatic > Deep subsurface > Groundwater > Cave microbial mat | place...
ATCTCCCGCAGCGAGCGGGCAGTGAGCTTCTCGGTGTTCATGGTCCTCCCACGGTTGGGTGTTCGTGATCCGTGGGTGGGGAACCGTTCACGTCTCCATTATGGTGGTGGTGTCAAGATGCGCACACGCCAGGGTTGGCAATTGAGGGAGGGGTGTGCTACAGGTAGCGGCCCGCCTTCGTCAAGGCTATGGCGGGTGAACCTTTTATGGAACTGCTACGGCAATTTGTGGATTTGTTTCTGCATCTGGACAAGCACCTGAATGGCGTCATCCAGGATTACGGGGTGTGGACGTACGCCATTCTGTTCGCGATCATCTTTTGCGAGACGGGGTTGGTGGTGACACCGATTCTGCCGGGTGATTCGTTGTTGTTTGCGGCGGGGGCGCTCTCGGCCGCGGACGGGTCGCCGTTGCAGCCGGGGTGGTTGTTTGTGCTGTTGTCGGTTGCGGCGATTGGGGGCGATACGGTGAATTATTGGATCGGGAAGGTGTTCGGGGAGGGGCTGGCGCGAAAGTGGCCGCGGGTGGTGAAACCAGAATATCTGGCCAAGACGCATGCGTTTTATGAGCGGTACGGCGGTTCGACGATCATCATCGCCCGGTTTGTGCCGATCGTGCGGACGTTTGCGCCGTTTGTGGCCGGGGTGGGCAGCATGACGTATGGGAAGTTTTTGACGTACAACGTGGTGGGCGGGTTGTTGTGGATCGGGGTGTTCATTTACGGGGGCTACTTCTTCGGCAACCTGGAGGTCGTGAAGAAGAATTTCGGGTTCGTGATCCTGGTGATCATCCTTTTGTCGGTGTTGCCGGGCGTGATTGAATACTTGCGTCACCGCAAGAAAGTGTGATTTACTGCCGGTGGTTGCCCCGACCTCCATCGGGGTAAGCGTTCGGGACGTAGCGCATCCCCGACATGCGTCGGGGTCTTCGATTTGGCTGGCGCGTCCCGAAGGATTTCGGGAAGGTCGCGGATGGAGATCGTGTTGGAGTGCTTGGGCAGCAGTCGGGACGTAGCGCAGTTTGGCTAGCGCGCTTGGTTCGGGACCAAGAGGTCGCGGGTTCAAATCCCGCCGTCCCGACCATTTTCATGGTCGGCAAGGGGGCAGTCGCTTTTGTTTACGTGCTGCGGAGCAAGACAACCGGGCGGCATTACATCGGCTGTTCAGAAGACCCGCAGCGGCGGCTGGTTGAGCACAATGCCGGCGAGACTGTATCCACACGCGGTCGCGGTCCGTGGGAAATCGTTTACCAGAAATCTTTCGCGACATTGGCGGAGGCGAGACGACACGAAACCGGACTGAAGCGTAAGAAGAGTGCGAAGTATTTGGAGTGGTTGGTGACGCAATCTGGCTAGCGCGCCCCGAAAGCATTCGGGAAGGTCGCGGGTTCAAATCCCGCCGTCCCGACCATCCTTCGCTCGAAGCGCAGTTCTCCAACGGGTGCGACCTAACGTGTCGGTCAGGCAAGCAAGAGAACCGTAACGCAGCCGTCCCCGGCTGCGAGTTCGGCCGGCGTCCCGCCGCCAGACCCGGCGCACCGGGACGGTGCGGGAACCCGCAGCCGGGGACGGCTGCGGTACACGCCCGTGTGCGGCGGAAGTGCAATCCTCGGATTGACTGCGGGAATTGAGCGGTTCATACTGCGGGCGGGTCGGTTATTCCGGTCCAACCATGTGAACAAGGAGGAGGTCATGTTGAAGATTCGATGGCATTGGGGAATCGGGTTGTTGGCGGCCGCACTGGGCGCGTGGCCGGCCGGGGCGATCGAGCAGCTCACCGCGAAACAGGCGGTGAATCTGGCCAACCAACAGGTCGAGGAACACAGCCAGAAACAGGTCTTGCTGGTGGAAGGCAAGCAGTCGGACAGTCAGTTGCGACCGCGGATTTGGGACGTGGCGCTGTACGATCACAAGCGCGCCAACGGCGCGGCGGTGGTGCGCGTCAAGGACGGCGCAGTGACGAGCCTGACCGGGTCGGTGCGGTTGTTTGACGATGCGCGCTGGTCGCGGTTTGACCGGAACTTCACCGGCTTTCATGTGGATGAGGTCGTGAAGCTGGCGCGGTGGAAGGTGGATTCCGATGAGGTCGTAGCCAAGGCGGTCGCCAATCCTCGCCTGAGCGGCCACGAAGTGACGGCGGTGACGCTGGCGTTTCACAAGCTCAGTGACGGCGATGTGCCGCCGATCTGGCGGATCAAGCTGCGCGCACGTCCCAAGGATCAGGCGTCCCGCGAGCGTTGGGTGGGTTATCTCCAGTTCAACGCCGAGAGCGGCGAGCTGATCAAGGACGAGCTTCGGGTGAAGTCGGCGCGCCCTTGACGGGTGTGGGGTCGGGATACTTGCGCGGCCTGAGGGATTCGTTTACTCTCCCGCCCGATGCGAAAGCGGGCGCTGGTGTTCTACTCGGGCCGGGTGCAGGGCGTGGGTTTCCGGTACGGTGCGCGGGAAGTGGCCTGCGGGTTTGAAGTGACCGGCTACGTTCGCAACCTGCCGGATGGCCGGGTGGAACTCGTGGCGGAAGGCGACGAGGCCGAGGTGCAGGGTTTCCTGCAAGCGATCGGCGACAGTCAACTGGGCCACTACATCCGCGGCACCGACCTGCATTGGCCGCCCGCCATCGGTGAGTTCCGCGGGTTCGACATACGATTCTGATGGACGCGATACGCACACACGAGTTGACCAAGAAATACAACCTCGGCTGGCGCAAGGGACGGCTGCTGGCCCTGGAAGGGCTGTCGCTGCGCGTGCCCGAGGGCGAGGTGTACGGACTGCTCGGCCCGAACGGATCGGGCAAGAGCACGACGATCAAGTTGTTGCTCGGACTGATCGCACGCACCGCGGGCGAGGCGCATGTGTTCGATGTCTCGTGCGACCGGGTGGAGGCCCGGCTGCACGTCGGTTACCTGCCGGAGAACCCGTATTTCTACAGGTATCTGACGGGTGCGGAAACGCTGGAATTCTACGCCAAGCTTTGCCGGATGAAGGGAGCGGGTGTGCGCCAGCGGGTGGATGAACTGGTGGACCTGGTGGGGCTGGCCCATGCGCGGGACCGGCGATTGTCGAGCTACTCCAAGGGCATGCTCCAACGCATCGGCCTGGCGCAGGCGTTGATTCATGATCCCAAACTGCTGCTGTTGGACGAGCCGACTGCCGGCGTGGACCCGATCGGCAGCCGCGACATTCGCGATTTGATTTTGCGGCTCAAGAAAATGGGCAAGACGGTGCTGCTCAGTTCGCACTTGCTGACCCAGGTGCAAGATGTGTGCGACCGCATCGGGGTGCTGAACCTCGGACGGCTGATTCTGGAGGGCGACGTGGCGACGCTGATTCGTGATCAGCGCCGGTTGAGCTTCACGGTGCAGGAGTTGCCGGACACCGGGCGGGCGCCGGTCGAAGCGGCCATGCGCGCCGCCGGCGGGCAGGTCGTGGCCGTCGAGCACCCGCAGACGACGGTGGAAGACTTGTTTCTGCAGGCGGTGCGCCAGGACCCGCGGGGGATGAAGGGCCATGACTGAGCGCGTGGGCTTCAGTCTCGGCCGGGTGGGCGCGATCGCGCTGAACACTTTTACCGAGTCGGTCCGGCAGAAGGTGTTTAACATTCTGTTGTTGGTGGCGCTGGTGTTTATTACGACGGCGAGCTTCTTCTCGCAGTTCACCTTCAGCGAGCAGTTGAAGTTCGTGAAAGACTTTTGTCTGGGGACGATCTCGGTGTTCGGGGTGGTGATTGCGATTGTCGGGACGTCGCAGTTGCTGCCCAGCGAACTGGAGAACCGGACCCTCTATACGATCCTGGCCAAGCCGGTGCGGCGGTTCGAGTTTTTGCTCGGCAAGTTTCTCGGCAGCGTGCTGCTGATCTTTCTGAGTCTGCTGATGATGTCGGTGATGTTCGTCGCGGCGTTGCTGTTCAAGGAGAACCGGCTGATCGCGGAGGCCTACCGCAACCCGGTGGCGTATGAGTTGCCGCCGGCGGACGTGGCCAAACAGATTCGCGCAGAGGCCCGCGACCCCGACATCGTGAAAGGGGAACTGCTCATCTTTGTGAAACTGTCGCTGCTGGCGGCGGTGACCTTGCTGGTGTCCACGTTCTCCACGTCGATGATCTTCAACGTGGCGGTGACGTTCATGGTGTTTTTCATCGGACATTTGCGGGCCGTGGCCACGGAAATGTGGGCGCAACACCGCGTGTTGTCGCGGCTGGTGACGGTGATTCCGGATTTGGGCGCGTTCAATGTGACCGACGACATCCGGTTGGGGAATGCGATCCCTTGGGATCACGTGGCGGGGGTGGCATTGTATGGCGTGGCCTACACGGTGGTGTTGGTGGCCGTCGCCCATTTTGTGTTTGCGGATCGGGAGCTTTGAGATGGCGGGTTATCGCAAATGGATCGCACTGGGATTGGCGTTATCGCCCGCCTTGTGGCTCAGTCCGTTGGAACAGCGCATTCACGCCGAACGCGTGGCGCTGAAATACGGCGGCGCACCGGTCACGGTGGCCGTCCGCGAGAAGATCGGGCAGGGAATGGCGATCGGGTTGCTGGCCGGATTTCGCAGTGTGGTCGCGGATTTCTTGTGGATTCAAAACAATATCCTGTGGGAGAGTCTGTGGAGACCGGAGACGGACAAGACGTTGACCTACATCCGCATGCACGGCAACATGAGCACCGTGGTGACGTTGCAGCCGCGCTCAATCATGTTCTGGGAGAACTCCGCCTGGCACATGGGCTGGAACATCGCCTACGCCGCCCAGATCGATCCCAAGAACCGCACCGAAGCCGAAGGCCGTGAGCGCAACCAGGAATGGCGCCAACGCGCCCGTGCCTTTCTGGAGGACGGGATCCGGAACAACCCCGATCATTACCGGCTCCACTTCTACCTCGGGTTCCTGTACCTCCACAAACTCGACAACCCCTGTATGGCCGCCGACTATTTTCTGAAAGCCGCGCAGTTTCCCGATGTACCGAGCTATCCCGCCCGACTGCATGCGATCGCCCTCGAACGCTGTGGCCGTCCCGCTGCCGCCTATGACTACTGGAAACAGCTCTGGCGCAATGGCCACCCGCCCAAGTTCAATGACTCGATCGACATCTCCGGCTGGATTCAACGCGAGCTGCGCCGGCTGGAGGCCCTGCTCAACGTTCCCAACGCCGAACGCGTTTTCCCCGTCGCGGTGGGCGGCTCATGAAATTCGCGATCCTCAGCGACATCCACGCCAACCTCGAAGCCTTCGAGGCCGTGCTCAAACACGCCCAGTCCCAGAACTGCACCCACCACGTCTGTCTCGGCGACATCGTCGGCTACGGCCCGAACCCCAAGGAGTGCCTCCAGATCATCCGCGACTTCAACTGTCCCACGGTCATCGGCAACCACGACGAATACTGCGCCACCAACCAGCAACTCACCGGCTTCAACCCCATGGCCGCCGACGGCATCCGCTGGACGCGCGCCCAACTCACCGACGAAGAAAAAGAGTGGCTGCGCAATCTTAAGTACGTCCGGCAAGTCGAATCCTTCACCATTGTCCACGCCACCCTCGACCTGCCCGAGCGCTGGGCCTACGTCTTCGACAAGCTCGCCGCCGGCGCCAGCCTGAACTACCAACATACCGCCGTCTGCTTCAACGGCCACACCCACATCCCCATCGCCTTCGTCCGTGGCGACAAAGGCATCCAGGGCGGCCTCTACTCCAAAATCAAAATCGAAATCGCCCGCAAATACTTCGTCAACTGCGGCTCCATCGGCCAACCCCGCGATCACAACACCAAAGCCGCCTACGTCACCTTCGACCTCATCAACAACCTCATCGAACTCCACCGCCTCGACTACGAACTCGGGCGCACCCAGAAAAAAATCCGCGCTGCCGGCCTCCCCGAATCCCTCGCCCAACGCCTCGAACAAGGGCGGTGAAAATCCTCATCGTCAAACCGTCGTCGCTCGGCGACGTCGTCCACGCCCTCCCGACCGTCAACCTCATCCGCCAGAAGTTCCCCGACGCCCACATCGCCTGGCTGATCAACCGCGAATTCGCTTCGCTCCTCAAAGGCTGCCCGGTCATCAACGACCGCATCGAATTCCCGCGCGACGAAACCGCCCGGTTGCCGGCCTTGATCAACCGCCTCCGGCACGAGCGATTCGACGTCGTCGTGGACCTACAGGGTCTGCTGCGCAGCGGGCTGCTGACGTTCGTCACTGGCGCCGGGCGCCGCGTCGGTTTGAGCGACGCCCGCGAAGGCGCGCGCTTCTTCTACAACGAGATCGTCCAAGTCCCCCGCGTCCACGCCATCGACCGCTACCTCCACGCCGCCTGCCACCTTGGCTGCCCGGACGCCCCGGTTGAATTCCCGTTGGGCTTGGAGGGACGCGCTCCGTCGCGTTCGCTGATCGGCGTCAATCCCAGCGCCCGCTGGCCCACCAAACTGTGGGGCGACGGCAAGTTCGCCGAACTCATTCGTCGTCTGCCCGCCGACCGCGTCGTTTTGACCGGGTCCGCCGCCGACAGACCGCGCCTCGACAAACTCGCCCCCCACGTCCGCAACCTTGCCGGCAAGACTGATCTCTACGAACTCGCCGACCTCTACCGGCAGTGCGCGGTCGTCATCACCAACGACAGCGGCCCGATGCACATCGCCGCCGCCGTCGGCACGCCGGTCATCGCCCTCTTCGGCCCGACCGATCCCGCCCTGACCGGCCCGTACGGCAAGCAGCATGTCGTTCTCCGTGCCGGCATCCCGTGCGCGCCGTGCTTCAAAGACCACTGCACGAACAAAGTCCACATGGAGTGCATGGAGAAAATCACGGTCGAGCAAGTGTTGGGGGCAGTGCGGTCGTTCGTTTCTTGATTTGCGCGCGCAATGCGGTCTGCCGGTCAGTGGTGGCGCAGAGAGCTTGATCAAGTGTCTGGCGCGCCAAACGATAGTTTTTCTGGCGAAGATAAACGTAGCCAAGCGTGTCCAGATAGGCGGCTTGGCCGGCCGGGACCAGGGCGAGCGCGCGTTGCGCTAACTGCGCGGCTGCGTCAAGGTCTGCACCCGAGTCGGCCAGGGCAGAGGCGAGATTGTTGCAGAAGTCGGGGTGGTCCGGGTTGAGCGCATGGGCTTGCCGGTAACAGGCCACGGCTTCCGCCGGCCGTTGCTGCGCGAGCAGGGCGTTGCCGAGATTGAAATGCAGCCAGGCGTTGCCGGGCGCGAGATTCACCGCATGACGATACTCGGCTTCGGCCCGCGCCAATTGGCCGGTGCGTTCGAAGTGGAGTCCGAGATCGTTGTGTTCGGCAGCCGACAATTCCCAACGGGCGGCTTCCGTCGGACACGCCAGCAATGTCCAGTAATCAGCCCGGCGCCACAGCCGTTCGAAGCGGGCCACCGGAATCGTTTCGTAGGCCCGTGTCCCCGAATGGGCCACCAGGACCCCGCGCACATCATCGAACCCGATGAGCACCCAGTAATGGTGGGCGTTGACGAACGGCACCGGCACGCGACTCTGGACCAGCACCGGCACGCCGGCCCGCAGTTTCTGGCGAACGTCGTCCAACGAGCCGCAGTATTGCCGGGTCCACAGACCGCGCTGTTCCGTATAGCGGGCGAGGTCGAGGTTGAGTGTTCCTCGTAATCGGGGGAGATAGATCGCCTGGGCGATTTCTTCCGGCGTGACCGGTTTCCCCCAATACGCGGCCAGCATGGCCAACGCAGCCGGACCGCATTCGTGGCCGCGTTGCCGGTAGAACGGCACCGGCTCGATGAGAACGGCTGCGCCCGGATGGCCGATGACGTCCTGGCGAACGTCGTGCACGCCGACCGTGGCGCAGCCGGTGATCAGGCCGACCAGAACCGCCGTCCCGCCGAGTCGCAGCAGGAGGGTCGGGTCAGTCATGATGGTGATCGTGGTGGTGTTCCACGAGGTACCAGATCAGGAATCCGAGGGCCGCCAACACGGCCAGGACGATGACCGGGGCGTGCCAGCCACCCGCCCGCGCCTGATCGAGTTGCGCCGTCAGTTGCCGCAACTCCTGGTCGCTGAGGTGGTCCACCCGTGCGTCAACCTCCGCCGGCGATAGACCCAGGTGCGTCAGTTTCTGACGCACCGCGTCATCGGCAAGGAACTGACGCACGGTGGCTTTATCCTGTCGGCGTTGCTCCCAGGCTTGTTGGACGGCGGTGTTGGCGGACGCGGTGGGGGCCGCCCAGAGCCGGGTCCGTGGTGACAGGCCGATGAACAACGTCAATAGGATCATCGGCAGAACGACGGTCTTGCTACGGAAAACACTGCGTTTCATCTGATTGCTCCTTTCTTTGAGCGGAAGCCGCCGGTTTGATGACCGCCGCCGCTAATCGTTTCGCTGTTCAGTCGGGCTGGGCGTGAGGATGTCCTCCAGCCGTTCCCGGTCACGGGCCTCTTCTTTGGCGGCCGGCCCGACGCCGTGATGCACGATGCGCTGGGCCATCAGCACGCCTTGCTGGTCTTGGTAGGTCACATCGACTTCGTCGCCGCGCTTGAGGTCTTCAAAGCCGGCGTTCGGCTTGTCGCGCGTGACAATTTTGCAGTCCGCCGCGGCGGTGAACGTTTTGCTGACCACGACCGCGCGGACGGTCAGTTTGCGTTGGGGCGGATGGATGTCATCAATCCGTCCGGTGAAGGTCGCGGTCTTGGGCGGTTCGACCGGTGTCTCGATCACCGTGACGTCTTCATTGGCCACCGCCGCGGAGACGATCAGCCCGATGGCCACGGTCAGAACCAGCCACCATTCATGCCTTGTTCTCATTGTGTTCTCCTTTCAACTGGGTTGTGGCGCACGGATCGCGGAGGGTTGACCGGCAAGCTGTTCGACGATCAACCCCACCCGGACGTGAAGCCGCCACGTTCCTCTGACCCGTTGGTCTCCCTGGTGACGGCTTCACTCCGTAGGTGTTCACCATCAGCCTCCCGGCTTGACGACGATGTCGTTTTTGACGGACTTGACACCGGCGACTGCTTTCGCCAGTTCCTCGGCCCGTTGCTTATGGTCCTGGGTGTTCACGAATCCACTCAGATGGACGACACCCTTGAACGTTTCCACGTTCACCTGCAACGCTTTCACGGCGGGGTCTTTGACATACGCCGCTTTGACCTTCGCGGTGATGGTGCTGTCGTCACTGTACTCGCCCGTGCTTTCACGGGTGGATGTGCTGGCGCAGCCGGTGAACATCACCGGGAGTGCCGCCACGATCAACGCGCAGCAGGCGGCAGGGAGCAAGCATTTCATTTTCGCATTCATTGCTTACCTCCATTCGTTTCAGCGACTGCGTTATTTTTCGTCTTTTGCTTTGAACGGTTCTTTCAGTACGACTTTGACGCCGGCGATAGTTCCGGTGACCGCGTTGCGAACCGTCGTCAACGCCGTCGAACCCACTTGCTCGGCCGCGTTCAAGGCCCCGCGAGCGGCTGCCGACGCAGCGTCCTCCGCACTCAGGCCCAATTCCTTCGCGGCATCGATCGCCCCTTTCACGAGGCCGGTCGCGGCACCTCCCAAGTCGCCGCCCACCTTCGCGGTGTTACTGATCGCGCCCTGGGCGGTCTGGGTGATGGCGTCCATCGACGCTCCCGCAATGTCACCCGCGCCTTTGATCGCCGCGACGATCTGGTCCTTCACGTTTTCCATGAGGCCTTCATTCTTGTTCGTCATGACTAATCTCCTTCCGTCTTGTCCCTGTGATTGGTTCTTGGTTTCGGGCCGGCTGGCCACAGGGATCAACCAGCACTGGCCCGGTATTGATTGGCTGTTTTTAGTTCATCATTTCTTTGTTCGGTGGAACAACATGGGAAAACTGTTGTCCGGGAATGGCGTGTACAGTTCGCGGCCTTCGCCACCGATGTTGTCCAAGAAGGCGTGGCGCCATGTGCCACCGAAATGGTAGGAAACTGTCACGCCGACAGCGTAGTGGCCGGCGGTGTTGAGGTCGGCGCCGAGGCCGATGTCCACTTTGGGGGCCAATCCGTAGGCCAACCGCGTGCGCAGCACAGCTTCGTCCAGATCGCTGAACTGGTAGCCGAGTCCCAACTGCGTACCGAGTTGTCGGTTCCAGTTTCGCGTCCAAAAGGTTCTCAATTCGCGAATGGATTTCTGGCCGCGCATCCGGTTCAGCGGCTGGACGATCGCCACGCCGAGCGCGTCTTGCTCGCTGATCGTGGTGCCGAATAATGGTCGCACGGCCCAGAGATGGTTGTGGAAGGCCGTTCGCCGGTAATCAAACAGCAGCGCCGCCGCGCCCTGTTGATCCCGGAACGTCGTGAAATGGCGGGCGAACGCGCCCACGGTCCCATTCCATTCCGGATCATCCTCGCGGAACTTCACACCGCCGCCAGCCTGCAAACCCAGCGCCACATCCTCCGGCGAGGTCAACGGGATGCCCCAGTTGAAACCCAGCGTGGCGAAGCCGGTACTGTCTTCGCCCGGTGGTTTTTCCGCGCCGATGCCGGATTCCAGGTACAGATTGTCCAAAATACTCGACGGCGGGGCCGGCTCGGCTTGGGCTTGTTGAGCGACGACGTTTTCGTCGCCCCATGCCGTGGCCGCAGCCAGAGACGTGAGCCACCACCATTTAAGCAGCGTTCGCAATCCCTGCTCCTTCCCGGTGAGCCGGATCAACGTTCTCGGCCGCGATGCGCACGGGCGTCCGCAGCCGATTGATCGCCTCCGCGACGCCCGCCGTCTCACTCGTCCTCAAAACCAACAGGCTGCCGGCGTGGGGGGCCACAACAGGTGTAGGCATCCGAAATCTGGATGCCGGCGGCGCGCAACTCGGCGGCCAAGCCGGCCGTCGGCACGCCCCGGTGTTCCTCGCCCACAACGACGACCGGGTTGGTCTCGGCTTCAAAGCCGGCCATGCGCAACGCCTGCAACGTGGCGCTCGGCGCCGCGGTAATCAACCAGGCGGTCGCCCGGTGGTGATTGCTACAAAAACACCACCCCAGCAGGCGGGGACGTTCCCTGGCCATCGTGGCGAAAAGTTTCGCCAACGTGTCCAAGTCGTTCGGCACGTGCAACGCAATCTCGGTGCGTTGCTGAATGTCCGGCCTTCTCATCCGACGGGCGGTCATCACGCACCTGCCTTTCCGGCGAATGCCAGCCCAAGCGGCCATCGGTGCCGGGCCAGCTTTCCACGGCGCAGGCGTGGTGGTGGAAGGTCGGACCAGATCCGCCGCGACACCGGCCCCAACACCATTCGGGGGCTGCGATTACGAGCGTTCAGCTCGATGATCCGCAGGAGCGGTCTGCAATCAACGCGCGTTTTCATTGGGGCCTCCATTCGGTTGGTCATCCCCGGCCAACGGGGCCGGTCCTTTTCGGACCGACCCCGTCAGCCATCCCTGTTTATTCGCTGATCGTCATGTTGTTGTGGACATCCTTGACACCCTTGATGTCCCTCGTCAGTTTGGTCACCAGGTCGAGTTCGGCCTGATTTTTCGCATCGCCCGTCAGCGTGACGATGCCGTCTTTGGTATCGACGGCCGTCCGCAACGCGCTGGTTGAGTGATGCGTCAGCAACGTCATCTTGACCTGGGCGGTGATCGAGGCATCGTCGATGCGCTCTTCCAGCGTCGGGGTGTCCGGCGCGGCGGCAATGGTCATCTCATTGTTGACGATTTTGACGCCGTCAATGTCGCGGGCGTACTCCATGGTCAGGTCTTTCTGGGCCTGACTGGAGGCGGTGCCGTCCTTCACAAACACCTGCGTCTTGCCGCTGGTGCTGCGATGGAACAACAGCGCCGCCTTGATCTTGGCGCTGATGAATTCATCGGACTGCGTCAAGGGCTTGTCGGGCTTGACTTCCAGTTGGTTGTTGACCTGGTTGACGCCCGGCAACCCTGTCACGGTGTCTTCGGCCAGGCGCTTGTGCGAGTCTTCCGCAACCGTTCCGGTCAAGGTGACGACCCCGTCCTGTGATTCGACGCGAATCCTGTCGTCCTTGAGGTAATTCTAGTTCGCGTTCAAGGTGAGACTAACTATCCAGGGCCAGGCGCAGATGCTCCGCACGCGATCTCGATCCCCAGCCAGCCGTGGCAGGCCTGCTTCCAAGGTGCGCCCCACCCCGGCCATGTC
>Ga0247727_10016198_pt1 | contig 12071 bp, 10 predicted proteins | sample WisWelCaveWW1625_FD_202498 | JGI IMG/M metagenome (GOLD analysis project Ga0247727, IMG submission 202498) | Biofilm microbial communities from Wishing Well Cave, Virginia, United States - WW16-25 | ecosystem: Environmental > Aquatic > Deep subsurface > Groundwater > Cave microbial mat | place...
GCGCGTGGACGGCCTCGACGGCGCACGGCGGCTCGAGCTGGTGGTGACGGACGGTGGGGACGACGACGCCGGCGACCGGGCCGCGTGGGTGGACGGGCTGTTGCTGCGGGGCGGTGGGTGAGGCCGTGGTGCCGGCTGCCGCTGGTGCTGCTGCTCGCGCTGGCGGCCTGCGGTGGGGCGACCTCGGCCGACGGCGGCGGAGCCCAGGCCGGCGGCCGGCGTCCGAAGGTGGCCATCTTCGGCGTGGACGGCGCGACCTTTGCGGTCATCGATCCGCTGGTCGCGCGTGGCCGCCTGCCGGCGCTCTCCGGCCTGCTGCGGCGCGGCACGCGCGTCGTGCTGCGCTCCGAGATCGCGGAGGGGGCGTCGCCCGTGCTGTGGACCTCGATCGCCACGGGCGTGCGCAAGGACGAGCACGGCATCCTCGGTTTCACGCACAACGACGACACCGGCATCTCGGTCTATTCGTCGCGCGACCGGCTGGTCCCCGCGCTGTGGAACATGGTGCACGCGCGCGGCGGCAGCGTGGGACTGGTCGGCCACTGGAACACCTGGCCGGCGGAGGTGGTCAACGGCTGGATCGTCTCGGACCTGCTCGCGACCAGCCTGCTCAAGCGCAACTTCGCGCCCGGGACGGAGGAGTCGCTGACGCACCCGCCCGGGCTGGTCGACGAGCTGCGCCCGCTGGTGCACCAGCCGTCGCAACTGCGCCGCGAGGACCTGGCGCGGCTGGGCCGGTTCGACGACGCCGAGTGGGCCGCCATGATGGCCGATGACGCGCAGCGGGACTTCATCGTCCAGGATGGGCTGGCGGCGCTGAAGTACGGGCTGCAGACCGAGAGCACCTGCGTGGACGTGGCGTTGCACATGCTCCGCACGCGGCCGCAGCCCGACCTGCTCTTCGTCATGCTGGAGCTGCCGGACCGCGTGAGCCACAACTTCTGGCACGCGTACGAGCCCGACAAGGTGCAGGGCGGCGTGCGCGCGGTGGACCCGGGCTGGCGGGCGCGCTGGAAGGACGTGGTGCCGGGCGCCTACGAGATCGTGGACGAGCACATCGGCGCCATGCTGGCCGAGCTGGACGAGGACACCACCGTCTTCGTCGTCTCCGACCACGGCTTCCGCAGCAACGCACGGCCGGGCGGCACGCCGACGGACCTGCTGCACGTGGGCCGCTCGGGCACCCACGACGCGGACGGCGTGCTCGTCGCGAGCGGTCCGGCCATCCGGCCGGGCTCCACCTGCGAGGCGCGCATCTACGACGTCGCGCCCACCGTGCTGGCGGCGCTGGGTCTGCCCGGCAGCCTGCAGCCCATCGGCCGGGTCATGCGGCCGCTGCTGGCGCCGGCCTTCCTGGAGGCGCACCCGCTGCAGGCGGAGCAGCTCGAGGCGCCGCTGGAGCAGACCGCGCCAGCGCCGGCCGAGGCGCCCGACGACGAGCGCCTGCGCCAGATGCAGGCCGTCGGCTACGTGCCCGGAGCCGCCAGCGAGGTCCCCGACCAGGACGACGGCCGCTGATCCCGGCGGTGTAATGCGGGGCGGGTCCTGCCGACAGCAGGTCATGGAAACCTGCCTGCACAGGGCGCTCGTCGAACCCGCCGACGCGTTGCCCATCGACCAGCTGCTCGCTGGCTTGCTGTGTCCCGGCGCCGCCGGGGCCCGCGCCCGCGGCGCCGCGCACGATCTGGCCGAGGTGGGCGCGGACCTGCCAAGGCTGGCGCGCATGTCACCGCGCGAGCTCCTGCGCGAGCATTCGGAGGCCCTGCGGGGCGTGCCGGGCGGTGCGGAGCGGGCTGCGCTGCGTCTCGCGTGCGCGTTCGAGCTGGCGCGCCGCGCCGCGCGGGTCGACCCGCCCGCCGGCCCCATCGTGCGCGGCGCGGCAGACCTCGAGCCGCACCTGCGCGGCCTGCTGGACGGCAAGCTCAAGGAGGTGTTCCTGGTCGTCCTGCTGGACGCCAAGAACCGGCCGCTGCGCACCGAGCGCGTGAGCGAGGGCTGCCTCACCTGGTCGGTGGTGCACCCGCGCGAGGTCTTCGCGCCGGCCGTGCGCGAGTCGGCCGGCGCCATCATCGTGGCCCACAACCACCCCAGCGGTGACCCCACGCCCTCGCCGCAGGACATCGAGGTCACGGCGCGCCTCGCGCGCGTGGGGGAGACGCTGGGCATCCCCCTGCTGGACCACATCGTCGTCGGGCGCCGCCGCTGCGTCTCGCTGCGCGCGCAGGGCCTGCTGCCGGCAGCAGGTGTCTAGCGCCGTTCCAGCGCGGCGCGGGCCGCGTCGAGGGCCGGCGCGCGCGTGGCGGGCGGCGCGGCCGGGTCCAGCCCGAAGTCGTCGCCCGTGAGCGCGATCAGCCGCTGCAGCGCGGCATGGGCCAGCTCGGCGTCCGGGCTGGCGAGGCACTCGAGGAACGGCGCCGGGTCGCAGGTCGGGTCGCTGGCCAGGCGCGCGGCCAGCAACGCCACGCGGCCGTCCGGCGTCAGCGCCGCGGCGCGCGGCGACCCGGCCAGCGCACGCAGGCTGTCGCGTGCAGCGGGCTGGCCGGTGCGACCGAGGGCGTCCAGGATGGCGACCAGCACCGCCGGCTCGCTGCGCTGCTCGAGGGCCACGATGAGCTGGTCGGCCACGTGCGCGGCGCCACAGGTGGCAGCGGCCTGCGCGGCCACCTGCGGCGAGTCCTGCAGCAGCGGCCCGGCCGCCAGGCTGGCCAGGCGCGCGCGGGTCTTGGCATCGCAGGCGTCGGCCAGCCGCTCGAGGATCTCGAGCGAGTGCACGCGCGCGTAGGTGTCCGGCGCGCGCAGACCGTCTTCGAGCAGCGGCAGCACGCCCGGGCCCAGCCTGGGGAGCATGAAGCGCGCGCCGTCGATCTGCCGCAGCTGGTACGCGGACAGCCGGGCCACGACCAGGCGCGCGCGCGCCTGCAGGCCGGGGTCGTCGGCGGGCGCCGCGGCCCACAGCGCGAGCCGGCGCTCCTGCCACCAGGCGCGCGCGGCGTCCAGCGCGGCGCCGCGTTGCGGCACGGGCGCGCCGGGCACGTAGCCGAAGTCCGTGCCGGCCAGCGCCGAGAGGCCCAGCAGGGCGAGCTCCTGCAGGTACACCACGCGGTCGGTGCGCGTGAACGGCAGCTGCGCGTCGGGCACGGCCTGCGGCGTGCCCTCGGCCAGCACCACGAGGATCAGGTCCATTCCGCCCGGGTTGCCCAGGCGCGCCAGCGCCGCCGCCTCCGCGCAGCGCACGGCGGGCGGCACGTCGTAATCGACGGGAAAGGGCCCGAGGCCCAGCAGCAGGCGCGGGATGGCGCGCTGGTGGCCGTGCTCGCCGAGCAGGCGCGCGGCCTCGGCGGCCACGGCGTCCTGAGTGTCGCGCAGCGCCGCCATGAGCGTGGAGGCGGCGCGCGGGTCGCGTGCGTCGCACAGCGCGGCCAGCGCGTCCATGCGCGCGGCGGCCGGCTGCAGCGCGAGCAGGTCCGCGGCGGGGCCGGGCTCGCCGGGCAGCGGGCGCTCGAGCACGTCGCGCCAGGCCCAATCGCGCGAGCCGGCGGGCACGCCGGGCAGCGCAGGCGGGGCCGGCGGTTCCGTGGGCATGGAGGGCTCGCCGCACGCGGCGAGCGCCAGCAGCAGCGGCAGCACGATCCGTCGGTCCACGGTCGCGGAGTTTGACACGGTGGGCGCGCGACCGGTATTCCAAGGGGCCACCCTCGTACGCCGGAGCCCTGCCATGACCGCCCCCCAGCTCGACAAGGATCTGCTGGCGATCTTGGCGTGCCCCGAGACCAAGGAGCCCGTGGCGCTGGCCGACGCGGCGCTGGTGGCGCGCGTCAACGCCGCCATCGAGGCCGGCAAGGTCAAGTCGCGCGACGGCCAGGCCGTGACGCGCACGATGGAGGCGGCCCTGCTGCGGCAGGACAAGAAGGTGCTCTATCCGGTGCGGGGCGGCATCCCGATCATGCTGATCGACGAGTCCATCCTCGTGGACAGTGTCGGCGGCTGAGCCGCTCCCGCCGGTATGGAGAAGCGCCTTCCGCTGGCTCTGCTGTTGAGCCTGTTGTTCGTCTGGGTCTACCTCGGGGTGTTCGCGCCCAAGCCGCCGCCCGAAACCGGGATCGACCCTGCAGCGGGCGCCGCCGCGCCGGCTGAATCGCCCACCGGGGCGGCGACGGCCAGTGCCCTGCCGGTCGCGGTGCCGGCGGCCGCAGGCTTGGCGCTGCCCGAGGACGCGCGCGAGACCAGCGTGGCCCTGCCGCCGCTGGAGGGCGCGGGCTACGTGGCGCAGTTCGAGACGCGCGGCGCCGGCCTCACCTGGCTGGAGCTGACCGGCTTCCACGTCTCGCTGGCGCAGGACGAGCAGCTGCGCCTGGTCGGCGCCGGCGGCGGACCCGGCCTGAGCCTGCTGTTGCGCGACTTCTCCGACCAGTGGGGCCTCGACCGCAGCAACTGGGAGGTGCAGGACGGCCTCAACGACCTCGGGCGGCGGCGCATCGTCTTCCGCAAGCACCTCGACAACGGGCTGCTGCTGGTGCGCACCGTGGACGATCGCGGGCGCACCTGCTCCTTCGACCTGTCGATCGAGGTGGTCAACGAGGGCGACAAGGACGTGGGTGGCACGCTGTCGCTGGTGCTGCAGGCGGTGCAGGGCCTGCTGGACGAGAACGGCGGCGGCAGCTTCCTGACCACGCCGCCCACCGCGCTGGTCGCGGTGCGCGGCGCCGACGCCGAGCCGCAGGTGGTCAAGTGGTCCGGCGACGACCTCTCGGAGGGCACGCCGCGCCAGGTGGGGCCGGGCGAGCGCCTGATCGCGGCCGGCACCATCAACAACTACTTTGCGGCGCTGCTGGCGCCGTCCGACGACTCGTTCGTCGCGCAGGTGAGCCCCGAGGCGGTGCTGGACGTGGCGCGCCTCGAGCGCGAGGTCGACGTGCGGCGGCCGGCGGACGAGGCCGCGCGCGAGGCGCTGCGCGCCCAGCTGGCCGGCGGCCTGCGCACGGCGGCCGCGGCCAACCTGCTGCTGGCCAGCACCCCTCCGGCGCCGGGCAAGTCGGTGCGCTGGGACTTCACCGTCTTCGCCGGGCCGCAGGACGACGCGCTCGCGCGCGCCGAGGGCCTGGCCTTCCTGGAGCCGGTGCTCGAGGACCGCTTCGGCAGCATGGCCTTCATCAACCATGCGCTGCTGGCCGTGCTGCGCGCCTGCCACGGGCTGTTCGGCAACTGGGGCGTGTCCATCATCCTGCTCACGCTGCTGGTGCGGATCCTGCTGTTCCCGCTCAACCGCGTGCAGCAGTCCAGCATGCAGCGCTACAGCGCCATGATGCAGCGGCTCAAGCCCCAGCTGGACGAGCTGAAGGCCAGGCACAAGAGCAACATGCGCAAGTTCAACGAGGAGCAGATGAAGCTCCTCAAGGAACACGGCGTGCGCCCGCCGCTGGGCGGGTGCCTGCTGACCTTCCTGCAGTTCCCCATCTGGATCGCGCTGTTCCAGATCCTGCGCAGCAGCATCGAGCTGCGGCACGCGCCCTTCGCCTTCTGGGTGCACGACCTCTCGCGGCCGGACCAGATGCCCTTCCCCTGGCTGGGCTCGATCAACCTGCTGCCCATCCTGATGGCCGCCGCGCAGATCCTGCAGATGCGCATGCAGCCCAAGCCGGCCGACGACAGCCAGGCCCAGATGCAGAAGATGATGGGTTGGATGATGCCCGGGATGATGCTGTTCTTCCTGTACTCCTATCCCTCGGGCCTGGCGCTGTACATCTTCACCTCGTCGCTGTTCGGCATCCTCGAGTACCGCATCGTGCGCAAGCTGTGGCCGCCGCCCGAGGTGCCCGTCCCGGTCCGCGCCAAGGCCTGAGCGGCTCCGCCGGGCGCTTTCTGGCGGGGCCGGCCTGCCGTATCCTCGGACGCCCATGACCTCCAGCCGACCGCGCCGTTCACGCTCCGGGCTCGTCCTGTTCCTCATCGCGCTGGCGCTGGGCGCGCTGGAGGTGACCGGGCGCGTGACGGGCGTGCCGCGCGTGACGCCGTTGCGCTTCGGCCTGGCGGCCTGGGCCGTGGCCACGGGCGAGCAGGCCGGGCTGGGCGCCCCGCCGCCGACGGACGAGGACCTGGAGAAGAAGGTCGCCTACCGTGCCCTGCCCTACGTCAACTTCGCCATCAAGCCCAACTGGTCGCGGCCCGGGGACGTGGTGCGCACGAGCAACAGCCTCGGCTTCCGCGGCCGCGAGGTGCAGCTTCCCAAGCCGGCCGGGCGCTACCGCATCGCGTGCCTGGGCGGCTCGACCACGTACGACGACGGCGTGGGGGACGACGACACCTACCCGCTGCAGCTCGAGCGCTTCCTGCGCGAGGCGCTGCCGGAGCGCGACGTCGAGGTGGTCAACGCGGGCCAGCCCAACTACACCACGGCCGAGACCATCGCCAGCCTGGCGCTGCGCGTGCTGGACATGCAGCCCGACGCCATCGTGCTCTATGAGGGCATCAACGACTGGCGCCCGCGCAAGTACCGCAACTTCGACTCGGCGTACTTCCACTTCCGCAAGCTGTGGGACGGCGACGCGGAAGACTGGCTGCCGGATCCAGGTGATCCCGACCTGGCGGGGGGCATCAACCCGCTGGTGCAGTACAAGACGCCGCCGGACAACGGCAACGGGCTGGCCAACGCTAGCCGCAACGGGCCGGGGGCGTTCAGGCGCAATCTGGCGACGCTGGCCGGCATCGCGCGGGCGCACGGCGTCGCGGTGGTCATGGTCTCCAATACGGTGGACGAGGGCGGCAAGTGGACGCCGGCCGACCTCATGCCGGGCATGGCCGAGCACAACGCCGTGATTCGCGAGGTGTGCGCGCAGCACGGCGCGCTGTTCATCGACCTGGACGCCGTCTACCCCAAGGGCGCCGACGTGCCCGAGGGCGGGCTGTTCATCGACCCGGTGCACAACAACGCGGCCGGCTCGCGCCTCAAGGCGCGTATCGTCGCCGACGCGCTGCTGGCAGACCTGCTCAAGTGAGCGCGGCCCCGTGACCGATCGGGCCGAGGTGACGCCGCACCTCTCCGTCGCCGCGCCCTGCTTCAACGAGGCCGAGAGCATCGCGGCCGTGGTGGACGAGTGGGACCGCGTCCTGTCCCGCTGGCCGCGGCCGTCCGAGATCGTGCTGTGCAACGACGGCAGCACCGACGCCACGGCGACCGTGCTGGAGCAGCTGCAGCCGCGCCACCCGCGCCTGCGAGTGGTGGCCTTCGAGCGCAACGGCGGCTACGGGCGCGCCCTGTCGGCCGCCATCGACGCCACGCGCGGCGAGTGGGTGGCCACCATCGACAGCGACGGCCAGTTCGACCTGGCCGACGGCCTGCGGCTGCTGGAGCTGGCCGAGCGCCAGGGCCTCGACGGCGTCACCGGCTTCCGCCAGGGCAAGCAGGACAGCGCCTTCCGCGTGCTGGCCGACCGCGTGCTGAACCGCATCGTGCGCTGGATGTTCGCGCTGGACCTGCGCGACACGAACTGCGCGCTCAAGGTGGTCAAGGGCTCCGTGCTGCGCGGCCTGCGCATCGAGGCCCGCGGCTACCCGACGCCCACCGAGATCTGTGTGCGCCTGGCGGCGCGCGGGGCGCGCCTCGGGGAGGCCGGCGTGGCGCACCGCGAGCGCGCCGGCGGCGCCAGCAAGCTGCACCCATGGCGCACGGGCTGGAGCTTCCTGCGCTTCCTCTTCTACCTGCGCCGCAAATTGAAGCTGCACCGCGCGCGGATTATCGTCGAGCCATGAGCGCGCGCGAGTCGGGCCAGATCCTGGGCGTCATCCTGGCCGCGGGCAAGGGCACGCGCATCCAGCCCTTCTCCGAGCGCTGGCCCAAGCCCATCCTGCCCATCCTGGGCAAGCCGCTGATCCAGCACCAGGTCGAGTGCCTGCGCGACCTCGGGGTGCGGCGCGTGGTCATCGTCATCGGGCACCTGGGCTTCGAGATCGTGCGCGCGCTGGGCGACGGCTCCGCGCTGGGCGTGACCATCGAGTACGTCGACCAGGGGCCCACGCTGGGCATCGCCCACGCGCTGGGCAAGCTGGAGGAGCGCGTCGACCGGCCCTTCCTGCTGTTCCTGGGCGACATCTTCTTCGTGCACGACGGGCTGCAGGGCATGACCGCGCTGCTCGGGCGCGACGAGGTCAAGGGCGTGCTGGCGGTCAAGGAGGAGCCCTCGGTCGAGGCCATCAAGCGCAACTTCGTGGTGCTCGAGGACGCGCAGGGCTTCGTCACGCGCGTGATCGAGAAGCCGCGCTACCCGCGCACGCGCGTCAAGGGCTGCGGGCTGTACCTGTTCGACCCGGTGTTCTTCGACGCCGTGCGGCGCACGCCGCGCACCGCGCTGCGCGACGAGTACGAGATCACCGACGCGATCCAGATCTTCCTGGACGACGGCTACCGCGTGCGCGCCGCGCGCGTCGTGCGCGACGACCTCAACCTGAGCTACCCGCGCGACCTGCTGGACATCAACCTGCAGGTGCTGGGCCAGCGCAGCCTGCTCGGGCGCGACGTGCAGGTGCACCCGGGCGCGCGCATCGAGCGCAGCGTGCTCATGGACGGCGCGCGCGTCACGCACCCGGTCGCGGTGCGCGAGTGCCTGCTGTTCCCGGGCGCCACGCTGGCGGCCACGACCGACGTCGAGCGCCGCATCGTCACGGCCGACCACGAGATCGACTGCCGGTGAGCGCCGCGCGCCCATGACTCCCGGCGCCACGCTGCGCCGCGCCCTGGTCACCGGCGGCGCGGGCTTCATCGGCCACCACCTGGTGGCTGCGCTGCTGCGCCGCGGCCTGGAGGTCACGGTGCTGGACGACCTGAGCATGGGCCGGCGCGCGAACGTCCCGGCGCGCGCGCGCTTCATCCAGGGCGACGTGCGCGACCCCGAGCAGGTGACCGTGGCGCTCAACGGCGTGGACTGCGTCTTCCACGAGGCGGCCATCGTCTCCATCCGCGCCTCGGTCGAGGGCTTCGTGCGCGATGCCGAGGTCAACCTGATCGGCACGCTCAACCTGCTGCAGTGCATGGCCGATGGCGGCGTGAAGAAGGCCGTGCTGGCCAGCAGCATGGCCGTCTACGACGACAGCCCGACGCCGGCGCCGCTGCGCGAGGACGCGCCGCTGCGCCCGATCTCGCCCTACGGCGTGGCCAAGCTGGCGGCCGAGCAGTACTGGATCCTGATGGGTCGGCACTTCGGCCTGGACACCACGGTGCTGCGCTACTTCAACACCTACGGGCCGAACCAGACGCCCACGCCCTACGTGGGCGTGATCACCATCTTCATCAACCGCCTGCTGCGCGGCGAGGCGCCGGTGGTCTTCGGCGACGGCGAGCAGCGGCGCGACTTCGTGCACGTGGACGACGTGGTCGCCGCCAACCTGGCCGTGCTGGACCACGACTGCGCCGGGCGCGTGCTCAACGTGGGCACCGGCAACGCGACGTCGGTCAACGACATCGCGGCCGCGCTGGTGCAGCGCCTCGGGCCGCAGCTGCAGCCGCGCCACGCGCCGGCCGTCGAGGGCGAGATGCGCAACGCCATCGCCGACGCCGCGGAGCTGCGCCGGCTGACCGGCTGGCAGGCATCGCGCCCGCGCCCGGACTTCGACCAGGTCGTGGACTTCTGGCGGGCGCGCGGCACGGCGAAGTGAGCCGCGCCGGCCCGCCGTCGGCGGGGCCGGGAGGCCGGGCGGGCCAGGCGCCGCGGAAGCACGGGCTGCCCGGCGCGGGCCGGGGCTATCCTTGGGCACGATGGGTGCCGAGACCGATGCCGACGGCGAGCTGCCGGACGACGTGCGCCGCGAGATCACGCGCGTGTTCGAGGCGGGCGAGCGCATCGACACGGACGAGTACCTGCGCCGCTACCCGGAGCTGGGGCCCGAGCTGAAGCGCTTCGTCGAGACGCGCGCGGGCGGCGCGCGCGAGGCGGGCTTCGGCGTGGGCGCGGTCATCGACGACTACCGCATCCTGCGCGAGATCGGGCGCGGCGGCATGGGCGTGGTCTACGAGGCCGAGCAGCTCTCGCTGGGCCGCAAGGTGGCGCTCAAGGTGGTCTCGCCCGCGGCGCTGCGCAGCAAGGCCGCCTTCGACCGCTTCCGGCGCGAGGCCAACTCGGTGGCGCGCCTGTCGCACCCGCGCATCGTGGCCGTGCACGGCTTCGGGCAGAGCGGCGGGGTGTGCTACCTGGCCATGGAGTACGTGCCGGGGCTGGACCTGGCCGAGATCATCGACCGGCTGCGCGCGGCGCGCACGCATGGCCGGCGCTTCGTGCGCGTCAGCGGCGACGACCTCACGCAGGACGTGGTCGCACCGGCGACCGGGCGGCGCCTGCAGGGCACGCCGGCCGACGAGCGCTCGCGCGCGGATGGCATCGTGCTGGACCTGCGCAACCACGCGCACATGGTGGCCTCCTTCGCCCTGGACGCGGCCGAGGCCCTGCGCCACGCGCACGGGCAGGGCGTCGTGCACCGCGACGTCAAGCCCAGCAACCTGATCCTCGAGCGCGCCGGCCACGTCAAGCTCTCGGACTTCGGCCTGGCCAAGGGCAGCGACGACGGCTCGATCACCGGCAGCGGCGATTTCCTGGGCTCGCCGGCCTACGTCAGTCCCGAGCAGGCCTCCGGGCGGCGCGGCCGGATCGACGCGCGCAGCGACATCTACAGCCTGGGGGTCACGCTCTACGAGCTGCTCACGCTGCACCAGCCCTTTGCCGGCAAGGACGTGGCGCACGTGCTACGCGCCATCCTGGACGTCGAGCCGCCGGCGCCGACGCGCCTCGACCCGCGCCTGCCGCGCGACCTCGAGACCATCGTGCTCAAGGCCCTGGAGAAGGAGCCTGCGGCGCGCTACCAGACCGCCGGCGAGCTGGCCGACGACCTGCGAAGCTTCCTGAACTTCGAGCCCATCGCGGCGCGGCCGGCCGGCGCCGCCACGCGCGTGCTGCGCGCCGCGCGGCGCCACCGCGTGGCGCTGGGCCTGTCCGCGCTGGCGCTGCTGCTGCTGGCGCTGGCGGGCGCGCTGCTCTCGGGCGTGCTCGACCTCGGCCGGCGCCAGCGCACGGTGCAGGACATCGGCCAGCGCCTGCAGCAGCGCGCGGGCGACGCCGCCGCGCTGGGCGTGCTGGAGCTGGTGGACGAGCTGTCGCGCGACCTGTCCGTGATGCAGCGGCGCGAGCGCATCGAGGCCGTGGCCGACCAGGCGCGCGGGCTGCTGGACGCCGGGCAGTTCGGCAAGGTGGACGACCTGCTCGCGCTGCTGGACGCCAAGGCCTCGCTGGGCGCCTGGAGCGAGCTCGAGTCGCGCCTGCTGCAGACCAACCTGCGCGACATCAAGGTCGATTTCGCCTACCGCCTGCAGCAGAGCCTGCGCGAGCGGCGCGACCCGCCACTGTCGACGCGCGAACGGCGCGAGCGCCTGTCCTCGCTCGAGCGCCTGCTGGACGATGCCGACGCCATGGTGTGCAAGAACGCCGCCGTGGCGCTGGGCTCCGTCGGGGCGCCCTCGTCGCTGGGAGCCCTGGTGGATGCGCTGGGCCGGCGCGCCGACAGCGACGGCCGCATCGCCATCATCGAGGCCCTGCGCGCGCTGGGCGACCGCGACGCGGTGCCGTTCCTGCGCGAGGAGCTGCGCGCCGAGGACGAGTGGGTGCGGCTGGCGGCGCTGGAGGCGCTGGACACGCTGGATCCGCCCGACCTGGAGGAGCTGGTCGCCCCGCTGGCCGACGACCCGCGCAGCTTCCTGCGCGACCGCGTCCTGGCCGTGCGCGAGCGCCTGGCCCGGAAGCCCGGCCCGTGAAGGCCTGCCTGCTGCTGCTCGCGCTGCTCCCGGCCTGCGGGCGGTCGCCGGCGGGCCAGGTGGGCCTGCTGCTGCCGCTGACCGGCCCGCTGGCGGAGCGCGGCCACGAGATGCGCACCGCCTTCGACCTGGCCCTCGCGGAGCTGCCCGCGGACCGCCGGCCGGGGGTGCTGGAGGCGGATTCGTGCGGCTCGGCGCGGCGCACGACCATGGCCTATGGAGAGCTGGCCGCCCTCGGCGCCAGCGTGGTGCTGGGACCGCTGACCACCGACGAGGTCGAAGC
>Ga0247727_10016199_pt1 | contig 12071 bp, 12 predicted proteins | sample WisWelCaveWW1625_FD_202498 | JGI IMG/M metagenome (GOLD analysis project Ga0247727, IMG submission 202498) | Biofilm microbial communities from Wishing Well Cave, Virginia, United States - WW16-25 | ecosystem: Environmental > Aquatic > Deep subsurface > Groundwater > Cave microbial mat | place...
GGCCGCGTAGGTAGTCGTCCTCCCCGAATCATCGCGGCCGGCGAAACAAGCGCACCGGCAAAATCACGATCGGCACACCGGCAAACCGCAGGCGTCGCTGGATTGCAAACGCCGTCTCATTGTGCATCATCCGGTCGTACCATCGCGGTTCATCAAACACAATCTCGCCGGCAAAAACGACCGCGCGCGGATACTGCTGACGAATCTCCAGACACAACGTCGAAACTTCTTCGACCACGTCCAGCCCGATCTGGTAAGCCGCGCGCGCCGGCACGCCGATGCGGCCGGCCATCGCCACATAACCGTCGAGCAACTCCCGCGTGGACTGCTCCAGACGCTCGACCTGCTGGTCGCCCTTGAAGAATTCTGAGTTCATCACGCCCACCGAAACGAAAACGGCATTGTGAAACGTCTTCGGGAACATTCGGAAGATGTTCAACAGACAGTGCATCCCCAGCCGCGCCATCCCGCCCACGAGAATCACCGCCGTCGGCTGGCTCGCGTCGAACTGCGGCACTGCGCGGCCGGTCTCTTGCGGCAATTCTTCGAGCGAGGTCTCCACCTCTCGCACCCGGTCGGCCACTCGCCGGTAATGCCGGCGAATCAGAAAACACATCCCGATGCACAGCCCGGTCACGAGCAACGTGATCCAGCCGCCCTCGCGGACCTTTTCCACCAACATGACGCACAGGATCGACAAACAGAGCACGAGACCCGTTGCGTGCACCGGCAAGTGTTTCTTCCATTGCGGGTCGGTCTTGCGATGACGGACCCAGAACCGCACCATGCCGATCTCCGAGAGCGAGAACGTAGCAAACACGTTGATGCTGTACATGACCACCAACAGCGTGATGTCGCCACGCGTGTACAAGAGCGCCGCCGTGGCCGCCGCGCCGATGAGCAGCACGCCGTTCTGCGTCGTTAGCCGGTCAGACAACGCCGCGAATCGCCGCGGCAACCACGAGTCGAGCGCCATGTTGGCCATCACGCGCGGGCCGTCAATGAAACCGGCCTGGGCCGCGACGAGCAGCAACACCGCTTCCGAACAAATCGTAATTCCGACAAACCATTTGCCGACCGGCCACGTCCCGATCCGCCAGTGACCGGCAAACGCTTTCGCGAGCGTGGCGTTCATCGTCTCGCCATCGACGTGATGGACGCGGAACAACATGTAGCACACGAGCAATCCGCCGGCCGTCAGCGCCAACGACACCGCCATGTAGCGCATCGTGCGTTTGCCGGTATCCACTTTCGGATCGCGCATGATGCCAAGCCCGTTCGATACGGCCTCGATGCCGGTGTATGTGCCGGCGCCCATCGAGTATGCGTGCATTCCCAGCACGAACAATCCGAGCGCGCCCAATTGCGTCCAGCCGTGTCTCGCACCGGCCACTACTTCCCGCGCCAACGCCGGCGCGGCGCCGGCATGCCAGATCAATCCGCCGCCGATCAGGATCAAGTGCGTGACCACGAACGTCAGAAACACCGGCACCAAAGCCGTGACGGATTCTTTGACGCCGCGCATGTTCATCACCGTGAGCAACAGAATCGCGCCGAACTCCACCGGCAACTTCCAGTGTTGATATGCCAACGGCACAAGGCTGAACACCGCGTCCGCGCCGCCGGCAATCGAGACGGTGATCGTGAGAATGTAATCCACCAACAGCGCGCAACCCGAGACCACCCCGGCCGTGTTGCCGAGCAATTCCGTCGCGACGACGTACCCGCCGCCGCCGTGCGGGAAATGTTCGATGATCCGGCTGTACGCGTAGGAAATGATGAACACCGTCAGCGCCGCCGCGCCGGCCAGCACGAGCGCCATCCAGACGTTGTCCCCGAGCGCCTTGTACGCTTCTTCCGGTCCGTAGGCCGATGATGACAAACCATCTGCGCCCAACCCCACCCACGCGAGAAATGCGATAAGCGAGATTTTGTGGCCGAGCGATGGATCCTTCAGGTTCCGGGGCGCACCGAGCACCCACCGACGGAACCGCCTCCCCCAGGTTTGCGGCAACTGCGAATCCGAATGCATGACCTCTCCTCTCGTTCGCGCACAACCGTTGACTCCGCGCGGCACACGCCGGGCGTGAGTTTTACTGGGGAGATCTTTGCGGGATCGCCCTCCCAAATGCCGACGAGGTTAGCTGACGGGCTAGGTCTTGGAAGTGACCCGGCAGTGGTTACCCACCGTCGTGCGCCCCGTCCCGAACTTGCATCCGGGAATTGGTTCCCCCGCGTCGGCCTGCAGGAAGGCAAGCCGACTTAGGCTGCAACAAGCCGCGGAACATAGTTGCGGCGACCCGGCTTGTCCAGTCAATTCCGGTCTGCTACCGTGCAAGCCTCTATGAATGTGCGCGTTCGATTTGCTCCGAGTCCGACCGGCTTCCTGCACATCGGCAGCGTGCGGACGGCTTTGTTCAACTGGCTCTACGCGCGTCACACCGGCGGCACGTTTGTTTTGCGCATCGAAGACACCGACACAGCGCGCAACACCGAGCAATCATTGAACACCATCCTCGACGGCTTGAAATGGCTCGGTCTCGACCACGACGAAGGCCCGCACTTCCAATCGCAGCGCGCTGAGATTTACCGGCAACGTTGCCGGCAACTCGTGGATGCCGGCCATGCCTACGAACGTGATGGCGCGATCCGTTTCAAGATGACACGCGACGCCATCGTGATGAATGACCTGATCGCCGGCACCGTCACGCGAGAGTTGGCCGACCGGGAACTGCAAGACCCGGACTTCGTTATCGTCCGCAGCGACGGCAATCCGGTATTCCACTTCGTGAACGTCGTGGACGATCTCGAAATGAAGATCACCCACGTCATTCGCGGCGAAGATCATCTCTCGAACACGCCGAAACACATCGCGTTATTCCGCGCGTTTGGCGTCGAACCGCCGAAGTATGCGCACATCCCGATGATCCTCAACGCCGACGGCACAAAGATGAGCAAGAGCGACCCCGACGCCGGCAAAGCGCGCCTGGCATCACTCGCGACCTACATCGAGGACGGCTACGTACCGGAAGCGGTGCGCAATTATCTCTGTCTTCTCGGTTGGTCGCCGAAGGACAACCGGGAGGTCATGTCCATCGAAGACGTCGTCAAACTCTTCGACCTGCCGCAAGTCCTTCGCAGCAACGCCCGCTTCGACATCACGAAGCTGACGTGGCTCAACGGCGAATACATTCGCGCCATGACACTCGACCGGTTTCTCGAACTGGCCCGGCCATTTACCGGCGGGCACGACGACGCGATGGTGCTCGCGCTCGTGAAGGACAAGGTCAAGCTTCTGAAAGAATTGCCGGAGCGAACCAACTATTTCTTCACCGAGGATTTTCCGGTTGATCCCGAAGCGGTCGCGAAATGGCGCAGCTCGCGTGACCATCTGTTGAAACTCGCCGACAAATTCTCCGGCACGACTTGGGACGCGGCCTCGCTCGAAACGACGTTGAAGCAATTGGCGGCGGAACTTGGAATCAAGCCGGCCGAATTGATTCATCCCTGCCGGGTGGCCGTCTCCGGCACGACGGCCGGCCCGTCGTTGTATCACATGCTCGAAGTCCTCGGCCACGACCGGGTGCTGGCTCGATTGCGCCGCGTATGAAATTGAAGCTGCCGGTCATTCTGCTCGCGCTGTACCTCGTCGAGTTCAGCGTGCTGGCGATCCGTCCGTACGACCGGGGCGTCTGGATCGCGGAGAATGCGCCCATCGTTTGCATTGCCGTATTCCTTGTCGTTACCTACCGGCGGTTTCATTTTTCCAATCTCGCTTATCTAATGATGAGCGCACTGCTGTTTCTGCATACGATTGGCGGACACTACAGCTTCGAGCGCGTGCCGTTCGATTACGTGACGAACCTGATTGGCGCGCAACGCAATCACTTCGACCGCGTCGCGCATTTCACCGTCGGCTTCTACGCTTTCGCCATCGCCGAGTTCATCGAGCGAAAACAACTCAGCCGGTCACGCTGGCTGACCGGCCTGTTCGCCGTCTTCGCTATCGGCACACTCGCGCTCGGCTACGAAGTTTTTGAATGGCGGTATGCTATTCATGCCGATCCCGCCGCCGGTATCGCCGTCCTCGGCAGCCAAGGCGATCCGTGGGACGCGCAAAAGGATATGCTTTCGGATACGCTCGGCGCAATCTGCGCCACGCTGCTCTACTTCGTCCGGCACCGTGACAGCAAAGGGCCGGTCTAACCACCAAGACACAAAGCCGAGTCCGACGAGACGCCACACGTTGTGCTCACGTGGCAAACACCAATTCCGGCTGTTCTTGGTGACCTTCGTGTCTTCGTGGTGAACCATTCCTACTGTTCGCGACCCCGACGGCAACAAGTTGACCCTTCACCGCCGCAAGCAGCACTGAGCGATTCAATCTCTGGCGACGGCGCAGCTAGCAGGCGGTGTTATTCCGAGCTTGTCGAGGAATCTCTGCCGGGCGTATCTTTCTGGCGAAGGAGGTAAATGACATGAAACTGCTTTTTGCAGTCTCTTTCGCCATGATGCTGAGTCCTGCTGTGCAGGCAATGGAGATATTCGAGATCCTAGGCGTCGATGCTGACCCCGTACTCAGACACTCACAGCTTTACGGTTACGCACGGCCATATTCGGCTGAGGCGCACGTAACAATCCGATGCCCGACCAACTGCCCGTCCCGTACTTCGGTAATCATGTGTGCGGCATCGGCTGGTTGGTTTCGAACAGAGGTGGATTTGACGAAGACAACATCTGCTGATGGGAAAAGCGCTGCCGAGGTGTTGGGTATGAAACGCAGCGTGATGATCTGGCGTCCTGATCGGAACTTGCAATACGACGTTGTTCCCGACCGGAAGGGTTACTCCGAGCAGCCGGGGACAATGAAGCCCGGGGAAAAGTATGAGCCGCCCGGGCCAGTGCAAGTTGTGAAGAAACAAGAACAAGGCAGAGAGGCAATCGACGGGCATCCTTGCCGGAAAATCCTTCGCTCAATCATTCGGTATGAGGGGGCGAAACCGTTAGACGTCACGGCGTGGGAAGCGACGGATCTCAATGGCTTTTGCATTCAGCTACAATACGAGGACAAGCCGCTCTTCTGCGAGAATGCGCCGTGTGTCGTCACCATCCTGTTCAAGACTGTCAGTTTCAAGCCCGACCCAACTCTTTTCGAAGTCCCAAAGGACTATCGCAAGTACGACGATCCCCTAGAACTGTTAATGCCGAGCACAGCGAAGTAGAGCCGGGGTCACCAGCCTTCAACTGTTAGCTTTCTTGCTTCTTCTCAATCTTCGCCCAAGTGTCTTTGAGCGTGATTGTGCGATTGAACACGAGCTTGCCGGGTTTGGTGTCTGGATCGAGGGCGAAGTAGCCGAGGCGTTCGAACTGATACCGGAGTTCGGGCTTCGCGCCCTTCACGCTCGGCTCGCACTTGCCGGTAACGATCTCCAAGCTGTGGGGGTTGATGTTGGATTTGAAGTCGCCATCAGCATCCGGTTCGGGGACGGTGAAGAGGCGGTCGTAGAGGCGGCACTCGGCGTCGATGGCGTGGGCGGCGGAAACCCAGTGGATTGTGCCTTTGATTTTGCGGGAAGAGGTCGGGCCGCCGGTTTTGCTGTCGAGGTCGGCGGTGCAGCGCAGTTCGGTGATCTTACCGGAAGCGTCTTTGATGACTTGGTCGCATTTGATGATGTAGGCATACTTCAGACGCACTTCGCCGCCGGGTTTCAGGCGGAAAAATTTCGGGGGCGGGGTTTCCGTGAAATCATCGGCTTCGATGTAGAGTTGCCGGCTGAAGGGGAGTTTGCGGGTGCCGGCGGTTTCGTCTTCGGGATTGTTGATGGCGTCGAGTTCTTCGTGGTGGTTTTCCGGTAAATTGGTGATGACGAGTTTGAGGGGGCGCAGGACGGCGAGGCGGCGCAGGGCGCGGCGGTTGAGGTCGTCGCGGATGGCGTGTTCGAAGACGGCGATGTCGGTCAGCGAGTTGTATTTGGTGACGCCGATGTTGTAGGCGAATTGGCGGACGGCGCTGGCGGGGATGCCGCGGCGGCGCAGGCCGGAAATCGTCGGCAGTCGCGGGTCGTCCCAGCCGGCGACGACTTTATCATTCACAAGTTGGATGAGCTTGCGCTTGGAGACGATGGTGTAGGCGGGGATGAGCTTGGCGAATTCGTATTGGTGCGGCAACGGGCGCGGCAAATCGAGATTTTCGAGAATCCAGTCGTAGAGCGGGCGGTGGACTTCGAACTCCAGCGTGCAGATGCTGTGGGTGATGCCTTCGATGTAATCGCTGAGGCAATGGGCGAAGTCGTAGAGCGGATAGATGCACCATTTGTCGCCGGTATGATGATGCGCGGCGTGGCGGATCCGGTAAATCAACGGGTCGCGCAGCCAGACATTCGGCGCAGCCATATCAATCTTCGCGCGCAAAGTGCGCTTTCCGTCCGGGAATTCTCCGGCCTTCATGCGGGCGAACAAATCGAGGCTTTCCTCGACGCTCCGATTGCGGAACGGACTGTCCTTACCGGGTTTGTCCGGTGCACCCCGGTAAGCCTCGGTCTCCTCGGGCGACAGATCACAGACGTAGGCGCGACCCTTCTTTATGAGTTGGACGGCGAACTCGTAGAGCTGATCGAAATAATCCGAGGCGTAAAACGGCTGGCCGTCCTTGGTAAGCCCCAGCCGGTCATCTGCCCAACCGGTAATAAGCCAGTTCACGTCAGCGATGATCGAATCGACGTACTCAACTTCTTCCTTCGTCGGATTCGTGTCGTCGAACCGGAGATTGCAGATGCCGCCGAACTCGCAAGCGATGCCGAAGTTCAGGCAGATGGATTTCGCGTGGCCGATGTGAAGGTAGCCGTTGGGCTCCGGCGGGAAACGGGTGACCGGAGCCTTGAACTTACCGGCTTCGATGTCGGCTTTGACGATGTCGCGGATGAAATCGCTGGGTGTTGGCGCAGGTGTTTCGTTCGGCATGCCGATAGAAAATCGTATTCGGCTTCGAAACGCAAGAGCGCGGGTTCACCGGCCTGGATGAGGCGGGGGCGGTCCACCCAATGGCATGTCGCCGAACGGTCGTCTTGGAGCAAGGGGTGGCGGCGGGAGAACTTCTGGCAGGCTCAACTGCCCGTCGCTGTTCTTGTCGACAACTTTCAATGCCGTAGCGGCATTCGCCATCTCGTTTGCGTCGATCACATCATCGTGATTCACATCAAGGGCAGCAACAAGCGGCGGCGGATCGCCCGGCAGTTCCCGTTCTCCTTTGCGGCGAACTTCGTCGTAGCTGAGTTGACCATCACCGTCCTTGTCAAGTTTGTGCAAGGCGGCACCAGCGTTGGCGACTTCGGCGGGGTCGATGACTCCGTCGCGATTCGCGTCCAAGACCTCGAAGATGGGTGACAACGGCGGGCGATCTGGAAAGTGTGGCGGAGATTGGCAGCCGGTCACCACGATGCTGACGAGCGCGACGAGGAGGGGCAGCAGTCCTGACGTTGTCATTGTTGACCCGGCGCGAACGCGCGGGGGCTAGGGTTCCCCATCACGGAGGCTAGGCCGTTGAAGAGTTTGCCCCGCTACCCCCGCGCGCCGCAAAGAACTAGAACTTCACCGGTGGCTCACCTACGTCTTCATTGTCGGGCGGCGGCGGGAACAACTCGTCGAAGGTTAGCTTGCCGTCGCCATTTGTATCGAGATTCTTTAGAGCTGCGGCCGCGTTGGCAATCTCAGCGGCGTCAATGACGTGGTCGTGGTTCGCGTCGAGCACGGCGATCACCAGTGGCAGTGGCGGATGATGGGGCCGGTTGCCATCGCGTGGCAGCGGGCCATCTTGTTGTGCAAACCCGGTCAGCGTCGACACACTAACGGCCAGCGCAGTAATTAACATGGTTCGTTTCATAGCGTTATCCCTTCATTTCGTTGCGGAGAGCCTATCTCTCAGAATGTTCTATTTCTATTCAACACAAGCAGGATGACGAGAATACGCGCGGCGAGATTACAGAAACGTCATGAAGCAGCGCACGGAACGGTCAAAGTGAATGAGATCCAGCCGTTGCCGCTGGTGTCGAGCGTGAGATCACCGTGGTGCGCCCGCGCGATCTCTCGTGCGAGGCTCAAACCCAACCCAACTCCCTGCTCGCGACTGCGCGATTGGTCCACGCGGTAGAACCGGTCAAAGATCCGCTCCCGCTCTTGTTCGGGAATCGGGTGACCGGTGTTGCGCAACGTGAAGCGTGCGACTTTGCCGGTCGTTTCCACGGCGAAACGGACCTCGCCATTTTCGCAATTGTATTTCACGGCATTGCTGGTCAAGTTCCGAACCGCTTGCGCCAACAGATCGGCATCAGCCATCACGTGGATGCCAGGCGGAATCTGCGTCTTCACATGCAGCGCAGGCGCGATCGCGCGCACTTCTTCGACGGCATCGTCGAGCAACGTGCTCAAATCCACCTTCTCCAAATGTAGCGCCAACTGTCCCGCGTCGGCTCGCGCGAGTAGCAAGAGTTTCTGGACGATTGCCTTGAGCCGCTGGACTTCCTCCAAAAGATTCGCTGCGCGCTGCTGTTCGTCGGAGTCCAACGCGCCTTTCTGCACGGCTTGTTCCAGTTCACCTTGCAGCACCGACAGCGGCGTTTGGAGTTCGTGCGCAGCGTCCGCGCTAAATCGCACAGCCTGATGGAAACTCTTCTCCAAACGATCCAGCATCCCGTTGATCACATCCACGAGCTTCGCGAAATCCGGATCGGATGCCGTGCGCGGAATCCGACGGCCGAGTCCGCGCGCGGTGATCCCCTCGGTCGTGCACGTGATAAGCGCCACCGGCCGCAACGCGCGTGTCGCGAGCCACCATCCGCCGCCGGCCAGCAACAGCAAGCCCACCGGCATGACCACCAGCATCGCCCGGCGGACGCGACCCACGTCCGAATGATACTCCGCGAGGCTGACGCCGATAACCATCGTGAACTGCTCGTTACCCAAAATGCCTACGCGCCATTGTACATTCGTCGAAGTTACGGTTCGGAAAACGGGCTGCCTCATTTGCGCCAACGGTAACGGCGGGAAACCTCCCATCGCTGCCCTCTCCGGCAACCGTGGTGGTTCAAATTCAAGGGCCGGCAGTTGCATTTCGCCAATCTCGTCCGGTAGCTGCGGTGACCGGTGCAGCTCACGCCCGCTCGCGTCGACCACCCGCGCGACGAGGCGACTGTCGCTTTCGTCGCCAAAGACAACCGCCACCCGTTTCCCAAACCCTTCCCAAAATTCCGGCGGCACCAAGTGCCGCAACGGCGGACGACCCAGCGCCCAGATTTCCCGGTCGATACGGTCCATTTCGACGCGCGAAATAACCTTCAGGAAATAGACGCCAAGGCCGGCTAACAGCACGCCCGAAATCAGCAACGACAATAGTACGATTTTGGTGCGCATCTTCATCGGCGAAACCGATAGCCGACGCTGCGAATCGTTTCGATCCACGAAGGCGCGCTCGGCACGTCAATCTTCGCCCGCACGCGGCGAATGTACACGTCCACCACGTTGGTCTGCGGATCGAAATCATATCCCCAAACGTGCTCGAGAATCTGCGTGCGCGTGAAGACCCGTCCCGGCGCGCGCATCACCAACTCCAGCAGATTGAATTCGCGCGCCGTCAACTCGATCCGCTCGTCGCCCCGTCGCACTTCGCGCGTGATGAGGTTCACCGTCAGTTCGCCGGCCACGAGTTGCGTCAACTGTTCGCCCGAAGCCCGCCGCACCACGGCTTGCAAACGCGCGATGAGTTCTTCCACGAAAAATGGTTTCGCCAAGTAATCGTCCGCGCCGAGGTTCAAGCCTTCGACGCGCTCGTTCAATGCCGAGCGGGCGGTCAAGAGAATGACCGGCACTGTGTTTTTCCTTTCGCGCAATTCCCGCAGCACGCTCAGCCCATCGCGGGCCGGTAACATGATGTCGAGCACGACGGCATCATAACCCTGACGACTTGCCCGCTGGAGTGCTTCATTGCCATCCCCACAGACCTCGACGACAAAGCCCTGCTCCCTCAAACCCTTCTGGACGAAGGAGGAAATCTTCCGGTCGTCTTCAACGACGAGCACCTTCATCCCGCAAGAATACTGGGACACTGCCCGCACGCCAAGCGCTGCTGCATTACAATTCTGTCATTCATTGGCAATCGCCAGTTTTCGCCGGCATTGCAACCCCGACGAGTTCCGGCTACAAATGCGTCCCGACGGTGATGACGCTCGCCAACAAAATCACGATCGCGCGGATCTTGATGATCCCGGTATTCGTGTTTGTGACGCTGGATTACATCCGCGCCTACCAGGCCGGCCATCCGAACGAGTGGCAGCGGTTCGTGGCCTGCGCGATCTTCGCGCTCGCGGCGATCTCGGACGGCGTGGATGGTTATATTGCGCGCCGATACAAACAGAAAACGGAACTAGGCTCGTTCCTCGATCCGCTGGCCGATAAGGCGCTGCTGGTATCGACGTTGATTCTGCTCAGCCGGGATTCGGGCGAGGCGTTCGACCAATTGCCGCTGTGGTTTACAGTGTTGGTGATCAGCCGGGATTTGATTCTACTCGCCGGCACGATCCTGATTCACATTTTGGCCGGCGAGGCGAAATCGAAGCCGCGACTGGTGGGCAAGGCGGCCACGTTCTTCCAGATGATCACGCTCGGGTGGATTCTGTTGAAGATCGAGAAGCCGCCGTTCGACTGGCCGATGCTGGCGGCCGGCCTGTGCACGTTCGTGTCCGGCGTGTGGTATGTCTTCGACGGCATCCGCCAGCTCAATGCCAGCGAAGCGAAGAAAATCTAGGCCGTCAATTCCTTGACGAGCTTCTCGCGCACATCCACGTCGGCGAAACGGTTGGGATCGGCGGCGTTGGTGTCGAGGCGCAATTTGCGCGTGGCGTAGTTGCCGCGTTCGTCGGTCAGAACCTGCCACGGATCGGTGGCGACCTGTTTCGCGGCGGCGACCTTCTCGTTCAACTCCGCGTTGGCCATGCTCGCGTGCGAGCCGAACGCGCTGGGAAACGTCGGCGCCTTCGTCTTATCTTTCTTGTCGTCTTTTGCTTTCGGACGCGCGTGCGTCACGCCTGCTTTGGGTGCGGCTGTAGCCATAAATAAGTCTCCTGCTTCGCGAGCCGCGCACTGTACCCGCCCGGCCTCGCATCGTCAAGAACGGACGCCTAGGCCCGCGAGACGAAGGGATTGCCCTTGATGTAGAACCGTAACCGTCGCCGCGCCCACCGGCCCGCGTAATCCACGCCCACGCGCGGCCGTTTGACGATCACGAATGGCTCCCGCCGTGCCGGTGCCGCGATGAAAAATTCTTTGCTGAGCAAATCGCGGCCGTTGAGCTGCCGGTCGATCCGCATCGCCCGGCACAACAAGCCCGGCCCCTGCGTGCGGCCGGTCACGTTTCGCACTGGCTCCACCGCCCGCAGCAATACCGCCGAGGCGTGGCCTTCGCGTTCGGTCACCACGTTCAGGCAACAGTGCATCCCGTAGATCAGATACACGTAGGCGTGGCCGGGCGGACCGAACATCACCTTCGTGCGTTCCGTCAATCCGCGCGCGGAGTGCGCCGCCAAATCGTGCGGCCCGAGATACGCCTCCACCTCCACGATCCGTCCCACGCGCCGGCCATGAACGAGAAACTTCCCCAGCAGATCGGTCGCGACAACAATCGTGTCCCGGTCATAGAAGGATCGCGGTAGCTTGCCGGCTACGAGCAGCCCATCGAGTTGCCGCAGTTGAGGCACTTGTAGCACGCGCCATTGCGGACGGTAATCGCGCCGCAGGTGTCGCACGTCGGCGCGTCGGTCATGAAATGGGCGACGGTTTTGCTGAGGGCCTGCACGCCGGTGACCGGCCGCGCGGGAGCTTCGCCGGTCTGCTCGAGGTCGGCAACCGGCTTGTTGACGATTTTCTTTTCGGCTTCGGCGACTTCCTTCAGCGGCAATTCGGGTTGGGCGGCCGGTGAGTTTGCCTGCCGGTAGCCGGGGATGAATTCGCAGGCGAGCCACCGGAACAGGTAGTCGGTGATGCTCTTGGCGATGGGGATGTCCGAGTTCTTGGTGAAGCCGGAC
>Ga0247727_10016200_pt1 | contig 12071 bp, 14 predicted proteins | sample WisWelCaveWW1625_FD_202498 | JGI IMG/M metagenome (GOLD analysis project Ga0247727, IMG submission 202498) | Biofilm microbial communities from Wishing Well Cave, Virginia, United States - WW16-25 | ecosystem: Environmental > Aquatic > Deep subsurface > Groundwater > Cave microbial mat | place...
GGCCATAGCTTGCCTCCACGTTTGCAAGCTCCAGGATGAGGTCACTCATGCCGCTTTGCCCAGGTAGGCCTCGATCACGGCCGGGTGAGCTTGCACCTCGGCCGGGGTGCCCTCGGCGATCGTCTGGCCCATGTTGAGCGCGAGCACCCGGTCCGATACGCGCGACACCAGGTTCATGTCGTGCTCGACCATCAGCACCGTGACGCCGAGATGCTTCCTGATGTCGTCGATCCAGAACGCCATGTCGTCGGTCTCCTCGGGGTTGAGGCCCGATGAGGGTTCATCCAGCAGCAGGAGCCTGGGCTCGGTGGCGAGCGCGCGCCCGAGTTCCACCACCTTGCGCACTCCGTAGGGCAGGCCGGCGACGAGGCTGTCGCGCACCTTGGCGAGCTCGAGGAAGTCGATCACTTTCTCCACCGCTTCGCGCTGCGCGAGCTCGGCCCGGCGCACTGCTGGCAGGAACAGCAGCTCCTGCCACAAGGCGGTGCGGCGGTGGCGATGGCGGCCAATGAGCAGGTTCTGCAGGACGGTGGCGTGCTCGAACAGCTCGATATTCTGGAAGGTGCGCGCGATGCCGAGTTCGGCCACCTGGTGCGGCGCGAGCCTGGTGAGCTCCTGGTCCTGAAAGAATATCTTCCCGGAGGTCGCCGGATAGAGCAGGCCGATCAGATTGAAGATGGTGGTCTTGCCGGCGCCGTTCGGCCCGATGATGGTGAATACCTCGCCGCGTTTTACTTCCAGGCTCACCCTGTCCACCGCGACCACGCCGCCAAAGCGGATGCCGAGGTTCTCCACCTTGAAGAAGCTCATAAAGGAATGAACTCGTTCATTAGCGCAGGCGCTCCGATTTCATGTAGCTCTTTTGCCGGCGGAACATGCCCTTGCGGTAGAACGGGAACAACTCGAAGTAGGTGCGGATCTTCAGCCAGCGGCCATACAGGCCGAGCGGCTCGAAGATGATGAAGAGTATCAACACCAGGCCGAACACCACCGCCTGCAGTCCGGAAGGCGCCGCGCCGTCCGGCAACCAGCCCTTGGCGATCGAGATCAGCTGCGGCAGCACGATGATGAACGCGGCGCCCAGCACCGCGCCATGCAGGAAGCCGATGCCGCCGAGGATCACGATGGTGATCAATTCGATCGACTGGAACAGCGTGAACTGCTCGGGCGAGATGAAGGCGATCTTGTGCGCGTAGAGCGCGCCGCCGATGCCGGTGAGCGCCGCCGAGATGGCGAAGGCCATGGTCTTGTACTTGGCGAGGTTGACGCCCATGCACGAGGCCGAAACCTCCGAATCGCGGATGGCGACGAAGGCGCGCCCGGTCGGCGAGCGCAGCAGGTTCACGCAGGCAAGGCAGCAAAGCACCGTCAGCGCGAGGCACAGGTAGTAGAACTCGGCATCCGACTCCAGCTTCCAGCCCAGGATCTCGACCGGCTTCAGGTGCTTGCCTTCGTTGCCGCCGGTGAGCGTATGCCAGCGGGTGATGATTTCCTCGACGATGACGCCGAAGGCGAGCGTCGCGATGGCCAGGTAGATGCCCTTCAGGCGCAGCGCCGGCAGGCCGATGACGATGCCGGCGGCCGCCGAGAAGATCGCCGCGCAGGAGATCGAGATCGCGAACGGCACCCCCGCGGCCTGCATCAGGGCTTCTGTGTAGGCGCCGACCGCGAGAAAAGCCGCATGGCCGAGGGATACCTGGCCCGTAAAGCCGGTCAGGATCATCAGGCCGAAGCCGACGATCGAATAAATCAGGATGAAATGCAGCTGCGACATGACGTACTCGCTCGCCCACCAGGGTGCGGCGAGCAGGAGCGCGCCGAGCAACCCGTAGGAGAAGAGGTGCCCGCCGTGCTTGACGAGGCGGATGTCCTGCGCGTAGTCCGTTTTAAAAATGAATCGCATCAGACTTTTTTCCGGCCTCTTTCGCCGAAAATCCCCGACGGCCAGACCAGCAGAACCACCAGAACCACCACGTACGCTGCGACATCCTTGAATCCTTCAGGCAGGTAATACCCGGCCAGCGCCTCGACCACGCCGATGATCAGGCCGCCTACGATCGCGCCGGGCACGCTGCCGAAGCCGCCGACCACCGCGGCCGGAAAGGCCTTCAGCCCGATGAATCCCATGTTTGAATGCACGAAGGTTGCCGGCGCGAGCAGGATTCCGGCAAACGCGGCGACGCCGGCAGACAACCCCCAGATCATCATGTTGACGCGCCGCACCGGGATGCCCATGTAATAGGCGGCGAGCTGGTTCTGCGAGGTCGCCTGCATCGCCACGCCGAGCGTGGAAAAACGGAAGAAGAGGAACAGGGCCGCGCACAGCGCCGCCGTCATGCCGATCACCATCAGCTGCTGCACCGGCAGGATCACGCCGCCCAGTTTCCAGACGTCGTCGACGAACGGCGTCGGAATCTGGTAGGTCTCGGTGCCCCAGCCCGGCACCATGGTGACGATGCCGCGCACCACGTAGCCCAGGCCGATGGTGATCATCACCACCGTAAACGCCGGCTGGCCGAGCACCGGCCGCAGAATCAAGCGCTCCGCGAGCATGCCGACTGCCGCCATCGCCGCCACCGCGAACAGAATTGTCGCCCAGTACGGCCAGCCCATGATCACGCTCGCGGTGAGCGCGAAAAAACCGCCCAGCATCATCAGGTCGCCCTGCGCGAAATTCACCGTCTCGGTGGCCTTGTAGATCAGCACGAAGCCGAGCGCGACCAGCGCGTAGACGCAGCCCAGCGAAACGCCCGCCACCAGCAGTTGCAGCAGATCGACCAGCCAATCCTCCCGCTCGTGATTCTACAAGTGCTAATCTAATTTTTCATGAAAACCGTCCGAATCGGCGCTGGATTGGGGTTCTACGGCGATTCCTGGCGCCCGGTGCGCGCATCGATCGAGCGCGGCGGCGTGCAGTACATCGCCTCCGATCACCTCTCCGAGTTGACGCTGGCGATCCTGCAGAAGGACCGCCAAAAAGGAACTGCTTCGGCGCCGCCCGCGGGCTACGCGCGCGACTGTGTGCCGATGCTGGCCGAGCTGTGGCCGCTGGCAGCCAAGCATGGCGTGAAATTTGTCCTCAACGCGGGCGGCCTGAACCCGGAAGGCGCGCGCCACGCCATCGCGAAGACCTTCCGCGACAAGGGCTGGCAGGCGAAGATCGCCACCGTTACCGGCGACTCGGTGCTGGAGCGCATCGACGAGCTGCGCGCGGCGGGCGAAGCGCTCGCGCATATGGACAGCGGGGCAGACATCGCTTCGGTGCGTGACCGGATGCTGTTCGCCAACGCCTATCTTGGCGCGCAGCCGATCGCCGAGGCTCTCGCGCAGGGCGCCGATATCGTGCTCACCGGGCGTGTCGCGGACGCGGCGCTGACGCTCGGGCCGCTCGCGCACGAATTCGGCTGGCGCTGGGACGACTGGGATCGGCTGGCGGCCGGCCTTACCCTCGGCCACCTGCTCGAGTGCTCGGGCCAGGGCTCGGGCGGGAATTTCGGCTCAGCGGGCGAATGGGCCAAGGTGCCCGACTACGCGCACCTCGGCTACCCGATCGCCGAGGTGTCGGCGGACGGCAGCGCCCTCTTCACCAAACCTCCCGGCACGGGCGGGCGCGTTTCCTTCGACACCATCCGCCAGCAGTTGCTCTACGAAGTGCACGACCCGCACGCCTACTACTCGCCCGACGTGGTGCTCGACATGGGGACACTGAAGTTCGATGACGTGGGCAACGACCGGGTGCGCGTTTCCGGCGCCTCGGGCGCGGCGCGGCCGAATACGCTCAAAATCGTCGCCGGCTACCAGGACGGCTGGATGGGCACGGGCATGATCGGCTTTGCCTGGCCCGAGGCCTACGCCAAATGCGAGAAGAGCGCCGAGATCATCCAGACGCTCGTAAGCGAGCGCGGCTGGGCGCTCGAGGATACGAACGTCGAGTACATCGGCTACAACTCGCTCCTCGGCGCGAACGCCGACCCGACCTACCGCGACCAGCTAAACGAGTGTTTCCTGCGCATGACCATCCGCACCCGTGACAAGCGCATCGCCGACGGCTTTGGACGCCTGTTCCCGTGGCTGGGCCTGTCGGGACCACCTTATGTGGGGAGTTTGAAGGGCGTACAGCCCGCAAAAGAGCTGTTGGGCATATGGCCGACGTTAGTTAAAAGAGAACTCGTAGAAAAAAATTTAAAAATTGAAATCGAAACCATTTAAATGAAAGTAGCTCTCTGGAGAATTGCCCATGCCCGCTCGGGCGACAAGGCGGATCGCGCCGACATCGGCCTGTTTGCCTACGACGCCGAAACCTATGCGGTGCTCAAGCGCGAGGTGACGCGCGAGCGGCTCGCCGCGCACTTCGCCGGCTTCAACACCGGCCCCGTGGAGCTCTGGCCGCTGGACAACATCCTCGCGCTCAAGATCGTGTTGAATGGCGCGCTGCAAGGGGGCGCCGCGCGCAGCCTGCGCATGGACAACCTGGGCAAGAACGTCGCCGCCCAGTTGCTGAGAATGGAAATAGAAGCACCGCAGGACCTACCGCGCATGAAACCGGTGAAATGACAGTGCAACGACTCCGCTACGCGGCACCGGCGCTCGCCTGCGCGGGCCTGCTCGCGTTCGGCTACTACCTGCAGTATGTCGAACGCCAGGATCCCTGTCCGCTGTGCGTCGTGCAGCGGGGTTTCTACTATCTGATTCTGCTGGTTTTCGCCATTGCTGCGCTGCAATTCCCTGGCAGGAAAGGCAAGGCGCTTTACTGCGCTGCCGCAACCCTGTTCGCTCTCGGTGGCGCCGGCGTCGCGGCGCGCCAGGTCTGGCTGCAGCATCTCCCGGCGGATCAGGTACCTGCCTGCGGGCCCGACCTGTTCTTCATGATGGAGAACTTGCCGTTCTCGCGCACCATCGAGAAGTTGTTCATGGGTTCCGGGCAGTGCGCGGAGGTACACTGGAAGTTCCTCGGGCTCTCCATTGCCGAGTGGTCGCTGGCCTGGTTCGCGGCGCTTGCGTTGTACGCGCTGTGGCTGGGGTTCTGGAAGCGGTAGACAGCCAAGCTCTCACGGGAGGAAAAAATGGACTTCTCAGTTCTCGCAACCTCGCTGCAAACCACGCTGGGCGGGCAATTGCCGGCGATCTTCGGCGCGCTCGGCATCATCGCCGTCGGCTGGCTGGTGGCGGTCATATTGCGCGCCGGCACGCGGCGGCTGCTCGGCATGCTCAAGGTGGATTCGCGCATCGAGGAGAGCACCGGCCAGAAGGTCGGCGTCGAATCCGGCATCGCGGTCGGCGTGTTCTGGCTGATCATCCTGGTCACGGTGGTGGCGGTCTTCGACTCGCTGCACCTGGATCGCATCTCCAACCCGTTCGCGCAGCTGGTAACGCAGATCATCGGCTATGCGCCGCGCCTCATAGCCGGCACGATCCTGGTGCTGCTCGCCTGGCTGATCGCCACCCTGATCCAGGCGCTGGTCGGCCGCGCGCTCGCTGCCAGCAGCTTGGGCGAGCGGCTGTCGAAGGAAGCAGGCATGGAGCCGATGAGCAAGACGGTGGGCAATGTGCTCTTCTGGCTGGTCATCCTGCTGTTCATGCCGAGCATCCTCGCGGCCTTCGAACTGCGCGGGCTGCTCGAGCCGGTGCAGGGCATGCTCGCCAAGCTGCTCGACATGGTGCCCAACGTGTTCGGCGCGGCAGTAATCGGCTTCGTCGGCTGGCTGGTGGCCAAGGTGCTGCGCGGCCTCGTCACCAACCTGCTCGCGGCCGCGGGCGCCGACAAAATGGGCAGCCAGATCGGTCTCGCCGACGCGGTCAAGCTGTCGCGCCTCGCCGGCACCATCGTGTTCATCCTCGTCTTCGTGCCGACGCTGATCGCGGCGCTCGATGCGCTCAAGGTCGAGGCGATTTCGCGGCCGGCGACCGAGATGCTGGAGCGGTTGCTTGCGGCGGTGCCGAATCTCGTCGCCGCGGCGCTGATCCTGGTGGTGACCTGGTATGTGGCCAAGTTCGCGGCGGATGTGCTGTCGCGTCTGCTGGCCGGCATGGGCCTGGATACGGTACCCGAGCGCCTCGGCATGTCCAATATCTTCGCCGGCACCTTCAAGCCCTCGTTGCTGACGCGCTGGCTGGCCCTCTTCTTCGCCATGCTGTTCGCCACTGTCGAGGCGGCCAACCGCCTGGAGTTCTCGCAGGTCCGCGACCTGGTCTCCACATTCATCAAGTTCGGCGGCGAAATCCTGCTGGGCGGCGTGATCCTGGTGATCGGCTTCTGGCTGGCGGGCCTCGCCCACGATGCCATCCGCCGGGCGGTAGGCGAGGGCCGGGCCGGCCTCGCGCAGCTCGTGCGCATCGCGATCCTCGGCCTGGTGATCGCAATGGGCCTGCGCGCGATGGGCATCGCCGACGACATCGTCAACCTCGCCTTCGGCCTGACGCTGGGCGCGGTGGCGATCGCCTTCGCGCTCTCCTTCGGCCTGGGCGGGCGCGAAGCCGCGGGACGCCAGATGGAACACTGGCTGTCGAAGTTGCGCAAAGACTAGCGCGCCGCAACTACACAAAGTCCATAGCGTTCTGTCGAGTGACCGGTTTCGACGGCGGGTATGTCGTCGTTCGCAGCGAGCGCAGGATTAGAATAGCTTTTTGCCAAGCGTCTTCGCGGTCGAACAGATGAAGCTCGACGAAACTTTTCGCCGCACCGCTTCGGGTGAGGAAGCGCTGCGCAGTGTTGATACCGCCGTTCCCGTTGATTACCGGCGCATTCTTTGCCTCATTGATGGGGACACGCACGCAAACGTCGTTCGGGGTCGCCTGCGACAGTATTCCGACGCGCTGATTGCGGATTGGCTGGCAGAATTGGAGGAGATCGGATTTATCGAATCCACGCGCGCGAGCGACGCCTTTGACCTGGATTTCAAGCCGCTGGTGAACGACGGCCCGTCAATCTCGGCCCTTAGTAACATTCCGGATGAACAACGGCGGATCGAGGATGAGGCGAGGGCCGCAAATGTAGCCCTAAAAGACAAAGGCGCGTACTTGGCGACGGCGCGATTAAAAAATCGAGAGCCGCTGTCAAAGGATCCGGCACAGATCACCGTCCTCCTCGTGGAGGATGATCCGGACCAAGCGGCACTTGGTGATCTGCGGGTCAGCATGGCCGGCTACCGTGTAAGGCTCGCCCGCAGCTGTCAGGAAATGGTCATGGATTTGACAACTCAGCCCCTTGCGGACCTCGTTCTTCTGGACGTCATGCTGCCTGACGGTAACGGTTTCGGCATCCTTGCGTGCATGAGAACGGACCCGCGGTTGTCCTTGCTGCCAGTGATCATGCTTACCGCTTTGACTGGCGCCGATGACATTCGACGCGGCTTGGACCTTGGCGCCGACGGCTATATAACAAAGCCCTATAGCAAAGATCTTCTGGTTGATACGATCCGCCAAGTGTTGCGGCAAGAGACCGCTCCTGGCTGAGAGCGTACGTTCAGCGGGCTATGGCTCTCGCTATTGCGGCGATCACCTCGGGCTGCTCGCCGATCGGCGGCTCGACGGTGATCGCGAGATCCGCGTAGCGCGCGCGGATCTCCGCCGCAAGATTTGGCAGGTCATCCTTCAGATGGCCTCCTGAACCGAAGAACACCGGCACCACCCTCAGCGAGCGCACGCCGTCGGCGTAGAGCGCCGCCGCGCACTCCGGCAGCGCCGGCCGCATCAGCTCGAGGAACGCGAGCACGATGCGCTCGCCGGGCATCCGCTCGCCGAGCTCGGCTACGAGCTGCTGGAACGGGCGCGCCCAGTCCGGATCGCGCGCGCCGTGGGCGAAGAGGATGAGCGCTCGTTTGACCATGACGCGATTATCTGCGACGCGGCCGCTTCCCGATAGACCTCGCCGAGCAGGATCAATACCGGCCCGCCCGCGCTGCGGGCCGCCGTTTGTTCAAGCTGCCCGAGCAGTCCGTAGAACCGGCGCCCCTCCGGCAACGACGCGTTCTCTACCACCACCAGGGGCGTCGCCGGCGACTTGCCGGCGCCGATCAGCGCTTGCGAGATCTCCTTCGCCTGCCCGGCTCCCATGTAGATGCCCGCGGTGTCTGCAGCGAGGACGACTTTCACCCATTGATTGGGACGTTCTCCCAGGCCAGTCCGCGGTGTCACGAACACCACGGAGCGTGACAGGCCCCTGCGGGTAAGCGACACGGCCAGGTCGGCGCTGGCGGCGAGTGCGGCGGTTACGCCGGGGATGACTTCGACGCGGATGCGCTTCTCCTTCAGATACGCAATCTCTTCATGCGCGCGCCCGAACAGCATTGGATCGCCGCCCTTCAGGCGTACCACCACCTGGTGCTTGCGCGCCGCGTCCGCCAGGCGCTTGTTGATGAAATTCTGCGCCGTCGAATGCCGGCCGGAGCGCTTGCCGACCTCGATTTTCCTGGCCTTCGAAGCCAGGGAAAGTATCGCCTGCGGCACCAGCGCATCGTGAAACACGATCTCGGCGCGCCCGAGCAGCCGCGCGGCGCGCAGCGTGAGGAGGTCCGGCGCGCCGGGGCCGGCGCCGACCAGATACACAGTGCCGTTCACTCGATCATCCCAGCGGCGACGGTATGGTTGGTCGCCTCGTCGATCAGGATAAAGGCGCCCGCGGCCCGGTCGGTTGCGTAGGAATCCACGAACACCGGCTGCTGCACGACCAGCGCCGCGTGCACGATGTCGTTCATGCGCACGCCGCCATCCAGCGCCTGCCGCCCCAGGGTTTGCACATCGACACGATAGTTGATCGAGGCAAACCTCGCTTTCACCGTGCGCGTGGTGTGCTTGAGCAGGTAACGGCCCTGCGGCGCGAGCGGCTCGTTCGCGAGCCAGCACAGCTTCGCCTCGAAAGCCGTGGCCGCGCGCGGCGGCCGGCCGGCGTCCGCGATCATGTCGCCGCGCGAGACGTCCAGTTCGTCTTCCAGCCGCAACGCCACGGAGTCGCCCGTCACTGCGGATTCGAGTGCGCTGTCCAGAACGGCAATGGCTTTCACCCTGGTGCGGCGCCCGGACGGGAGCAGGATGACCTCGGCCCCCGGTTGCATCACGCCGGCAGCGATGCGGCCCATATAGCTCCGAACATTTCCACGCGTCACATATTGGACCGGGAAACGCAACGGCAGCGTGGTGTTGGCGCTACCCGCGTCGATTGCTTCCAGCGCTTCCAGCAGCGTCGGGCCGTCATACCAGCCCAGGCGCGTGCCGCGCTCGACCACCATGTCGCCCCGCAGCGCCGACAGCGGAATGAAGCGCAGGTCGGGAATCTGCAGCGGGGCGGCAAACTGCTCGAAGTCCTCGCGCACGGCGTCAAACACATCCTGCCCGTAACCCGCTAGGTCGAGCTTGTTGACCGCCACCACGATATTGCGGATGCCCAGCAACTGCGCGATCAGCAGGTGACGCCTGGACTGCGCGAGCAGCCCCTTGGTTGCGTCCACCAGGATCACCGCGGCAGCGGCGGTGGAGGCGCCGGTCACCATGTTGCGCGTGTATTGCTCGTGGCCCGGCGTGTCGGCGATGATGAATTTGCGCCGCCCGGTCGCGAAATAGCGGTACGCGACGTCGATGGTAATCCCCTGCTCGCGCTCGGCCTCCAGGCCGTCGGTCAGCAGCGAAAGGTCCAGTTCCCCGGCGCCGCGCTTGCCCGAGGCGCGTGCGACCGCATCCAGCTGGTCCTGCAGGATGGCGCGGGTGTCGTGCAGCAGCCTGCCGATCAGCGTGCTCTTGCCGTCATCCACGCTGCCGCAGGTGATGAAACGCAACACGCCTCGCGCGTTCCCCTGGCGATCGCCCAGACCTGAAACCAAGTTTCCTTCAATTTCTCCCGGCAGGTACATCAGAAATACCCCTCCTTCTTGCGCCGCTCCATGGAAGCGTCAGAAGTCTGGTCGTCCATGCGCGTCGCGCCGCGCTCGGTCTGCTGTGAGGTTATTGTCTCTTTGATGATGGCTGTGACATCAAAAGCAGCTGATTCCACCGGGCAGGTGCAGCTGATGTCGCCGACCGTCCGGAAGCGCACCAACAGTTGTTCGCCTTTCTCGCCATCCTGCGGAATGACGAGAAAACCATTCTTTCGCACCACCTCGCGCCGGTGCGCGTAGTAGATCGACGGCACCGCCAGCTGCTCGCGCGCGATGTACTGCCAGACATCCAGCTCGGTCCAGTTCGAGATCGGGAACACGCGCACGTGCTCGCCCTTGTGCACGCGCGGGTTGTAGAGGTCCCAGAGTTCCGGGCGCTGGTTCTTCGGGTCCCACTGGCCGAATTCGTCGCGGAAGGAGAACACCCGCTCCTTGGCGCGCGCTTTTTCCTCGTCGCGCCGCGCGCCACCGATCGCGGCATCGAAGCCGAACTCGGCGATGGCCTCCAGCAGCGTCACGGATTGCGCAGCATTCCTGCTTTGTTCTCTGGCATGAAGACGAACTGTCCCGCGGCGAATCGAATCCTCGACCGTGCGAACGACCAGGCGCTCGCCCAGTTCCGCCGCGCGCGCGTCGCGGAATGCGATCACCTCGTCGAAGTTGTGCCCGGTGTCGATGTGCAGCAGCGGAAACGGGAAGCGCCCGGGGCGGAAAGCCTTTTCCGCCAGGCGCAGCAGCACGAGCGAATCCTTGCCGCCGGAGAAGAGCAGCACCGGGTGGGCCGACTCGCCCGCGACTTCGCGCAGGATGAAGATGGCTTCCGACTCCAACCAGTCGAGGTGGCTGCGATCGGATTTCATGCTGCTTTCTCCCTGATTATCTTTCCTTCCGGCGAAAAATGAATTCCACATTCGCTCGCGCTGGAGACTTCCCACCACCAGCGCCCTGCTCGCGTGTCCTCGCCCACCACCACCGGCCGCGTGCAGGGCGCGCAGCCGATCGACCGGTAGCCCTGGTCGTAGAGCGGGTTGTACGGCACCTCGTAGCGGTGGATGTAGGTCCAGACGTCGGCCTCGCTCCAGTCCGCCAATGGATTGAGTTTCATCAGGCCATGAACGTCATCCGATTCCTCGAATGCAACATCAGCGCGAAAAGTGGATTGATCGCGCCGCAGCCCGGTGATCCAGGCACGCTTGCCTGCAAGCGCACGCTTGAGCGGCTCGACCTTGCGGATGCCGCAGCACTGCTTGCGCAGGTCCACGCTTTCGTAGAACGCATCGCGACCGAAGCGCACCACGTATTCGCTCACAGCCTGAGGCTGCGGCTGGTAGATGCGCACGGCGATGCCATAGCGCTGCTCGATGCGGCCAACGAGATCGAGCGTGTCGCCGTGCAGCCGCCCGGTGTCCAGCACGAAGATCTCGACCGGCAGGCGTTGGCTGCCGATCAGGTCGGTGAGCACCATGTCCTCGATCGAAAGGCTGGAGGCGAGCGTCGCGGGTTGGTGCTCCCGCGCGACCCTGGCGAGCAGGTCGCGCGCCTGATTCTCCCTGCTCATCGCCCGACCCGCCTGCGGAACAGCGGCACCGGCTGCGCGGCGCCCGCCTGATAGGCCTCGCTGAAATCGTCGAACGCTGCGAGCGCGGCCTGCGGGTCCTCGCCTTCGCGCAGCAGGAAGGAGTCGAACCCGCACTGCGCCATCTGCTGCAGGTGGTCACGCGCGACCACGCCCACCGCGCGCAGCTCGCCCCGGTAGCCGTAGCGCTCGCGCAGCAGCCGCGCAATGGAGTAGCCGCGCCCGTCTCCGTATTTCGGGAAGTTGACCGCGATCAGCTTGAGACCAGGCAGGCGCTCGGCGAGCGTGGCCGGATCGTCCGTCGGCTCCAGCACCAGGTCAGGCGGCGAGGGCGCGTTGACGATTTGCCGGTTTCTGATCAAGGTTGGCATAGACGTGTTTCTTAAAGGGCTCGACGCCGGTGCGGTGCACCACGTCGACGAAGCGCTCGTTCTCGCTGTCGCGTAGCTCGAGATAGGTCTCGATCAGGCGCTCGATCACGTTCGGGACATCGGCGCGCGCGAACGACGGGCCGATCACCCTGCCGAGCGATGCCGGCGCACCGGGACGGATCTCTCCCTGGTTGCCGCCGATTTCGACCTGGTACCACTCCTCGCCGTTTTTATCCACGCCGAGGATGCCGATATGGC
>Ga0247727_10016201_pt1 | contig 12069 bp, 16 predicted proteins | sample WisWelCaveWW1625_FD_202498 | JGI IMG/M metagenome (GOLD analysis project Ga0247727, IMG submission 202498) | Biofilm microbial communities from Wishing Well Cave, Virginia, United States - WW16-25 | ecosystem: Environmental > Aquatic > Deep subsurface > Groundwater > Cave microbial mat | place...
AATGTCGGGATTGCTTGACCAAAAGTGATGAAGTCAGTTATGGAAAGCTCCACCGCCGCTCTAACCGACCGCATCAAATCCTTCGCCCGCGAACTCGGCTGCGAACTCGCCGGCGTCGCGCCGATTGCGCCATTTAAAGAACTTGACTTTTATCCGAAATGGTTGCAAGATGGACATGCGGGCGAGATGCATTATTTGGAACGCCAGTTGCCGGCGCGGCTCGATCCGCGGCAAATTCTACCCGAAGCGCAGTCCGTCATTGTGATTGGCGTCGTTTATCACACCGCGCATCCTTTATCAACAGAAATTAAGGATTCGCAGTGCGGCTGGATTTCGCGATACGCTTGGAGTGATGACTATCACGAAGTTCTGCAAGAGAAATTAGCGAAGCTGCACAAATTTCTTGAGCAGGAGGTGGGGCCAACTTACAAAGGCCGTTATTACGTCGATACCGGTCCCGTGCTGGATCGCGTGTTTGCCAAATATGCCGGACTCGGCTGGTTTGGTAAAAATACGAACCTGATCAATCAACATCTCGGTAGCTGGTTTTTTATTGGTGAGCTGATCACCAATCTGGTCTTGGAATTTGATGCGCCGCCGCCGGATCGCTGCGGCACGTGCCGGCGTTGTCTCGATGCCTGCCCGACCGACGCGTTTGTCGCGCCGTATGTTTTGGATGCGCGCCGTTGCATTTCGTATTTGACCATCGAGCTGCGCGATGAAATTCCCGAAGCGCTGCGGCCGCAAATGGGAAGGCATGTTTTCGGCTGCGACATTTGCCAGGATGTTTGTCCGTGGAATCGCAAAGCCGCAGTCTCGGAAAATCCGGACTTCTCGCCACGCGCGGAAATGGTGGCGCCACCGCTGGCAGCATTGGTGGAATTAGATGAAGAAGCCTTTCGCCGAAAATTTCGTGGCTCGCCGGTGCAGCGCGCGAAGTGGCGCGGATTCATGCGCAATGTGCTAGTGGCAATCGGCAACAGCGGCGTGGGAAATTATTTGCCCATGGTCGCGAAGTTTCTGCAGCATCCGGATGTATTGTTGCAAAAACATGCGCGTTGGGCTTATGAAAAGCTGAGTTGGGCAGCGATGCAAAAAAATCCTCCAACGGATGAAAAAACGACCAACGGATAATAATAAAGTAATGACGCGAATGGCAAAAAATTTTATTTCAATCCGGTGGCCGCTTTTTATCTGTTGGCGCAGAATTTTTTCGGGTTTTCATCTATGCGTTTGCATTGCTGATTACAATAGCCTCGAAACGCCGGAAGGAGGAAAACCATGAAGTTTCGCGAACGAAATCCCACGGATGTCGCCTTCTATAAAATCCCGATTTTTCCGCTGCCGAATGTGGTTTTTTTTCCAAAAGTTTTTCTGCCGTTGCACATTTTTGAAGAACGCTACAAAACGATGCTCCTCGACGCTTTGCACGGCAATCAAAAAATCGGCATGATTTTATTGCAACAGGGATGGGAGCGCGATTATTTCGGCGCGCCGCCGGTGCATCAAGTCGGTTGTATCGGCAAAATCGAAGCACACGAAAAACTTCCGCAGGGCCGTTTCAATATTTTACTGCGCGGCTTGAGCCGTTTTGAGATCGTCGATTTCGTGCAGGAAGAACCGTACCGCATTGCGCGCGTGCGTTTGTTGGACGACGATCCCCTGCTGTTGGAAACCGACCAGCAAATGTCCGAGCGCGAAGCTTTTCTCACGCAATTTTTGCGTTATTTGAATGACGTGCTCGGCATCGAATTGGAAGAACAGCGGCTCGATCGCTCCGCTTCGCTCGAAGCCGTGGTCAATCAAGTTGCGGCCACGCTCGATATCCCGGCGGTGCAAAAACAGCAACTCCTGGAAATGCCCGGCGTCGCCAAACGCTACGGCATCATTCGCGGCATCATCGACGAGCGCTTGCATCACGTCGCCAAGCTGCGCAATGTCGTGCGGCAAATTAAATTTGTGCCGGATGACCCGAGTGTGAATTGAGTGCGTGGAGTGCAAACTTTAGTTTGCGCTGAATTATTTTTCAAGCGTTGGTGCAAACTGAAGTTTGCACTCCATTTTTAAGAGGAAACATGACCGTCGAATTCATTTGTCCTCATTGCAACGTCGAGCAGAAAACCGAATGGACGCCGGACGCGAGTTTGTCGTGCGAGAAATGTCATGCAACTTTATCGCATTTTACGTCCGGAAAAATCGACCTCATCGAGCGCTGCGGCGCGTGCGGGCATGACAAATTTTATTTGCAAAAAGATTTCAACCCGCGCATTGGCTTATTCATTTTCATTGTCGGCGTGGTTTTTAGCTATCACACGAAATTCATCAGTCTGTTCGTCGCCACGGCAATTGATTTTATTCTCTATTATATCATTGCCACCGTGACGATATGTTATCAATGCCGCGCGATTTATCGCGGCTTCAAAGAGAATCCGGCGCATCAAGGCTACAATCACGTGCAGGCGTTGAAGTACATTCCGAAGACGAATTCAAAATAATTGCGGTTTCCCAGAAAATGTCATTCAGAAAGAATCCTTTTCACTACGAGCCATGTGCTTGATGATAAAAAGATTCCTCCTACGAATGACAGAAAATAGGGACTCACAGTAAGAATTCTTCTGCGTGCCCGCTTTATTATGAAAATAAATGTCCAACTTTTCGCCATCTTGCGCGAGTTTGCGGGAACCGGCCAACTCGATTTGGAAGTTCCGGCGCAAACCACGGCGCGTCAAGTGGCGCAAATTCTCGCGGAGCGCTTCCCCAAATTTCGCGCGCATTTGCCTGTTGTCTCATTTGCGGTCAATGGCGAAATCGTTCCGGCGGAAACGCCGGTGCCGGATGCAGGTGAGGTGGCGCTGTTACCGCCGGTTAGTGGTGGTTGATGTTTTTTCAACAACCAGCGACAAGCAACGGGCAACCAGCAACAAGCAACTATGATCCAGATCACCAACAACCCCATTAATCCCGCCGACGTCCTCGCCCACATCGGCGACGACGGCAGCGGCGGGGTGGTGCTTTTTCTCGGCCAAACCCGCGATCATTCGCGCGGCGAAAAGGTCATCGGCCTCGAATATGAAGCCTTCGAAAATTTGGCGTTGAAGCAAATGGAGAAAATCGCGGCTGAAGCCCGCCAACGCTGGCCGATACGCGCCATTGCCATCGTGCATCGCACCGGTTATCTCAAAGTCGGCGAGATCAGCGTCGCCATCGCCGTGGCCTGCGCCCATCGCGGCGAAGCGTTTGAGGCTTGCCGCTTTGCGATTGACACCCTAAAGAAAACCGTGCCAATCTGGAAAAAAGAATTTCGCCCGGATGGCAGCTTTTGGGTGGAAGGCGTTCCGATAGAAAATTCTTGACGACCTCTTGAAGATTTTGTATTCTATGAGTATGATTTTTCACGAAATTGATTAACCATTAATTTTAATGGGACAAACCAATGGAAGCAAATAACTTGACTTTAGAAGAAAGAGTGGCGATGCTGGAAAGCGAATTGAGAATTCTCAAGGCGCAGCTTTCTGCAAAACCTGCACGCGTGTGGTGGCTTGAGAATGCTGGGTTGTTCAAGGATGATCCCGCCTTTGATGAAATTTTGGCTTTAGGGCAGGCGATTCGTGAAAAAGAACGCGCGGAGGCCGAGGCCGCGCCATGAACTATTACGTTCTGGATACAGACCATGTAAGTATTTTCCAGCGACAATCTGAACCGGCGTTCAGCAGTTTAAAGGCTAAACTGGCGCGTTCCTCTCCTGATCTTGTGTTTGTTACCATTATCAGTTTCCAAGAGCAGTTTCAAGGTTGGATGGCCTATATCAACAAAGCAACCTCTGTTTCGGAGTTGATCATGGCCTATCACAGGCTTGAGAAAATTATTCAGTATTTTAGCACGGCGCAAATTCTACCCTATAACGAGAAAGCCGCCGATATTGCGGAACAACTAAAGCGCCAACGCATTCGTATCGGAACTTTGGATTTGCGCATTGCGAGTATCGTTTTATCGGAAAACGCAATCTTACTGACATGCAATCAACGTGATTTTAGCAAGGTACCCAATTTGCGAATTGAAGATTGGACTTTGTAATTTAATCGCTGAATAGGAAAACAAGAACTCATGATGATCGAATTTAGCATCCTACCCGTTAGCGAAGATGCCCATCTCGGAAAATACATCACCGCCGCCGTGAAGATCGTGCACGAGAGCGGCATGGAATATCGTTTGGCGCCGATGGGAACGATTTTGGTCGGCGAGTGGGAGCCGGCGATGGCCGTGATTCGCCAATGCCACGAGGCCGTGCGGCAAATGTCGGATCGCGTGATGACGCGCATCAAGGTGGATGATGCGAAAGATAGCGTGCGTTTGCCGGAGGAGAAAGTGAAATCGGTAGAAAGCCTGCTCGGGTTTCAGGTCAAGAAATAACGGAACGGAATAAAAATTACCCACGGATAAAAAGCGGCCAACGGGTAAAATTTTTTGTTTTATAAATCCGTTGGTCCCACAGGGCGGGATTCATCCGTTGGTATTTTTTTTGATTGTGTTCGTATCGTAACCGATTCTACGATACCACCGCGCTACTCACCGCATAAATGTGGGGCAGATATTCCGCCATCAACTCCCAACTGTTTCCTTCATCAACTTGACTTTCAAAAAGGGAATACCCATTTTAAGACTTCACCACAACCGAAATATTGAATTACTTGAATGCGAAAACACATGGCAACGAAGGCAGAACGAGAAGCGAAAAAGACGGCGCGCCGGTCGCGTTTGCTGCGCAGCAATCCGTGGCTGCAACGTCCGCGGCGGGAGCGGCTGGGTTTTGCTCTGGCGGCATTTTGTCTCTTCGCGCCGATCGGCATTCTGAATCGAGTGATGCATCTGCCGGCAACCCCGCGGCCGTTGGGTTTTGTCCTGTTGTCCCTGCTGCTCTCCGGCATTTTCGCCGCCTACATGGTTTTCACTTTTGATCGCGCCGCCCTCGTGATTGCCGGTTCGCTCACCATCACCCTTTGTACATTCTCGTTGGCGAATTGGGAATCGTCATGGCGTCAACGGCAAGCCACGCAAATCGAAAGCCGGCAACCGACGCCGGAACAAATTGCCGCGGAAAATGCCGTCCGCCAATATCGCGCGCGAATGAACCCGACGCTTTTGCGCGAGACGTTGCTCACCATCGGCATGATCGTGCTGGGTTATATTTTTTTCGTTCACGCCTTTGGCCGCCAAATGGAAAAACGGAATTTGCTCGAAGCGGAATTAAAAATTGCCCGTCGCATTCAGGAAAGTCTGTTGCCGCCTTCGGAAAGAAAAACGCACGACTGGCATCTTTACGGCACGGTGCAACCGGCCAGTGAAGTGGCTGGCGATTATTTTGATTACCTCGGCCTGCCGAATAACCGGCTCGGCGTGCTGATAGCAGATGCTTCCGGCCATGGTGTGTCGGCGGGGCTGATGATGGCGATGCTCAAAAGTCAGTTGCTCAATGCGACGGTCGACGATCCGCAACAGCTTCTGGCGCAGCTCAATCGCAGCGTGCGCCAGCTCGCCCCGAAAAACATGTTCGTCACCGCGGCGTATGTGATTTTGCATCCCTCGCACGAAGCCGAAGTGATCACCGTCGGGCATCCGCCGGTTTTGCACTATCGCGCCACGAGCCGCAGCGTCGAGGAGATTCGCACGGCAAGCGTCGCGCTGGGTTTCAGCGAAAAGTTAATCGTGCAATCGCAGCATTGCCAACTCGCCGCAGGCGATATGTTGTTGCTGTACACCGACGGCCTCTTCGAGCAGTTGCATTCGAAAGAAGATGAATTCGGGTTGCAGACGTTGAAGACGACCTTCGCCCGTCACACGCACCTGGCGCCAGCGCTGGCCTGTGAGCAAATTTTAGCCGAGGTCGCCGCGCATCGCGGCAGCCAGCCACAAAACGACGATATCACGCTCGTTGTAATTCAACCGGTAAAAGCTTGACGGGAGTTCCTTAAGCAAAAAAAGTAAAGTTTACCGAATTTGCGGTGGGATTGCCGCAGACATGGGGCAATGCGCGAGACAACCAATACAACTGCTTCGCTCAAACGTGTTCCAGCACCCACGTTGAAATTAACTGCTATAAATTTTGGATTTCGGCGATGGATTTGAATTCTTCGGGAAGCATAGTACAAATCTTCGCCTTGATCATCTATTGTAGCGGAATTTCATATGCCGTCGATGCAAATGGGTCGAGGGATGGCTTGGCGCCATTGCGATCCAATTCATCGGCAGGCATGACCATCATATGATAGCCATAATCAAGTAGAATATCCATGCCTTTTTCGGCGCTGAATTCCATCAACTCGATTTGGCGTTCTTCATCTTTCGGCCAAGTCACATTGATCCAAAGATCATTGGGATTTTCCGGGCTTGGCGCCACATTGACGAGCTGAACTTCTTGAAATTGTTTTTGAATGTCAGCAATGAGCTTGATTATCAGGTCTTTTTGTTTAAGATTGATCATGATGAAGCTCCTTTTTTATGGCATCAATAAACTCTTTGGCTTTGTGCATTTGACGTTTCGCCTGCGTATGACTGATCGAAATAGTTTTATAATCAGCAACGCCACGCAGAAACTCAGCGTCGTACAAATACGATTTGAATCTGCCTTGAAAAATCTTTCGGCGATTGATCAGCTCATTCGCGAACAACGATTGCACTTGGGCATGATCGAGATGTTTCTTCGAGTCGAAAGCAAAACCTCGAGCGATGAGAATCGCGGCGGCAGCTTGAAACATCCCATAGTAAGCGCGGCTCGCACAGGCGTTATGCAGGCCATGATCATGGCACAGTTGAGCTGCTTGCAGGTTTTCCTGCGCCTTCATGAGAAAAATTGAAGATTCCACCACAGCCTTCTCCGGGATTGATTACAAACTTTGATTGCTCTCGAATTTCTTCACAAATTTCTGTTGAAATATACTCAACTTCGTGTTATAATGCAAGTGATTCAACGAAAAGAAAATTCATCTTCTGTTAAATTTTTTCTCGCGATACAACGCCATGGAAACTTTTAGAAACAAGAAATTCATTGGACGGACCGGTTCGTATGCAGTTCGTTGCAATGGCTCTCTAACCTCAACCAGGGAGGCACAAACATGAAACGTTTGCTTTCTTTCTTCGCCGTCGTCGTCCTGCTTGGAGCACAAAGCCTCCAGGCGCAGTGGATTCAAACCAATGGACCCTACGGAGGCACGATTTATTGCTTTGCCGTGAACGGCTCGAATCTCTTTGCGGGAACTAGAGACGGCGTGTTTCTTTCCACCGACAACGGTACAAGCTGGACCGCCGTCAATACCGGCTTGACGAACATTAGTGTTTGGTCTCTTGCCGTGAACGGTTCGAATTTTTTTGCGGGCACTGCTTTCGGCGGCGTGTTTCTTTCCACCAATAACGGCACAAGCTGGACGGCCATCAATGCTGACTTGACGGACACTGTTGTTTGGTCTTTTGCCGTGAAAGGTTCAAATCTTTTGGCAGGAACTACTTGCGGCGTGTTTCTTTCCACCAATAACGGCGCAAGCTGGACGGCCGTCAATACCGGCTTGCCGAACACTACTGTTCGTTCTCTTGCCGTGAACGGCTCGAATCTCTTTGCGGGAACTAATGGCGGCGTGTTTGTTTCCACCAACAACGGCACAAGCTGGACGGCCGTCAATACCGGCTTGACGAACACTACTGTTTATGCTCTTGCCGTGAATGGCTCGAATCTCTTTGCAGGAACTGATGGCGGCGGCGTGTGGCGTCGTCCGCTGTCAGAGATGGTTACTGTAGTTGAAGATGATTTCAATCAAGTACCGGTTGGTTTTACGCTGGAACAAAACTATCCCAATCCCTTTTGGAGTCCCGCTCGGAGCGGGACTTCGCGTGAAATCCCCTCAACCACCATTCGCTACCAGTTGCCGAAAGCGAGCCAGGTCGTGCTCAAGATCTACAACATCTTTGGCCAGGAAGTGCGTACACTGGTCAATGCGCGCCAGCCTGCCGGTGTGAACGCGGTGGTGTGGGATGGAAGGGATCAGTCTGGCCAGGAAGTGAGCTCGGGCATTTACATTTATCGCCTGCAAACGGGTGCGTCTGTTCAGAGCCGCAAGCTGTCTTTCATGCGGTGATTTTCTATGCGAAGAGGAGAAAGGGGGACGGGAAGAGACGGCGACTTTGAATCTCTCACTCATCCCATCTCTCTTTCACCCTGTCAGTTTCTAATTCTTTTGCGAGGAGAACAGATCGAACTTTACCCCCGCAATCGACGGAATGATCATCACCTCGTCGCCGTCTTTGAGCGGAGTTGCAAATTGCCAAACTCTGCGAACGAATGAAAATGTACGGTCTCGCAACATAAATGTTACGGTACGTTGTGGCGCAACATTCATGTTGCGCTTCTCCCGCGCAGCGCGCGCCATGCCATCCAAATTCCAAAAATTTCTACGCTCATCAGTAAAACCGCCGTGACGGTAAAAAGCGTCTGCGCCTCTCCCGCGGGCAAATGCGCCACATGATCCGGCGTGATCGCGATGAAATGGTTGTACCCGCCAAAGAGCAGCGAGCCGAGCATGGAACCGAGCAGCAGCCAAATGCCGCGGCGAGACCACCGCGTCCAGAGCAGAATCATCGCGATAATCGGCGCGGCAATGATCACAATATAAATGAACAAATTGCCGGGCCAATCAAACGTATCAACGCCGAGCTTCTCGTGCGCCTGCCCGTGCAACCACACCACCACCGCATGCGCCAACACCACCGCGGTGCCATATCCTTTTATCTTTTTCATCTTTTTATCTTTTTAAAATTCGTATGTAGTTAGTTCCAGTCGGTGCCCATCGGGGTCGCTGAAATAAATCGAATGCGAAATGTCGTGATCTTCAAACTCAAACGCAATCACACGATTCTGGAGTTCCTTTTGCGCCTGCTCAAAGTTTTTGCGGCTGACGCGAAACGCCAAATGCCGCATTGCAATCGTATTGTCATTCGGCGTTGCTGCGGGATTCGGCGTGGCGGTGGGGAAGAGCGCAATGCACGTATTGCCCGCGCACAACATCGTCGGCACCTCGCCCCACGCTTCTTGATAGCGCCTTTCAAGGCCGAGCACTTCCTGATACCACTGCACGGATCGTTGGAGATCCTTCACCGCCAAAGCCGCGTGATCGATATGGTCGATTTTAAACATAAACATTCTCCGGTTTAAGCCGTAGACAATGTATCAACGGCGAGCCGCATTGTCAACAAAGAAATCGTTGTGCCTTGACTTTGCCGCAATTATTGGTTATTTTGGCATGGCGAGCTTGCTTGACGCTTCAAATTTCAATCTGCGAATAAACGCCGCAACCAATGGCAGGAGAATGCGATGAAGAAATTCTTGCCCCTTGCAGTTCAGGATTTTGCCGAGATGATTACCGGCAATTTCGTTTACGTGGACAAGACGCGCCAAATTTACGAAATGGTGCGCGTCCCGCAGGCGTATTGTTTTCTGTCGCGGCCCCGCCGTTTCGGCAAAACCTTGCTGGCCTCCACATTGAAAGCTTTGTTTGAAGGCCGCAAAGAGCTCTTCAACGGCTTGTGGATTGAGAGCAGCGATTGGGTGTGGAAAACTCATCCGGTAGTTCAAATCGACTTCAATGGAATTGATGGGTCGACGGCGACGACGTTGGAGAAAAGTTTATCCACGAGGTTGAATAAAATTGCTGCGCCACATGGCATTATTTTGACATCCGATATTCTGACCAACTGCTTTGTCGAGTTGTTTGTCGAGCTGCACAAGAAGCATCAGGAGAAAATCGTGGTTTTGGTCGATGAATATGACAAGCCGATCAATACGCACTTGGGAGAAGGCGAAACCGGCCTGCAAATCGCCAAAGAGAATCGCGACGTGCTCAAAAAATTTTTTGGCGTGCTCAAGGAAGCCGACGTCTCGGCGCGCCTGCGCTTCGTCTTCATCACCGGCGTTTCCAAATTCAGCCGGGTGAGCATCTTTTCGGAGTTGAATAACCTGCAGGATTTGACCATGCACGCCGCTTATGCCGACCTCTTGGGATATACCCAAAAAGAATTGGAGACGTATTTCGCGGATTGGGTGGAAGAGTTCGCGCGGCTGCGGCAAACCGACACCGGCGAGGTTTTGGCGTTGCTCCGCGAATGGTACAACGGCCATCGTTTCACCAAGCACGAAGTGCAAGTCTATAATCCCTTTTCAATTCTCAATGTGTTTTCGGAATATGATTTTAAGAATTTCTGGTTCGAAACCGGCACGCCGAGTTTTTTGGTGCAATTGATCAAAGAAAAAAATTACCCCATTCCGAATCTCGAAAATCTCGAGGTTCAGGAAATGTTTTTTTCCATGTATGAATTGGAGAATTTGCGCTTGGAAGCGTTGTTGTTTCAATCCGGCTATATCACGATTCACGGTTATGCGCGAAACTTCTATCGCTTGGGCTATCCCAATCAGGAAGTCAAAACGTCCTTCTTGAGTTATATTTACAACAATCTGGTCGACTTTTCGGATACGATTTTAAAAGCGCAATATGGCCGCTTGCACGAATATCTGGAGCGCGAAGAGGTTCCCGCGTTTATTGCAACCGTCAACGCCATACTCGCCGCGATTCCGTATCCGCAATTTCAAGGACAGACGGCGCCCGCGGCGAGCGAGCAATTTTATCACACGGTGTTTTATTTGATGCTGTCGGCCTCCGGCGTGCTGGTGCGCACCGAGCCGTTGACCGCGCACGGACGGGTTGATATCGCCGTAGAATTTAAAGACAAAGTTTATGTCGTGGAGCTGAAGTGCAACCAATCCGCGGACGAGGCCATCCGGCAAATTCATGAAAAGCGTTATCACGAAAGTTATTTCCACAGTGGTCGCCGGATTTATCTGGTTGGGATCAATTTTAATACGCAAGCGCGCGGCATTACCGACTGGAAAATGGAGCAAGTGGCCGATCAATAATGAGAAAACTCTGCTGCATTATTTTATGGTTTTGCTTTTTTCAAACCCACGAGCTGGCGGCGCAAACCACCGGCGAATATTTTCTCAGCGCCGACTCTTTAAACCAATACAAACAAATCTGGCTTGGCTACAATTTAAAATATCATGCCGACGACGATTCGGCGTGGGCCAATCCGGTTTTTGACGATCGCGATTGGGAAATTGCCGCAAGCTGGCTCGCACCTAAAAATCTCCCGCCATCCGGCTGGCACGGCCTCGGCTGGTTTCGGTTGCGCTTGACGCTTGATTCGGCGCTCGTCAATCAACCTTTGGCGCTTATCGTTAACCAGCGCGGCGCCGCGGAAATTTATCTCGACGGCAAACTCTGGCGCCGTTTCGGAAAAGTGGGGACTTCGCAAAATGATGAGCAGGTTTATTGGGAGCGCAATCCGCAAACCATCGTTTTCAAAAAAAATAACGTTTGTTTAGCCGTGCGCTACTCGAATTTTTCAACGCAACATTTTTCGCAACACGGCACGTGGATGGGATTCGGCTTCGCGATCGCGAAAATGGCTGAAGCCGTCGCCGGCCGAACCGCGGAAGTGCGGCAAGGGAGTGTCCTGCAAATCTTGGTTGCCAGCGTGCCGCTCACGTTCGCCTTGCTGCATCTGGCCTTATTTTTGTTTTATCCGCGTCTGCGCGCCAACGCTTATTTCGCCTTGTTTGCGCTTGGCTTTTTGCTGTTGTATACTTTCGGCGCGCAGGGCTTCTTTACCACCAACCCGAAATTTATTTTGTTGTACAATCGCCTGCAAGACGTGTTCGGCCTGCTCACCATCGTCGCCGGCACTCGCTTCGCATATGCGCTTTTTGGCGAAACCCTGCCCAAACAGTTTTGGTTGTTCCTGATTGGCGGGGCCGGCTTCGCTCTGTGGTTTTGGAACCATTCTTTTCGCGATCATACCTTCGTCTGGATTTTCGTGCTCGCCGGTTTGTTGGAAATGCTGCGCGTTATTATTTCGGCGATTTGGCAAAAGAAAGAGGGCGCGTGGATCGTCGGCATCGGCTTCGGCGTTTTTTTGGCGGGCGCCGCCTTGACGATGCTCGAAAATCTTGGCCTCATCAATTTGCCCAATGCC
>Ga0247727_10016202_pt1 | contig 12069 bp, 8 predicted proteins | sample WisWelCaveWW1625_FD_202498 | JGI IMG/M metagenome (GOLD analysis project Ga0247727, IMG submission 202498) | Biofilm microbial communities from Wishing Well Cave, Virginia, United States - WW16-25 | ecosystem: Environmental > Aquatic > Deep subsurface > Groundwater > Cave microbial mat | place...
CCGCAGAAAATGCTTCAATCTATAACCAAGAAGGTTTCTTAGGACCAGTGTTGGGCCGCCCTATACCAAGACGCGGTTTGACGCGTGAGGTGACGTGGGTCGCTTCTGCGCCAAACTCGATCACTGAAGGGGTCATGAGCCCCGTCGACGCGAATCGGAGCGCATACCGCATCGCGACGTTGCTGCAGCGCACATCAGGGCGGTGGCACCTTGTAAAGCGCCGAATCGCTGAGGAGCAGGTTTGCCTCTCCGAATCCGGCGGGCGCGATCCCGTGGACAAAAATGCTCTTTCCGAAGTGCTGCTGCCGAAAGCTGGCATCCATCGGGAAGCTGAACCGGAATGCCCCTGACGCAATGCCGCAGGCGCTGGCGATGGCTGATGCGTCCTCTTGGCTTTGCGGTAAGAGGGCGGCGAGTACGTGCGCCGTACCCTGACCGAGGGGATACGGCCCACCAACGTACACGTCGACGTAAATCGAATTGGCGACACCGTGCGCGCATGCCCATCCGGTTAGTACCCCGTTCGCCACGCCGTCGATCTGGCCCAGAATCGAGCCGATTGCCGGGACGGGCAACGCGAGCGGTCCCTTGACATTCGCGATCTCGGTCTTCAACTGCTGATAGTATTGGTCTCCAAGGGACATGCTTGGCTCGAGGTCGCGGTTGTAGTCCCCAGCGTACCCGTCCATGAAGATGCCCGAACCGTCGTTCATCAAATCGGTCGAATGGCTGCAAGGGATGTCCGGAACGCACCCGAAGCGAACGCCGCCCCACTCATTCCAGGCCTCGATGGTGAGGACGCGCGCTTGCTGGTAGTTCCAGACGGTTGCCATCTGTGCGCTGAGTGTCTTGCCGCCGAACTTCGGCGTTGCGGCTCCGCGGTCGCTCAGGTAGCCCTCTTCAGCCTGGTAGGCACTGGTGACGGACACCTGCTCCGGCACGCCATTCTTGAACCGCGCCACGCGCTGGTCGCAGTCAATGATCCCGCCGGTAGTCTGGAAGTGGTCCTGGCAGTTCTGCATGAAGCTCCATACTGGGGGATCTTCGGTCGGCTCGATTGGTTGGAAGGCCCACATCTTGCGGATAGTGTAGACTCTCGAGTAAGCGTCGATGGCCTCGGGGTCGGACGTGGTCGCGCCCAGACACTTTCGGATGTTCTCGTCGGCGACGCCGGCCGAGTTCGCCAGCCAGAGGGGCTTGCCGTCGTAAATGAACCCCATGCGGGCAAAGGGACCGCTTCCCGGATGCAGTTGCGCGTCGAAGAAGACCGGCATGTCGGGGTTCGGGCACGGCTCACCCCTCGAGGTTTTGTCTTCCGGCTTCGGATAGTTGTGGATGGGTAGCCACGGCACGATTTTGGGCGCGTTTGGCACCGACGACCACACCGCGAGCAGGTTGACCACCGGCTGCTCGATCATCTGCAGAGGCTTGCCAAGCTCATACCAGTAGCCATCGCTGTTCACGACTTTTCGGTAGTCTTCATCCTGCGTGTACGGCGAGTTCGTGCTGTCAATTATGACGAAATCGATTCCAGCGTCCCGCAGCATGACAGCGTGTTGATAGAGAACGTCGAGGTTGTAGGTTAGGCAGTAGTAGCCGAGGGCCGGCTCGTCCCACCAGTGATAGGCGTAAACCGGTCCCCAGGGCCTTGGATCCGGATGCTGGAGGATCTCCGTGATGTTATAGTTCGCTCCAAACGCGGGACCCGAATGCCAGTCGGGGAACATACATTGCCACGGCTCATACACAATCCCGATTTTGATCCCGGGCAGCGACGATGGCTGCGGCATCAGCCCCTTGCGCTGTTCGATTCCGGACACGACCCGTGTGACGTAGTGAGTTACTCCCTCTGCAAAGCCGCGCCAGCCGTAGGCCGCGACGAGGTCGGGGTACTGCCGCAGGTACTCGAGCACATGAAAGCTAGGCGACGCCTGACGTCCCTCCGCGATTCCGACGTTGAGCCAATGCTCACACGCCTGCTGGGGCGAATATCCCTTCAGATCGGCGTAATGGGCCACGTAATAGGTTGGGTTGAAAACGTGCGGGTTGGCACGGGGGTCGGGGCATGGATCAGTAGGGTATGTAAGTGAAACTACCGGGGTCTGCACTTTTCCACCGTAAAAGTTTTCCGCCTGAACCCAAATATCAATCTTGATCCTTGACCAACCACCAAGTTCGGTCTTCAAGTCAAAGTTATAACTAAAGAAGGGATTTTTCGGTGTAGACCCGCCAACCGTCGCGCTGCTTACGACTTGTTTTATAGGCGCGGTTGCCAGCCCTGGGCCAGAAGTCTGGCCTGGCTTGTAGTAAGTATAGGTTGCCCATAAACTTACTGCCTTTATGCCTCCATCCTCGTCAGTAGCACCGGCTATGACGGTAACAACATCGGATATAGCGAAGATTGTAATTGGTTGTGATGTCTTGCTGACGCTAATGAGATCTGGGTCATAGACATCTAGGCCGACCTCCATTGGAGGTGTACTATCATTCGGCGGGACTACCACCGAGTTTGGGTCAGGAGTAGGAGGAGTAGGAGTAGGAGACGGACACGCCACCAAAAGAATACTTAGAACAAGAGCCAAGATCAGGTTACTGAACTTATTTGACATTGGTTACCTCGCTTTCTGAATAATTGACCGCCTCTTTCCACCCACGCCAACGGCGCCCCAATACGCTCGATTTGACTTCATCATTGTCGATAGTGTAACCGACCAACCACTCGAAGGGGAGATCACCATCCGGCGCGAACGCGAATGACTCCGCCCTACACCATAGGTGACGTGGAGGGAGTGAGCGGGCCAAGATAGCGGTAAAGTGTCGAACGTGACACATGTAGCATGCTACAAATATCCGCGATCGTGTGACGGTGGTCTTTATACAGCAACCTGACCATCGCCAGCTTTTTAGGGTCCAAAAGCGCTGGAGACCTGGGGCGCCCTCCGAGACGCCCGCGTGCCCGTGCCGCTCGTAGCCCCGCTTGAGTTCGCTCCCGAATCAGATCCCGCTCAAACTCAGCTAAGGCCCCGAACACGTGGAAGATAAGTTTGCCTCCGCCTGTTGAGGTTTCGATGTTCTCGGTCAGACTCCTGAAGCTAACTTGTCGCTGACCAAGCGTACCAACTATTTCGATAAGGTGTTGCAATGATCTGCCAAGGCGGTCCAAGCGCCACACCACAAACATATCACCTGCGCGGATGAAGTTGAGTGCTTCTCCCAAACCAGGTCGGTCTGATTTCGCACCACTGGCGGTATCCGTGAATAGCTGCTCGCAGCCGGCCTTTGTCAGGGCGTCTTGCTGCAAGTCAAGGGTTTGGTCGTTGGTGGAAACACGCGCGTACCCTACTAGCATAACGTATAGTCAGCATCTCAAAACTCGTCGCCAAATGCAAGAGGAAAGACGCTGATTGTGAGATAAGTTTTGAGATGATGGTACCGATGTGGGGATGAGGAAGTACCTGGGGAAACGAGGGGCGTCTCAAAAACGGAGGTTTATGAGACATTCTAGGTCAGAAGCACAAGTGCCCTGAGAGCTTGGCGATGGGAGGAACTAGTGGTTTTCTTCGCTGTTGCCAAGGCGCAAAGGGCTGTCGGTAAACTAAACTCTCGAACTTGTGGTTGAGTGGTGGCGATTATGAGGGAAGCCCACAATGAGGAGTATAATAATTGCGTTGCACAGGGGTCGCTCAACTATTGATTGAACATGATCCCTGCCAGCGCCATAGGGGCGCGTTGGGCGGCGCAGAGCATTTGGCCGGGCCATTCACGTCCCTCCGTGAGTGGCCCGGTGTTGTTTTCGCGCAGGCTTTCACACAATGCGGAGTCGAATCACAACCTAATGGCCCACAACGCGGTGCACCGAAAGGGAGGCTCTCAGCCAGGAAGAACCAGCGGCGCTTCACAAGATAGGTGAGGAGCCGCTTTTTGTTTGGAGCTGTTGGCTTACTCCCAACACGGTCGGCTTAGGGTGATGGCAAATCTATTCAAGGAGATTTGCCAATGTCACGCAAAGCCAATTGTCGCCGTCTGGATACCCTGAAAAGCGCTATCCAAGCTAATCCAGGGAAACGAGTGGGCTTTTTTGCCCGACTGTTGGGTTGGCCGCATGAAACTGTCAATCGGGGGTTGGTTTCTCTTAATGACCAGGACGTGTTACTGTCCGAAGACCAGAAGGGTGGTTTATGGCCATTTCGTCCACGCCAAAGAGGAATTAAGCGGGGTTGACTGGGGGAGACTCACGTTATTCGCGCAGTAGCTGTGCTACCCTGACCAACAACCAATCAATTCTACCGAGGGCTTATGGGCGAACGTTTGGAGAAAAAGGTCGAACGGCTGACTCAAATGAAACATCTTTTGCTGGCGCATCCGCGCGGGTTATTGAAGGCCGAGGTAGCCCGGCGAATAGGCGTCCACCGCTCCACCATCGGGGAATATGTGGACGATTTGACGAATATGGGCGTGCCTCTCTACGAGACGGACGATGGCCGCATCGCTATTGACCGAGACCGCTACAAAGTGGAAGTGCAGTTGACCCAACACGAAAGCCTGGCTCTGCACCTGTCGGCACGTCTGCTCACTACCCGCACAGACAAGCACAACCCGCACGCAGCCAGCGCACTCCGCAAATTGGGTGATGCACTGGAACCACTGGCGCCTTTTATCAGCCAGCACCTACAGTTATCTGCTGATGTACTGGACGACAATAGTCGCCGCCGGGACCCGGTGTTCATGCAAGTCTTGGAAACGCTCACGCGGGCCTGGTCAGAGGGACGCAAGGTGCACCTGACCCATCAGATGGAAGATGGAAAGGTGTTTGAGTACGATTTCGCGCCGTACTTCATCGAGCCGTATGCCGTAGGGCGCACCGTCCATGCCATTGGCCTACGTGAGCCGCCGGGCAAAGTGAGGACGTTCAAGGTAGAACGCATTCGCACCATCGCCCTGTTGGACACACCGTACACGATCCCGCCGGACTTTGACCCGCGCGAGAAACTGAAAGATGCCTGGGGTATCTGGTACACCGAGCGCGAGCCGGAGAAAGTTATCCTACGCTTCTCGCGGCAGGTGGCGTCGCGGGTACGCGAGACACAATGGCATCACAGTGAAAGCGTGACGGAAGAAGCTGATGGCTCACTGATATGGCAGGCAAACGTGGCAGAATGGCACGAGATGTTGCACTGGATTCGCGGCTGGGGAAGTCAGTGTGAGGTGATGGAGCCACAAGAATTGCGAGTTGAGTTGATGCGCGAATCAAAACGCTTGACTCAACTCTATGGCTTGACAAATGACTCGATTAGCGAGCCTAACGACCCAGATTTTGATAAACGCCGCGCACAGATGCTGTTTAGAGAGTGACAGGATGCAACTCTACAACTACCAAATCGAGGTGGCGCGCCTTCTCCGCTCTGGCAAGAGTGTCATCCTACAGGCTCCGACTGGGGCGGGGAAAACGTTGGCAGCGATCTGGCCATTTCTGGAAGCTCATGAGCGCCAAGCGGCGACATTTCCTAGCAAATGTGTCTACGTAGTGCCGATGCGAGTTCTGGCTAATCAATTCACCCGCGCCACACGCGAGCTCGTTAAGAAAATGGTCTTAACCAGAGAACCCACGATTGCCATTCAAACTGGCGATCAATCGGAGGATAAGCGCTTTGAAAGCGACCTCATCTTCTGCACCGTTGACCAATTTCTTAGCAGTTACTTGACTATGCCTTACAGTCTACCCAACCGCTGGGCCAACCTGAACGCCGGGGCTATGGTAGGTGCGTATCTGGTATTTGATGAATTTCATTTGTTTGACCCCAGTTCGACCCTGCCATCTGTAATGTACGTCGTCAAGCAATTGAGCAAATTTGCGCCAGTTTTGATTATGACGGCTACATTCAGTGCATCTATGCTAAGAGCTTTAGCCGATGAAATCAACGCCGAAGTAGTTGTTGTACCTCCTGATGAAGCGCGGCAAATAGAAAACCGCACCAACCCGCAAACGCCACGCCAGCGCATTTGGCGTACGGCAGACGCGCCGCTTTCGGCAGAGGTAGTGTTGAGGACGCACAGCACGCGCAGTTTGGGCTTATGCAACACAGTCCGAAATGCTCAAACCCTGTTCCGTGAATTGCGGCGTTTGGTTAGCGAACGAGGTTTGAAAATTGATTTGATGCTATTACATAGCCGCTTCTTGTCGAAAGACCGGCGCGAGACCGAAAGCAATCTTCGGCGGTTATTTGGCAATGACGAGGATGCAGATCGCTCCGGTAGTATTATCGCCGTGGCGACTCAGACCATTGAAGTAGGTGTAGACATCACCAGTGAGGTCTTGCATACCGAGCTTGCGCCTGCGAGCGCATTGATCCAGCGGGCAGGTCGGTGTGCGCGTTATCCAGGCGAGCAGGGACAAGTGATCGTTTATCCGGTTGAAAAATATGTGCCATATGGCAAGGCTCACGACGATCCTCAAAAAGACGACATGTGGGTCAGGGAAATGAAAGCAGCCTTCGACTGGCTGACCGAACACAATGGCGAAGCCTTTGATTTCGACAAAGAGCAAGCCTTCGTAAATGTGGTGTCCACACCTCGGGACCAGATAATCGTACAGGAACTATCTGCTGGAAGTGGGATACGCACCGGGAAAATCCATCAGGCATTGTTGGGCGATGAGGCCGCTCGCGACTCGCGCCTGTTGGTGCGCGATGCCGATAGCCGCTTTGTATTGATCCACCCTGACCCAGATGAACTGCTGGCCGATCCATATAGCGTAACCAAATTCAGCCTGGATCCCAACACCCTACGTGGCATGGTCAAAGAGTGGCTGGAACGCGACGCAGATGTGGATTGGCGCGTCAAGTATTTGGATGAGTCGTCGGACAAGAATGAAGATAACCGCGCGGATTACGGCTGGAAGCCGCTGAACAACGTTCAACTGGTTTCTGTGACACGGATGGTTGTAGTCAATCCGTTGTTGGCCGGATATTTGAAGGACGAGGGGTTTGTCGCTGACCAGGGTGATACGGGCTTTCAATCTGTTCTGCCGCCGCACAGTTTGAGCGCGAGGATTTGGGAGGGCCACTCATACAAACTAGAGTCCTATGAAGATCATATCGGCCGGGTGTTGGAAGCCTTCCGCGATTTGGCCCTGCCCGAATTGCGTTACCCGGCGCAAGCGCTTGAGCGTGCGGCACGCGCCACTGGCTTAGATTGGCCGGAGGGGAGCGTAATGCGCGCTGCGTGGCTGGCCTGTTTACTCCATGACGTGGGCAAGTTGAACAAAGATTGGCAGGGTTGGGCGCGCGCCTACCAAAAGCAAATCGGCAAGCCAGTTGGGGCCGAGTTCGCGGCGGCGCATACGGATAACGAGTGGAACAATCCCATACACCGGGAAGCGGAAAAGGCCGTTCATGGCAAGCACAGGAAACCACATCATGCAGGAGAAGGAGCATTAGCCACAAGCCGTATTTTGGCGCAAGCGATTGGGCAAAACGACGCGCTTGTGAGGGCCGCGCTGACGGCCATCACTCGCCACCACACGCCATTTGCGCGCGAGTGTGAACGCTACACACTTGAGTCACAAGCCAAAGACCATATTCAGGCCACTATTGGATTGATACCGACAGATGCGGGGCAATGGGTGGATGGAAGCCTGCTAAAGCCCGAAGCCAAATCGCCGCCCAATTCGTTCTCCGGGTTAATGAGCGAACCGAGCGATACCTACAGTTGGCTGGCGTACACGTTGTTAGTGCGAGCCTTGCGACGGGCTGACCAAAAAGGCACAGAGCAAGGCAGTAAGGAGGCGTGACTTGTTTCAAGAAGAATACTTCATAGACAAATCGAGCAACACCTTTGCCGACAATCTGGCCGCGTTTGGATTGGCTTTTGTACTGAACGCTATTGTGGATGGCAGGGCCAAAATCCGGCTGGAGGATCGAGGCGGCGCGTTTGCGGCGATCTGCGAACCAGCCCTGAAACCCGAGTGGGTTGAGAGGCGTAAGTTTTTTGTGGGCGCGCCCTTTCTTGTCACTACTAAAGACGGCGTGAAACTCATCAAAGGCACGTTGCTCAATCCCGCTGATTTTATGACCGGCGGCGATACGGCGGCAGATTACGAGGAAGAAAAGCAAGTACGGGCCGAGTTCTTCGCACAACGCGAATTGCTCTCGAAAGAGGCGAGGCGTGTATTGGCTGAAGGCAAGAGCCAGGCCGAGATTGCTGCCCTCCGCCAGCCCCATATGCATTGGGAAATTTTCCGGGCCGTCAACCCGGCAGCGTTGCAAGGCTACAACGGCTTGATGGCCGAGTGGTGGCGTGGGCAAGGCAAGGTTTTCCCCGAAATGCTAAAAGTCCTGTTCCAGATGACGGCTCAAACGCCCAACAACATTGACGGAGCCGAGAAAACCTGGGCCAAATTGGGCAAGACGCACGGCTGGAAATCCAAAGACGCAACGGCGATTCAACTCTTCAATCCAGCGCAGGGCAAAGGAGTCAATAACAGCAAAGCCGAGTGGAGCCCCCCGAACAATGTCAAGGGCTTCTGGCTGTTGGAATGGTTGCGGGCAATCGGGTTGTTTCATGGCGGCCTCACCCGCATTGTCGCCAATCCGAAAGACCCACGTAACGCCAAAGACCGCAAAACCTATGTTATCGCGCCAGTCAGCTTGGAATGGAATCGGCACCTGGAGGTGATGAAAGATTTTCGACAGACGATGGCCGGGAGTGCCACGGCGGTGAAGCTAGATATCCTGGCCGCGTTGCGTTACACACAGGCATTTCTCAAGCATTACGAGGGCGCACGCGTCGAGGACATTGCCACCGAACTATTTGGGCGGCGACCAGCGGACCTGGTCAGCGGGATGCAAATGGCGTTTTACAAGAGTCTGCGCAACGCGATAGCGACGATGAACATTGCCTCCATCAACCTGCCGCGTTGGGTCAGGCTGGGAACGCCAGACGCCTTGGCGCGATTGGGCGAAGCCCTGAGAGAACATGCCAGCATCGTGAACGGTTTGGATGAAACGCGTGGCGATCAATTTGAACTACTCGCTCACTATCGAGACTTCCTTTCTGCCAACGACCCTGACCCCTTTTTTGAGTTCACGACCGCTTACAGTGGTTTCATTATCAACCAGCGTGAACGAGGTAAATATGTTCGCCAGTTCACTACAACCACATTGGAGGTGCTCTTTATGAACAGCGATGACCAGCCAATTTTTAGCCAAATTTTGCAGAGCGAGGGCTTCAAGAACTTGGCCTACGCCATCCGGCACAGCACCGTTGTGCCCCAGAGCCGAAAGAAGCGCGGCAAGCCAGTAGTGGATGTTCGCTATGGCCTAGGCCAGCAGTTGGCGCGCAAGGCGGCTTACCCGGCGGAATTTCTGGCAGAACTGACGGAGTTCCTGCACCTGTACAACGCCGAGAACGCCCAATTGCGGGAGAATAACCGCAATCCCTTCCGCAAGAACGTGACCACCGCCGACATTGAAGCCATCGCGGCGTTGGTAGATCAGTTCGGCTCCAAAGTTGTGTGCAACATGCTGGTAGCCTACGGCTATGCCCGCGAGCCTTATGAGGGCAAGGACGAGGGCGAGCCAACGCCTGCGGTGGTGGACGCGCCGGAGGCCGATGTGGACGCCGGAGACGGCGACAACAGCGAAGAAAACTAACCTGCCCAACTTCACGCTTCATGACAAGGAGACATTACCGATGAGCAACAAGACCGCGATTTACTCCATCTCTATTTCGGCTCAGGCGGTTTTGGATATGCACTCGCTCAACAACGAGGGCGGCGAGGGCAACCAGATTCAGACACGCATGGTGAACATTGTGGACAGTGACGGCAAACTCCACAATGTCAACGCCATCTCCGGCGATATGTTCAAGCATATCCAAGCCGAACACCTGCACCGCCTCGCCGTCGCCGCCGGGCTACCACTCTCGGAAGGTGCGCGCCTATTCAACGCCAACCGCGTCAACTTCGATATTGATGTCGGAAACGACTTGGCTACCGCACTGGATAAGACTGATTCCGACTTGGCGGCACTCGACGTGATTTTGCAAAAGTGTGCAGTGACGGATCTGGAAGGCATCCTTGTTACGGCAGGCAAGCGCTCCCTGCCGCGCAAAAGCGTGGTGGAGTTCGGCTGGGTGGTGGGCGTGCCGGAACACGTCGAGACCGACTCGTACTTCCACGTCAAGTATTCCTCCGACCGAAGCGCGGGCGCGCGGGCCAAAGCGGAGAGTGATGAGGCGCGCGGCGCAAACGTCGGCCAGGCCATCTTTCACCGTCCGGCCTCCTCAGGCGTGTACGCGGTAGTGCTGAATCTCGAAGCGGCACGTGTAGGGTTCAACGACCTGTCGCAAAAGTACGCGGTGGATAGTGGGGAACGGCAAGAGCGGCTGAAGGCTTTGCTGGAAAGCATCTTATACACATTCATTGAACCGGCGGGCGCAATGCGAAGCACCCAAAACCCGCATGTCGTGGACTTTTCCGGCGTGGTCACGGTCAGCCACGATGTTGTTCCAGCGCCATGCCTCTCGCCACTCAAGTCCACCTTCCGCGAAGATGTGGCGCAAGTGGCCGCCGCGCTCAACCGCCTGCGCCCAAATGCGATTGACGTCAAGCCGTTCCGCTCGATGGGCGAATTTGCCGACATCATGGCCGGGTTAGTGCAGTCGGCCGAGCCGCTCGTGCTGGCGGTGGCGCAATGAGGTGATTATGTGGCTAATAGCCGAATACGAACCAGTTACGCTTTTCTCGCTCAAGCTTAGTGCGGCGACGGCCTCCGGCGGCAAGTCGCTTCTCGTGCCAACGCCTTATGCAGTTAAGATGGCCTTGCTCGATGCCGCGTGCCGGACGTTGGGTGTGGAGCAGGCCAAACAACTCTGGCCTGCTATTCGTGATTTGCGCGTTGGTTTGCAGCCTGCATCGCAAGCGATGGTGACCAACCTGTTTCAAAAGGTACTCAAGCCGTACAAGAATCCTCCGAAGCCAGGCATACCCGACTACGGCCCGTTTCAGCGCACGATAGGTTATCGGGAATATGTGCAGTTTGTTGGGGCTCTTGGCGTGGCGCTGGGCTGGGAGGGGAGTGCTGAGCATGACTGGCTGGGCAACCTTCTGCTCAACATCAACTACTTTGGCAAGCGCGGCGGGTTCGTCCAGTTGCTCCCGCCGCCCCACTCTGCGGATATGTTGCCGCCGGAGTTTGTTGAAGCCACTTCTGACTCGGTCAGTTTCAGCATCAATGGCACGTTGCAAGTACTGGACGACTGCACTGATAAGTTGACCTTTGCCAAGGCTGACATCTACAGCGGAGAAAAAATCAAGATGGGCAAAGAGCGTATCACCCGCAATATCGTCTTGCCCAACTATCGGTTGAAGCGCTCAAGCAAATCCTTCAGTCTGTACGAGCGCACGGAAGATTAGCAAATCGGTTCACTTCGATCCAATTGTGGATTCAGAAAGGCCCGACCATGTTCCCCCTCACCCTGCTCCACCTCCGCTTCGTCCTCGAAGCCCGCACTCTCGTGCGGCTCTCCGGCTACAACGCTGGGTCGCAGTTGCGCGGGGCGCTGGGCAACGTGATGCGGCGGGCCTATTGCGCTGAGGCGCACCGCACCAATGGGCGCACGCCTCTGCCCAACCACGCGGCTGCCTGCCCGGTGTGCTGGCTGTTGGCCGCTAACGAGCATCCGGGCGAGGAGCGGCGTGGATACGCTTTGATACCGCCGCTCAATCCGCCGGAGGCCTGCGCACCCGGCGAGCGCTTTTCTTTCGGGCTGACGTTGTTCGGTTCGGCCCTGCGCTTCCTGCCATATTTTGTCCTGGCTGTTCCGGAGACGGGGCGTGAAGGGGCCGGGACGGGGCGCGGGCAGTTCGCCCTGCGGCAGGTGTGGGCGGCTGACCCGCTCTCAGGCGACCATCAACCCGTGTTGGCTGAAGGGGAAAGCCTGGTGCATTCACCCACGCGGGCGATGGTCCATGCTCAAGTGTTAGCCGCTGCCAACCAGTTGGGTGAACGATTGAACGGGCGCGGGAACGCTCTCATTACCCTGAACTTCCTGACCCCGATGCGGTTGATC
>Ga0247727_10016203_pt1 | contig 12068 bp, 15 predicted proteins | sample WisWelCaveWW1625_FD_202498 | JGI IMG/M metagenome (GOLD analysis project Ga0247727, IMG submission 202498) | Biofilm microbial communities from Wishing Well Cave, Virginia, United States - WW16-25 | ecosystem: Environmental > Aquatic > Deep subsurface > Groundwater > Cave microbial mat | place...
TCGGTGCGCTGGCGTTGAGTTTATTTTTTCTCGGCTGCGGCATCGCCGTCATGCGCCATCGCTCGAACGCCACCGTTAGGCGCTTGCTTCACGCCTCGTTGCTCTATTTGCCGATTTTACTCGCCTTGATGGCATTGGATAAAACCACATTTTGATATGAAAGCGTTAAATCTCGCCAGGCGTTTTCTCACAGTTATCAGCGCCGGTTTGCTCGCCGCCGGTTGTGCAAAAAAAGAAGAACCGCTTCCCATTCTCAGCACCGTGCCGGAGTTTTCTCTCACCGAGCGCAGCGGCCAACCATTGGGTTTGGTCGATTTGCGCGGCAAAGTTTGGGTCGCCGATTTTATTTTTACCAACTGCGCCGGCACCTGCCCGATCATGACCACCGCCATGACGGACATCCAAAAAACGGCGCTCGCGGAAAATTTGAACGACGTCAAACTCGTTTCCATCACCGTCGATCCGGAGCGCGATTCGCTCGCCGTGTTGCAGCGTTTTGCCGACGGTTACGGCGCGCTCAAGGACCGCTGGTATTTTCTCACCGGCGACGGCGCGGCGATTCAGCAACTGGCGAACAAGGGCTTTCTCCTGAGCGCTGCAGCGAGCACCGGCGGCTCCGCCGAAGAGCCGATCATTCACAGTAATCGTTTCGTGCTGGTCGATCGACAAGGGCGCATTCGCGGCTATTATGACGGCACTGATGAAGAAAGCGTAAAATCGTTGCTGAACGATTTGAAAAAACTTTATCGCGAGGACGCCTCGTAACACAGACCGCCGGTCTGTTGCGCTGTGAATTTAACAAAGCCTCTGAAACAATTTTTATCGATTTAACCAAGTGAGGGCGAAGTTCGCCGCTTTTAACGGCGCGAAGCTAAAGCTTCGCACTCCGCTTAATATTATGCAAATCTCCGATCTTCCTGCGGTCAATGCCACGCTTAATGCGCTTAGTTCTGTTTGGCTGGCCGTCGGGTACATTTTTATCCGGCAGAAAAAAATCACCGCGCATCGCTTCTGCATGTTGGGCGCGCTAACCACCTCCGCGTTGTTTTTGATTTCCTATTTGACCTATCATTATCACGCCGGCTCGAAGCCGTTTGCCGGACAAGGCGTGATTCGAACGGTTTATTTCACGATTCTGTTGACGCACACGGTGCTGGCGACCGCAATCGTGCCGCTGGCGCTGATGACATTGTCGCGCGCGCTCAAAGAACGTTTTGACAAACACAAACGCATTGCCCGCTGGACGCTGCCGATCTGGTTTTATGTTTCGGTGACGGGCGTGGTCGTTTATTTTATGTTGTATCAAATGTAGCTGAAAAACGTTTGCCTGTTCGCTGGTTCACCGGTTAGCCGTTTAATCAAAAACCGGCAAACCGGCCAACCCCGGGAACATATGAATCTGGAAACACTGAAAACCGAATTATCCGAATATTGCCAAACCCATCACCTCGCCAAATTTGCGCCGGAAGAAATTTTCGAGCTTTTGCAGGACGGTGAGAAAGTTGATTGGGTCATGTCGATGTTGATGCCGGCTGAACAGTTGAGCCAACATGCGCGTCTGACTGAGATATTGACCGGCATTCGCCGGCAAGTTTATCAGGAACCTGAGCTCACCGCGGAAACGGTGGTTGAGACCACGCCGGATGAAATGGACATGCCGGTTCCGGAAGAGCCAGAGATGGATCAGGCCGAGCTGGAGCAAATGGCGATGTCGATGCTGCCGCCCGGCGTCGATCCGCGCCAACTCAAAAAAATTCTCAATTCGCAACAGGGCGAGTTGATGGCGGACTTTGCCGCGTTCTGCCAGGAAAAAGGCGCGGACCTTGAAGTGACGAAAGGCGGAAAAATTCCGGAGGAGTTGCGCGCGTTGCAGGATGAATGGATGAAAACGCCGCGCCAATCCTTGCAGGGAAAAACGCCGCAGGAATTGCTCGGCGGCCGCACGCTCATTCCGCAGAAAGTTGAAACCGTGCGTCGCGCCGAACCGAAAGTCGGGCGCAACGATCCGTGTCCGTGCGGCAGCGGGAAAAAATACAAGAAGTGTCACGGAGCGGAAATTAGCTAAAACTTTAGGCGGATTTTATTACTCCGAGCATGAAATACTTTAATTTATATTCAAGAAACCTTTATAAATAGCGGTTCCGAGTAACTTCATGAATTGAAGAACTTCACGCTCTGATTAGTAATAGTATTTTCCAGAGATCGCTAATTTGATAGTAATCTTCTATGGATCGGAATTTTAATGAATGAGAATATAGATAGAAGAATGTGGTCAACCACCGCTAGAGGATTTTCAGAATTCATCGGCGACCTTCACCATAAAGGTATTTACTCATCCTCGGTAAGGGCGTTAGAAAAAACTTTTAAAGATAAGGGAATCTACCCAGCGCGCGACTTTGCCAATCGTTGCAAACTTGCTCATCCCGACGTTTTTTTCACGTTCTACTCAGAGGAAAATTTTGTCGACATCCAAGAAATCGTATGGCGAACGTTTGACTTTGTTGCACAGTTACTTAAGACCCGGCGCCCCGACCTACAAGAAGTTGATCTTGAGCCAATGATCGCCGATGAAATCCGGCTCTGGGTGTACTTCATGTTTATCGACCAAAACGCCCGTGACATTCGTCAAGAGCTTGACATACTACCACTTCTTCTTGACGGCTGCCGCGCACACTTCGTGTTGGGTGAATTACCCTTGACCCGTACGTGGTGTTGCTACGAAATCGCGCTTTTTAACCAGCGTTGTGCAACCCAGGATGAGCAATTACTCCGAAGCTTTATTGCTCCTTCGCAAAACATTTACTTTGGTTGGGAGCAGGCAGAAACATCTGAAGCCGAGGACAAATTGTTTATCCAAGACCGTATCTCCAAAAACTTCCCAAATGGCTTCGATGGCTTCAATCGCGTTATGAACCAAGCCAATGGGACGGCAGTTCTTTCTCTAACCGAAAGATCGCCTTTTTACACGCCAGCCGCCATCGATGCACTTGGGGAAGCCGCCGAGTATTGGTACTCGCGGATGTCGTCTAAATGAATTTGTTTTAAAAGCAGTCGATAAATAACTCAATATCACTTTTTAAAATCTAAACATCCGAGCTTAAATTGTCCACTGAGATTCACTACTAGATTGATATAAAAAAGCATATAGCTCCACGTCCATGTGGTAGCGGGGAAAAAATATAAGAATTGATGCGGTTCCTGATTTCAGTATCAGAATATTTCTCGTTGAACAGCCAAGCGCGTGGACTGCCAGGCATTATTCATAGAGATGTCGATTCAATGCGCCTCAACAAGAAATTACGTTGCATTTTAGTTATATATTTGGTATCTTTTAAAACACGGCTCCACCACCCCTTCGCGCGAAATTTCTCTTGACAAAGCGAAAAATTGGTGGTATATTTTTCCAATAATTTGACCAAGCTCAAACTCGCACCGGCAACAGGAAAGGCGCAACCAGCCTTTGTGGTCAAATCGTTTGACGGAAGGTAACGTCCTACCTAAACGGTTTTGCACAGGATGATGGCAAGTAAATGGACTTGAGGAAAGCCGTTCCGTTTATGTTCGCTCAAGACTCCATTTCTCTTCAATTATAAGCACTTCTTGCCGTCGTCCGCGTTGCAACAGGCGTGGACGGCTTCTCGGCCCCTGCACAGGGTCAACTTCGTTTTTGCGACAGGGACGCAAACCGGTTTTCCGGCGAAGTTGAATTTGGCGTTGGAACAAGCCGGGAACGGTGTTTTACTCGGGCGGTTATGCGGACTGAAAACGAAAAAAAATTTTCGGAAATTTTTCCCGCTTTGTTGTGGCGAACGAATGAAAATGGCAACGGCCATCAGGATTCGCTCGACGCCGCATGGCGATATGATGAGCGTGCCACTATGTTTCGTGAGAATGGCGCGGGCGTTCCATTTTCTCCGACGCCCGCTGAAAACGGCGCGACGCCAACCGTCCAGCCGGAGTTGAGATTGCCGCGTCCTTCGGCCAGCGGTACGGAGGAAGGCACGGCGATTTTTCCTTACATTCCACGCAAGCGGCAGGAGCGCAACGGGCTGCTGATCGACTATTTGTATTTGTCGGCGCCGGATACGGCCGGCGATCAGGTGGATTTTTTCATTCTCGGCGAAAACCGCGTCGGCGTGTTGCTGGCGGACGTGGCCGGCAAAATTGACCACGAGAACGTGCCGATCATCAAAACGGCGTTGCGCTCGAACAGCGCCGGCCTTTCCACCGCGGCAACGCTGCGCCATCTGGATCAACGCCTCTCCGAAGTTTGCGCGAATGGCTGCAATATCACCGCTTTTTATGCCATCTTTGATCAGAATAAACGCCTGCTGCATTTTGCCAGCGCCGGGCATTTGCCGATGTTGGTTTATCGCCCGACTTCCGGCAAAATGTATTTGCTGAACACTTCCGGTTCGCCCTTTGGCAGTGGAATGGCCGGGAGCACTGCCGAGGCTGCCCTCAACACCAATGGCGTGACGACGGTCAACAGCGCCGGCATCTTGAAGAGTGAGCGCGTAGCGTTGCGTCAAAATGATCTGTTGGTTTTATACAGCGACGGCTTGCTGGCGGCGCGCAATGCACAAGGCGAAGTTTGGGGGCGGCAGCGGCTGGTCGAATTTGTGGGCAACTTTGGCGAGCTGAACCCCATCGATTTTCTGGTTGAGTTGAAGCAGGCGCTCGAAAAATTTCTCGGGGCGCGGCCGCCGGCGGATGATATCACCGTGGTCGCGCTGAAAAATATTTTGCGCGATCTCGACAAGCCGCATCCCGAAGCCGGCGGTTGTGAATTGGAGCAGCATTTTTTAACGACGAATGAAGAGCAGGCCCTGTTGGAAATTTGGCGGGAAAATCCGGGCCTCGAAGTGACGGAAATTTTGGCGCGTCTGGCCGGCGGGGAGTATGCGTATTTGGAGCGGGAGCAAATCGAAGTACACCTCGCCCAGTTGGGGCCGTGGCTGCAGCCGTGGCGCGAGCGTAACGGCAAAGCGGGCGGCGTCATTCATCTCGCCGCCGAGACCAACCGCGCCGGAGCGGCGGAAAATGCGCTTTCGGCAAAAAAACAATTGCATGAAGATTTGTTGACGGCGTTTCCGCTCCGCCAGATTCTTGACCGGCGTTATGAATTTCGCGGCGAGGCGCCGGAGTTGGCGCAGGCCATGCGCTTTTATGATAACGGCGATTTCGAGCGGGCGATGAATGCCTTTGCCGCGCAGCGCGCGATCATGCGCCCCTCCGCAACCATGCATTGTTTCTTCGGCAATCTTTATCTCGAATTAAAAACGTCCGTCAAAGCGCAGCACGAATACCTGGCGGCCTTGCAGCTCGACCCCCGTTGCGGGCAGGCGCTGCTGGCGTTGAGCTACCTGGCGTTGTTGAATCACGACTATCCCGCGGCGATTGATTCACTCACCACCGCGCTGCGGCTGAATAAAAATGCGCAGCATTTGCAACCGTTCGAACAATTCGCCGAAAAACTGATTGCCGCCGTCGAGCGCCTGGGCAATCGGAATGAATGGATTGTGTAAGGCCGCCGTATTCCCCCAGTCGTTTTGCCGCTTCTTGCATTCACCTCGCCTTCTCCCCAACTCAACTTTTTCTCGCAAAAGTTTCACCTCGGTTGTTCTTTTTAAGAGAGCCGGCCCGGTCTGTAATTTTGCGCTTGATTGTGGGGCGATCTTTTCTTAATATATAACAGGTGCAAACGTTCATCATTTATTGTCGAGGAAATTGACGTGAGGTTGGCAAAGAGATACATTTCGTTACTTTGGTGCGCCGGGTTCTGGCTCGGGCTCGATGCCCAGCAATCCCCAGGTCTGGCGCAATGGCATGTCGCTTATCAAAGCGGCCTCGCCGCCATGCAGCAAGGCGATTGGAATCGCGCGATCGAAAAATTTCAACTGGCCTTACAAGTTAAAAACCAGGACGCCCAAAAACTTCGTTCCACGGGAACGATGTTTATCGTGTATTTCCCGCATCGTGAAATGGGCATTTGCTATTTCAACCTCGGCGATCCGGCGCGCGCCCGCCAGGAACTGGAAGCTTCGCTGCTGCACGTCTTTTCCGAACGTGCAAAAAATTATTTAGATCGGGTTAATCGCGGCGACCGCCCGTCTGAGGCTTCGCCTTCTCCGCCCGCAACAACCGCATCCACCCGGCCAGCCGGCCAGTTTTTGGGCCCAGCAGGTTTTTACAACATGCCTATGACGCCTCGACCGGTTTTTTGCAGTGGGCCTCGTTCGATGACGGCACCTGGGAATCAACGATTGGGGAGAATGACGAGAACGTCGTCGGCTTCGGTCTTGGCGGCGGGCTGGAAATTCCGGCGGGGGCTTCTTTCAATATCGTTTTGCAAGGGCTTTTTAATATCATTTCCACCAAAGGCGAAAGCTCGTCCTTTATGGGCGTGACCGCCGGATTGGTTTTTTAAAATTCGGGAGGTTTGCATGATAGCCAACGCTTTTTTAAAAGGGCGTTGGCTGTTTTATTTTTCGGCCTCGGGCTGCAAGTGTTTAACCATTTCCAATTCTTGCGCGATTTTTTTCTGCCGCCGCGCCATGCTAAACAAGTAACCGATAATCAGCAGCCAGACGATGCTGTAGGCGGCAAAAAGAAAGTTTAAATTTTTCATCGACGTTGCGGCCGGCTCCGTTTGCAGCCAGAAATGAATGAACCCGAAAAAAAGCATCATGAGCAATTGCATGGGGATTCCTATTTATTTCCATTCAGGTCAAGTGTCCTCATCGTTACATATGCTTTGGACATTCGATCTTGAACTTCGGACTTTTCGACCTCGGACTTTATTATGAGTAAACCGTTTCTCTTTTGAGCTCGTTCAATTCAATCTGCGCGCGTTCGATGCGCAAACGATAAAACAACAGCAGCAAATACAGCCCGAGAAACGTCACGAGGCTGAAGAGAAACACGTTGCGAATCGGCGGCGACATGCCGGACTCGGGGCTGCCGAAAATAACCGGCTGCGGATGCAGCGTGCGCCACAACCGATTGGCGAGATAAACGATCGGCACGTCAACAAATCCGACGATCGCGAAGACGGCGGCAAACCGCGCGCCGCGTTGCTCCTCGCCGGTGTAGGAGCGCAGCATCATGTAGCCGACGTAAATGAACCACAACACCAGCGTCGAAGTCAAACGCGCATCCCACGTCCACCAGACGTTCCACACCGGCCTGGCCCAGATCGGCCCGGTGAGCAGAACGATGGTCGTAAACACCACGCCGATTTCCGCGGAACAATACGCGACGCGATCATACCAAAGTTCCCGTTTCGCCAAAAACCGAATGCTGTACACGAACGTCACGCCAAACGCGAGAAACGCGAGGGCCGCGGACGGCACATGAAAATAAAAAATGCGCTGGATGATGCCCATGCTGGCCTCAGTGGGAACGGCAATGAAAATGTTGTAGAGGTTGATGAGCATCAGCAGCGTGGTGCTGTAGATAAAAATATTGCTCCAGCGGGAGAGCGTGTGGTCGGTGGGCATGTTGAGTTCCAGAAGTTATTTCACAAAATCTTCTATTTCAAAGTCCCCTACGACGATTATTCTTCAGGAATCATACCGGGAATAAATGGGGCAAGGCCATTCGCATGATCCAAAAACATCTTTTTATGCTCGTCATCAAATTGAAAATCCGCCGGTGAAATTCCCGCCAGCTCTACCCGCCATTCAGCAACAAGGTCGGCGATTCGCTGTTCAATTGAAATCTGTGGTTTCGTAATTTCCGGAGACAATTTGTCAACTTCTTTTCGAGGCACCACAAATAGCAAATACGTCTGCGGATCTAATGGAAGCTCGACTTTGTTTAGTGGCTTAAAAACGCCATCCGTATAAACGGCTGTTAACATTTGTGTCATCTTTGATTTCCCTTCGAGTATTATAAACTATCTAAAGTATAATCAGTGCAAGCGCGAAAGTCAACAATTTTGTTTTTCGTCACCAGCGTCATTTAGAAAATAATTTTTCCCTGCGCGCACCGCCTGAAAGCGTCACGACGAACCTCACTCCTCCAGCACATACTCGAACGTCACAAAACACACAAGCAAAAAAATCAAATCGAAGCCGGCCAGTATTTTCAGCCAGCCGCTGATTTCGCCCCAGCCTTTTCCTGCGAGCGCGCTGGCCGTGGCGTTCACCGCGGCGAGAATCACCGGCACTTCGATGGGGAAAAGCAAAATCGGCAGCATGATCTCGCGCGTGCGGGTGTTGACGGAAATCGCGCTCAACAACGTTCCGACCGCGGCAAAACCGATGGTGCCGAGAAAAAAGATGACGGCGAGCTTGTCGAGTCCCTGCCAAAAGTCAATATTAAAAAACACCGCAAAGAACAAAAACGTCGGCAACTCGATGAGAAAAATAAAAATGGCGTTGCCCGCGGCTTTGCCGAGAAAGATCAGCCCGTATTCCACCGGCGCGAGAACGAGGCCTTGCAAGCAGCCGCGTTCGACTTCATGCACGAGGGAGCGATACAAACCCAACACGCCGGCAAAAATGAAGGCGACCCACAGAATGCCGGGGCCGGCTTCCGTGATCGCGCGGCTGCCGGGAGCAAAAGTGAAATTGAACACCACGACGACGATGAGCGCGAACAGCAACATCGACGACAGCATTTCTTTCGTGCGAAATTCCGCGAGCAGATCTTTCCAAATCAGCGCGACGAGCTTGCGCCAATGACTCATGGCCGGCTCCGCTGATTTGGCGCGGCCCCGGCCACGAGATCGAAATATGCCTGGCGCAAAGCCGCGTGGTCAAGCTCGCGCGTGGATTTTTCCCATGCCACCTGGCCGCGCAGAAAAATGACGAGGCGATCGGCGAGCGCGAAGCCCTGTTCGAGATCGTGCGTGATCAGCAAAATCGTGCGGCGCTCGGAGCGCAGTTTTTGCAGCCAGCCGGTCAGCATCGACGCCGCGTGCTGATCGAGGCCGGTGTAGGGTTCATCGAGAAAAAGCAGGCTGGGCCGGTGCAACATGGCGCGCGCAATCGCCAGGCGTTGTTGCATCCCGCGGGAAAAAGTGCGGACGCGATCATGCGCGCGTTGGCGCAGCCCGACCTCAGCGAGAACTTCGTCAACGCGTGGCGCGAGAGGGGTTACATCATAAAGCTTCGCATAAAACCACAGGTTTTCCGCGGCGGTGAGATCATCATAAAGAAAAGACTGATGGCCGATAACGCCGAGACGGCGATGATGCGCGAGCGCCGCCTCACGTAGCGGCTGGCCGTCGATCAAAATCTCGCCGCTGCTGGGGCGGGAAATCGCGGCGAGAATGCGCAGGAAGGTGGTTTTGCCGGCGCCGTTGGGGCCGAAAATCGCCACGCATTCGCCGGGTGCGATTTGCAGCGAAACATGGCGCAACGCATAAAAGGCGCCGAACGTCTTAACGAGATTTTTAACGGTGATCGCCGGAGCGTGGCTGGCGGCAGGGAGAACGCTCACGTCAGCTTGCCTCCACAGGCGTTACAAAATTGATCTTCCGCACCCACCGGCTGGCCGCAATGATGGCAAAAGCGCTCGGCGTTTTTAATCTCGCTGCGCGGAACCGCGCGACGCGATGAACGGCTATCCGTCTGATCGATTTGTTTCATCATGCCGATGGCTTCGGTTTTGTATTGCTGGCGCAGGTTTTCGTAATCTTCTTTAGTCAGCTTGCCCATTTGATAATCGAAATCGATGTCGCGAATGGCGGTGTAAATTTCACTCTTGCGCGCTTCCATCTCCAGGGCGCGATGGTTCAAGGCAAAGCTGACTTTGTTTTTTTGCTTCTGGAACAAAGGGTAGGCGATAAACGCCGCGGTTGCAATCACAAGAACAATGCCGATAATTTCTGTCATAGGATTCTGGTTCCTGGTTACTTGTTGCTGGCCGCTGGTCGCTTGTTGCTGGTCGCTGATTTCAATTCGAAACGAGCAACCAGGCACCAGCGGCCAGCAACCAGCAGCAACTATTTTTCAAATTTTTTCAATTCGCGCTCAAATCTTTCTTGATAGGGATCGGCGGGCGCGCTTGCTTTTTGGGCCGGAACCGGCGCCGGCGTTTGTTTTTTCCAGCCGGAAATGACTTTGACGACGATGAAACCGCCGGCGGCCAACGCGACAAAAGGCAAGATCCACGCGGTTAAATTAAAGCCTTCTTTCGTCGGCGCGGCGAGAATGCGCTCGCCGTATTTGACCACCATCGCCTGCAAAATTTCCGGCTTGCCTTTGCCGGCCTGCATCATCGTCGCGACCTCTTTGCTGATCGCTTTGGACTCGCTGCAAACCATCCCGCCCAGACAGCCTTGAATGGTCATGCCGCAGCCGCAAAAACACGCCAGCCCGTTTTGAATTGCCGTTTGCAAAGCGCGTTGCTCCGGCGTTGATTCGATTTGCGCCAGGGATATTCCATTGCAGGTCAGGGCAAAAACCAGCGTGAATATTTTTTTCATTTTCATCGATCAGGCCTCAAAGCGTTAATTCTTCGCCAGTTGTTTTATGCTCTGCGCCGTTGGCGCCATTTCCTCTTCACGGCGCCGGCGCGAAATAATAATGATCAATCCGGTGATGATCATCGCGATGCTGATCATTTGCGCGAGACTCATCCAGCCGAAGAGCAGCTTCGGCGTGGTGCGCCAAAATTCCGTGATGAAGCGGCCGATACCGACGCAGATAAAATACAAACCGAAAAATGTGCCCGCCGGATACGGACGCCGGCGAACGTTCCAAAGAGTGGCGTAAAACGTGAGCAATAAGATCATTTCATACAGCGGCGTGGGATGCACCGGCACGTCAATCGGCACCACGCCTTTGGGAAAAGCCATGGCCCACGGCAAATCCGAAGGCGGGCCGTAATCGCCGTCCGCGGCGAGCAAGCAACCCAGGCGCCCGAACGCCTGGCCGAGCAAAAGTTGCGGGCCAACCACGTCCGCGGTTTTCCAAAAAGGAATTTTATAATGCAGCACGAACCACGCGACCGCCAGCAACCCGCCGAAGAAACCGCCGTACCACACCAGTCCCGCGCCGCTGATAATATAATCCGCCGGATTTTTCAAAAAATCCTGCCAATGCTCGATGATATAATAAAGCCGCGCGCCAAGAAACCCGCCGATGATCGCCGCCACCGAAATGCTGCTGGCCAATTCCGGATCCATATCTTTGCGGCTAAATTCTTTGCGCATGATCAGCGTTGGAATCAAAAAACCCAACATCGCCATCACACCGAAACTATGCAGGGTAAACGGGCCAAGCTTAAAAATTTCAGGATACATGGGCAGGGTGCTTTTGTTCGAAATTATTTAATGCGTGTGGTTTGTGGTTGAAGGCGTCGCCGGCGCTTGCCAGGTTGGGGGCGTCGCCGGTTCAAATTTAAATGGCGCCGCGGCGCCGTTTTTACGATTGCCGTATTTTCCCGCGACTAATTCGATGGCATGCGGCGGCTCATGAATTTGCAAAAGCTGATGAATATATTCGCGTACTTCCGCGGCGCCGCCTGTCATCGCGCAATCGCAGACCTCGACGCCGTCGTTGCAATCAGCGCAAGGACAATTAAATTCCGCCGCCACGGCATAGACGGCGGGAAATTGTTTTGCCAACGGCTCGCCGTATAAAGTGGGATCGAAAGCCGGCCTCGAGACAACGGCCAGAGGGGAGGTCGCCGCATTCTGCGGTTGAAACCAACGCCAGGCCAGCGCGCCGATGGCAACACCGGCGAACACCAGTGTGAGATAAAGCGGCCACTTGGGTTTCGCCGGCGCGGCGGTTTTATGATTTCGGTGTGCCGCAGCCGGCCGGCCGCAGAACGGACAAAATTTCGAGCGCGGGGTAATGTGCCGGCCACATTCAGAACATTTCATTTTTATGACGGGACCATGGATTCTTCATGCGCAAAAGTTGCAACTACAAAATAAGCAAGTCCGCCATAAAAAGCAAGCCCCGGAGTGACAAACTTAAGTTCTACAGACAAACTTAAGTTTGTCACTCCGGGGTTTATTGCTCGCGAAGAGTTCAATTTTAAGCGAGGCGGCGTTCCATCGCCACGGCCGTCGCGCACGCATTCAAGCGAAACTCCACCGACTCGCG
>Ga0247727_10016204_pt1 | contig 12068 bp, 7 predicted proteins | sample WisWelCaveWW1625_FD_202498 | JGI IMG/M metagenome (GOLD analysis project Ga0247727, IMG submission 202498) | Biofilm microbial communities from Wishing Well Cave, Virginia, United States - WW16-25 | ecosystem: Environmental > Aquatic > Deep subsurface > Groundwater > Cave microbial mat | place...
AAGTGTCTCGGGCGCCATCCCGAGCTTGAATCAGCTCCCCAAGGCGCACTCAACGCCCGAACGCCGAGTCAAACCGCCGCAGAGGGGTGAGTAATTACGTGGCTTCAGCTTGGTGGGCAAGCGCGCGGCTTATTTCGTCGAAGCCGTCTATCACAAGCACTATTCGACCTTGGGACAGAAGGAACTTCACGGCGTCAACCGTGAGGTCTGTGACTTTGAGTTCCTGCAGGGTAAAGCTTATCAAATTTTCGAAACTCGCAGGTCGTTCACTTGAGAACCATATAAGAAAGGGTGCGGGATATTTCTGTGGTTCTGCTTTGAATTGTGTCCCGAGGTGTTGGCTCAACGAAAGCGCGAATACAGATTTTCCAGCTCCCGGATCGCCGACTACCAGCATGATGCGGCTGATGTCGGAGGCGAGCCACTCCGAACAATCTCTGAATGCCGAACTACTACCGTCCTTGAAGAACGTTGGGATGGGTGTTCTGATACGGTGCTTGTCGTACAGAGGGGCAAGCGCGCTGTGCTGCTTCGCCGCGATGTCGACCGCAAACCGATTTAGAAAGCTGGTCCAAGTTCCCCATTGCCGATTGCGCCGTTTTCCGAGACGTTCATCTAACCACGGTACAACCTCTTCCAACCAGCGGTGAGTATTTGCGACTTTATCGACCGCTATGATATCGAGAAAATCATAGCTGGTCGTCTGGGTCGCAAGTGTTTGCATATAGGTATTTGGAGCTGGGAGTTGCGAAAAAGAGGAGTCGTCCTCAAATCGGATCCCCCATGTCAGCTCCTTTCCCGCTACGCCCTTGGTAGACAAGAGTCCGTTAGGCGCGACCTCTTGAACGGACCACCCCAGCTTGGTGAAGAAGTCCTTAGCCAACCTTTGCAATCCTGGCGCAACGATAGCTTTCGACATGATGTTGAGACTTCCCCTATCCGGCAAAAGCACGACCCCTCAACGGGTAAGGACCCCTCGGCGAAGTTGACTGTCGCCCCACGGTACGGCTTGCCGAGAAAAAGCGACGCTACATTACGCGTATTCTGGTCACACCAAGACTTGGTAGGCAGCGCGGTGCGGGCCTAGCATCTCAGCACCGAAGATCGGCAGCCCCAAGCGTCACGGCAAGCGCAAGATTCCGCTTCGCATGAGACACGACATAGGGATCAACCCTTCGCCGAATCACAGGATGTAGCTTATCCGAACTGAGGCGTGTGTCTTGGCCATCCACAGCGATTTCTAAGAAAATCGTGCCCGCGGCGGGCAATCGGAAGGCCGTCACCGCTTCGGCTTCGCCGTGGGCGGCGCGCATCTGTAGCTCGTGACCTGGATTGTTAGGGAGTTGCCCCCGGGGCGGGGATGGGGCCTTGCATGAACTGGGTTGATGAGTGGTGACCACACGCGTGCCGCCGCGGGCCGGCGGTGCGGCGGCCGCGACTAGGGGCAGGCCACGCGGGCGGACGGGGCGATGTGATTGCGGCACCCCATAGTCGTCGGGGTGAACTCCAGCCGCGATCCCATGCGGCTCGCCTCGCCCGCGTCGAGGTGACCTGGGTCCCGGCCAATTCTCGCTCGCACGCGAGGTGAGGGACCAAGCCGCCCTGCAGCACACCGCTCACCGCTACGCACTTTGCCGCTTGGCGGCCTCGATCGCCCGCCAGACGCGGAACGGCGTGGCCGGCATGTCGAGATGCTTGACGCCCAGAGGCCGCAAGGCATCGAGGATCGCGTTCATGACCGCCGGCGGCGCGCCGGTGGTGCCGGCCTCGCCGATGCCCTTGACGCCGAGCGGATTGGTCGTGGCGGGCACGTCGTGGTGGTCCACGGCGAAGGCGGGAAAGTCGCCGGCACGCGGCATGGCGTAGTCCATGAAGCTCCCGGACACGAGCTGGCCCGACTCGCGGTCGTACACGAGATGCTCGAAGAGCGCCTGGCCGATGCCTTGCGCCAGCGCGCCGTGCACCTGACCCTCGACGATCATCGGATTGATCACGCGACCCAGGTCGTCGACCGCCGCATAGCGCACGACTGAAACCTGGCCGGTCGTCGGATCGATCTCCACCTCGCAGGCGTGGCAGCCGTTGGGGAAGTTGCCGGGCTCGCTGGCATAGGAGCCGTTGCCGTCGAGGCCGACGCCGAGCTCCTTGGGAATGCCCGCCGGACGGAAGAAGGCCTTCGCCACCTCCTGCAGCGGCATCGACCGGTTCGTCGCCTTCACGCGGTAGAGCCCTTCGCCGAACTCGACGTCGTCCGGCTTGGCCTCCATCAGGAAGGCGGCCATCCTGCGCGCCTTTTCGATGACGGCGTCTGAGGCGACTTTGAGCGCACAGCCGCCGACCATGACGCTGCGCGAGGCATAGGTGCCGCGCCCGACCGCGATCTTCTGGGTGTCGCCCTGCACATAGCGGATGCTCTCGAACGGCACGCCCAGAAACTCCGACACAATCTGCGCGAACGCCGTGGCGTGGCCCTGGCCGTGCGAATGCGTGCCGGCGAGGATCGTGACATTGCCTTCCGCATCGAAGCGCAGGTCCATGCGTTCGTTGAAGATGCCGGCCTCCTCGATGAAGTAGGCGAGGCCGCGCCCGCGCAGGCATCCAGCGTTCTCCGACTGCGCCTTGCGGACGGCAAAACCGCTCCAATCGGCAAGTTCCAGGCATTTGTCCATGGCGCGCTCGAACTCGCCACTGTCGTAGACATAGCCCGTCAGTGTGCTGTAGGGCATCGCCTCGGGCCGGATCAGGTTGCGCCGGCGAATCTCCACAGCATCGATGCCGGTCTCGAGCGCCGCCTCGTCGATCAGCCGCTCCGTGAGGTAGGCGGCTTCCGGGCGCCCGGCGCCGCGATAGGGGGCCAGGGGGGACGTATTGGTGAATACGGCCTGGGCGACTGCGTGCAGCGCACCGATGTCGTACGGCCCCGGGATCAGGCGCAGGCCGTAGACGACGACCGCCGCCACCGCTGAAGCCGTATAGGCGCCGACCGCGTCGAGGGCGTGGCTGCGGATGCCCAGGATCTTGCCGTTCTCGTCGAGCGCCATCTCGGCGCTCACCACCTGGTCGCGGCCGTGATAGTCGCCCTGCAGCGCCTCGGCGCGGGTCGAGATCCATTTCACCGGCCGGCCGCAGCGCCGCGACGCCCACAGCACCAGCGCGTCCTCGGGATAGGCATCCCCCTTCATGCCGAACCCGCCGCCGACATCGGGCGAGACCACGTGGAACTTGGCGATCGGCTCGCGGAAGACAGCCGCCGCCAGCGTCTGGCGCACCCCGAAGGGGTGCTGCGAGCTCGTATACAGCGTGTACGCGTCGGCCGCGGCATCATAGTGGCCGAGTGCCGCGCGGGCCTCCATCGAGTTGGCCGACAGGCGGTTGTTGTCGAGCTTGAGCGAGACGACATGCCGGGCCTTGGCGAAAGCTGCGTCGGCCGCCGCCTTGTCGCCGAATGCGAGCGTGAAGGAGACGTTGGAGGGACATTCGCTCCACACCGGCGGCGCACCCGGCTTCACGGCGTCCTCGACCGAGACAACGGCGGGCAGCGATTCGTAGTCGATCTCGATGAGATCGGCGGCATCGCGCGCTTGCGCCTCGGTCTCGGCGACGACGAAGGCGACGCGGTCGCCGACGCAGCGCACCACCTCGTTGGCGAGCACCGGCCGGTGCGTGCGGAAGCCCTTGGGGCCGCCCACGTCCTCCGGCATGAACAGCGGCGGCAGACTGCCGATCCGGTCAGCAACGGCATCTGCGCCGGTCTGCACCAGGACGACGCCGGGAGCCGCCTTCGTCGCGCCGGCATCGACCCGCGTGATCCTGGCGTGCGCCTGTGTGGCGTAGACGACGACGCCGTACACCTCTCCCGGCGCGCTCAGGTCATCGACGAAATTGCCTGCGCCTTTGAGAAACCGCTCGTCCTCCACCCGGCGCACCGCCTGCCCGATCCCAAACCTTGCCATCCTCAGTCTCTCCCCTCGTCATCGGCGGCAGCGCTCATAGCGGACTACTTGCCGGCAGGGAACACTGCTTGGGGCCCGAGAGCAAGTGCTTGCGTTGAAAGACTCATCACCCCGGCGAGCGCACGGATTGGATGCGTGGCGGTGGACGCTTTTCAAAAGCCAATGCCAGAGTAGCCGCAATCGTGGTACTCTCCAGAGCGTTTGCTGTCGGCTCCTGTTTCACCTGGCCTCGGGGCATTTGCAATGGGCACATCGGCGAAAGCAGTGGCAGCGCTTGCACTGCGCCGATTTGGCATGGGGCCGCGCTCGGGATCGATCGCGGCGATCGAGTCGGACCCCCGCGGCGCATTGCTTGCCGAGCTCGCAAGACCGCATGCCGGTCAGATCGCCGCGGGATCGTTGCCCACGAGCGCTCGGGCCTTTCGCATCGTGGCCGACGCGAACGCCGAGCGGCAGGCGCGGCAAATCGCGGCCGCTCGCGCCCTCAAGCAGGCCGCAGGACCCATGACGGAGGGCGCCAAGCAGGCCGATGCCGAGACGGCGACCAAAATGGCCGCTGAAGCGGTTCCAAATCGGGCGCGGCAGATCTATCTCAACGAGGCGCAGGCGCGCATCGACGCGGCGCTCGCAGCCGAGATCGGCTTTGCCGAGCGGCTCGTCTGGTTCTGGTCGAACCATTTCTGCGTTTCGGCAGACAAGATCCAGAGCATGTCCGGAGCCTACGAGCGCGAGGCCATTCGGCCCCATATTCTGGGGCGCTTCGCCGACATGCTGCTGGCCGTCGTGAGCCATCCGGCGATGCTCGTGTACTTGGACAATCCGGCGTCGATGGGACCGAACTCGGTCGCCGGCATCAATCGCACGCGAGGGCTCAATGAAAATCTCGCTCGCGAGCTATTGGAGTTGCATACGCTGGGTGTGCGAACCGGCTACACGCAGGATGACGTGATAGGACTTGCCAAGGTGCTGACCGGTTGGACGCTGATCCCGGCGGCGGACAATCCCGAGCATGGGGGAGAATTCGCCTTCAATCGGCGCCTGCATGAGCCCGGACCGCAGAGGGTGCTGAATAGGACCTATGAGGATGCCGGCGTCGAGCAGGGCCGCGCCGTGCTGCGAGACCTGGCCGGACAACCTTCGACCGCAACCCATATCGCCACCAAGGTGGCCCGGCACTTCGTTGCCGATGACCCGCCGCAGCAGCTGACCGACCGATTGACGAGGGTGTTTCTGGATACGGCAGGCGATCTCAAAGAGGTTGCCAAGGCCCTCGTTTCCTCGCCGGAAGCCTGGGCTTTGCCGCCAGGCAAGCTCAAGCGTCCCAGCGAATGGGTCACCTCGATGGTGCGTGCCGCCGGCACACAAGCTGACGCAGCTCGTTTTGCCGTGGGCCAGGCGAATCTCGGCGAGCCATTGTGGCGCCCGCCCTCGCCCAAGGGCTACGCCGACGACGAGCCAACCTGGATCGACGGGATGGGTCGTCGCTTGGATGTCGCCAACAACTATGCCCAGCGGATCGCCAACCAAGTCGATCCTCGCTACATCATGGAAACGGTTGCGGGCTCTACCTTGTCAGCAGAGACGACGCAGGCCGTCAGTCGTGCCGAGAGCCGGCAGCAGGCGCTTGCCCTGCTTTTCATGTCGCCCGAGTTCCAGAGGAGGTGACGATGCCTTCTTGCCATCTTCCGAGCCGGCGGGAGGCGCTGATTGGCGCCGGCGCCCTGTTTGCCTGGACCCAGGTGCCCAAGCTTGCACGCGCCGAAGGCCGCGATCCCCGGATGCTCGTCATCGTTCTTCGGGGCGCCCTCGACGGGCTCGGTGCCGTGGCACCCGTCGGGGATCCCGACTGGATTGGCCTGCGCGGGGATCGCGCCCTGGTGCTGGATGGCCGAACGCCGGCGCTCCCACTCGACTCCTTCTTTGCGCTCAACGCCGCGATGCCGAACCTGCACCGGCTCTACAGGGCGCAGCAGGCCATCATCGTGCACGCTGCCGCGACGCCTTATCGCGAGCGCTCGCACTTCGACGGTCAGGATGTTCTCGAGAGCGGGCTCGCCAGACCCGGGGCAACTGACACCGGTTGGCTCAACCGTGCGCTGCTGGCTCTCGCCTCCGGCGGCCGCGTCGATCCGAGGGGTGGCCGCGGCCTGGCGGTGGGCCCGGTTACGCCTCTGGTGGTCCGCGGGCAGGCGCCCGTGATGTCCTGGGCACCGCAGCAGTTGCTCCCGGCAAGCGACGACACGGTGGCGCGGCTTCTGGATCTCTATCGCCACACTGATCGGAGGCTCGCAGCTGCACTCGAAGAGCGAATCCGTCTTTTCGCGCTCGGGCGCGGCATCGGCGCCCCCAATGCTGCCGGGCTGCCGCCGCCAGGGATCGCCCGCGTGCGCGCGTACTTTGCAGAGGCTGCCGGCACGGCTGCCCGCTATCTTGCCCGACCGGACGGCCCCCGCGTCGGCGCCATGGGCTTTGTCGGGTGGGATACGCACATCAATGAAGGTGCTGCGTCGGGGCAGCTCGCGGCCCTGCTTGGGGCACTCGACGGCGCGCTGGCGGCGATCGAGACCAACATGGGCGCATCCTGGCGCGAGACGGTCGTCGCTGTCATCACCGAGTTCGGGCGCACGGCCCGCATCAACGGCAGCGATGGCACGGACCATGGCACGGGCACCATCGCGCTGCTTGCCGGAGGTGCGCTGCGCGGCGGGCGCGTGATCGCAGACTGGCCGGGACTGAAGCCAACCGATCTCCACGAGGGACGCGACTTGAGGCCGACAATCGATCTGCGGTCCGTGCTCAAAGGCCTGCTCAGGGACCACTTGAGGGTCGAGGCGAGTGCGCTCGCAAGCTCCGTCTTTCCGGGCAGCGCCGACGTCAGTCCGTCGGCCGGTCTAGTCGGCTGATGCCATTCCGCTCGTCAACGCGGGCCGCGAGAGCCTGAACAAATGCGTATCGTGTGCGGTCGCTCCATGCATGGAGAGATCGGCCAGGACCTCGCCAATTCCCGAGCAGAACTTGTAGCCGTGCCCGGAGAACCCCGCGGCGACAACGACGTTGCGATGCTCGGGCAGCGCATCGACGATGAAATGCTCGTCCGGCGAGTTCACGAACATGCAGGTCTTGAAACCTACCGGTGGTCCCATTGGACTGGAGAGGTAGCGTCCGAGCCAGGTCAGGACTGCCTTGTCCGCAGGCGTTATGCGCCGGTCGATGGAGTCAGGGTCGACATTCTCCCTGCGATGGCGGAACTTGCCGACCTTGAAGCCTTCGTCGGCCTGCTCTGGAATGCCGTAGAAGTTGCCCCGCTCCGGGCAGTCGAGGATGAACACTGGAAACGACTCCGGGGCGAACTGCCTGCCGGCCGTCTCGAACCAGCCAACGACCTGGCGTTGAGGGATTGCCAGAGTCTCGAATCGGCCGAGGAGCTTGGATGTCCACGCGCCGGCGGCCAGCACAAGCGAGCCCGCCTCGTAGCGGCCCGCTTCGGTTTCGACCTCGACACGGTCGCTGGTCGCCTTCCAGCCCAGCACGGGCTCGTTCTCGCGCACGTCGGCGCCGAGCTTGCGGGCGAGCGTCACGTGCGCAAGGATCGCCCGGTCCGCAGGGAGAAAGCCTGCCTCGGGCTGGTACACAGCTTCGAACTCCGGCGGTAAGCGCCACGCCGGATGGCGCCGCTCAACCTCGCTCGCTCGCAGCACCTCGTGCGTCAGCCCGTGCGCCCGGCAAGCCGCCTTGGCTCCGCTGACGACGCGCCCCGACGGCAGGCCGATATCGAGGCCGCCGGTTACGGTCAGCAGCGTTTCGCCGAAATCGCGCTGGAGCGCCTGCCAGCGGGCAAACGACAGGCGCATGAGCGGCACGTAGCTCGGATGCTCGAAGTAGGCAAAGCGGAAGATGCGCGTGGCGCCGGCCGATGAGCCGAGCTCGTGCGGAATGCCGAACTGCTCCAGCCCGAGCACGCGTTGGCCGCGCCGCGCCAGCTCGTAGATCGCCGCCGAGCCCATGCCGCCGGCGCCGATGACAATCTGATCGAAGACCTGCCTGCCCATGGCTTCATTGTTGGATGGACCCGCCAGCCCCGTCAACCAACGCGCGCGCCGGCCGGCCTGCGCTCGTTCGCGTTTGTCGGCGCCTTCGGCTATTGCTATCCATCGCGGAAATGGCAGCTGGAAGGTGGCCGGGCTGATAGCGGCAAGCCAAAGAAACCACCCGTCATCCCGGAAGCCGAGGCCTTGGCCGAGGCTGTCCGGGATCGCGGGCAAAAGGCTGAACCTGCCGCAAGGTCCCGGCTCGGAGCGCTGCTCGCGTACCGCTCGCACCGCTCCGGGCGGGATGACGGGTGGAAAGTCATGAAGGTTCGGATCGCTTCGGACGTCGGCGGAACGTTCACCGACAGCATTGCCTACGATCCGGTGTCGCGGCGCATCGCCGTCGCGAAGGTGCCGACGACGCCTGAGGCACGTGACGTGGGTACCGTCGAAAGCCTACGCAGGACACTGAAGCAACTGGGCATGACGGGCAGCGCGGTCGCCTACGTCGGCCACGGCATGACGACGGCAACGAATGCCGTCATCCAGCGCAGCGGCGCCAGGACCGCCTTCGTCACCAACCACGGTTTCAAGGACCTGCTCCTGATCGGGCGGCAGGATCGGCCGAGCCTGTTCGACATCGATGTGGTGCGCGCTCCTCCTTTGGTGCCGTGCGAGCTGTGCTACGGCATCGTCGGGCGCATGGACCCGAACGGGCGGGAGATAGAGCCCCTCGATCGGGCCCAGCTGGTCGAGGCCGCTGCCGACATGCGCAGCCGGGGCGCCGAAGCCGTGGCCGTTGCATTCCTGCACGCCTACGCCAACCCCGCGCATGAACGTGCCGCAAAGACAGTGCTCGAACGGCATCTGCCGGGTGTCGCTATCTGCATCTCGTCAGACATTCTCCGCGAGTTCCGGGAGTTCGAGCGCGCCAGCACGGCGGTGCTGAACGCCTACCTCACGCCTGTGATGGCGAGCTATCTCGGCTCGCTGTCTGCGCGATTGCACGATGCCGAGGCCGGACTCGGCGTCGGACGCGACAAGCCCATCATGGTGATGGAGGCGGCGGGCGGGCTGATGACGGTCGAGACGGCACTGGCCAAGCCGGTCCACACTATCCTGTCGGGTCCGGCAGGAGGTGTCGTCGCCGGCGCGCATTTCGCGGGGCTGGCAGGGGCCGGCAACGTCATTACGATGGATGTCGGCGGGACCAGCACCGACATCAGCCTGATCCGCAACGGCCGGCCGGAGACGACGCGGCAGGCCAGGATCGGGCAGATTCCCATCCGGCTGCCGACGATCGACATCAATGCGATCGGCGCGGGCGGCGGCTCGATTGCCTGGATCGACGACGGGGGCGCATTGCGAGTCGGGCCGATGAGCGCGGAGGCCGTGCCGGGGCCCGCTTGCTACGGGCGTGGCGGCACCCGGCCGACGACCTCCGATGCCAACCTGGTACTGGGCAGGCTGGGAAGCGAGACCCGGCTCGGTGGCAGTCTGCGGCTCGACGCCGGCGCTGCCCGCAAGGCGATCGAAACCCATGTCGCCAGGCCGCTCGGTCTCGACGTAGTGGCGGCAGCGGTCGGCGTTCTTCGCGTTGCGCATGCCAACATCGTGCGCGGCATCCGCGTCGTCTCCGTCGAGCGCGGCCATGATCCGCGCCAGTGCACGCTGGTGCCATTCGGAGGCGCGGGACCGATGCACGGAACACCCGTTGCACGCGAGCTGCAGATCGCCCGGCTCATCATCCCGCCCGCTCCGGGAATTCTATGCGCCTTGGGCCAGTTGCTGGCGGATTTGCGCCATGACCTGGTGGAGACCCACATCTTCCCCTACGCTGCCGGCAGCGCTGACCGCGCCGCGGCGATTGCGCTGCGCCTGAGTGACGCCGCGGACCGATTGCTCGCTGCCGATGGCGTACCGCCCGACCGGCGCTCGATCGAGGTGCGTGTCGAGGCCCGATATGCCGGGCAAAGCTACGAGCTGCCGATTGCCTTCCGCCACAGCAGTGCGGACGGCTGGGCCTGCCTGGCCAGCGATTTCCACGCCGCCCATCGCAACAGGTTCGGCCATGCTGACCCCGAGGCGCCGATCGAGATCGTAGGCCTTGGCGCCACCGCCATCGGCAGGGTCGACACGCCGCAGCTGCCGACCCTCGCCTCGGGAAGCGCGACGCCTCCCGCTGCGGCGCAGGTCGCGATGCGAGATGTGTTCTTCGAGGGAGAGGCCATCGGCGAGGCGGGCGGCTGGGTCTCGGCGCGGATATTCCAGCGCGACAAGCTGCTCGCGGACAACGTGGTCGAGGGGCCGGCTGTGATCGAGGAGGTGTCGGCGACGACCGTGCTCTATCCGGGCGATCGTGCGCAGGTCCAGTGCAATGGAGCGCTGCTTGTGGAGTGCGGGCCATGAAGGATCGAGCGCCTATGTTCGATCCCATCACGCTGGAGGTGCTGCGCAATGCGCTCGAGGCGACGGCACAGGAGATGGGCGGAGTCCTGAGGCTCACGTCCTTCTCGCCCAACATCAAGGAGCGCATGGACGCCTCGTGCGCGATCTTCGACGCCAAGGCGCAGCTGGTCGCGCAGGCCGAGCACGTGCCGATTCATCTGGGCTCCATGCTGAAGGCCGTCGGCCCGACCATCGCCGCGGTCGGCACGCTGGACCCCGGAGACGTCGTCATCGTCAACGATCCGTTCGTCGGCGGGGCGCACCTTCCGGACATCACGCTCATCGCGCCCGTACATGCGGGCGACGTGCTGGTCGGCTATGTGGCGACCCGGGCGCACCATTCCGACGTCGGCGGCATGGAGCCGGGCTCCATGCCCGGCAAGTCGAGCGAGATCTACCAGGAAGGCCTCGTCATCCCGCCCGTGCGGCTCTACCGGCGGGGCGAGCTGCAAGGCGACGTGCTGCGCGTGATCCTGGCCAATGTGCGCACCGCCACCGAGCGGCGCGGCGATCTCAATGCGCAGCTGGCGGCGATCCGCATCGGCGAGCGGCGCCTCGGCGAGCTGGCAGAGCGCCATGGCGTGCGCGTGCTTGCCGAGGGCTTCGCTGCCATCCTCGACTATGCGGAACGGCGCATGCGCAACCGCATCGCCGAGCTGCCGCCCGGCACCTACTTCGCCGAGGATTGCCTCGACGACGACGGCAGCAGCGACGAGCCGGTCCTGGTCAAGCTGCGGGTGGAGGTGGCCGGCGACAGGCTCACGCTCGACTTTGCGGGCTCCTCGGCCCAGCGGCGCGGCAACATCAATGCGGTGGCGCCGATGACGCATTCGGCGGTGTTCTTCGCCGTCAAGGTGCTCACCGATGCGACCATCCCCGCCAACGCCGGCATCCTGCGGCCGGTGACGATCCTGATCCCGCCGGGCTCGTTCCTCGATGCGCAGCGGCCGGCTGCCGTCTGCGCCGGCAACACCGAGACCTCGCAGCGCGTCTCCGACACCGTGCTGAAGGCCTTCGCGCAGCTCGCGCCGGCGCGCATCCCGGCCGCCAGCCAGGGCACCATGAACCTGATCGGCGTCGGCGGCATCGATCCGCGCAGCGGCCGCTCCTACACCTACATCGAGACCATCGCCGGCGGGCAGGGCGGCCGCCCCGGCGGCAACGGCATGGACGGCGTCCAGTGCAACATGACCAACACCATGAACACGCCGGTGGAGGCGCTGGAGATCTCCTACCCCCTGCGGGTCGAGCGCTACGAGCTCCGCGAAGGCTCGGGAGGCGCCGGCCAGCACCGCGGCGGCCACGGCGTCGTTCGCTGCCTGACCGTCATCGATCACGACGCCCGCGTATCCCTGCAGTCGGACCGCCGCCGTTTCGCGCCCTATGGGCTGCACGGGGGCCGCGACGGAACGACCGGGCGCAACTGGATGCGCGACCGGCAGGGCAATGTCCGCGAGCTGCCGGGCAAGGTCTCCCTCACCCTGCACCCGGGCGAGACCGTCGGCGTCGAGACACCCGGTGGGGGCGGCTGGGGCCGCAAAGGCGGCGAGCAATGAAGGGGGCGAAGAGGCCAGCGGCTGGATGGTCCGGTTTCGGTCTCTTGCAGACTGAGGCCGCACGGGGCACGGTCGAATTTGAC
>Ga0247727_10016205_pt1 | contig 12067 bp, 13 predicted proteins | sample WisWelCaveWW1625_FD_202498 | JGI IMG/M metagenome (GOLD analysis project Ga0247727, IMG submission 202498) | Biofilm microbial communities from Wishing Well Cave, Virginia, United States - WW16-25 | ecosystem: Environmental > Aquatic > Deep subsurface > Groundwater > Cave microbial mat | place...
CGCGGTCGATGAACCCCCGGCAGGAAGCAACCCCCAGGAGGAACTGCACCGGTGGCGGACCGAGCTTGAAGCGGTCTACCGCGGCACACCGACCTTCCCGGTGACCATCAGCCTGGCCGACCATGTCAGGCAACTGGCAATCCCGCAAGCCTATTTCGATGAACTGATTAAAGGGGTCGAAATGGATCTCACTGCGTCGCGGTACGCCTCGTTTCAAGACCTCTCGGTCTATTGCTATCGCGTTGCGTCGGTCGTGGGACTGATCTGCCTCCATATCTTCGGGCCCACATCCGCCAGGGCACAGGACTATGCCGTCGCCCTCGGAATGGCGTTTCAACTGACGAACATTCTACGGGACATCGGGACAGACGCAGCTCAAGGCCGCATCTATCTGCCGGAAGAGGACCTCAAAAAATTCGGCTGCACCGATCAGGCCATCCTCCAACGCCAAGAGAGCTCAGATCTCCGCAAGTTGCTTCACTCCGAAACCGCAAGGGCCCATGAGTACTACGCCAAAGCACAGGCGGCGTTCGAATCCTTACCGGCACACGACCGGCGGGCGCTGACTGTTTCTGAAATCATGCGCGCCGTATATTGCCGCATTTTGAAAAAGATCGAAGAGCCGGGACATCAGATATTCGGCCCTCGGGCCCGGCTCTCGACGAGTCATCGACTGGCCGTGGCCGCCGGAGTTTGGCTCCGCTCCCGATTCTCGTGACATCCACCACCACTCAGTCCGTCGTGATTCTTGGTGGAGGCCCCGCCGGTCTCACGGCCGCCTATCGCCTCACCCGTCTTGGCTATCGAGTCACGATCATCGATCGTCGCCCCCTGTTTGGAGGCGCCCGCATAAGCGAAGCCCTTGGTGACACCCCTGAACCCTTCACTATCCTCGGCTGCCATCACGCAACACAAGCCTTGCTGCATTCGCTGCATCCCGATCCACAGCAGCCGGCAGAGGCCGAGATCCCACTAGAATTTCGTCTCCATGACGGCTCCCTCGTTCATTACCCGCGCACCAGTTTCCCCGCTCCTCTTCATGCCTGGATGAACCTCCTGAAATTTACCGGCATCCCCTGGAAAGAACGATGGCGACTGGCATCATGGGTGGAACAGCTGTGGGAAGGCGATAACCGGCTGCCTGCCGATCTGGAGCAACGCACCGCCGACGACTGGCTTGCTTCAATCGGACAGAGCGAGCAGACGCGTCGCGTCGTCTGGAATCCTCTCGCGCGATGGCTGACCGGCAATGATCTCTCCACGATGTCCGCCGATGCCTTCGTCACATCGATGAGGCCATTGTTCCTGAGAACTCGTTCAGATAGCCGCATCTCGGTTGTTCAGGACTCGCTTCAGACCTGCTTTGTACAACCGATCACCGAAACACTGACCCAGGTCGGCGCGGCCATTTGGGGCAATACTGAAGCCACACAGTTCCGTTATGAACGAGATCACATCACGGAAGTCCTGCTGCGGGATGGTTCCCTGCTGCAAGCTGATTGGTATGTGGCAGCCCTGCCCCCTCAACAGCTCACGCCCTTACTTTCAGAGCGATGGATGACCCGCTACGCCTATTTTCAACAACTCACGGAATTGATATCGCTCGACAGCACAATCCTTCATGTGCATGCCGAGCAACCCCGTGCCACTCCTCGCCTCGTCCTGCTGAATGACACAGCATTTCACTCGGTACTCGCCACAGCGGCAACGCCTGATCGCACATGCTTTTCGCTCATCACAACCGACAGTCAGTTTGCGCAGGTTCGACCGGACTCAAATCTTGATATTGTTATCCCTGACCTGCTCAGATCATTGGGGCTCCTCATGCCTGAAAGCAGGATCGCATCGACCAGCCGTCGGACCATTCCAGACGCCATCCTCTCACTCAAACCCGGGACAAAATCACATCGGCCTATCCAACGCAGTCCAATTGCCAACTTGCTCGTAGCTGGAGCCTGGACCGATACAGGATGGCCTCCTAACCTCGAAAGCGCCATTGTCAGTGGCAACCGCTGCGCCGATGCGATCGCACTTCACTAGCAGGATAGCCGCAGGGACTCAGTCATTCCTATCCATTGACAAGGAACACCGGCCCGCCTAAAATCTTTTCAACTTTTCACCGGCTCCCCTTCACCATCATGACCCTCCTCGAACTCAACAAGTCTCTGCATGACTGCCAACGTTGCAAGCTCGCAAAAATGGGCCGAACCCAAGTGGTGTTTGGTGTGGGGAATCCGCAGGCGAGCGTGATGTTCGTGGGGGAAGCGCCAGGCTTCCATGAAGACCAGCAAGGGGAACCGTTTGTCGGGGCAGCGGGAAAACTCTTGAACGATCTCCTGCAATCGGTCGGATTGTCACGCAGTGATATCTATATCGCGAACGTGATCAAATGCCGCCCCCCGAACAACCGCGACCCGGAACCGGATGAAGTCGAGACGTGCAAACCCTTCCTCATGCAACAGATCGCCATGATCCGCCCGAAACTGGTCTGCACATTGGGAAATTGGGCGACGCAAACATTGCTGGAACGGAAGGTGGGGATTACAAAGGTTCGCGGCCAGGCCTTCTACTTGAAAGACTTTGTCCTCTTCCCCTTGCTTCATCCAGCCGCAGCCCTACACCAGGGCAACATGCTCGAACCGCTTCGTGAGGACTTCAAAAAATTGAGAGAGTTTCTTGACCGCAACTCCCAACCAGCCCCCACCGAAGCCACGACCCCAGCCGCTCCACTCCTCAACATCGAATCGCCGCAACCGGCCCAGATGGATCTATTCGGATAGTTGGGCCGCTTGCTCCTGCGAGGGGTTAGGTCGCATAGCCTTACGCCGCTTGGCTGTGCAACTCGTTCCGTTCTGGATTGCATCCGAACGGAACTTCGAACAGTGCTCGCCATCGCCTTCGGCGACCGCACCAACAGGCCATGCAACTCCTCGCAAGTCGCAGTCAGCCCAACTATCCTCACTTAACGCAGAGGACTAAAACTTACATCGAAAGTCGAAGCTGCCGGTCGCTTGTAAATTAACGGCCTTACCGCTATTCTCCCGAGGCGAATGGTTTGCAAATCGACATCCTGCGTAGCGAGGTGATCATGCCTTCCGCAAAAGAACAAATCGCCAAAATTATTCAAGACCAGTCAGACGACTGTTCCTACGATGAGATCCTTCGTGAGTTGGTCTTTGCGCGGATGATCGAACGGGGGCTTGCAGATTCCGATGCCCAAAGAACGACCAGCCATGAAGAGATGGGACGCCGCATCAAAACAACAAAACCACGTGATGGTTGGGCTGAAGCCGCCAAGCGTATGCGGTCACGGGATGAAGATCGTCTCATCGATTCTCCCGACACCAACCCGTTTCTATAATCCCTCGCCTCAAGACCTAGGCCACACACCGCATCTGCAAGACACCAGAAACAGTCCTACCTGCCCCGGTCGGAAGAAGTGCCTCGGCTGACGAAGGGTGGACAGCCCCGACTTCGCCATAATGCGATGGAGCAAGACTGCAAATGGATGTTTCCCTGTTGGCCGCGCGCCTTACCGGACCAAAAGAACGGCGCCACGGCACCTGGTTTGGCAATTGACTGGCATATGACGCCATGGCGAAAGCCTCCGTGCCCATCCCTTCCATCCGAGGCTCGGTCAAGTCACTTATCTAGAGTAGACCCGCTAAGCTCGAAAAAGTAGGATATCGCCGTTTATCGTCAGATATGCTGCGGGCTGATAGCAGGATAGACTGCAGGATTCGACGTCTATCGCTGTCTGTGGAACAGGACGAAATATTGAACAAGTATTTGATTTCCAGCTAGACTTGCCTTCCACCAGGGTTCCAAGGTTACCGTGCTATACTGCACAGCCGCCCGCAGCAGACTTATTAGTTAGAGCGCCGAACCAATATCTCGCCATAGGAGATGCTATGTCCGAGGACAACAAAGCCCATATTAGAGAGTTTATCGACAGGGTGCTCACCGCGGGCGAGATCGACGCAACTGGCGACTATTTCCACGACGACATGGTGGAGGAAGTCCCGTTGCCCGGGCAGGGTCCTGGCCTGGAGGGGCTCAAAGAGACGCTACCCGCATTCGACAGGCCTTTCCGGATATGCACTGGAGCATTGAGGAACAAATGGCGGAGGACAACAGGGTCCTCACCCGCTTTCTCTGGTCCGGCACGCATCAGGGCGAGTTCTTCGGGATTCCCGCGACCAATCGCGTGCTCCGGGTCTGGGGCATGGTCATTGATCGGTTTGAGGGCCGGAAGGTCAAGGCGACCCGCATTCTCATGGATACCTTGAGTATGATGCAGCAGCTTGGCGTTGTTCCTGCTGCCCCGGAGTCGGGCTCCAACCCACCCGCGGCGCTCTAACCAGGGCCTGGAGCTGACTGCCTCCAGCGTCCGCTACGCTCCCGCTTCCGGCAGCAGCTCAGGCCTAGCGTTATACCGCCCAAGGAATTGAAAAATGAATCGCCTTGAACACTCCCATGCCTTGGTAAAAGATTCCGAAGCTACGTTATCCACTATCGAGGGTCTTTATAAACAGTCGCTGTCGTCGAAGGATATAGGCACGCAGTTGCCAATTCGGATCAAGAATTTCCTCGATAACCTTCGGTCGTCGTTAGATTTTATTGCGAAGGAAATATTTGAGAGGTTTTGCGTGAATGCAGCTTCTGGAAAAGTCATTCAAGTTTATTTCCCCATCCTTCGGTCGTCCGCGAATCAGCAGGATTTCGATGCCTTTATGAACGGGCGATTCCCGTCACTCAAGGATACGTCGCCTCCTTTGTATTCGAAACTGGAGTCGTATCAGGTTTTTAAGTCGAAGGACAACGATTGGCTCACTGAGTTCAATGAACTTTGCCAAGAAAATAAGCACGAACAGCTTTCTCCCCAGACTCGAACAGAAGATAAATCGGTTCGATTGTCTGACGACAAGGGGAGGTCGGTAAGCTGGAATGAAGGAGTTAAATTCGGTCCCGGAGGCGGCATAACATTCGGACCAGGGGGAAAGCTAACATTTGGACCGGGCGGGTCAGTCGAATTCGGCCCTTCGGGTCCGAGCATTTTGGGAAGGCGCGTTGATCCAAACACTCAAGGTCTACATCTCCAACCAGGAGACAAGTTTGAAAATGTTGTGTGGGTCGATTTTAAATTCAAGAGCAATGATGTTTCAGTAATGCCGTTCCTCCGTCGATGTCTAACTGGAGTCAAAAAAATTCTCGGCGAAATGGAATCGGAAATTAAAAAGGTGTTGCCGTGATGGGGCGGTATAACAAGCGCATGAAGACCGACGTTACCCTGGCGGCCTTCGGCCGCCCTACGACGGGTAACGCGGCTTATGCTTTTCGTTATGCCGCAGAATCGGACGACGACACATGAGCATTGCTGCACGTCTAAGAAAAGCCGAGTCTGACTTGGCTATGGGAGACTTTGAAAACGCTCTCATCCAATCGCTTATTGCCATCGCCGCGATGAGCAAACTTCGATATCCCAATGCTCAGGATGGAAAGGCGTTCAAGGCATTCCTGAAAGACGAGTTTCTGAAAAAGATCCAACCGAACATTTCAATTATTGGTGGTTACCTCAAGGTGCAGATCGGTGATGAGGTACTCACGATTGAGGATATCTTATACAGACACGTCCGCTGTCACCTTCTACACGAAGCGCAATTATCACCTCAACTCTGCTTTGTAGGTCCTGCTACAGGATTCTCGATTTCTTACGAGAATGGAAAGCTACAGCTTGGACGGGGAGTCGTCGAGGTCTTCATGCGCATCGTCCGGGAGGCGCCTGGATACGAAGGTAACCAACTCCAGTGCTGAAACTGCGGCATAACCCGCCGATGAACACGGACCCTCAACAGCGGCGCTTCGCGCCGCCGTTGAGGGCCGGTTATCGGCATCGTTAGCCCTCACATGGCGAATCATCAGCGCATAGGTGCAATTTCCAACGCCCACGCTGGCCGTGAGTTTGAGCGCGAGGCCAGCAAATACTTTCTCCGAGCGGAGTCTCTCGCCCTTACTTCGGATTTCAATGTTGATATCGGCGTCGGAACGAGCAAGAAGGCGCACGGCTTTGACCTTGGCAGCAAGAACCCAGCTGTTCTGATCGAGTGTAAGTCACACAACTGGACCGAAACAGGCAACATGCCGAGCGCGAAGGTCACTGTTTGGAATGAAGCCATGTACTTCTTCCACTTGGCCCCCTCGCATTTCAGAAAGGTACTCTTTGTTCTTCGGGCAGAGCATCCTTCGCGCAAGGAAACACTTGCCGAGTACTACGTTCGGCTGCAAAGCCATCTCATACCAGAAGGCGTCTCCATCCTTGAGTACGATTCAAAATCAGGCCATGCACGCTATCTCAAGGGTGAGGGCTAACCGCCGCATCTACCTCAACAAATTCTTTCTGCGTACTATTTCTCTCCCCTCAACGACGCCCGCTGCTGCTGACGCGTGCATCAGCGCCGTGTTGAGTCTCGCCCAAGCCCGCATTATTCATGAGCGCTTCTGCTGCAATCGCGGATTCGCCGCTGCGACAAGCCTGGACGCGGTAGCCCGGCGTCCAGGCAGGCGGGCTCGCCATTCGGTCGGTCAACATACTGTTTCAAGTATGCCTTCCTCCCTCACGGCTCCGCGCGCCTGTCTCGCATGGCGACTGCGCGATTTCGCCACGAACCGTCATGAATATGCGGGCTAGTGAAATCACGCGGCCCGCTTCCAGCGGGTGGCACAGACTGTTCGACGCTCGCTCAGTTTATTTCTCAAAGTCGCTCGGGAGGATCGTTGCCGCCGATGACCGGATGAATCGGGACACAACTTGCCGCAGCGTGCGACCGTTGCTCTGCAGTCGCAACGGCGAAGCCTGTACTGTTTGAGGCTCGGCGAGTTTACAGGCTGAGAGCGAGCCAGGCGTAGTTGGGTGATTCAGGAGGTCTTGCGGCGGCACGTATCCTCCCGAGGGACGCTCCCCCGCTGGCAAGAGCGGAAGCAGCAGCGGGCGGCGGTTCTTGGAGCGGGACAGGCACTGCCGAAGACGGCGGAGCCAGTCCCCCAGGTTCCCCGGCGAGTTTACAGGCTTCGAGCGAGCAAGGCCAAGCCCGCATTATTCACGAAGGCTTCCACTGCAACCGCCGAAAGAGATGGCAACATCCACCATGGAAGCTTTCTTCGCGCCAAGATCATGCCAATGGCGCTCGACCTCGCAAGCGCGGTGACGACGCGCCTGATGGCGGGCGGGCTCGCCGCTCGTCTCGCGTGACGTCTCAGCGGTTTCGTCACGAACCCTCGTGAATAATGCGGGCCAGTTGGGTGATTCAGGAGGTCTTGCGGCGGCGCGCATCCTTCCGAGCGACTCTTCCCTTCTGGCAAGAGCAGAAGCAGTGCGGGCGACCAGGAAGCAAGCGGTTGGACGCACGGCTTGTGGGGCTTCGTTATAGAAATTTAACTGGCGAGCTTGTGAAAAGAAATGCCGGTCATGTCGAGATCTTTACCGGCACGAAACAGCCGTTCGACTGCGTCGCTGATCTTGAGGGCCGTCTTGCCAGGCACACTTCTCGTCCCGCAACGGCCGCAGAGCATGGCGTTGACGTTTTCTACATCAGCGTAAAACCCACCGCGTTCGAAGTGTAGCGTGGTGCGCCCCTGGCGCATCGATGTTCCGCACTCAGGACAAGTTTTGCTGCCTAACGCCTTCGCTTTTTTCGAACTTGGCTTTTTATCCATTGGTCCCGTTGAGGAACGTACATGGTGACAATGTCCACCGATCGCCCCGCGCTGTTAGGTTGCTAGGCTTTTGATTGCATCGTCGAGGAGGAGTCTGAATCCTTAGCCTCGCCACCTTCCTCCTCGGCAGGTTTTTCTTCCTCCGGCACATCGAACCACGACACCAGCATTTCATCCCACCAGGCTTCATCAATCTCTTTCCCTGGATCGTTCCCGAGAAACGCGACCTCGTCCTTCGTCACGTTTGGACCGACCAGTTGCGGCTGGAACTTTGCTCGCTCGATGACTTCCTTAGTCGCATACCCTCCGATAATCCAGGAATCAGGATCGGCCCGGCGTGATTTGTAGGCCTTGAGCCCGATCTTGAGATACATGAAGATTTGCTGTTGTGAGGAATCCCCGACGCCGGACTGCGGCAGCCCCAGGGTCTTCTCAATTTTCTTGCGCCAATGCCGATCGTCGTAGCGCGACGTGACCAGCTGGAGCATTTTCTTTCCCTGTTCGGCATCAAGCGACATATATTCTCTCTTCAGTAGTGTCCCAACGTTTGTGTCGTCAATGGATGAAACACGTTAATTGGCCTGCTGTTCGGAGTTTCTCAGCCTGGTGCCGACTTCAATCGCGCACCGAAATGCGTACTTAGTTGAATCAGTCACTTGCGAGATACAAATTGCTATTTTCCTCAACGTTGGGACAGCACTGTTCTCTCTTATGTCATCACGATTTCAAATGTTGACCGAAGAACGACAGCGCACGCACCCAGGCGTCTTTGGCTGCCTCCGGCCGGTACACGGTCTTATCCGTATCCCGGAAAAAGGCATGAGGCGCACCCGGATAGGTTTTGATCTCTCCTGGCTTATTGTATTTCTTCAGCGCCGCCGCAAGCCGCTGCACGTCCGCCTTGGTAATCCAGCCATCGTCTTCGCCATAGATATAGAGAACCGGACCTGCAAGCTTCTGTAGTGGGGTGTCGGGATTGGGTACCTGTCCATAAAATGGCGCGGCTGCTTTGATGTCAGCATTGACGCAAGGCAACATCAAGGCATAGGACCCACCCATGCAAAATCCAGTGACGCCGATTCGCTTCGCGTCTACCTCCGGGACGGTCTTGAGATACGCTACTGTCGCATTCAAGTCCGCCAGTCCATCGTCTTGTTTGAGTGTATTCATCAACTTGCCTGCCTCGCCTGGATCGGTGGTGAGGGCGTACCCTAATCGGGAGTACAGGTCCGGGGCAATCGCCACATACCCTTCGGCGGCATAGCGCTTTGCCACGTCCTTGATATGTTCGGTCAGTCCCCACCATTCTTGAATCACAATGACCGCGGGGCGTCGCTCTTTGGTTTGCGGAGCTGCGACATAGGCCCGCATCGTCACCTTGTCGCTGGGGTACTGGACCAGCGTTTCCCTGATCGACTCGGCCATGGGGCACCTCCGCGCACAAAGTGCGAGTTGTAAGTTCTTAGTTTTGAGTTATTAGTTCGTCTCCCCAAACTCACAACTCAAAACTAAAAATTCAACACTGTCACATGCCACGCGGCTAGTTGCCTGCCACCATCATCTCTGCAATCTTCACGGTCGGACTGGCAATGCGCCCGCGAAACACGAGATCGCTGCCGACCATTTCGATTCCTGCAAACATGTCTTTCAGATTGCCCGCAATCGTGATCTCTTCCACGGGATAGGCCAACTCGCCCCCTTCGATCCAAAACCCGGATGCTCCCCGTGAATAATCACCGGTCACCATGTTGATGCCGAAGCCGATGAGGTCCGTGACATACAGACCCTGCTTCACAGTTTTGATCATGTCTTCCGCCCTCTTCGTCCCTGGCGCGAGATAGAAATTCGTGGGACCGACCGATGGATTCTCGCCGACACTGCGCGAGGCATTGCCGGTCGAGGCCATCCCGAGCTTTCTTCCTGAGTAGGTATCGAGCAGATAGCTCTTCAACACCCCTCTCTCCATTACTGTCGTCTTCCTGGTCGGCAGACCTTCACCATCGAAGGGTCGAGAGCCCAAACCTCCGACCACTCGTCCATCGTCATAAACCGTGACATGCTCAGGAGCCAGCGATTTGTCCAATTGGCCTGCCAGGAACGAAGCTCCTTTATAGAGCGAGTACCCTGACACCGCACTGCAAAGATTCCCCATGAGACTTCCGGCCGTTTCTGCATCAAAGACGACAGGAACTCGTTGGGTTGCCACTTTCCTCGCTCCGAGCTTTCGGATCGTCCGCCGTGCCGCTTCCAGTCCCACCGCCTCCGGGGAATCCAGCTTGACGAATTTCCGTTGCACCGCGTACCAGGAATCGCGTTGCATAGCCCCGGTCTCCGGATCGGTAGCAACAGGCGATACTGACATTGAGAAACTGGAACTCTGGTACTCTCCCAAAAATCCGTGACTGTTGCCCAGTACGACGCGCCCCGAAGAGGAGTCGAAGTCGCCCCCTTCAGAATTCGTCACACGCTCATCCGTAGACATGGCGGCAGCCTCTACCCGTTTAGCCAATTCGATCTGCTGTTCCGTATTCAGTCGGGTGGGATCGTAGAGATCCAAATCCGGCCTCTCTCCCGCCATCTGATCCGATGCCGGCAAGCCGGACACCTGATCTTCCACGACGGCCTTCGCCAAAATACAGGTCTCGGCGACGAGTTGATTCAAGGAGTCCGCTGAGAAATCGGAGGTGGATGTGCTGGCGGAACGTTTCCCGACAAACACGCGTAAGCCGAGATGCTTCTCCCGCGCTTTCGTGAGACGATCGACGGCACCCAACCGGACTTGCACCGAAAATGTTTCGCCGTCGGCGATAATGATATCCGCTTCCGTCGCCCCACTGCGCTTCGCCTTGGCCAGCACGTCAGACGCCAGATCCGCGAAGCTCCGCCGCTCCTCACTCACAGGCCAATTCCCTGTTCTCTCTAACTCAGCACTCATAACTCAGCACTCAGCACTATTAATTGTGCGTCCCGCCCACGGTAATTTCATCGATTCGAATGGTCGGCAGCCCGACGCCCACTGGAACGGACTGTCCTTCTTTGCCGCAGGTACCAATACCCTCGTCGAGCTTGAGGTCGTGTCCGACCATCGAGACTTTGGTAAGGATCTCCGGACCACTGCCGATTAATGTCGCACCCTTGACCGGCCTCGTCACCTTCCCCCCTTCGATCAAGTAGGCTTCGCTGGCGGAAAACACGAACTTGCCGTTGGTGATATCCACCTGCCCTCCACCGAACGATACGGCATACAGCCCGCGATCGACCGAGCGGATGATCTCCTCAGGGTCCGATGTTCCGGCCAGCATAAACGTATTCGTCATTCGCGGCAGCACCACACTTTGATAACTTTCCCGCCGCCCATTGCCGGTCACGGGAATGCCCATCAGACGCGCATTGAGTTTATCGGTAATGTAGCCCCGCAGAATCCCGCGCTCGATGAGCACCGTACGACCGGTCGGAGTCCCTTCATCATCCATGTTGAGCGAGCCCCGCCGGCCCGGCAACGTTCCATCATCGACGATCGTACAGACGTCGGACGCCACCCGTTTTCCGAGGAGGTGAGAGAATGCGGAGGTTTTCTTGCGATTAAAGTCCGCTTCCAGACCATGGCCGATGGCTTCGTGCAGCAAAATCCCCGGCCACCCTCCGCCCAACACGACCGGCATGACACCGGCTGGCGCTTCGACGGCAGACAGGTTGAGAATCGCCTCCCGTGCCGCCTCCCGCGCAAAACGAAGATACCGATCTCCCTCATAATAGAACTGAAATCCGGTACGGCCCCCGCCGCCGAACGAGCCGGCTTGCCGTTGGCCATTCTCTTCAGCGATGCAGGTCACTTGCAGCCTCGAAAGCGGCTGCACATCCCCGATTAGCGTACCGTCCGAGGTGGCGATAATCACCACCTTGTACTCTGTGTTAAACGAGGCCATGACATTCTTAATGCGCGGGTCGTACCCGCGCGCTTCCGCATCGATGGCATTTAATAGGGACACGCGATCCGCCGTGGCGACTTCGGCCTGTGCCCGCTCAATCGGATAGAGATCGCGCGTCGGACGTTGGCGGACAGGCACTGGGACCGCCTCGGCCCCGCTCGGTGAATTGGCGATGTAGCGGGCCGTATCGGCCGCTAGTTCGAGATCCTTCTTCGTCAGCTCATCGGAGTAGGCAAAACCAGTTTTCTCCCCTGCCGTCGCTCGCACCCCCACGCCCTGAGACACACTCTTCGTTGCACGCTTGACGAGGGATTCCTCCATCGAGACGGATTCAGACACACAGGATTCAAAGTAGAGATCGGCATAGTCGACATCGCGAACTTTGACCCGCCCGAGTGCCCCGAGCACCTCGCCTTCGGTCAGAC
>Ga0247727_10016206_pt1 | contig 12066 bp, 10 predicted proteins | sample WisWelCaveWW1625_FD_202498 | JGI IMG/M metagenome (GOLD analysis project Ga0247727, IMG submission 202498) | Biofilm microbial communities from Wishing Well Cave, Virginia, United States - WW16-25 | ecosystem: Environmental > Aquatic > Deep subsurface > Groundwater > Cave microbial mat | place...
TAACCTGAGACAGATAAAGCATTTTCGGTTACACTGAAATAAGTCAGGAAAATATTTCCGGCAGTATCGATTCCGGCACTTGACATGGAAGAAATTCCAACTCCGTTGTAACCTCCAATAAAAAAAGATAAGGGAATATTTACAATTCCGTCACCGTCAACATCCACAGCCGAGGTAATAATAACCGGGGGATTTGCTCCGAAATTTTCATTCCAATATAATATTCCATCCGTAAGCGGAAAATAAGCTAGCCCGACCAAAGTATCATCTTCAAGAACCTTGCTTCTGCCAGCCCAGCAGTGAACGATTCCGTTATTGTCAATTAAAACGGAAACAGCATTATCAACGGTCAGTAAGGTATCGGCTATTCCATCGGAATTAGTATCGGTTGTCATTGTATATGGATTGAATGCAGGGATCGGGAAAGAGTCAATTATTGTATGCGTCCAGGAATTTCCGTTGTCAGTAGATTTCCAAAACGACCAATCTACAGCAAGTGCTCCCTGACAAACGGCAACTATGCTGTCTTTTGAATCAATGGCATATGATTCGCCTCTGATTCCATAATAATGCAACGAATCTACATCAGGTAAAATCTGATGAACAACATTCCATGTTAAACCCCCGTTGTCGGACCTGCTGTAAGTCATGCATCCGTCCATTCCATTATAAAAATTAAATTGTTGTGTAACATCAATCATATGAATCGAATTTCCGGACAAACCACCCGTAGTTATTCTCGGCCATTGAGTGATTAAACTAATTCCCGGAATCAGATTTTCTGACCAGGCACCGGTTCCGGCAACAGGTCTTGAATATTGTTTTAAATCAGTGAGTCCGCTGTGCGAAACAAAAATTTCTCCGCCTGAAGCCAAAGGTGCAATAGAAGGAAATCCTCTTCGTTCGGACTCAATCCTGACTGTAGGAATAGGGAGCCAGGTAGCCCCATTATCACTGCTGAAATTATGACCAGTTCCCCTGTCTGGAAAAGTTCCCTGATTATTCAAACTATGTATCCACACTACGCCAATATTGTTTCCGGATTTATAAATGCGTCCTCCCATCGAACTGTTTGACTGTAATCCATAATATGTCGAACCGATGATAGCTGAAGTTGATGATGGCATAATAATAATATTCCGGTTTTGCCCGGCAGCTGGCATATTTGCTTCTGCAAAATCATCAGAAATACTTCTTAATGGAATCCGGTGATTCAGGTCAAGTGACACGATAGGAAGCGGAATTGTTCCTTTACAGATTTTATTCTGAGCTTGTATTAAATTTCCAGAAAGTATGGTTAGTGCGAGAGTAAAAAATTTTCTCATAGGCAATAATTTTTTAATTAAACATAGCGAAAAGCATCAGTAATAGAAAAACTGAATGGTAAAAGTAATAATTATATTATATCAATATCATGCAGGCAAGCTTTTATTTTTTGCTCTGGGAAGGTGAATCAGATAATAATAAATCACCATTAAAATTCCCAGTGCAAAAAATATTCGTGCATACGGCCGTAAAGTATCATCATAAAAAAACTCGCCAATCATCCAGATGCAGTTGGCGGTAATCCAGTTGCATACAGCCAGGTTGTGAAAGAGTTCAGCTTTATTTGCTCTCATTCTCCAGGTAATAATTATGGCAACTGTTAACGTTGGGATAATCATAAACAGTCCGGCTTCGCGCCAGTCCATCACCCAGCAGGTGTCTTTCAACAGCCACATTACGATGTGGAGGTTTTCGGTTTTACGGATTTTTTTTAAGAAAGTCATGATTCATATTGTCTAAATTTGCGAATCAAATAAACAACAAATTAATAGTATAACCTTTTAACAATTTTAATTTTAATGAACACAGACACATTAACAGATTACGGAATAAGTGAAACATTGAAAAAGCTGTGCATCAGGGAAACAAACAACGGTGCCTGCACAGGAACCAATTGGTTTGAAACATCAGGAGACATTCTTGAATCCTATGCTTCTGCTGATGGACAACTAATTGCAAAAGTCAGACAGGGAACAAAAGACGATTATGAAAAAATAATTCAGACTGCTGAAGTTGCTTTTAAAACATGGAGAATGATTCCTGCTCCGCATCGCGGTGAAATTGTAAGACAGATTGGAGATGAATTAAGAAAATACAAAGAGCCGCTCGGCAAATTAGTTTCGTACGAGATTGGAAAAATTTACCAGGAAGGTTTGGGTGAAGTTCAAGAGATGATTGACATCTGCGATTTTGCTGTCGGATTATCAAGGCAGCTTTACGGTCTTACTATGCACAGCGAACGCGCGAAGCACCGCATGTATGAACAGTGGCATCCGCTCGGAATAGTCGGAGTAATTTCTGCTTTTAATTTTCCGGTTGCAGTCTGGAGCTGGAATGCCATGCTGGCTTTGGTATGCGGTGATGTGGTATTGTGGAAACCTTCTTCAAAAACCCCGCTGAGCGCCATTGCAACCCACAATATCATAGCAAAAGTTCTGAAAGAAAATAATGTTCCCGAAGGCGTTTGTAATCTGATTGTTGCTAATTCAAAAAATGTTGGTGATAATTTTTTAGCTGATAAAAAAGTTCCGCTGATTTCTGCAACGGGAAGTACTCGTGTAGGAAAACGTGTCGGTGCGATTGTCGGAGAAAGATTAGGAAGAAGTCTTTTAGAACTTGGCGGCAACAATGCAATTATTATTTCCGAAAATGCGGATCTAGATATGGCATTGCGTGCTATTTTATTTGGCGCTGCCGGAACAGCAGGTCAGCGGTGCACATCAACACGCAGATTGATCATCCATGAAAATGTTTACGAAACTTTCAAACAAAAATTAGTTGGCGCATACAAGCACATCCGCATCGGTCATCCGCTTGATTCAAAAACTTTGGTCGGACCGCTGATTGACAAAACCGCTGTTGAAGATTTTAGGAATGCAATTGAGCGTGTGAAAGGAGAGGGGGGAACAATTCTTTGCGGTGGCGATGTGCTGAATGGCGAAGGGTATGAAAGCGGTTGCTATGTGGTTCCTGCTATTGCCGAAGTTAAAAAGAATTTACCAATAGTTTGTCATGAAACTTTTGCTCCTTTATTATACATCATGAAATTTAAAACCATTGACGAAGCAATAGCATTGCAGAATGATGTTCCGCAGGGATTGTCTTCAGCAATTTTTTCAAGAAATATTCTGGAAACAGAAAAATTTCTTTCACATGAAGGTTCTGATTGCGGAATTGCCAATGTTAACATCGGAACCAGCGGAGCAGAAATCGGTGGCGCATTCGGAGGAGAGAAAGAAACTGGTGGAGGAAGAGAAAGTGGTAGCGATGCCTGGAAATTTTATATGCGCAGGCAAACCAATACGATTAACTATTCAACAGAGCTTCCGCTGGCGCAGGGGATAAAATTTGAACTATAACATTCTTAAAACTAATTAGAAAATAATGTTCAGTAGCAAAATCATTATCCTGTTTATGTTGGGGTTACTGATTAATTATTCGAGTTGTCGTGCTCAAAATTCTGACAGGATTGAATATTTAGTAGTTGATTCTTTATATTTCATTAAACCCACTCAGTCAAATCTCATCCTTCTTGTGGATTTAGACTTCAAGTCATTTCGTAACTTAATGAAGAAGAATGATTTTAAATTAACATCAGCGGAAAAAGGGGCCTATATTTTTATGCTTGGCGATTTTACTACACTTACACAAGTAATTTTAAAAACAATCGGAAGTAATAAATTAACAATGTCATTTGCAAATAATTTGAACAAACAATTTTTATTTGATCCTCTTCGAAAAGAATTATCAGAGTTCTATTTAAACACACAAAAGGGCTTTGACAATTTTTTATATGAAAAGGATGGTCGTAAAGTCCTTTTCTCCATAGAAAAAAGCGATGATTCTGTATTAGAGCTTGTAAACATTACTGTTTCTAATTAAAATTCTATAATTAAACTAAAGTTAATTCCCAAAACTTCTCCATCGTTTCCAAACAATCAATATAGGTGATGGATTCGTTTTCGTTTCCGGTTTTTAAAATATCAGGAACAGGAGAATGACCTACAATTTGATGAAACCCATTCAGGAAATCATTTTTCGTTTCCGAACGGTCAGCCCAGACAATTCCACCGGTGTTCCAGCTATATCCACCGCGAATGCTTCCTACTTCCATCAGAATGTCTCTTGAAGAAGAATTCAAAATGCGGTTCAGTGTTTCAGCCAGGGAAATATTTTCTTTCTGATATCCATATCTCAACAGAATCTGTTCGTGCTTTGCAAACCATGCATTACTTACTCCGGCATGTGTGAACAAATAATTGTTAATCTGAAATGCAATCTGAAACAATGAATAATTTTCTTCAAACAAATCATGGAGAACAAATCTCATGCTTTCGCGGAAACCGGTGGCGCGGTATTGCGGATAAAAAATATAATGTACATCATGATTGCCGAAAATCAAAACGACTTTTTCAGGAAACTTTTTTTTCAGTTCAATAATTTCTTTCAGATTATTTAAAATAGCTGCATCAGGAAAATAAAAGCTGTCGCAGTAATCTCCAAGGAAAATTATTTTGTCAAAATCCTCAACGGAAATATTTTTCCAGTTATCTCTTCCATGAATATCGCCAATGGCAATAACTTTCATTAAAATTTATTTGCCACTAATTTCACAAATTAGCACCAATTAACCGGAGCGCAATTCCTATTTTTGAAAAGTATGTTGAAAATTGATATTCATACCCACATCATTCCCGAACACATGCCAAAGTGGAGTGAGAAGTTCGGCTATGGCGGTTTTGTTTCACTTGAGCATCACAAACCCTGTTGCGCACGAATGATGGTGGATGATAAATTTTTTCGTGAGATACATGATAACTGCTGGAGCGCTGAAACACGGATCAAAGAATGCGACCATCATGGTGTCAATGTGCAGGTGCTGTCAACCATTCCGGTGATGTTTTCTTATTGGGCGAAGCCAACCGATTGTCTTGCGCTTTCGCAATTTCTGAATGATCACATTGCTGAAATTATTCAACGTTATCCGAAACGTTTTATCGGGTTAGGCACTGTTCCCTTGCAGGCACCTGATTTAGCAGTGAAAGAATTGGAACGCTGCATGAAAATTGGATTGAGAGGAATTGAAATTGGTTCGCATGTATTGAATGACTGGAATCTTGGTTCAACAGCTTTGTTTCCCATTTATGAAACTGCACAAAAATTAAATGCAGCTATATTTGTTCATCCGTGGAATATGATGGGACAGGAGGATATGCCGCGTTACTGGCTGCCGTGGCTTGTGGGAATGCCTGCTGAAACTGCACGTGCCATCTGTAATATGATTTTCGGGGGTGTGTTTGAAAAACTTCCCGAGCTTAAAGTGGCATTTGCTCATGGAGGAGGTTCGTTTCCGGCAACTATCGGGAGGATTGAACATGGTTTTAAATCGCGTCCTGATTTAGTGGCGATTCATAACAACGTGAACCCGAAAGAATATTTGGGAAAATTTTTTGTTGATTCACTCGTTCATGATGCAACGATGCTCGATTACATTGTGAAATTGATTGGTACAAACCGTGTGGCGCTCGGAAGCGATTATCCTTTTCCGCTTGGAGAGGATGTGCCGGGTAGTTTGATTGACAGCATGCCGTACGATGATAAAACAAAAGAACTTTTGTGCAGCGGAAGTGCACTGGAATGGCTGAACATGAAGAAGGCGCAACTAATAACGGATAATTAAATGTTTACTTTTTTTTGTTCCCGCAGATTTTGCAGATTACCGCAAATTAAATCTGCGAATATCAGCGTAATCTGCGGGAAATATTTTATGAAAATCTTTTTCTGTTCCATCATCCTGTTCTTCTTCACCGGATTTGTTTTTGCACAAAGCAAAAAGCCGGAAGTAAAACCTGCACCTGTTGGTTTTGCAGTCGTTGAACTTTTTACTTCGCAGGGATGCAGCACCTGCCCGGCTGCTGATAAAATTTTGAGTGAAGCAATTGCAGAAGCACGAAAAAATAAAAAACCGGTTTATGCCATGTCGTTTCATGTGGATTACTGGAACAGGCTCGGTTGGAAAGACCCTTACAGCAGCGTGCAGTTTACTTTCCGGCAGAAGAATTATTCGGATGCCTTGGGTGAAAAGGAAATTTATACTCCGCAGCTTTTTGTGAACGGCAAAACTGCTTTTGTGGGTTCTGATAAAAAAAGATTGCTTGCTGAAATTGATAAGGAATTAATAATACCGGCTAAAGTAACATTGCAGCTTTCGAAAAGTGATTCTTCTGCGGCTGATACGTTGTGGATTGATTATGTGAGTTCGAAAACGGATAAGAATTATAATTTGTATGTGGCATTGGTGCAGCGGGGAATTGTGACCAGGGTAAGCAAAGGAGAAAATGCCGGAAAAATGTTAGCGCATGATAACGTGGTGAGGGTTTTTAAAACTATTCCGCTGCTTACGTTAAAAGGAACTTTAAAAATTCCTGTGAAGAAATTTACACTTAACTCCAACTTTTCCATTTACGGTTATGTGCAACAAAAGCAAACGAAAAAGATTTTGGGAGTGGCGGGGTTTGATTTGTAAATATTTTTTATATTTACATCAAATTAAATCGCCATGAAAAAGATTTATGCTCTGACAGCATTGATTTATTTCTCCTGCTTTTATGCGAAAGCGCAAATCACTCCTCCTTACTTCAACGATTTTGAAACTAATGTTACCGGATGGAATGCAGTCAGCGTTTCGGGCAGTGTGTGGCAATGGGGCGTTCCTTTTAATGGCGCTTGTTCGGGAATAAATGTCTGGGGAATCGGATTAACTCCGGGATTTGCAGCAAATACTCTTGCTTATCTTTATTCTCCGGTATTTGATTTTACTTCGTTTCCTAATGGCGTGTTCTCATTCTGGCAGATGTTTAATACTGAACTTTACCAGGACGGAACAAGAATTGAATATTCAATTGACAATGGTTTGACATGGACTTTGCTTGGGAGTGCTGGAATGCCGAATTGGTATAACAGTTTTTTTATTACATCAGGCGGAAGTTTGCCTGGATGGTCGGGTACTTTGTTGTCATGCCAGTACCATTCTATTTCGGTGGATAGTCTTAACGGGAATGCAACAGTTCAGTTCAGGTATGTATTTACTTCCGATTTCTCTGTAAACGTTAATGGCTTCTATTCTGTTGATGATTTCTGCATCAGCAGCAGCGGTTCGGTTTGTAATAATCAGGTTGGAATGGATGAATCAACTTTTTTTGGAAACAATCCGTTCAGCATTTTTCCGAATCCGGCAGATCAGTCGGCAACTCTCAGTTATCAGTTGAGAGAAAATGAAAGTGCTCTATTGAGAATTATAGATGTGACGGGAAAAGAAATTTTCAGGAAAAACATTTTTGAAACAAATACTTTTATTGATGTAAAAACAATTTCACCCGGAATTTATTTTATTTCAGTTGAACAAGATGGGAATTATGAGAAGAGAAAAATTGCAATCATTCATTAGTGCTTTACGGTTATGTGCACAAAAGCAAACCAAAAAGATTTTGGGAGTGGCGGGGTTGGATTTGTGAAATGGGAGAGGTATAAAAATAATAAAAACTTCCCGTTTTCCTGCATTCCCTTTCCGTAATCCATCAGCCTAAATCCGAAAATCGCCTTCTCCTTTCCGAATTGCACCTGTCCATACCTGAAATCCATCAGACACTGCCTGAAACCAATCTCACAGTATCTGAAATCCACCTTACAGTACCTGAACCGCATCTCACACCATCTGAAACCCATCTCATAGTACCTGAACTGCATCTCACACCATCTGAAACCCATCTCACAGTACCTGAAATCCATCTCACATCATCTGAAACCCGTCTGATACTATCTGAAATCCATCTCATAGTACCTGAAATCCATCTCACACTACCTGAACCGCATCTCACACCATCTGAAACCCATCTCACACTGCTTGTTTGTCAAATGACTGTCTTTTTGGCAGAAATCCTCCAGTCGTCATTGCGAATCCCCGCCTTTCTCCGTGAAGCAATCCGTTTTTACTTCATTCCGAATACCCTCTTCCCCTCCTTTTAGGAAGAGAAAAATGGAACCCCGCTGAGATGCGGGGGTTTTTTGGTTTTGTTTACTTTCGCTTAAAATAAAATAACCGAGTCCCTAAAAAAGAGACTTGGTTTGGACAAAAGACCATAATGAAAAAAACAATCGGACTTTTAATTTTAGTTACTTCTATTAGTTGTTCTCAGACTGGACAACAAAATAATTCAGATTCACAGACAATTAGTAACGAAATAAAGTGTGAAAATTCTGTGCCATTTGGGGACATTAATATTTGTTTACCTGAAATAGACGGTATGACTGAATGTTATTCCTCGCCAACTGTTAAAGAAAGAGCTGATAAATTAAGTACTGAAGATAATTTAATTTTAGGAGTGTATTTAAACAACTCAACATTTAAGCAAGTAGATAAATTAGACGAGATAACATTCGATGAATATATTCAAATATACGCTGGTAAAAAATTAAAAGGTGTAAAAATGGAGCAAGATAATTTAAACGAAATTGCCAAATCAATGGGTGGAACTTATTTTAAGGATAATTGGAGTATCATAAAGGATAAGGTCAAAGAAAAACTCGATAGCATGTCTATCGGAAGACCAATTTTAATACATAGTTATGCTATAAAAAATAATGTTAGAACTTTTGTAATGATGACAAAAATTTTAGCCGGAGATTATGAGAAAGTACAAATAGTTATTATGAATTTAATTATCATTAAAGAAAGATATATTTCATTAGCTTTTTATAAAGGCTACGATGGTGAAGAGTCAATTAAAAATGCGAAATCAAAAAATGATTATATTGTTTTACAATTTCTGGACGAAAATAAATAAGTTATTCCAGCTTTCGGAAGTATTTTTTATTCGACTCCGCAGGAGTCGTACGTATTTAGCGGTTTTGTTTTCTATAAACGTGGAATTCGTCTGAGGCGGAATTTTTTTAAAAAGCTTTCTATTCGTATTTTGAGTACTTTAGATTCCTATTAATCATATTTGCAAGGCTCAGTTGGAAATGGGCGATTATTTCCCATAAAAATATATTTGTGTTTCATCTTCGGATAATCATAATCCAACCTTATATAAAGAGTGTAAATATTGCCTTTATTGATGCGAGCATTTATACCATAATAATAGGCCATTATTTTTTCAATGAAATCAAGTAAGTTTTCATAATAGAATGAAAGTATTTCAATTAAAGGTTTTCCATTTATTTCAGGTTCTTTATAAAAAAATTTGCTATTTTGAATCGTAATATACTTATTTAGCTTTTTAAGGTTATGTTCGAAATCATCTCTTGTCGCATTGAACTGGGTAAGAAAATTTTTTCTGGCATTTTCTATTAATAAAAATAAGAGAGCATATCTTTTTAATGGATCATTATTTAAAAAACTATTTTTGTTTCTATTAAATTGGCTATCCTTTACGAAAATTAACTTGCTAAAATCAAAATGATCATCTGTAAGCATTCCAGACTTACCTAAATTATTAATAACTTGCTTTCCACAAATAAAAAAATCCTTAACCTTTTTATTAATTTCAATTTCATTTGAATTTTTGAGTGAAATATTACCGTTAATATCTTTTTCTATATATCTACCATCAATGATCCCCTCTTTATAATCTTGATGAAGATTTAATATTTCATGATATAAATCATAAAAAATTTCAATACTGGACATTACGTGATTTAAATATCCTGTAGATTTTTTTTCATACTCAGACCCACGACCAAATGCCGATTGCCATAATTCCAACATTTGTGCAAAGAATCTGGGATAAATGCCAGTAATAGATCCGTGATTCGAAATTGTTTCTGAATGTAAATTTGTTTGCATATGTTAAAAGTTTCTGCAAAAATAAGTCTCAACTAAATCAAAATTTAATTTATGTAAAAATATTTTAGTACTGATTTGATCTGATTTGAACTGATTGAAAATGGTACGATGCCTTCAGCATCGGTGGGTGTGGTAGATGATGGTTTCTACAAACCTTGTAATCTCACCTGTCAACTCGCGCAGCCGCTGACAGATTTCAGAAAAACACGCCACTAATCCTTTTTTTCTAAAAAACACTCCACCCCTATTTCGTATCTTTGCACTATGAGTGATTTTCTTCATCATGAGTGCGGTGTTGCGCTGGTTCGGCTGCTCAAACCGCTTCAGTATTACCAGGAAAAATACGGCACCGCGCTGTACGGTCTGAACAAGCTGTACCTGCTGATGGAAAAGCAGCATAACCGAGGACAGGACGGAGCGGGAATAGCTTCGATAAAGCTGGACCCTGAGGCGGGCTCGGAATATATTTACCGCCACCGCAGCATAGCGCGCAATGCCATCACCGATATACTGGGAACGGTGTATGAGCAGATAGAAAAAATAAAAAAAGATTTTCCGGATAAAATAAATAATGCCGCGTTCCTGAAAAAACATGCGGGCTTTGTAAGCGAATTGTACTTAGGACATCTGCGTTACGGAACTTTTGGCGGCAACAGCATTGAAACGTGTCACCCGTTTTTGCGGCAGAACAACTGGATGACGCGCAACCTGGTGGTGGCGGGAAATTTTAATATGACCAATGTGGACGAGCTGTTTGACCAACTGGTTTCGCTGGGGCAGGTGCCACGTGAAAAGTCGGATACGGTTACAGTAATGGAAAACATCGGGCATTTTTTGGATGAGGAAAATGATTCGAAGTATTATAAGTTCAAAGAGCTGGGCAACAGCAAACCTGAAATTACCCCGCTGATAGGCGAACACCTGGATGTGGCGAGTATTTTAAAACGCTCGTCTAAAAGCTGGGATGGAGGATATGTGATTGCCGGGCTGATAGGTCATGGTGATGCATTTGTGCTGCGCGACCCGGCAGGCATCCGCCCGGTTTATTTTTACAAAGATGATGAGGTGGTGGTGGTAACAAGCGAGCGACCTGCCATTCAAACGGCATTTAATGTTCCGTACGAAACTATTTCGGAAATAAAACCCGGTCATGCTTTAATCATAAAAAAGAACGGAAGAGTTTCGCAGCCGCAGATTAAAGAGCCCACACAGCGGTTAAGCTGTTCGTTCGAGCGGATTTATTTTTCGCGCGGCAGCGATTTGGAGATTTATAAGGAGCGTAAAGAATTGGGGCGGCTGCTTTGCCATAGTATTCTGAATGCCGTTGATAATGATTTGCGCAATACGGTTTTTTCTTTTATACCGAACACAGCCGAAGTTGCTTTTTACGGGATGATGCAGGGAATGGAAAATTACCTGAAGGAAGTGAAGAAGCGGAAAATAAAAGCGCTGGGAAATGAACTGACCGATGAAAAACTGAGTGAAATTTTGTCTATCCGTCCGCGGGCAGAAAAAATTGCCATCAAGGATGTAAAACTCCGTACGTTTATTTCGAATGACAATGACCGCAGTGATTTGGTAACGCATGTGTATGACATTACGTACGGAACCATTAGGAAGGGAATTGATAACCTTGTTGTGATTGATGATTCAATCGTTCGCGGAACTACGCTGAAAAATTCCATCATCAGGATGCTCGACCGGCTGGAGCCGAAAAAAATAATTATTGTTTCGAGCGCTCCGCAAATCCGTTACCCGGATTGTTACGGAATTGACATGGCGAAGATAGGCGACCTGATTGCTTTCCGCGCTGCTGTGAAGTTGCTCGAGGAAAATAACATGGAGCATGTGCTGGATGAAGTGTATGAACATTGCAAAGCGCAGCTGGAACTCGGAGTAAACGAAATGAAAAATTATGTGAGGATGATTTACCAGCCGTTTACAGCTTTACAGGTGGCGGATAAAATTGCACAGATGGTGAAACCCGAAGACTGTAAATCGGAAATACAGATTATTTTTCAGAAGATAGAAGACTTGCATTCTGCCTGCCCCAATCACCGAGGCGACTGGTATTTTTCGGGCAACTATCCGACACCAGGAGGCAACCGCGTGGTGAGCCGCGCTTTTATTAATTTCATGCAGGGAATAAACGAGAGGGCGTATTAGTTGCAATCACC
>Ga0247727_10016207_pt1 | contig 12064 bp, 11 predicted proteins | sample WisWelCaveWW1625_FD_202498 | JGI IMG/M metagenome (GOLD analysis project Ga0247727, IMG submission 202498) | Biofilm microbial communities from Wishing Well Cave, Virginia, United States - WW16-25 | ecosystem: Environmental > Aquatic > Deep subsurface > Groundwater > Cave microbial mat | place...
CACAGCCACCCACAGCCCTCAGCACCCAGCAAGCGCAAAACCTCTCGCAAGACTCCCTCCATGACCCTCCGGAGTCGCCCAGCGGCGCCCTCCCAGAGTTCAACGCGCGCTTACCGACGGATTACGGATAGATCGGCCCGGTTGTCTCCTGCGACAATCGTGTGTTATCCTCTGGTCCCCAATTTACGAACCTCCCGAGCGGGGGCTCCTGCTCGCGAAGGGAGCGAGATGAATCGGCTGCGTGATCTCAGGCGGGCCCGCGCGGTGCGTGCGGGCGCCTCTTCGCTCTCACGGCTTGGTGCGACGTGCGCCGCCGCCTTGGCCGGTCTTCTCCTCTCCCTTTCCGCCCCTCGCACGTGTGCGGCGCGGACGCTCGGCTCGCCCGTCGACGGCTTCCCACCGAACGTGGCTCCCGAGGCGAAGGAGAGACTCGTCGCGGCGGCCTCGGACCCGGTCCTCGCCTCGTGGCAGCGCGAGGTGATGAAGGGCCTCGCGGACAACGGGGAATGGTCGGTGATCCAGCCGCAGGGGGCGAGCAAGCACGCCGCGATCTACGACCCGCTCCGGAACCGGGTCCTCGTCTTCGGGGGCGCGGACGGCTCCTCGGCCGGAGTCAAGAATGAAACGTGGGAGCTCTCGCTCGTGGCGGCGCCCGTCTGGAGGCGGCTCGCCACGCAGGGCGCCGCGCCCGCGCCGAGGTGGGCCCACTCGGCGACCTACGACCCTCCGGGGAATCGCATGATCGTCTTCGGGGGGAGCGTGGGTGGTATCGGGCAGGGCGATACTTGGGCGCTGTCGCTTCAGGACCCGCCGACATGGACGCAACTCCAATTCTCGGGACCGACCCCCGACGTCCGGCTCGGGCACTCCGCGGTCTACGACCCGGTTCGCAACCGGATCCTCATTTTCGGCGGATGGAACCAGGGCGGCCCCCGAAACGACGTCTGGGCCCTGCCACTCTCCGGAACGCCGGAGTGGGCCGAGATCATCCCCTCCGGAACGTCGCCGCCGGGGCGCTCGCGGCACGCCGCGATCTACGACCTGCCCCGCGATCGGATGGTGATCTTCGGCGGGTTGGACGCCGGGAACGCGCCCCAGTCCGACGCCTGGAGCCTTCCGCTCGGCGAGGACCTCGTCTGGACCCAGCTCGCACCGGGCGGGCCGCTGCCGGCCGCGCGGTACAACCACGGTGCGGAGTACGACCCCGTGAGGGATCGCATCGTTGTTTTCGGAGGGTACGACGGCATCTTCCACATGAATGACCTCTGGGCGCTTTCCCTCGACGGAGCGCACGAGTGGAGCCCTCTGTCGTCCCAGGGAGGACCTCCCGATCCCCGGAGCGGACACGGGGCGATCTACGACCCGATCCGTGATCGAATGATTCTCGTGTGGGGCCATAATCCGACGCGCTTCTGGAATGACACCTGGGAACTCGCGCTCGGCGACACGCCGCAGTGGTCGGTCGTCCCGCCAGGAGCAATTCCGTACGCCGGCCTCATCTCCCGGGAGTACGACTCCGTGTACGATCCCGTCCGGGATCGAGTGGTCGTGGTCGTCTCCCCCTCCGATCTCTCCCCGGTCGAAGCGTGGACCCTCTCCCTAGCGCCCGTGCCCCTGTGGAGCCGGCTCATCCCGACGGGGACGCCCCCCTCGGGGCGGGCCGGTTGTTCCGTGATCTACGATCCCCCGCGCGACCGGCTGATCCTCTTCGGTGGGACCCGGCTCTCGGCCGCCCTGAACGATGTGTGGACGCTCTCCCTGTCGGGGGCGCTCTCGTGGGCCGAGATCGTTCCGGATGGCGGCCCGCCCGCGGTGCGGTGGTATCACGCCGCGATCTACGACCCGGTGCGCGACCGAATGGTGATCCACGGAGGAGGCTCGGAGGGATTGGTGTACCGGCGCGACGCGTGGGTACTGTCGCTCGCGGGTGCGCCGGCGTGGAGCCAACTGTCGCCCGCGGGCACGAAGCCTCTCGGACGCATCGGGCACACAGCGATCTACGATCCGTCCGGGGACCGGATGATCGTCCACGGAGGACGGAACCAGGTTACCCTCTTTGGGGACATCTGGGCCCTCTCGCTCGACGGCGCGACGGCCTGGGCCCAGGTCCTGGCGTCTGGCAACTCGCCCGGATCGGCCGCCAGCCACTCGGCGGTCTACGACCCGATTCGCGAGCGCATGGCCGTCTTCGGCGGATCCTTCCAGCCCCCGGACCCCGGCGCGACGTACACGCTCTCGCTCTCGGGGAGCCCGTCGTGGACGCGGCTCTCGCCGTCCGGACAACTGCCGCCCGGGACGCGAACCGGGCACGGTGCGGTCTACGATCCGGCCCGCGACCGGATGATCGTGATCGGCGGCTATACCTACTTCGATGATGCATGGCCCTTGTGTGGAGCCCCCCGACCGGAGCACCGGGGCCGATCGAGCCGCTCACGGCGCGCGTCGCCCTCGCGCCCCCCTGGCCGAACCCGTTCGCGCTCTCGACGACCGTCCTGTTTTCGCTCGCTGACCGCGGTCGGGCGCGCGTCGACGTCATCGATGCCTCGGGCCGCCGCGTGCGAGTTCTCGCCGATGAGCTCGTCCCCGCGGGACCGCGCGAGGTCGTGTGGGACGGGATCGACGACCATGGACGACGAGTGTCGAATGGCATCTACTTCGTCCGCTTGGACGCCCCGGGGGCCGCGCTCGCGAGGAAGGTCGTGCTGATCAAGTGACGGGAGGACGGCTGGGCTCCGACGTCGGATCCGAATCGTCGGAGTTCTCGCGGACGGTTTGGCCCCGGACGTTCTTCCTCGCTCTCCTCGTCACGCTATCGTGGTCTTGCCACGTCGATCGAATCGCGAATGTCGATGATCCGGGCGTCGATCCCCCGAAGCCGGGCAGCGTCACTCTGACCGTGAGCAATCAGAGCTTCGAACTCACACAGGTCGACATCACCGTACTCTTGGACGGCAACGTCGTCGTAGACGACAACTTCGAAGTTGGCGACCAGCACAATTTCGTGGAGTATCGATTCGAGCTGCCTCGAGGCAGCCACACTCTCAGGGCAGTCTCGTCCGGGGCGGGCGTCGCGCGCGAAGAACAGATCGACATCACTGGCGAACACTGGGCCTATATCGGGTTTCTCTCTCGCACCGGGGCGGCGCCGCGGTCATTCGAGTTCGCCTTCCAAGGGGAACCAATCTACTTCTTGTCAATGGTGCGCTCCCCGGGGACCTGATCAGGGTGGCTCCCGAAGCGCGGAGCCGGACCGCGCTCTCCGATTCGACGCCGATCTCCCCCTGCAGGCGCACTTGAAGTAATCTCGGTCGAGCCATCGCCAGAGGTACGAACGGACAGAGATCGTCCCTCATGACCATCGATCGCATCGTTCAGGTCGCACAGATCGTGGCGCCGATCGCCGTCGCCGCGGGCGTCGCGCTCGGGATCGCGCAATTGCGCGTGTTCCAGCGCCAGCGGCGCGAGGTCGCCGCGGTCGAACTTGTCCACTCGTTCCGGAACCCGGAATTCAATCGGGCGCTGCGGCTCGTGTGGACGCTCCCCGAAGGCTGCTCGGCGGAGGACCTGCTCGCGCGGGGACCGGAGTACGAGGACGCCGCGGTCCTCCTGGGAACGACGCTCGAGGCGGTCGGTGTCCTCGTCTTCCGCCGCGTCGTGCCGATCGAGATCGTCGACGACCTCATGGGGGACGCGACGATCGGTTTCTGGGCGAGGCTCCGCGACTGGGTCCTCCGCGGGCGCAAGGAGCAGGGCCGGGAGTCGTTCTACGAGTGGTTCCAGTGGCTCGTCGATCGTCTCGGCGAGCGCGAGCGGCGCCGCGTCGTGGGCGCGCACGTCAAGTTCCGCGACTGGCGGCCGTGAGGCGCGCGCGGCGCGGTGATGCTCGGGCGGGCCGCGCGACCGACCCGGCCCGATACGGCCTCCCGCGCTTCTAGATCACGGCGTGACGTTCACGAACACCGTGTCGCGGCAGATCTGCGGCGGCGGCGGCCCGTCGAAGACGGTCAGCACCACCTCGAAGTTCCCGATCGCGTTGTAGAAGTATGGCGGCGGGTCCTTCACGAACGCGGAATCCCCGGTGCCGAACGTCCACAGGTAGGACTCGTTCCCCGAGGCGCCGAGCGCCGTGCCGACGAAGTTGACCGCGAGCGGCACGCGGCCGGTCGTGGGCATCGCGTTGGCGGCGCACGTGAGGGTGCTCGGCGGGATCCCGATGCCGAATGCGTCGACCGGCGGACAGCGCCCTCCTGTCGAGAGCGAGCACACGAAAGCGCCGATCGAGTCCGGGCGGAACTGCACGGCGACCTCGAGCGAGTCGGCGGGGAGGATGAGGTACGGCTCCGCGCCCTTCACGATGACGAACGCGCTGCACGACGAGGTGACCTGACCCAGGAGGGGCCCCGTCCCGATGTTCACGATGTGGAAGTATCTCTCCGAGAACGCGCCGACCGGCGCCAGTCCGAAGTCGAGGAAGACCTGCGAGACGTCGCCGAGGAATTTCGCCGCGGCGAGGCGGCCGCGCGCGTCCTCCGCGCCATCGCGCCAACAGGTCGCGGACATTAGCGCGGCGAGCACGAGCGCGACCGCAAGCCCCGCGCGGCGGAGCGCGGCGCGGCCGAGCGCTCGCCCACTCGCGCGCCTCATCGCTCGCCCCCGCGCCCCGGCCCGACGACGATCCCGAGCGAGACGGAGTGTCCCGTTACGTCCAACGCGGGCGACGCGTCGCCGATCCGCCCCTCGCCGGTTATCTTCTGTGCGCTGAGGCGCGCGGAGACCGAACTCGAGATCGCGTAGCGGATCGAGCCGCCGAACCCGGCGAGGTGGCCGTCGCCCAACTCGACGTTGGACTCGCCGAAGCGCGCGTACGAGACGGTGCCCGCGATCACGAGCCGCTCGGCGCCGCCCCGCGCCGCGTCGCCGCCGACGTCGAACGCGCGATCCACTTCCACCTCGAGCCACACGTGGCCCGGGCCCTCGGTGGTGACCGTCGACGCCGGAAACGCGGGGTCGGCGACGACGTTGTCGCTCGCGATCGCCTCGCGCGCGCGCAGCGTGAGGCGGCTCAGCGGCCACGACGCGACGAGGAGCTGATCGAATTCGACGCGATCCCCCTGCTCGAAGGCGGCCTCGTCGCCGAGTCGGTCCTCGCCGAACGCGCGGAACGTCGCGTCCGCGCGCAAGAAGACTTGCTCGCCCGCGTAGTCGATCCCGCCGCTCACGGTGAACTCGTCGCCGGGCGCGTAGTCGTCCTCCACGTCATCGAAGAGCGTGTACTCGCCCTTGCGCAGGTACCCGACGCCGATCGCGCACGAGCCGGCCTCGCCGAGCGCGCGCGCGACCGTCGCGCCGACGTCGAGGTCGACGCCCTCGCCGAGGTTCCTCGTGTGGAATCCTAGGAGCGTCTGCGAGATGACGCGCGCCACTCGCGTCTCCTCGACCGAGAGTTTCGTCTTCCCGGTCGGGAGACCGATCCCGGCGGAAAGGAGGAGGCGATCCTCGAGGAAGCGCGCGGTCCCTTTGATCTTGGTGTCGGCGGCACCGGAGAGGTCGTCTTCACCGCCGAAGTCGAGCGTCGAGCGGCCCGCGCCCGTCGTGAGGACGCAATCGAACCGCTCGCCGATGGGAACGGCGACTGTGAGCGGGAAGAAGAGTTGCTCGACCGTGAGTACCTCCACATCGGGCGCGGTCTTGACATCGACGGATCGGAGGACGGCGCGGAGCGACCACGTCGGGGCGAAGGAGCCGCCGCGCGGCGCGTCGGCGCCGGCGGGGGATGCGGCGCCGGCGGGCGCGGCGAGCGTTACCGCGGCGATCGCGTGGGCGATCGCAAGCGCGAGCGCTCGGATGCCGCGCCTCACCGCGGCCCCCGCGGGAACGCGGATGGAGTGACGGGAGCCCCGAGCCGCGTCGAGATCCGGACGTCGCACTGGGGACAGCCGACCACGACGGCGCCCTTGAGCCGTCCGTTCCATCCCGTGCCTTTCTCGAAATCGGGCAGGAAGGCCTCGCTCGTCCGGTCGTTCGTGGAGAGGAGGCGTTGGCGCTGGACTCCGATCGAGAGCGAGCGCTGGCCCGGCGCGAGGAGCCGCTGGCGCGGGCGCTCCTCCACGAGCGGCCGGATGATCGCCCGCCCACGCGCCCCAGCCGCGATCATGTCGAGGTCGAGGCTCGCGAAGTTCTCCGCGCGGCCCTCGACGACGTCGAGCCGCGCCTGGGCCCACGCGAAATCGGGATCGATGCGGAGCGCCTCGCGGTACTGCCCGGCGGCGCCGATCAGGTCGCCGCCGTCCTCCAATTCGAGCCCGCGCGAGAACGCGAGGAACGCGGTGAGGCTCCGCGTCGGCGCCTTCTCGATCTCGCGGCGTTCGCGCGGCGAGAGCGAGATCCCCAGGCTCGCGACGACGTCGAGGACGAGACGCTTCTCGAGGCGGAAGAGATCGTCGAGGCGGCCGCGCGCGCCCGGCCCTTCGGACGCGCCCGCGCCGTCCGCGCCGCGCTCGATGAGCGTCGTCTCGACCTCGAGCGAGTTCTCGTCGGGCGCGCGGAAGAGCCCCTTGATGAGGCGCCGCGCCCCGAGCAACCGGCCGAGCCGCGCGGTCGTCTCCTGGTCGAACTCGGGCCGCTGTCCCAGGTTCAATTCCGCGAGGATGACCGGGAGTTTCTCGCGCTCGACGAGACGGAGCGCCCGCACGTGCGCGAGATCGGTGGAGAGCATCGCCGTGAGCCCGGTCGAGAGCGGCGCGAGGCGCTCGGAGCGCGCGGCGTTTGTGAAGCCGAGGACGCCGAGTGTGTTCTCGGGGACCGCGGCGACGTCGAGTCGCTCCTCCTCGGCGATCGCCGCCCGCGCCTCGGCCTCGAGCACGAGGCGCGTCGTCGCGTCGACGCGCGCGCGGACGCGCCGCGCGAGCGCGCGGTCGGGCGCGAGCCCGAGGGCGGCGACGTACTCGGCGACCGCGTCGAGGAGGGAATCGCTCCGCTCCAGCGCGACGCCTAGGAAGTAGCGGGTCGCGGCGTCCCGGTCGAGGCGGCCGGTGGCGGCGGCGCGCCGCAGATCATCTCGAGCGGTCGCGACCTCGCCTGCGTGGAGGCGCGCGATCGCGAGGTCGCGGAGGAGGCGCATGTCGTCGGGCGCCGCCGCGGACTCGGTCTCGAGGAGCGTGCGGGCCTCTGCGTAGCGCCCCTCCCCGAGCAGCGTCTGGCCCGTGGTGGACGCCGCCGCGGCCGCGGGCGCGAGGCACGCGATCACCCCGAGACGCGCGAGCCAGCCGATCAGTTGTCCGCGTCCCATCCGTCAGGACGCGAGCGGCCGGAGCGCGTCGAGCCGCGCCTGCGCGCGCGCGTAGTTCGGGTTGTACTTGAGCGCCTCGCTGAACTTCGCGCACGCCTCGCGGTACTCGCCGCGGTCGGCGTGGCGGAGCCCCTGGGAGTACACCAAGAGCGCGTCGAGCGACTTGTTCTCCGGCGTCTCGATCCGCCGGCGGTCCTCATCGCCGACCTTCACGGCCAGGTCCTTCGCGACGGCGACGGCGAGGTCCTTCGTCAGCTTGAAGAAGTCCTCGGTCTTCTCCGTGACCTCCTCCGCAGCGATGATCTCCGCCGTCTCGGTCTTCACGAGGCGCGTGTCGAGCCGCATCTTCCCGCTCTTGATCTTGATGAACGACCCGATGAGCACCGAGTGCGCCCCGACGAGTTTCCCGATGCGCGCCGCCGTCGCCGGATCGAACGCCTTCGTCTGCTGGAGATCGAGTTCGTCCAGGATGAACTGGATCCGCTCGCGCTCGACGACCCGCATCTTCGAGACCTTCGACAACTCCGTGATCAGCATGTCGGCGAACCCGCCGCGCAGCGGATCGAGCTCCTCCCGCTCGTGAGTCGAGTTGTTGTCGAAGTCGAGGATCGCCGTCGTCTGGATGCCGGGGTCAGGCCGCTCGCGCAGGAGCCCCTTCGTGTCGAGGACCTCGAAGAAGATGCGCATGAACTCGCGATGTCGGTGGTCCGGGTCGGGGCGGTACGACGGCGCGAGATCCACCATGCTCTCGACCGCGGCCTTCGCCTCGGCGTAGTGGGCTTTCCCCATCGCGATGTGCGCGAGCGCGAGGTGCTCGTGCGCGCACGCCTTCTCGCCCGTCGTGAGCGACTCCTCGACCAGCGCCGCGTTGAGCGCTTCGATCGCCTTGTCGATCTCGAGTTTCTCGTAGAGGTCGATCGCGGCGTCGAGGCGCGGGTTCTGCGCCGCCGCGCGCGCGTCCGAAGCAGGCGTGGCTGCGGCCGGCGCGGCCGCGGGGGCCACCGCCGCGGCGGCGCGCGTTCCGCTCGTGTCGCGCGGGGGCCGCTGGTCCCGCGCGACCTCGGCCGTCGCGCACGCCGACGAGGTCAACACGAGCGAGAGCGCCGCGGCGAAAGCGCACTGCGAAATCGACGCCGGGCGTGGACGTCTACCAATGCGAGAGCACACGATCCCACCTCCTATCGCTGGACCTTGAACTCGACGACCGTCTTCTCGTCCTCTTCGATCGTGATCGGTTGGACCGGACCTTCCAGGAGCCGGAGGGTCGGATCCAAGATTCTGACACTGTATTGGCCGGGGGGAAGCGAAATCAGATCGGTCGCGACGAAGGGCTCGTCGCCCTGCATGTATTCGCGCCCGGCCGCGTCGCGGACGCGGAGCGCCGGGTAGAGGAGCGCGCCCGCCGTGTCCGCGACCCGGACGACGAGGGTACCGTTCCGCGCTGCCGGCTTCGGCCGCCGAGCGGTCGTGTCGGTCGGCGAGGGCCGCGTATCGCCGGTCGTGGGCTTCGTGTCACTGACCGGGGTTACCTTCGCGTCCGTCGCTGGGCGCGCGCCGCTCGCCGCGGGCCCGGCGCCACGCTCACCGCCGGCCGGGGCGCTGGTCTCGAGGGCGCGCGCCCGGGCCGTGTCGGCCGGCGTTGTCCCCGCGGGCGCCGGCACGAGCGCGGTACGGCTCGCCGGGTCGCCGGACGCGCGCGCCGAATCCGCGCGCGCACGCTCTCCGGCACGCTCCGCCGACCGGTCGAGCGCGCCGAGGCCGTAGCGAATGCCGAAGCCCCCCGCGACGATCAGGACCGCCGCGACTGGAAGGAACTTCATGACCGGGGCGAGCGCACGGAGGTCGAGCCCCCGGCGGGACCCGTCACCCCCCGCGAACGTCCTCGTGTGATCGGCAGGTGCGGCGCCCGGCGCCGGCGCCCCCGCCGCCGCCGCGGGCGCGCGAGCGGACGCGAGCGGGCGGATCGTGACGCCGGACTTCTGCGCGATGCGCCGCAACTCCTCGTGGAGCGCCGCCGCGCTCGGGAAGCGGGCCTCCGGCTTCTTCTCGAGGAGGCGCGCGACGGCCTTCGCGAGCGCCGCGTCGGCCCGCGGCGCGACGGCCTCGAGCCGCGGCGCCGGGTCGTTCACGTGCTGGTTCGCCACCTGGAACGGGTCCTGCCCGTGGAAGGGCGTGCGTCCCGCCGCGAATTCGAAGAGCACGCAGCCGAGCGAATACAGGTCCGAGCGCGGGTCGATCTCGCCGAGCGACGGCGAGACCTGCTCGGGCGACATGTACGGCGGAGACCCCATGAACGCGTTCGACACCGTGAGTTGGGCGAACCCGCCCCCGCACACGAGGCCGAAATCGGTGAGGACGGCGTTCCCCTGCAAATCGAACATGATGTTGCCTGGCTTGATGTCGCGGTGGACGATCCCCCGCTCGTGCGCGAGGGCGAGCGCGCTCGCCACGTCGGTCGCGACGCGCAGGATGTCGCCGAGCGGCAGAGGGCCGGCTGCGAGCCGCTCGCGCGCGGTCCCGTGCAGGAGGTTCGTGACGAGGTAGTGGAGGCCGTCCTCGAAGCCGTAGCCGTAAACCCGAACGATGTTCGGGTGCTCGAGGCGCGCGATCGCCTCGCCCTCGCGGCGAAAGCGCTCGACGATGCTCTCGTCTACGGCCATCGACTCGTGCAGCACCTTGATCGCGACCTCGCGCTTGAGCGCCGGCTCCTCGGCCTTCCAGACGCTGCCGAAGCCGCCGGCGCCGATGCGGGCGGTGATCCGGTACTTGCCGTTGTCGAGCGCGCGTCCGACGAGATTCATCCCGATGCCTCTCTCCCGCCCCTCTCCGTGTGGCGAGCCGCCGGCATTATAACCCAGGAGCGCCGCGCCCCTCTCCCGCGATCCCGGCGGCGCGGCTGATCGGCTCGCGGGAATGCGCTACAATCCAGCGCGGCGGGCCGCGTCGTACGCGCCGCCGTGGGAAGGAGCCCCGACATGGACATGCCCAAACCGACCGAAGCCCATCGAAGGCTCGAGACCCTCGTCGGCGCGTGGCGCGGCGAGGAGAAGATGCCCCCCTCTCGCTGGGCGCCGCAGGGAAACGTCTCGAGCGGCCGCAGCACCGCGCGCCTCGCGCTGGACGGCTTCGCCGCGATCGTGGACTACGAGCAGGAAAACGGCGGCCGCATCACCTTCCGCGGCCACGGCGTCTACACCTACGACGTGAACGACGGCTGCTACGTGCTCCACTGGTTCGACTGCATGGGCGGCCGCCCGGAGGAGTTCCGCGGGACGTTCGACGGCGAGACGCTCACGATGATGCGGAGCGGCCCCGAGGGGCAGTTCCGCCTCACGTGGCGCTACGCCGGCGACCGGATGACGCACACGATGGAGATGGCGCCCGACGGGAAGCAGTGGACCACGCTCATGGAAGGCGCCTACACGCGGGAGAGACGCTGATGTCCGAGCTCACGGCGACCGTCGCGTGGGAGAGGGGCGGGGCGAAGTTCACGGACAACCGATACAGCCGGGCCCACCGGTGGATGTTCGACGGCGGCGCGACGGTCCCCGCGTCGTCGTCGCCGCACGCCGTCCCCGTGCCGCTCTCCGATCCGGCGAACGTCGATCCCGAGGAGGCGTTCATCGCCGCGATCTCGTCGTGCCACATGCTGTGGTTCCTCTCGATCGCGGCGAAACGCGGTTTCGTGATCGACGCCTACACCGACCGCCCCGTTGCGACCATGGAGAAGATCGACCAGGGCCGCCTCGCGATCACGCGCGCGACGCTCCGCCCCGAGATCCGGTTCGGCGAATCGGCGACCCCGACGGCCGAGGTGCTGCGCGAGATGCACGACGAGGCGCACCGGAAATGCTTCATCGCGAACTCGGTGCGCACGGAGATCACGGTGGAATGAGGAGCGCGCGCCCCGCGACCGAAGGGAGAGATCCATGAGCCATCTCGTCACGATCACCGGAGCGACGGGGAACATCGGGAAGGCGCTCGTCTTGAATCTCCTCGGGCGCGGCGTCCAGGTGCGCGCGGTCGCGCGGCGCGCGGAGGGGCTCGCGGCGCTGACCGCGAAGGGCGCGGAGGCGCGCGCGGGCGACCTCGGCGACGCGGCATTCGTCGCGGACGCCTTCCGCGGAGCGGACGCCGTCTTCGCGATGATCCCGCCCGACTACGCGACGTCCGACATGCGCGCGTACCAGCAGCGGACCGGGGCGGGCCTCGAGGACGCGCTCGCGAAGGCCGGCGCGCGACGCGTCGTCTTCCTGAGCAGCATCGGCGCGGAACTTCCCTCCGGCACGGGGCCGATCGCGGGGCTTCACGAAATGGAGAAACGTCTCTCGCAGATGGGCGGCCTCGCCTCGGTCAGCCTGCGCCCCGCGTTCTTCATGGAGAACCACCTCGCCTCGATCCCGCTCATCAAGAGCGCGGGCATCAACGGGAGCGCGGCGCGAGGCGACGTTCCCTCGCCGATGGTGGCGACGCGCGACATCGCGGCCGTGGCGGCGGACCTCCTCGCCGCACCCACGTTCACCGGCCACGCAACGCGCGACGTCTTCGGGCCGCGCGACTACACGCACCGCGAGGCGACCGCGATCCTCGGCGCGGCGATCGGGAAGCCCGACCTGGCCTACGTGGAGTTCTCCTAGAAACGGTTTCATGTGCGACCAGGCAATGCTGGTCGGGAGGGAGGGAAGCATGCGGTAGCTTCCGGAAATCCTGTTGATCGTCCAGCGGGTGCGAATCCCGCCCGGCCAAAGCTGAGCCCGGCAGGCCGGTGGCGAGCCT
>Ga0247727_10016208_pt1 | contig 12063 bp, 21 predicted proteins | sample WisWelCaveWW1625_FD_202498 | JGI IMG/M metagenome (GOLD analysis project Ga0247727, IMG submission 202498) | Biofilm microbial communities from Wishing Well Cave, Virginia, United States - WW16-25 | ecosystem: Environmental > Aquatic > Deep subsurface > Groundwater > Cave microbial mat | place...
GATGTCGCGTGACTTAAATTCAACGCAGGAGAAATAACATGTCATCAGAATCTGAGATCCTTGCACTGAAATCCCGCATTGACGAGTTGGAGTCCCGCTTAAAATTCATCTATCGCAGGCTCAACATAGAATACGCGGACCCCAACTCTGATCCTGTCCTATCGCCCCAAATCCGGGAAGCGCTCAAGCGCGGCAACAAAATCGAAGCCATCAAAATTTACCGAGAAATAACAGGAGTCGGACTTGCCGAAGCCAAACAGGTGATTGACCAAGCAGAACAGCTCATGAAATAATAACTATGTTCCCTGTTTCTTCGCTTCGTTCCATAATACGTCCATCTCCTCAAGGGATAGTTCTGATAAGTTTCTCTTCCGCCTCTTCGCGCCTTGTTCCACGTAACCAAAGCGCTTCTTGAATTTCACATTCGTCTGACGCAAAACAGATTCGGCATCCACTTTCTTCCAGCGCGCAAAATTGACCAGCACGAAGAATAAATCGCCGATTTCGGAGGCAAGTTCGAAATCGGTCTCGGCATTCTCGATCTCTTCGATTTCTTCTTTTATTTTATCGAGAACGCCTTCAATGTCAGTCCAGTCGAAACCGACGCGCGCGGCGCGGTCCTGATATTCCTGTGCCTGTGAAAGCGCTGGCAAGGCAACAGGAACACCGTCGAGTAATCCTTTTTCTTTTTGTCCATTATTCTTGCGCTCGGCTTCCTTGAGTTTTTCCCAATTTGCCAGTACGCCATCCACTCCATCCAATTTCAAATCACCGAACACATGCGGATGTCTGCGGACGATCTTCGAGCGGATCCCCTGTATCACCTGGTTGACGTTGAACTGTCCCTCTTCGTTCGCAATCTGTGCCTGCAACACAATCTGTAAGAGCAAGTCGCCAAATTCTTCGCGCATATCATTGAAATCACCTGAGTCAATCGCTGAGATTGCCTCGTAGGATTCTTCGAGCAGATGCTTGCGAAGGGTTTCGTGCGTTTGCTCCCTATCCCAGGGGCACCCATTCGGCGCGCGCAGGTGAGCGACGATTTCAGCGAAGGATTCGAATGAAGTACCCTCTTCCAGCGGGGGAACAAACCAACAAGCAGTTTCAGAAACACCAAACTCATCCGCTTTGTCCAGTCGTTCTTCCCTTCGACGTTGCTCAAGACGAGCTTTCTTCTTTCCTCCGTCAACAACGTGAACCACATGCTCCGCAGGATACGTCGTTAGCAACACCTCTTTCAAATGCAAAGCCAGTTCACGTGAGCCAATCCCAATCAACAGAGCAGGCATATCGGGCGGGTAAGGCGGGACGTGCGCGGATGAAAGAGTCCGCGCTTCGAGCAGGACCAACTTCGAGGGTAGAGGGATGCGAAGCGTGTCAAAAGTCTGTGCAACGAGTGTGAAATCCATAAGAGACTCCAGATTAAAGCAAAATACGTAACTCGTAAATTGTATCTTACGAATTACGTATTACGTTTTATCGAGTAATGCTAGCGCTTTGTGTAGGTCGGAGCCTTGCGAGCCTTCTTGAGACCTGGCTTCTTGCGTTCCTTGACGCGGGCGTCGCGGGTGAGCAAGCCGCGCTTACGCAACGCGGAAGTCCAATCACCGTTGAGCAGGACGAGCGCGCGGGAAAGTCCCAAACGTACTGCTTCGGTCTGGCCCGTGGTGCCGCCGCCGTTGACCTTGACGGTGATATCGTATTTATTCGCTTCCTGGCCCACGGCAGAAAACGCGCGCAGGATATCATGCAGGTCGCCGATGCGGGGGAAATAAACGGCGGCTTCTTTTTCATTCACGATGAATCTGCCGGAACCGCCCATCAGGCGGACGCGCGCCGTGCTTTCCTTGCGGCGACCCACTGCTTCATAATACTGAACGGACATATTCTTCTTCCTCTTTCTTTTTCTTCACTTCACTCTTGTGGAGTGGCCAGCGGCTCAGGGTTGTTCGTGCCATGCGGGTGGTTCGAGCCGGCGTATATCTTCAAACGTTTGAGCAGGGCACGGCCCATACGGTTATGCGGTAACATGCCCCACACTGCAGCGTGCAGCACACGGTCTGGATGTTGTCGCAGTTGATCTCGCAACGAGATGGCTTTATACCCGCCAGGATAATTCGAATGGCGGTGATACATTTTAGTGTCCATCTTTGTGCTGGTCCTGGTGCCTGTGACGGTAACTAGCTCGGCGTTGATAACGACAACAAAATCGCCCATCTCCACGCCGGGCGTGAAGGTAGGCTTGTGCTTGCCGAGCAACACATGAGCGATGCGCGTGGCGATGCGGCCCAGGGTCTGCCCGTTGGCATCCACAAGCACCCACTTGCGTTCGATTTCGCTTGCTTTCGGATAGTACGACTTGTACACTTTCTGATCTCCGTTTCTGTTCTTATTGACCTATTGACTCTTTGTATGTGACTTCGACGAGCGTCAGCCCATGCGCGGGAGCAAGGCCTGCGGGAAGTTCGCTTCGTTTTCCAGCCGATCCCTGCTTCGCTAAAGAATGGGCGATTGTCGTAGCTGGAACTTTTCCCTGCGCCACAGCCACCTGGATGAATACAAGCCTGCGCACCATTCGATATAGAAATGCATCAGCTTGTACGTCGAAGCGCCATTCGTCTTTTTCGATCTGCATCCACTCGGCTTTCATTACGGTCCGCACTGTAGTTCCATTAGGACTGGTCGGGGAACCAAAGGCGGAAAAATCGTATATTCCGATAAATTGCTTGGCAGCATCGGCAAGGGCGCCATTGTTGATGGGCCCCCAAACCCGCCATGCAAAACGTTCGCGAATAGGCTCACGGGTCGGCCGGCAAAATAACCTGTAACGATAACTCCGTGATGTTGCATCGAAACGAGGATGGAATTTTGCGTGAGCAATCCGCGCTTTCTGCGCAGCCATATCCATGGGTAACGCGGCATTCAACGCGCGGACGAGTTCATCGTCAGTATGGGACCAGTCAAGATCAAACGAAGCAACCTGACCCGTCGCATGGACGCCTGTATCGGTCCGTCCGGACATGACGACTGAGCGTCCAGTCCATCCCAGTTTGTGAAGTGCCTTTTCGAGTTCACCTTGCACCGTCCTGGGTTTTACCTGCCGCTGGCTTCCGAAAAAATCTGTGCCGTCGTAGGCAAGAGTCAATTGGTAACGTGCCATATTATTGTCACTCTGAGGGAGCGTTCTTCGCGACCGAAGAGTCTCTCATGGTTCAGAGGAGATTCTTCGCCGCTCCGCGGCTCAGAATGACACAACCTACTATTCCTCAACCAACTCCAAAATAACCATCTCAGCCGAATCGCCTATGCGCGGACCGAGCTTCAACATGCGGGTGTAGCCGCCATTGCGGTTTGCAAAGCGGGGGGCGATCTCATCGAAGAGGCGCTTGATAATCTGGTTATCTCCAAGTTTGGAGATAACCAGCCGGCGCGCATTTACTTTCTCGATATCGCTGCCCTGCGCGCTGTTACGGGCAACGGTGATGAGTCGTTCTGCATCACCGCGAATCGCAGAGGCCTTGGCGCGCGTCGTCTGAATCCGCTCGTGTGTGAAAAACTGCTTGATAAGATTGCGGCGAAGGGCAAGTCGCGCGCCCGTCGAACGTCCAAGTCTGTAGCCTGATATTTGATGTCGCATTGCAAATTACTCCGCGGAACTCGTTTCGTCTTTCATATAGCCCTTTTCGCGCATCTTCTGGCGGAGCTCATCGAGACTCTTTTCGCCAAAGTTACGGATGGACATGACCGCTGTTTCGCCCTTTTCGAGCAGGTCCAGCACATCACCAACAGTTGTGATGCCGGTGCGCTTGAGGGAATTGAAAACGCGAACTGAAAGGTCAAGGGCCTCCACCGGCGTATCCGCCAGTTCACTGGTCAGGCGGCTGCCGCCAACTTCCTTCTCGATGGAAATTGCAAGCGTCTCTTCGCTGACGCCCGCAATAAAGCGCAAATGGTCGATCACCAGCTTTGCCGCGGTGCTCAAGGATCGTTCGGGCGAAATGGTGCCGTCTGTCCAGATTTCAAGTGTAAGCTTGTCGTAATTCGTGCTCTGACCGACGCGGGCAGATGTCACTTCCCAATTCACGCGCTTAACCGGGCTGTAGATCGCGTCGATCGGTAACTCACCGATAGGCATATGCCCGCTACGTTCGTTGGCTGGTGAATATCCGCGACCGCGCTCAACTGTGAACTCAAGATCAAGTTTGGTCTTTGCATTATCCACTGTAAAGAGGTAAAGTTCAGGATTAACAATTTCCACTTCGGCGGGCGTAATAATGTCAGCCGCTGTCACTGTTCCTTCGCCTCGTACCTCCAGGTGCATGCGGGTACTATCCACGCCATCCAGTTTTAGGCGTAGTTGCTTGACCTGAAGGGTTACTTGGATTACATCCTCACGGACACCCTGGATTTCGCTGAACTCATGCAGGACATCTGCAATACGAATGGATGAGACAGCGGCGCCCTCCAATGAAGAGAGCAGAACACGGCGCAATGTATTGCCCAGTGTCACGCCATAGCCGCGTTCAAGGGGGCTGATGATAAATTTACCGTAGTTTCGAGCCTCAGCCTCGCGCTCGATCTTTGGCATAACCATATTTATAATACTCGTCACGGCACACCTCTCCCTGAAATAAACAATATAAACTTCGCCAGCCGGACAACCAGCATGGGCAAAACCGACTACTACCGTGAGTAGTATTCGACTATCAGTTGTTCGTTCAAACTGCCATCAATTTCCGCTCGCTCGGGAAGGCGTTGGATGGCGCCAGCCAATTGCTTCGAGTCACGATTCAGCCAGCTTGGTGAGGTGCGGGCGTCCGCCAGATCACCAAGTCCCTTGAAATATTCCAGACCACGCGATCCATCACGTACAGCGACCGTATCGCCATCTCTAAGTAGCATGGATGGGACATCTGTGCGACGGCCGTTTACTGTGAAGTGGCCATGGGTCACCAGCAAACGCGCCTGTGCGCGGCTGGAGGCAAACCCGAGACGGAAGACAACATTATCCAAACGCGACTCAAGGATTTGCAGTAAATTCAAACCCGTCAGACCGCGGCGCTGAAGCGCAACTTCATAATAGCGGCGGAACTGGCGCTCCAAAATGCCATAGACGCGGCGTGCGCGTTGTTTGGCGCGCAACTGCCGCAAATAATCAGACTCGCGACCAGTGCGATTTCTGCCGCCACGCCCTCCCCCCGTACGCCCATGTTGACCGGGCGCAAAACTACGTCTCTCGAACGAACACTTCGGGGTGAAGCAACGTTCACCCTTAAGGTAGAGTTTTTCGCCTTCGCGCCGGCAAAGTTTACAGACCGGACTAAGATTTTTTGACATAAATTACTTTCCTCTTCAACAAATTACACGCGGCGCTTCTTCGGCGGGCGACAACCGTTGTGCGGAACCGGTGTGATATCAGCAATGGAGCGGACCTTTAATCCCATTGCCTGCACGGCACGAATCGCGTTTTCACGACCCGGACCAGGCCCCTTGACATATAACTCAACTTCCTGAATTCCCAATTGCTGTGCTGCTTTTATTGCCTGTTCCGCCGCTAGACGAGCGGCAAATGGTGTACTCTTACGAGAGCCCTTGAAACCAGCCGAGCCCGCACTACCCCAGGCAATCGTATTACCTTCCAGATCAGTAACTGTGACAATCGTATTATTAAAGGAGGCAAAAATATGCACCTGCCCGGCAGATAAAGCACGCTTGGTCTTTTTTGCACCAGTAGTTCGGCGCGTGGAACGTACACTTTGAGCCATAATTCTCCAACCTCTTATTTCTTCGTAGCGCGGCGACGTCCGCGACCGGCGACCGTTTTCTTTGTACCTTTGCGGGTACGGGAATTTGTACGAGTGCGTTGCCCCCGAGCAGGCAAATTACGACGATGACGCAAACCGCGATAAGACCCAATCTCGATTAGACGCTTAATACTCATCTGAACGTCGCGGCGCAGATCGCCTTCCACTTTATAATTCTTGCTGATGAACTCGCGGATCGCGGCGACATCTGCCTCGGAAAGGTCTTTGATCCTAATGTCAGGATTAACCTTCGTATGAGTCAGAATAGCGCGAGCGCGAGTCGGGCCAATCCCAAATAAATAGGTCAGGCCAACTTCCACCCGCTTATTGCGGGGAAGATCAACACCTTCAATTCTCGCCATAGTTCACACTAACCCTGTCGTTGTTTGTGCTTTGGATTTTCGCAGATGATAAAAATTCTGCCTTTGCGCCGAATGACTCTGCATTTGGCACAGCGTTTCCGTATTGACGGTGAAACTTTCATATCAATATACTCCTTACAACTTTCATTCCAAATAGCCAAGGTTTTGATTATACATGCTCATCTTTTTTTCGTCTAGCCGAAACGAGGCACCAGATCGGGATCATAGGACAGTCAGGATGAGAGGTTCTCCTTCGGTGACAGCCACAGAATGTTCGAAGTGTGCTGTCAATGATCCATCAGCAGATACCACCGTCCACTGGTCTGGCAGCACGCGCGTCTCCGCCGTTCCTGCAAGCACCATAGGCTCGATGGCTATCGTCATACCTGCCTTAAGAGGCATTCCAGAGCCGGGCTTTCCATAATTCGGGACTTGGGGTCCCTCGTGCATTTGCCTGCCAACACCATGACCTGTATATTCGCGTGTCACAAAAAAGCCACGGCTTTCAACATGATTTTGTATCGCCGCAGAAACGTCACCGGTGCGATTACCCACGCACATTTTTTCAATTGCTGCGTTTAGTGCCCCCTGTGTGACTTCAAGGAGTTCCTGCGCTTTGGGAGATATCTCTCCCACCCCGGCGGTGAATGCTGAATCTGCAACCAGACCTTCCAATACCGTCCCGCAATCAATCGATATAATGTCGCCGGCTTTCAGTTTGCGCGTCTTGCTTGGAATGCCGTGGACAAGTTCCTGATTGATGCTTGCCGTGATCGAAGTTGGGAACGGCGGGTGACCGTATCCCTTGAACGGCGATACACAGCCGTGTTTCCGAAGCACCTCCTCAGCAGCCGCGTTGAGGTCTACAGTGGAAACACCGGGTTTTATACGCTCCTTTACGGCCGCCAGCACTTCTGCATTGATACGTCCAGCTTCACGCATGATCTGCAGCTCAGCCGGACTTTTGATATGGATCTGGCGTGCCCAACTCATAAGTTTATTTCTTCAATGCATCCATCAAGGCTTGGGTTACTTCCTCAATGGATTGCATTCCATCAATTTCGACCATTTTCCCGCGTTCACGATAATAGGATATCAATGGCAAAGACTGGTCCATATAGACCCGGATCCTGTGTTTCACCGTCTCTGCGTTATCGTCATCACGCTGATAAAGCTCTGACCCATCGAAATCGCATTTGCCAGCCTCTTTTGGAGGATTGGTTTTGCCGTTAAAGATATGTCCACTTGCACGGCAAGTCCAACGATTGCTTAATCGCTCAACAAGCTCATTTCCTGCCACGATCATCACTGGCACAGAGTCAACTTGACCGTTGAATTCCTCCAGTATGGACTCGAGCGTGTCAGCCTGCGTCGGAGTGCGGGGAAACCCGTCCAAAATGGCGCCAGCTTTACAATCCGGACGGCTGAGGCGGTTTCGAATCATCATGATCGTCACATCGTCCGGGACCAACTCCCCCTTGGTCATGTAAGTTTGAGCCAGGTTTCCAAGCTCAGTCTGGTTTTTAAGGTTCTCACGGAACAAGTCGCCCGAAGATATATGGGCAAGTCCGGTCCTTTCAGATAATATTTTAGCCTGTGTACCTTTACCAACACCTGGGGGACCGAGGAGAACAATGAAGGTCGCCATGAACACTCCTAGCTGATGAGCAGTTTTTCTTGATAGCCGTGCAACTTTAGTTCAGCCTCGATATTCATAAAGGTGTCGCGAACAACTCCCACGACAATCAGCAAACCCGAAGAAGTGACCAAAAACAGGCCAACCGAATTTGAAGCAGCAGGCAAAATTAACTGCAACAGGAAAGGCATAATCGCCACAATACCCAACAACAATGCGCCTGGCAAGGTAATACGGCTCTGAATACGACTGAGGTATTTTTGTGTTGCCGCGCCACTGTGCACGCCTGGAATTTGGGCCCCCGATCGCTTCAGATTATCGCCATAATTCTGTTGTTCAAAGATCACGGTTGTATAGAAATAAGTGAAAGCTACGACCATCAGGAAATACAAGACCCAGTATCCCCATGAATTCGTACCTGTGGCATTAAAGAAATTCTGGATACTGGTTGAGAATGTGCTTACCCATTCAGTCTGTGATCGGACAAAGTAGCTTGCAACAATCGCCGGGAATTGCAAAATGGCGCTTGCAAATATGAGCGGGATCATCCCGGAAAGGTTGACCATCAACGGCAAAATCGGCTGCGGCATCTTAACGGATTTTCCGCGCTGCATTGCATAAAAGACCTGGCTTTTATGAGGATACATGATCGGCACATTGCGGCGACCCTGCTGGACATAGACAATCGCAAGAACCGTCACGATAATGACTACAATCATGACCGTCAGCAACGTAATACGATTCGTTTCGTCCAGCCAGAGCGCGCCAATATTTTGAGGGAATTGCGAAACGATCCCGGCAAAAATGACAAGGGAAAGTCCCTGGCCGCGGATACCATATTCTGAGATCAGCTCTCCCAACCAAATTGCGAACATGGTCCCCGCCGTCATTACAAGAAGAGTTGTAAGTGAGGGTAACCATAATTCCTGGGTAAAACCAAAAGCGATAATCGGCTGTTGTGCAAGAGAATTAAAGATATTAATTTGGCCTATCGCTGAAAGCATTGCCATAGGCACGGCAAGATAATATGTCCATTTCTCCATCCAACGGCGACCTTCGCGCTGGTCCTCCTGCATTCGGCGCTGTAAAGCGGGAATGATTGGGATGAGCAATTGCAGAATGATCTGCGCAGTTATATAAGGATATACGCCCATTGAGAGAAGGGAAAAATTGGAGATCGTGCCTCCAGAAAGCAGGTTCAAAAAGCCAATAAAACCTCCCTGGCCCCCCTGCGCTTGAAAGAAAGCCTGGAGCGCCGCACGATCCACTCCGGGCGCGGGTATATTTGCCGCAATACGAAATAAGATCAAGATACCCAAAGTAATGAGTAATTTCCTCCGTATATCTTCCGACCGCCATAAAAACCGCCAGGCTGATTGTTTCTTTTCAGGCATTGTAAAATCCTCTCAAATCAAAACTAACCAATCAACTCCACGCTACCGCCAGCCTTTTCGATCTTATCTTTGGCGCCCGCGCTGACACGATGAGCCCGCACTTTGAGTGCGACGTTCATTTCACCGCGCCCTAAAATAACAACGGGATTGCGTGAATCTCGAAGCAAATGAGCCGTCTCCAGAGATTCAGGAGTGACCTCAGCGTCAGCTTTGAACGACACAGTCAATTGATCCAGGTTGACCTCGTTATACTCCACCTGGTTGCGCGGTGTGAATCCCTGACCGCGCATAAAGGGCAAACGGCGATAGAACGGCAGATTGCCGCCCTGACGATAGGCTTTGCCTCCAGAGCCGGAGCGCGCGCCCTCACCTTTGGTGCCTCGGCCTGCAGTCTTCCCCTGGCCCGCAGAGATACCGCGCCCAACGCGTTTTCGATTCTTTTTGGAGCCCTGATTGGGCACAAGATCATGTAGCTTCATCTTTCTTTCCTACTCTTCGACCTGAATGAGGTGAATGACTTTTTGGATCATCCCGCGCAGAGCCGGGTTATCCTTGTGTTCGATGGTTTGGTGCATACGGCGAAGACCAAGAGCCAGAACGGTTGCCTTTTGATCCTTGGTATAACCAATGGGACTGCGAACCAGAGTCACACGTATGACTTTGTCTCCAGCTTCCTTCTTAGGCATGTTGCTTCCTCCGTTCCCAAAATGGCAGGAGATCCTTCACATTTTTGCCTCGACGAGTGGCTTCCTCCTGGGGTGACTTCAACTGCCCAAGCGCATCGAAGGTTGCTTGAACCACGTTCAAGACATTGGCACTGCCCTGGGATTTCGTCAAAATATCGCGTACACCAGCCACTTCGAGCACCGCGCGAACGCCGCCTGCGGCAATAACGCCCGTACCCGGAGAAGCAGGTTTAAGCATCACACGCGCACCCGCAACCTTACCCAAAACTTCATGCGGGATTGTGGTGCCCGCGAGATTGACAGCACGCATATTCTTGCGAGCGCGTTCAGAAGCCTTACGCATTGCGTCCGGCACGGCATTTGCCTTGCCAACTCCCATCGAAATGGTGCCACGCTTATCGCCAACAACCACAGTCACACGGAATTGAAAACGCCGGCCGCCTTTTACAACTTTGGCTACGCGGGCAATTTCAATAACGCGTTCCTCGAACTGATCCTGCGCTTCGAAACCCTGCTGTTCTGTCTTTTCGTATTCTGCCATTTCTATCTCCAATTAATCCTAAAACTGCAGGCCGCCTTCGCGCGCACCATCAGCCAATGCCTTGATGCGTCCAATGTAACGATATCCACCTCGGTCGAAAACGACCGCTTGAATACCCTTACTTTTTGCGCGCTCGGCAACTGCCTGACCAATCAATTTTGCCTGTTCGGATTTTTTCAAACCTTTTATTTTTTCACGCAGATCGCGATCCACTGTCGAAGCGGATACCAAAGTATGACCCGTGTGATCGTCAATCACCTGCGCGTAAATTGCCGACAGACTCCGAAAAACGTTCAAACGCGGACGTTCGGCTGATCCCATTAAATTTTTGCGCACGCGCACATGACGCCGCATCCGCGCAACCGAGCGAGAATTATTTGCCATGGCTTACTTGGCTCCTTTCCCAGCCTTACCGGCTTTTCGGCGGATTTTTTCGCCAGCATAACGAATACCTTTGCCATGATATGGCTCTGGCGGTCGAACGCGGCGAATCTCCGCTGCCGTTTGGCCAACCACTTCGCGGTCATAACCAAGCACCTTGATCTGGCGGGTTTTCAGTTCTACTTCAAATGAAATACCGGTCGGCGGCTCCACTTTCACAGGATGTGAATATCCTACAAACAATGCCAGGTCCTTCCCCTGCAATTCGGCGCGGTAACCCACGCCCTCCACTTCAAGCACAACCTCAAAACCAGTGCTGACGCCGCGAACCATATTGGCGATCAAAGCGCGGGTCGTACCATGCAGGGCGCGTTCACTGGGGTTATCAGACTTGCGCGTGATCATCACCTGATTATTTTCCAAAGCGATACCGATCAACGATGAAAAGGTTCGCCTCAGTTCGCCCTTCGGCCCTTTCACGTGGACATCCGAACCCTGCACATTAACCTGCACACTACCCGGAACTGCCACTGGTAAACGTCCAATACGAGACACTTAATACCTCCAGCCTTCTACCATACTTTACACAGGATCTCGCCGCCCACGCCTAACTGCCGGGCTCGAGCACCAGTCATAACACCTTTGGGTGTTGAAAGGATGGCAACGCCAATTCCTGATAGCACCCAGGGGATATCCTGTTTCTTGGTGTATATACGTCGTCCGGGTTTGCTGACGCGCTCGATCCCGGAAATAACCGAACGACGTGCCCGTCGCTCGCCGACATATTTGATTTTCATGCGGAGAACCTTCTGGCTTGATTCTTCGTTTTCGACCAGTTCAAATCCCTCAAGATAGCCTTCATCTTTCATGATCTTGGCAATCTCAACCTTGAGTTTTGAACTGGGCATTGCGACCAATGCATGACCAGCCATCACAGCATTGCGGACGCGGGTTAACATATCAGCGATAGGATCAATAACAGTCATACGATTACCTCGACTACCATGAAGACTTTACGACACCAGGGATTTTGCCCTCTAGCGCCAGTTCACGAAAACAAATTCGACACAAACCAAACCGGCGGATATACCCACGCGGGCGGCCGCAACGGATACAACGATTTCGTACCTGACTGGGATATTGCCGACGAGCCTCGCGATATTGCATACATTTCTTCGCCATAATTTACGCTTCCTTCTTGCTGAACGGCATGCCAAGCAACTGCAACATTACGCGCGCCTGGTCATCATTTTTAGCGG
>Ga0247727_10016209_pt1 | contig 12063 bp, 12 predicted proteins | sample WisWelCaveWW1625_FD_202498 | JGI IMG/M metagenome (GOLD analysis project Ga0247727, IMG submission 202498) | Biofilm microbial communities from Wishing Well Cave, Virginia, United States - WW16-25 | ecosystem: Environmental > Aquatic > Deep subsurface > Groundwater > Cave microbial mat | place...
GCGTCCGCAGCGACGTAGGCGGCCAGCGCGAAGAACGACCAGCCGACGAGCTGAAGGGCGCGACGCTCGAGGTGTTCACGGCGGGCAGGGTCGGCGTCGCGGCGCAACCGCCAAAGAAGAACAAGGCCGGAGGCGGACTCGATCACAGAGTCGAGTCCGAAACCAATCAGAGCGATGCTGCCAGCGATCCAGCCGGCGGCGATGGCGACGATGGCTTCAAGAGAGTTCCAGGCGAGCGTGAGAATTTCCAGGCGCAGGCCGCGCCGAACAAGAAGCGCACGGGCGGCTGGGTCAGGTAATGCAGTGGCGTTGGTGGCGGCCATTAGAGGTCAATTGTACGGCGCGGCGGCAGGTTTGGAGAAGAATGTCGCTGCGGCTTACAGCCTCCGCGACGGCCTTCGGCAGAGAGGAAGGCTTGCGCGCCAGCGTTATGGGTGGAAAAAAGTTCCGGCCCGGTGTGGGCTTGATGACTAAATCGCGACAACGATGGGCTCGCGACGAATTTCAAAAGCATTCTCCTTCGCCGCTAGTTCCCGATTAAGCTCTAAAATGCCCTCCAGCGCGTCTTTCAGATTGCGGCGCACTTCCGCAAGTGTGCGCCCCTGCGTATTCACACCGGGAACCTCTTCAACGAAGGCGATGTACCAGCGGCCGCGCTTTTGGATGACGGCTGTGAATTCGCGCGCCATGAGGTATTCTCTTTGTTCAGTTTACCACGTACCGCAGGCCGTGCGGCAATCGCGAACTGGTACACCATCAGGTGCATGACGCCAAGATTCCTCAGCGCGTCAAAGGGCGACGGGCTTCGGAATGACGGCGCGCTCGAAGGGGGCGGGGTCAGCTCTTTTTCATGATGCGATAGAGCCAGAGGAGGAGCAGGGCGCCAACGATGGCGATGCCGAGGCTGCGGAAGTCAAAGCCGCTGACGCCGCCGAAGCCGAGTTGGGTGCCGAGGAAACCGCCGAGAATGGCTCCGGCGATGCCGATGAGGATGGTGACGATGATGCCGCCCGGGTCTTTGCCCGGCATGATGAACTTGGCCAGCGCTCCGGCAATCAGTCCGAAAACGATCCAGGTGAGGATGCCCATGGTGGCTCCTCCTTATCGGTCTGATGGTGTGCGCGGAGCCGAGGGTTCGCGAGGCGGATGGTAGCAGGATTGATGGAAGCATGGCCAGTTTTCTGAGGTGTGAAAGGAGGTGATTGAAAGATGCTGGGCTGAAACCCAACGGCACTAGATTCCTGCGCTCAGAGAATGCTGTTGCACACATTGCAACCTTCCTGTATGAGTTTTCTCTGATTGGTTATTCTGATTGGAGACGGCAATGCTGCGTGCTGCTTTGCTCGTCGGAAGCCTCCTTGTTGGTCTCGCCCCCGGCCTATCCTCTTCGGCACCACCGCAGCGCGAATCTCTATCGGAATACTTTGTAATCGACCGGGTGCGCGGCGGCTTTCGGAAAGGGTCCCATGTCGACATCTACGTACGGAATCCCGATGGAAAGCTTGAATACATCGGTTCGACTTCGGACCCGGGCTGGATGGGGGACCCACAGCGGCTAGGGGTGTACGGCGCCCATTTGGAAGAGACGGTGTTTGCGGTGTCGCAGGACGGCCGGGCCATCGTTTTCCGTCACTTCCCAGAGTTGGCCAAGCGTGGTTTCCGGCAGGAGGCAGGGATCTATCGCTACGAATACGGCAAGGGCACCGAACTCCTGCACAAAGGCGACGAACTGGGACGCTCATGGAAGGCGTGGCCGAAACCGCTTCCGAAGAATGTCCTCGTCTTTCAAGGGCCGTTGAAGTCGCTGGACGATCCACCGAGAGTCCAGGCGCTCACTGCCGAAGGCGAGGAATTCCCTATTGCGCTGCTGGGGGCAACACCGCTGCATCGGGCTGCTTACGAGGACCGATTGGAGGAAGCCGTCGAGCTGCTGGCCAAGAACGAAGAGATTAACGCCCGCACCCACTGGGCATTTACGCCGCTCGACGTGGCGATCGTTCGCGGGCACGACCAGATCGCCATCCTGCTCGTGGAACGCGGGGCAAGCCTGACGGCGGGGGAATATCCGTCCTTCCATCTTGCTGTTAGTTTTTGGCGGGTCGGAGTGCTGGAGGCCATGTGGAAACGAGGGATTGACTTGAATGCCCCGGATCCCCGCGGTACTCCACCCTTGTACCTTGCGGTGGAATTTTATCCAGTCGCGCATACCGGTGAGATCTTTGGTTTGCTTGCTCCTCTTGTCAGAGATCCCCGCCAGGAGCTGAGCTCGGTACCGCCGGTCCTGGAATGGCTCGTCGATCATGGCGCCCATCTTGAAGGGAAAAACAAAGAAGGCAAAACAGCTCTCGATGTGTTGTCCGTGCGGCCAACTACTATTCGTTGGTACGAGACCGCGAGAGAATTCCTGGTCAGCCGAAGTGCCCAGTCGAGCCCCAAGAATTAGCGCGCCACTCTGGGGCTACGCCTCTGCCTGACGACCCCGCCTCCGAACTACTAGAGTGGGATATTCCCGTGTTTCCTTTTGGGGTTGGAGTTCCGCCTACGGCGGATCTTCGCTCGGGCCGCAAGCTCTCGCTGCGACGCGCTAAAGAGGAATGTTTCCATGCTTCTTCTTTGGATTTGAATCGCGCTTGTTTTCGAGGGAGCGGAGGGCGGTGATGACCTTGGATCGGGTTTGGGACGGGAGGATGACAGCATCAATGTAGCCGCGTTCGGCGGCGACGTAGGGGTTGGAATAGCGTTCGCGGAACTCAGCGATTTTTTCGCGCCGGATGCGTTCGCGGTCGGCTTCGGGAGCGGCTTCGATTTCGCGCTTATAGACAATGTTGACGGCGCCTTCGGGGCCCATGACGGCGATTTCAGCGGTGGGCCAGGCGAAGTTGGCGTCGGTGCGGATGTGCTTGGAGGCCATGACGCAGTAGGCGCCGCCGTAGGCTTTGCGGGTGATGACCGTGATTTTCGGCACGGTGGCTTCGGCGAAGGCGTAGAGCAGCTTGGCGCCGTGCTTGATGATGCCGCCGAATTCCTGCTGGGTGCCGGGAAGGAAGCCGGGAACGTCTTCGAAGGTGATGAGGGGAATGTTGAAGGCGTCGCAGAAGCGGACGAAGCGCGCACCCTTGATGCTGGCGTTGATGTCGAGACAGCCGGCGAGCACGGCGGGCTGGTTGGCGACGATGCCGACTGGGCGGCCGTCGAGGCGGGCAAAGCCGACGACGATGTTTTTGGCAAAGTGCTCTTGGGCTTCGAAGAAGTAGTTGTCGTCCACGACGGGCGCGATGGCGTCTTTGATGTCGTAGGGCTGCTGCGGATCGTCGGGAACAAGGCGGTCGAGCGAGGCGTCGGCGCGATCGGCCGGGTCGGTGGTCGAGCGGCGGGGCGGATCGTCGAGATTGTTGGAGGGAAGGAAACTCATCAGCTCGCGAATCATCGCCAGACAATCGGCATCGTCGCGGGCGATGAAGTGGGCGACGCCGCTGGTGGCGTTGTGAGTCATGGCACCGCCGAGATCGTGCTTGGTGACTTCTTCGTGAGTGACGGTCTTGATGACGTCGGGGCCAGTGACAAACATGTAGGAGGTGTCGCGGGTCATGAAGATGAAGTCGGTGATGGCCGGGGAATAGACGGCGCCGCCGGCGCAGGGCCCCATGATGGCGCTGATCTGCGGGATGACGCCGCTAACGAGCGTATTGCGAAGAAAAATGTCGGCGTAACCGGCGAGAGACATTACGCCTTCCTGAATGCGCGCGCCGCCGCTGTCGTTCAAGCCGATGACGGGAGCGCCGTTGCGCAGGGCGAGGTCCATGATTTTGCAGATTTTTTGCGCGTTGGCTTCGGAGAGCGAGCCGCCGAAGACGGTGAAGTCCTGCGCGAAGACGTACATGAGGCGGCCATCAATGCGGCCGAAGCCGGTGACGAAGCCGTCGCCCAGCGGGCGCTGCTCGGCCATGCCGAAGTCGGTGGAGCGGTGGGTGACGAATTTGTCCAGCTCTTCGAAGGTGCCTTCGTCGAGGAGGAGGTCGATGCGCTCGCGGGCGGTGAGCTTGCCGGCTTTGTGCTCGCGCTCGCGGCGCTCAGGGCCACCGCCGGCTTCGGCTTGGGCGGAACGACGATGAAGCTCGTCGAGGCGGTGATTGAGTTTTTCGTTGGTGGCCATGGGCGAAGTCCAGTTCTGCGCCCCTTTCGGGCGTATCGAAGAATGTCGCTCCGGTCCTGCGACCTCCGCGACGGCCTGCAGCAGCAAGGAAGGCCTTCGGGGTCGTTTCTTTTGTTGGGGCTCCCTCGGCTCCGCTCGGGACAAGTGCCGCCCCGACCCGCAAAGGGAGCGATGAACGCAGTGCCGGCAAGCAAGCGTGCCACAGGCCCGCGCGCGGGGCAAGGTGACAACCCCAGTTGGTTGCGTCGGCCCACTCTTCTTATTCGTACTGCGACGCGGTTATTGAGGACGAAGGGCGTCTTTGCCTATGTTGTACTGCAGAGAGACGCTGCAATCTTTGCTTGTGGCGATCGCGGTGGCCGGACCGCGATCCGGCGGTCCAAACATGACGGGGAAGCGGACTTCCCCGCGCTCTGTGGCGGTAACGGTTTGCGGTTTTCTTTCCTTCTTGTATTGGCTGACGATTTCCACTTCCTGTTTGGGCTGGAACCCCTGAAACCTGAGGAGAAAGACGAACCCACTCTCCGACATGATTTCTGCCGACGCCCAACACCTGCCGGTCCCTTGCGCCTGTATGGGAAAGGGTATGGCTTTTGCGTGAGCGCGTTTGTTGGCCGTCCTAGAATACAACGCCAGATCCAGGGCCTGCCCGGGCACAAAACCGCCAATCGCAAATTGATCCGATTTACTCATTCGGACGACACCCTCCTGACTCAGGGTAACGGGAATTTCCGTATACTCCACGCCTTTCTTCCGCCACACCGACAAGCCTTCTTCGTCCGCAAAGCCGGTGGCGTGAATCTCATAGAGGATCATGGTGCTTCGCGGCATCTTCATCCGCCCGGTTTCTTTGATGGCCAGCGAAGTGCCCGGGCTTGAAAAGGTGTCGTCCCATTCGAAAGGCGGCTCGCCCTTTCTTTCAGACGGCTTGTGTTCTCGCGCTGGAGCCGAATCTGCGGTGTCCGGCACCGACTCCTCTTCAGCGATCCTGGTGACCTTGATATCAGTTCCCCCTTTGGGCGACGGGGTCAATACCACGTCGTATTCTCTGGTGGCATCGCAAGTCTTCACCGACCAGCGTTCCCCGCCTAGATTGCTGCTGGAGCGAAGCTGCTTGACAAGTGTGGGTTCACAGCCCAGCTGGGCTGGCGACTCCAGCGTGTCAATGGTCTTCTTGACGTCCGCCTGCAGGGCGGCGTCAGCCAGGGTTCCCTCGACCAACTGTTCGGCAGACCAGCCACCGGCAGAGGCGGGCTGCTCGTCCTTCCACCCCGGGATAAGCAAGCGGTCTTTCCCGAGCGCGGGATGAGTGCCATTAGCAAGCCACAGACGTTCATTATAGGTTGCAAGCGCGGCCCTAGCGCTCTTCTCCTCAAAAAAGAAAGAGGCGTTCGTAGATACGAGCAATTTGCTGCGATTCTCGTCGGCAAACACGGAGACGGTGAAAGGGAATTCCTTATTCCAATTCACCTCTTTCAGCTTCCAAAAAAAGGCGTGACGCTTGCCGGCCCTGATCTTCTCCAGCTTCTTCGGAAACTCCTCGGTCTCCGAAATTTGAACTTCGACCTCTGCCCACACGGTGCCGTTGCTTTTGTTTGAGGCGTACACAAGTAGAGAGAATGACAGGCCCTCGGGACGCCCAGCGTTCTTTTTGAAAAAAACAAAAGAGGGTGCGGACACCTCCAACCCTCCTCTCAGCTCAAAGACACCTCCTTCGATAGTAATCCGCCGCACTGGAACCCTCCCGCCGGCGATGTGATAGTCACCATACGCGGGTGGTGCAAGGATTAATGAAAGGACAATCAAAGCTACTGGGGCAGTGTAACGGACTCCTGGGCTGACCGGCGTGATCATTGATTCCCTTCCGTTACTCCCGCCAGGTTGATGGTGGGAGTAGCATGATGGCCGAGAGGTAGAGAAACTGTCCAGAGGGACTCCCTCTGCTAGGGAATTAGTACTCGCATAGTACCAGACTTGTGATTTGTCAAGTCGGTTTGCAGCGCGAGGCCCACCGGCGGGCCAAATTCAGTCGTCGGGGCTAAAGCCCCTTGATGAAAAACACGGCGCGAACCCTCAGGCGTGGGGAGGGCCATAGATGCGGACAGCGAGCTGGGTGGCGAGAAAGAGAGTCCCAAGGAGAAGAACGACGCCGAGGAGAAGTTCAGCGAAGACGGCAGCGGCGCGAAGCATGGGGTTGGACATGGTGGCAACGTGGAAGGTGGCCTGCACAAGCACGAGGATGGCGGCCAGCGTGGTTGCGATGACGAGGGCGGTGGACAGAATGGAAATGAGCAGTTTCTTCATGCGGGCCTCGCGGCGGGTGCGCCGACTGCGGCAAGGATAGCGCAGCGTGGCCGAAACGGAAACCGTGGATTGCTGCACCGGGGGGCGAGAAGCTCAGCGGACCCCGGACCAATCGTCGGCGATAAGGATGGAGTTGCCGGGATTGGCCGGGTCGTACTTGACGCTGGCGGACTGGCCGGCAACGAGCAAGTGAAGCGCCGTGGGGGCTTCGATGTCGGTGACGTCCTGCGCGGTCGAGTAGGTGACACCGCTGACAGAATAGGAGTATTGGACGAGTTTGCGGGCGCCGTTGGGCGGGCGCGAGGCGTCTTTCTTTTTGCCGAACACTCCGGAGCGTGTTTCCGGCGCAGGCGGTGCTTCGTGGATTTCCACCACACGCCCCTCGGCAATGCGGCCGACTTGATTGACGTGGGCGCGGCGGCGACGCTCGATTTCCTCGGCGGTTGGACGCCGGCGAAAAATCGCGTACAGCAGGCCGACGACGACAATCGCCCCTGCGACGCCAATCAGCGCCCACTGCTGCCACGTAAAGGTCAGTCCGTTCAACGCCCACCTTTGCGCGCTACCGGCTCGGAAATGTCGCCGAGCACTTCGCGCGCCTTCTCCCAATCTTTCAGGAATCCATCCAACCCGCGGTCGGTGAGGGGATGCTTGAAGAGCTGTTCGAACACTTTGAAGGGCATCGTGCCAATGTGCGCGCCCAGCTTGGCGGCTTCGAGAACGTGGATCGGATGGCGCAGGCTGGCCGCAAGCACTTGCGTGGAGAAACTGTAAGCGCGATAGATCTCGAGGATGTCGCGAAGGAGGAGCAGGCCGTTTTCGGAGATGTCGTCGAGACGGCCGAGAAACGGGCTGACGAAATAGGCGCCGGCTTTGGCGACGATGAGAGCTTGGGTGGCGCTGAAGACCAGCGTGACGTTGATGCGGATGCCTTCCCGAACGAGCGTCTTCATGGCGCGGACGCCGTCGGGGATCATCGGCACCTTGACGACGATGTTGGGATGCCACGAGGCGACTTCGCGAGCCTCGCGGAGAATGCCTTCAGTGTCGGTCGAAACAACTTCAGCGTTGACCACGCCGGGCTGCACGATTTCGCAGATTTCCAGCACCTGCTCGCGGAAGGGCTTTTTTTCCTTGGCGGCGAGCGTGGGGTTAGTGGTGATGCCGTCCAGCACACCGAGGGACATGGCCTGGCGGATTTCATCAACGCTGGCGGTGTCAAGGAAGAATTTCATGCGTGCCCCTTTCGAGTGCACGAGTTGAATGGTGGCGGCGTTACGACTGGGCGACGACCGGGTTGCGCAGCGTGCCGACGCCGCTGACAACGACTTCGACGACGTCACCGGGGACGAGCGGGCCGACACCGGAGGGGGTGCCGGTGGCAATCACGTCACCGGGGACGAGCGTCATCACCCGCGATATCCAGCGAATTATAACATCCACTGGAAAAATCATGGCGGAGACGGGGGCAGACTGTCGCTGGATGCCATTAACGAAAGTGGAAACTATCGTGGAGGGGAGGTCGAGCTGGGTTTCCAGCACCGGGCCCAAGGGGCAAAAGGTGTCGAAGCCCTTGCCGCGGGTGAACTGGACGTCGGCCTTCTGGATGTCGCGGGCCGTGACGTCGTTCAGGCAGGTGAAGCCAAGGATGAAAGGACGAACGTCGTCGGTGTCGGCAAGCTGCGAGCACCGGCGGGCGATGACGACGGCGAGCTCGCCTTCGTGGTGGACGAGCTTGGAGATGGCCGGGGCGACGATCGGCTCGTCCGGGCCGATGACGGCGGAGGGCGGCTTGAGAAAGATCAGCGGCTCTGTGGGGATAGGATTATTCAGCTCGACGGCGTGGTCGTGATAGTTGCGCCCGATACAAACAATTTTCGAGGGAGTGACAGGCGGGAGCAGGCGAACGTGGTCGAGAGGCCAAATGCGGTCGGAGGGGCTCCAGGAGGCGAAAATGTCGCCGGAAATTTCGCGGACGGAATCGGCTTCAATGAGGCCAAAGCAAAGCTCGGGCAGCGTCTCGCGCCCGGAGCGGGTGACGTCGCTGACGCTCAAATCGAGTGGCTGGAAGCGGCAGAGCTTCATCAAGGAGTCAGTCTAATACGGGCGGCGGCGATGAGCAGCAATGGAGTGCGTGCGGGCGGCGACCAGCATGGTGGCCACCCAGGCGACCACGGCCACTCCCCCGTACAACGCCGCCCCCAGCATGAACAGATGGAACGGCTCCATGCGCAAATGGAGGCGGTGGTAGAACAAGCCCAGCGCGAGATAGGTGAACGAGAGCAGGGCCCAGGCGACAATCCCGGAGGCGAAGAGTTGTGACGGCTCGCGCAGGAAGCGGACGATGGGGATGAGAAGGACGAGCGCACCCAGAGCGACGGCGGTGGCGTTGCGCGGGCCGGCAAAGTCAGCCGAGGCGGGGACGTGGTTGGCAATGACGAGCCATCCAACCAACACCAGAGAAAGATAGACGCCGGTGAGTGTGCCGATGAGGAAAGGCTCGCTGGAAAACCAATCCATCCAGCGAGGGCGATGGGGCCGGGAGGGGGGCATCGTCCTACCTTTCTAAACTGCCGTCAGGGAGCGGGGACCTCAACCAGGGCCGAGACACTCGAGGCGCTTTCGTTGCCGGCCCGATCCACCGAGGTTACTCGATAGGCGTACTGGCGGCCGGGTACAGGGGACATATCACGAAACGTCGGGCTGAGCAACAAGTCTTGGTTGAGACGGAGGCCCGGGGCATCCGGCGCATCGCTGCGATAAATGCGGTAGCCCGCCCAATCGGGCTCGGTGCTGATTGACCAGGAAAGCTCGACGTGCGCGGGAGCCTGCGGCGTGGCCGGAACGAAGACGGCCACGAGGTTTGCCGGCGGGGCGGGCGGAAAGGTGTCGCGGGCAGTCACTTCCAGGGGGGCGGAGAGCGCAGACTCGACCGAGTCGCCTTCGTACTGGGCCACAACTGAGACTTGATAGAGATAGCTGCGGCCGAACTCGATGGAAGTGTCACGATAGGAGGGAGACGAGGAAGGGCCGAGAAGTTGTGGCGTCGAGGGTGGCGGGGCGGGGCGAGTGTCCGGCCCGGAGACGGGGCCCATGTCCACGCGATAGACGCGATATCCAGCCAGCATCGCGCCCGCAGGGAGCTGCGGCGGAGGCGTCCAGGCAAGTTCCACAGCCGTTTCGGTGATCGTGGCCAGCAGGCCTCTGACCGGTGTAGGCGGGGCGAAGACACGAAGAGTCACCGTGTTCGAGTCAGGAGAGGCTTTCCAGCGGGCGGCGCGAGTGCGGACCAGATAGACGAATTGTGAACCGCCAGCAGAGAGCTGGTCGGGACGAACCGGGTCCACGAAGCGGAAACGACCGTTTTGAAGATAGGTTTCGACGAGCGCGGAAGGAATTGTGTACACCAGCTCGGTCTTCACCATGGTGGCGGTCGAGGCTACAGGAAGAATGGCACGGAAGATTTCGACCGCGGGCGGCTGCTCGAGCGGGTCATTTTCGACGGATTCCCGGGGCAGGGTGAAGGTCAGCGCGACTCCGTCGCCAGCCTGGCGGGCGGCGAGGTCGGTGATAGCTTTGGGAATGACGGGTTGAGGAGGGCGGGGATCGCCAGGAGCGGCGCAGCCGGCTAGTAGACAAAAAATGAAACTGGAAACTGGAAAACAGAGAATAGCCCTACCCGTTCCACGCCGGAGAGAGGCCGAAGTCCGGTTTCCAGATTCCAGTTTCCAATTTCCCGGTTTCACAGGATGTAGCGGCTCAGGTCCTGGTTCTTGACGATTTCGGCAAGCTGTTTGGAAACGTACTCGGCGTCGATTTTGACGGTCTTTTTCTTCATGTCCGGGGCCTCGAAAGAAATCTCGTCGAGAACTTTTTCGAGGATGGTGTGGAGGCGGCGGGCGCCGATGTTTTCGGTCTGTTCGTTGACCAGGGCAGCGTAGCGGGCCAGGGTCGCGACGGCGTCCTCGGTGAAGGTGAGCTTGAGGCCTTCGGTTTCGAGCAGCGCGGTGTACTGCTTGAGGAGGGCGTTCTTGGGCTCGGTGAGGATGCGGACAAAATCAGCTTCGCCGAGCGAAGTCATCTCAACACGGATGGGCAGGCGGCCCTGCAGCTCGGGGATCAGGTCGGAGGGCTTGGTGATGTGGAAAGCGCCGGCACAAATAAACAGGATGTGTTCGGTGCGGATCATTCCATAGCGGGTATTGACGGTGGTTCCCTCGACGATGGGGAGGATGTCGCGCTGGACGCCTTCGCGGGAAACGTCAGGCCCGTGGCCAGATTCGCGGCCGGCGATTTTGTCAATTTCGTCGATGAAGATGATGCCCATCTGCTCGGCGCGTTCGACGGCGGTGCGGGTGACCTGATCCATGTCGATGAGCTTGTTCTCTTCTTCCTGGATCAGGTAGTCGAAGGCTTCGGCGACGGTCATCTTGCGCTTCTTTTTCTGCTGGCCGAAGAAGCCGGAGAGCATGTCTTTGATGTTGATGTCCATCTCTTCGACGCCCTGGCTGGAGACAATTTCGAAGGCGGGCATGGCGCGCTCGCGAACTTCGACTTCAACAACGCGCTGGTCGAGCTTGCCTTCGCGGAGCTGGGCGCGAAGTTTGTCGCGAGTGCGGCTGGCTGTTTCCGCAGGGACAGAGGAAGTTGAGGACGAGCCGGCGGGTTCAAGGGTGGGTGGCACGGGAGGGAGCAGAAGGTCCAGGACGCGCTCTTCGGCAGACTGTTCGGCGCGCTCGGCGACTTCGTCGAGCTTCTCTTCGCGCACCATGTCGATGGAAGTTTCGACGAGGTCGCGCACCATGGATTCGACATCGCGGCCGACGTAGCCCACTTCGGTGTACTTCGAAGCCTCGACCTTCGTAAACGGGCAGCCGGCCAGCCGCGCTAAGCGACGGGCGATTTCCGTTTTGCCGACGCCGGTGGGGCCGATCATCAGAATGTTTTTGGGCAAAACTTCCTCGGCCATCTCCGGGGTGAGCTTTTGGCGGCGGACGCGATTGCGCAGAGCGATGGCCACGGCGCGCTTGGCGGCGGGCTGGCCGATGATGTATTTGTCGAGCTCGACGACGATCTCGCGCGGGGTGAGCTCGTCGAAGGAAGGAAGCGGCTCGGGTTCCTGACCGGCGACCTGGCCGGGGAGATAGATGACATTTTCTTTTTCGGATTTGCCGCTCATGGTGTGAGGGTCAAGGAAGCTCCGGAGGGATTCTTCGCCCGCCAAGGCGGGCTCAGAATGACCTGCGATGCGTTGTCCGTCCGGGGCATAGGCGTCATAGCTCTTCCAGGGTGACGTTGGAGTTGGTGAAAATGCAGATGTCGCTGGCGATGCGCATGGCCTCCTGAGTGATTTCGCGTGCGCTGAACTTGGTGTGCTTGGCGAGGGCGCGGGCTGCGGCGAGAGCGAAGCTGCCCCCAGAACCGATAGCGCAGATGCCATCGTCCGGCTCGATGATGTCGCCGTGGCCGGAAAGAAGAAAGGTGGACTTGGCGTCGGCCACGACGAGCAGGGCGTCGAGATGGCGCAGGGCGCGGTCGGTGCGCCAGTCCTTGGCCAGCTCGACCACGGAGCGCGAGAGATTGCCGTGATGCTCCTGGAGCTTGCT